>Ga0307986_10000239_pt1 | contig 40762 bp, 33 predicted proteins | sample EllFjometageno82_FD_203170 | JGI IMG/M metagenome (GOLD analysis project Ga0307986, IMG submission 203170) | Marine microbial communities from Ellis Fjord, Antarctic Ocean - #82 | ecosystem: Environmental > Aquatic > Marine > Unclassified | place: Southern Ocean | collected 2014-10-09 | reverse complement strand
TTTGATCAGGCACGATGTTAAGGGACTCGTGGTATTGGTAACAGTGCCGTAGGGAGTGTGCGGTTTCTCTATGTGAAAGTAGGCCATAGTAACTAGATTCGTCACCTCTTGAAGGGTGTCGAGTTGCGTTCTTGAGTGCGCATGGATTGATCGGAAATCTATGAAGTAATGTGAATGATAAAGCGAAGGTAGGATCAAGCTAGGTCGTCAGGGAGCGATGACTCCAATTACTATTAGCATTGGTCGTGCAGACCGGAGGTTAGGTGTTGCCTTCTACCTTAGAAACAAATGGAGGTGAATTACCACACAAAAGGAAGTAACCGCCACCTAACTTTCTGTTGATAAACTGTATAGGCGCTACTCTGTGAAAAAATATCTTCTTCTGCCAGTATTCGCAAAACGACAAAAGGCATACATGCGATAAATGGCATTATTGAAAACCACGTCATAACTACTATTTCGCATACTAAGAGCATGGTCATCTCGCCAGCATATGCTGGATGTCGCAGGAAACGGTAGGGGCCAGAGCATTTAATTCGCCTTAGGGCGGGCATAATTGCAGAATTACTACCCAAGTAGAGAAATGACATTAGTGTGAACCCAGCGGCCACCGCAAACGCCACATTTACCGGTGGATTGGCCACGGTAACAACGACAACATCTAAGCTTCAAGTGGCTGCAGAGTGGTTTGATACCAGTTATATATCGATCGAATTACTCCTGCCCCTTTGCTTTGAATAATTAGGGCCAGAGTAAAATGCCAGCGGTCGTGAAAAGGTTAATTTTCTGGCAGTGCAAACACCCATAAAGTGGCACCCTGCGGCGGGTTATTTATCCCAGCAGTGCGTTCCATATTGTTGGCGAGGAAGCTTCCTGCGTTTGTCGCTACAGCAACATACTGTTTGCCATCTACCCGGTAGGTAATGGGGTAGGAGCTGGGGGAATTATCCAGTCGTTGCTGCCACAGCACTGAGCCGTCAGATTGATCGACAGCTCGAAAATAGCGATCAACCGATCCGCTAAACAACAAGCCGCTATCGGTAGTGAGATTACCGCTGGCGGGTGGCGCGTACTGCCTTTTCGTCCAAACCACTTCTCGCGTTGCCAAGTCTATCGCCTTTACCATTCCCCAAAGGCCATCAGTGGAGGCATCGGGATACTTTTGCCAGCGTCGTCCGGTGAGGTTGTTTATGCAGGTGTCTTGCATGGGAATATACAATATGCCAGTGGCGGGATTGTATGAGGAAGACTGCATGTTGCGCGCGCCTAATGCATCGGGGCAGATACCGTTCAAGGATAGACCGTCCAACACCTGACCCGGCTCCGGGACTGATTGTTGCGTGAGTGTCTTCGCCCCGGTTCGTGGGTCAATTTCCGCAATGACATTTTGCATATCGAGATCTATGGAAAATAGATAGTCGCCGGTAGCGGCGTCTACCGCTTCGAAGATGGCTTCCTTGCCGCCGGTGACAACTGCCTTTCGCATCACGCCATCAATTGGCAGCGTTATGATTTGTCGTTCGTAAGCCCAATCGTGGTCTAGTTGATCGTTCGGCATGTGCTGGAAATGCCAAACCAACTCCCCGGTATCGGCATTCAATGCGATGGTAGAATTGGTATACAGAGCATCGGTTGTTACACCTGGTGCATCGCTCCTTACTCTCAGGGAGTTAGTGTCATAAGTAGGGGCCGGGCCGAAATAGAGCAGATTCAGCTCGGGATCATAACTGCCAGGGTTCCATACAGAGCCGCCAGTGCGTTCCTCGAGTGATAGGTTGTTCCAAGTATTGCCGCCTGGCTCATCTGGCCTAGCGATGGTATAGAAACGCCATGCTTCCTCTCCAGATTCCAGGTCGATGGAGACAATAAAGTTACCGCCGGCTACAGCAGTCTGACCAGTCATTCCAATAATAGCTTTGCCATTTACCACCATTGGTGCAGATTTGATTTGGAAATCGACTTCCCCGTGCGTATCGATTTCATGATCCCACACCAACTTTCCAGTCTTCGCTTCTAGGGCCAGAAGGTGGACATCTGAGGTGGGGACAATAATTTTGTCATCAAATATTGCGACACCTTTCTTTGAGCTCGCTCGTACACCGTCATCCAACTCTCTCTGGTAGCTCCACAGCAAATCGCCATTTGTCGCATCGAAGGCTTGCACTACATCACCATTGCTATAGGCAAAGAGAACACCATCATGTACCAGCGGTGTCATCATGTTTGCACCGGACGGTAGCGACCAGGTCCAGACAGCTTCTAAATCAGCAACATTGTTCTTGTTGATTTGAGCGAGCGGGCTATGCCCTAGATTCTCGTGCGTGCGCCGCCATATCAGCCAGTCGTCAGCTGGAGGGTTCAATAACATGGCATCGGTAACCGGTGTCAGGCTATTTAACCGACTCACGGGGACTAAGGGGCCATTTGTGTCATAGCTAGGGTCGCGCGGATTCAGTTCGGTCGGAACCAACGGTTGAGCAGGAATCGTGAGGCCATCCAGATCGGCCATTGCCAGCGGCAGGGGAGTAGTGCCTGCCACTCCGCCATTGCGTTGCAGTAGAAAAGCGAGAAGTTGGCTATAAGCCTGCTGGCCTAGCCCGCCCGGTTGCGTCGGCGGCATTCGTTGTAGGCTGGTTGCTAGGTCGGAAACTGGCCTATCGCCCCATCGACGACTGAAGAAATTTCCGCTGAGGCTGGGTACAAATTCGAAACCCTCTAGATTATAGCCGTGGCAAACCGCGCACTGCTCTTCATAGACTATTTCTCCTTGCGCCGCTTGTTCAGCGGTATATCCACCAGCGCTTTGGGCTAGGATAGGTGCATCCAAAAGAACAAGAAAACCACTAGCCAGCAGGCCGTGCATCAGGAATTTCGCCATAGGTTTGGCGCTGTCGTGCAATTTTCTTCCTATCACTATAAGTACCTTCTTAGTAGTAGAGTCCAGCAAGGATTTGGTTTTTTTAGTTTTACACATTTAGAGGTTAAAAGGGGACATAAAAATAGGGTCAGAGTAATAAATCAGGGGTGTATGGTGACTAAGCTCTTGATTTTTGTCGCAAGTATTCTCTGGCTTTAGAGATTCTTTTGCTTGCTCGAATGCAATATCATCCTGTCTCGCTTTCGATGCTATTCGAGTTATAAAATTGATATGTAGTAATGGCCCCAGTTTTCCCTAAGGACAATCATGAAAAAACCTGATCAAAGCCAGCGATTCCTTTTCGAGGATCACCCTATACGTGGACAACAAGTCTCATTGGATCAATCCTGGCAAGAGATTGCCCAGCAGGGAGATTTGGAGGGGAGGGGATTAAGCCTATTAGGGGAAGCGTTGGTAGTAGTCGCCCTTTTGGTTGACACCCTTAAGATCGAAGGAAGCGTTACCCTACAGATTCGCGGTACAGGGCCATTGGAACTACTGGTTGTGGAAGCAAATTCAAAGCATGAAATCAGAGGCACTGCGCGTCAGGTAGGCAAGATTGATGAGCAAGCAGTCCTCCAGCAGATATTTGGTAGTGACGTTCTGGTGATCACCATTAAAACGGAAGGTGCTGAACCCCATCAAGGCATCGCACCACTGCGCGGCATAAATCTATCAGACGCGCTAGAGTATTATTTTGCCACATCCGAGCAGCTGCCGACACACTTTTGGTTGGCCTGCGACGCCAAAAATGCGAGCGGCATGTTAGTTCAAAAAATACCGGGCAAACTGAAAGACGACGATGCTTGGGATCGAGCACTGCATTTGGCATCCACCGTCACCGATGACGAATTGCAAAGACTACCTTTAGATGATCTCTTGCAGCGACTTTTTAATGAAGAAACATTGAGGCTCTTCGACGCTCACGCTATCAGATTTTCTTGTAGCTGCTCACGAGAACGCACCGCTGGGATGTTGCTTTCTCTGGGAAAAGCAGAGGCAGATGACATATTTGAGCAGGAAGGGGAGATATCTGTAAGTTGCGAATTTTGCAGTGCTAACTACAGTTTCGATAAAATAGACATTGAGCAGGTGTTTAGTGAGGGTGGAACAGTGCCACCGAGTACGACAGCGCACTAAAATGGGGGTTCGTACTATTCAGGCTCGTTAAGGTGAAAATAAATTCTCGTTCCTGCGGGTTAGCAATTCCAGCAGAAAGTTGAAGAGTGACTGGAATTCACGTGTAGTACGAAGGTTTATTTTTTGCCCGAGCGGAACAAGTGAGGATTTTTTTCAATAAAGCTATCTATCCATTTTTCAAGAAAAGAATCGCGGTCGCGAGTCTTCAAAAACCCCCAGCCTAGGATAGAAATGATCAGCGCGCCGATACCGTCTACAATGAGGTCCCACATTGTATCTGCGAGTCCACTCTTCTGCATATTCAGGCCGAGTAATAGATCTGCAGTAAATTCGAAAATCTCCCAAATTGCCCCCATTCCCATTGCAAAAAGAAAAGCGAAAAAGGCGATGAATTTGGGGTGGAGATCTAGTTCAACATCTTTCTTTTCATTTAGCACATAGACAAGGAGGAAGCCGAGTATGCCTAGTAAAAATCCAGAGCCGGTATGCAAGACAATGTCCCACCACCAGAATCGAGCGTAGTAGCCTTGAACTTCTCCCAAGAACAGTGACATGTATACAAAAACTACCGCTAGGGATTCAAACTCAGGGGGGATTTTGACTTGGAAGCGCTGACCTAGAAGGACAGGAAGGAAAGTGATGCAAAGGATGATCGCGACTTCTATCGCGGCCTGATAGCGAGCTTGAAGAACTAGGAGGCCGATACCGAGAGCTAAGACCAATTTGAGGAAATAGGAGATTCTTCTGTGAGCCAGAAAATTTAGCGCGTCTGCTGGGAAACTGGAAGGTGTCATGTAATTGCTAGTATGGGCTAATAATGAAATTTCAACAACAGGGCTGAAAACCCTTTCCCTGTAGCATTTTTCAAGTGTGGTACAGTAGATAATGCACTATTATTTAAGACTAGCTGGGATAGGTCATGCTGTCGTACATTCAGGAAAATGAAAACGTACTGCTGATTATAGGTATCGTATCGCTAGTTAGTTTTCTCGCAACGCTAGTTATCATTCCCTGGATAGTCCTCAGAATTCCAGCCGACTACTTCTCTAAGCCTAGACGCGTCTCCCTCGTATCGAGCGACACGCACCCGTCTATCAAACTAATAGTACTCGTAGTTAAGAACTTGTTCGGGATTGGCGTTGTGCTGTTGGGAATAGCCTTGCTAGTTCTTCCCGGACAGGGATTACTAACAGTCTTAATAGGGGGGATGTTGATCGACTTCCCAGGGAAATATAGGTGTCAGCGCTGGCTGATTTCTCGAGAGCCGGTATTTAGATCTGCGAATTGGCTGCGTGAAAAGGGCAACAAAAATCCGTTGATAGTTTGATGAGAACTACGAAGCTCTGTCTCTGAGGGGTGGAGTTAGAGGCGAGAGCTTCAGTAATCTAGCCCCCTGTTCTTGTTACGCTGCCCGCCGAAGACTAGAAGCGATAGCCTAGCGAGATCATATAAACCCATGAGTCTATTTCCACGTCAGCAGTAACTTTACCGAGTGCTGAGTTGAAGCTTGCATCCGTGTCGATATCAATCTTCCACATCGATGCGTTCAGCATCCAGTTATCACTTAGACTCCAATCTATTCCTGCTCGGTAGGCTATACCAAAGGAGGAATCCAGTTCCAGACTACTGGCTCCCAGCTCGCTGCGTGCTTGGTCCGATAGGGATTTATCGAAGAAGGTGGTGTAATTAACGCCTAGACCTAAATAGGGGCGGATTGTTGAATTAGCGTCCCCCAAGTAATAATTGAAGGTTAGCGTTGGTGGTAGGTGATCGGCGCTGCCTATGTTTCTTGTAGAAAAGTCGTATTGGTCGAGACCTATAGCCGTAAGGTCGTGTTGAAAAGGGGTTGCAGCTAGAACTTCCGCGCCTATGTTATCGCTAAGCATATAGACAAAGTTTAAGCCGACCTGGGTATCGTCCCCCACTCCAACACTGGTGCCAGCTAGAGCGCCGGTGTTAACAGTGCTTATCAAACTACTACTTTCGTCAGGGGCAATGGTAACCGCACCAACTCGTAGAATAAAATCCCCAGCTTCGTGGCTGAGCGCTACGGCAGGGAAAGAGAGTGCTAGGAAAATCGCTGTATTGATGGTCTTGAATGGATACTTCTTCATGGAAAACCTCACAGTAGTTAAAAGGGAAAGCGCACTATCAAAAACAAGTAAAAATTTATGGTCCAAAACGTACACTAAGACAATGGTTGCGAATTGACTTGCATCAGTTATCTTCCCTAATGCTGTTCTTTATCGCGTTGAATATAATCCAGATCAAACCGCTCCTTCATGTCGCGCAGATTGAAATTCAGGGTCAGAGTCAGTGAAAAAGTTTGAACTGTAGCTGGCCTTTTCCCCAGGCGTCAGTCTCCTGATGCATGTAGCCGAATTGAAGGCGCACGTCGTCGCTAACGCTATAGCCCAGCGCGACATAGGAACGATTTCTATCGAAGTTGTCGACGCTACGATTGTTGCCGATGTTTTGTTCCAGATTCACGAACACCTCATTGTAGAGCGATAGATAGAGGGCTCCTTCGCCGAGATTGTCCTGACTGAATGGATAGTTAAGCCCAGCAAAATAACGGAATCGGTTGCGGCGATCCTGCCTATCTACCTTCCTCTGTTCTAGGCGGAATCTATGGGTTAGAAATATGCGAGAACCGAGGCGCTGTGGAATTGTCGCCTCCTGACAGGACCGACTCTCCCGACTTTTCGGATCACTCTGACCAGACGTGACGCTGGTGATATGGGCATAACCAAAAGTGTAGGTGTTGTTGGATGTCGCCTTGAAAACCAAAGTTGCTGTCTTCCAGCTTTGTGTTCCAAAGGTACATATACCAAGCGCCTGTATCGCCGTCATCGATTTGAGCGAGAGCATGGTTTTGAGCATCTGCTCGTTCTCCGGCTATTTAGTACCGCTTGATCTCACAGCATCGATAGTAATGACTAGCAAATATCAGCAAAGAACCGGCTTGTTTGGAGTGCCAAATTTAGCAAATTCGGAGGTGAACAGTGCTATAGATAGCAGTTATTAGTGATAAGAAGAACTTATCGATAGATGATAAATATTGGTTGGTTTTCTATAACAAGGTCAGGTGCTTCGGGGTGTAGAGGAGGGCGGTTGATTAAAGTATGCGGTACAGAGTAACCAGACTAGCAGTGCTAGTCTGGCAATTTTGTTGCTGTGGAACTTGCAGATAAAGCCATCCTACGCAACATTAAGCGATTCTGCGATATTCCCTATAGACTGGGGTCCAGAAGTTGCGCTCGATCGCGGCAAGCAGTTCGTCGTCAGTCATTTCGCGTGCAAGATCCTGTGCGATTGCCGTCTTGGCTACCTTGAATGCAATCTTGCGACTGATCAGTGGCAACGCTGTCAGCGGAGGCAGTACCGCACTGGATTGGTCTTCTTGTCCCGGCGACAGTTCGGCGAGAGTCGTACTGGCAACCATTAACATCTCGTCACTAACTAGCCGGGCCTTGCAGGAAATAACACCGAGACCAACGCCAGGGAAAACATAACTGTTGTTACATTGTGAAATCTCAAAAGCCTCACCATTGTGTTCGACTTCCTCGAATGGGCTGCCGGTGGCAACAATGGCTTTGCCATCGGTCCAAGCAACCACGTCTTGGGGATGTGCTTCCACATGTTGAGATGGATTGCTTAGGGGCAGGATGATCGGGCGAGGACAGCCGGAGAGCATCTGCCGAATCACATCCTCGGTGAACAACCCGGGCTTGCCGGAGACACCGATAAGTATGCTCGCTTGTGTATTGGTGATTACATCCATCAGGTTGGCATAATCGCTGTCTGACGTAAGTTTCCATTCTTTCAGAGCGGATGATGATTGTACCAAGCGCTCCTGAAAGTCGAGCAAGTCGGCCATTCCCTCAGTTAACAGGCCGAAGCGGTCGACCATGAATACCCTGGCGCGTGCTTGTGCATCCGTTAGGCCTTCGATAACCATCGCGTTGATAATAAGTTCGGCTATGCCACAGCCTGCTGATCCAGAACCCACGAATACTACTTTCTGATCATGCAGTGCTTCGCCTTTCTTTCGGCACGCTGAGAGTAGGGTCCCCAGAGTTACTGCTGCAGTGCCCTGAATATCATCGTTAAAACAGCAGACGTGTTCGCGATGGCGCTGCAATATCGGCATGGCATTTGGTTGTGCAAAATCTTCAAACTGAATCAGCACACCAGGCCAGCGTTTCTGTGCGGCATTGACAAAGTCATCAACGAAGGCATCGTACTCGGCTTTACCTATGCGCGGATGGCGCATGCCCATGTAGTAAGGATCGTCCAGTAGTGTTTGGTTGTTGGTTCCTACATCGAGCGCCACGGGTAGCGTGTAGGCGGGGCTGATTCCGCCACAGGCGGTATAGATAGATAACTTTCCAATGGCGATGCCCATGCCGCCAACACCTTGATCACCTAGGCCAAGCACGCGCTCGCCGTCAGTAACGACAATTACCTTGACCCTATCTTTGGTGACACTGTGCAATATCTCATCCATAAACTGCCGCTCTTCATAGGACGCGATAATGCCGCGTGCACTGCGGTAGATATCAGAGAAGTGCTCGCAAGCTTCGCCTACGGTGGGCGTATAGATGATCGGCAGCATCTCGACAAGATGCTCATTCAGCAAACGATAGAATAGAGTTTCATTGTTGTCCTGCACTGCGCGCAGGTAGATGTGCTTATTGATTGGTTCATCGAAGCTCTTATACTGCATGTAAGCGCGTTTCACCTGTTCCTCGATATTCTCATAGCGTGGAGGCAAGAGTCCGATTAGGTTGAAATTGAGGCGCTCCCTTCCGGAGAAAGCCGAGCCTTTATTCAATAAGGGTGTTTCCAGTAGAGAGGGGCCTGCGTAGGAGATGTAGATGGGCTTGCGGGGAGTCATGACTCTCTCTTTCTCTTAGAAAATAGTTTAGTTGAGGGTGCTGCTAAATGCGAAACCTGTGTCTGAGCCTCATAATGAACTGAGAATACGCCTACTCGAACTCATTGTCTTTATCAAAGTCTAGCCAATTGTAATTCACATTGAGGTGCGCGCCTCGCCCTATCTCAATTTTAGCGCGCCGGTGGCAGCAGGCTTTATAGCGACGATTACCATCCTCCGAATATCCTCCGCAGAAGCTGTATAAACATGGCTCATAACAGGTTTCTAGTGTACTTTTAGGGAATTCGTTCAATAGTCTATCAAGAAAAATATCGGGAGGTTCTCCGTGCTCCTCAAGAAATACCTTAGTCGCTTCTCTGCGCTCATCGTATCGGGATTTTTATTACTTTCAGCTGGACCGGTCTCTGCGCAGAATCTGGAAAATGGCCAGCAACTCTTTCAAATTCTCTGTGCCCGCTGTCATGGCATGCTGGGAGAAGGCTCTGAGGGCCCGAGTCTTACGCGACCCAATCTTGTTCACGCTCCCGATGACGTCACTCTCGTTTCATTGATAGTGGGCGGCATTCCGGGAACAGGTATGCCAGGCTCGCGCCAGCTGCGCGGTCAAGACGGACCTGATGTAGCGGCCTATGTTCGCAGCTTGGGTGTATTACCGCCGGAGGACATGCCAGGTGACCCGATAGCGGGGGCAGAGGTATATACAGTCATCGGTAATTGCTCTAGCTGTCACATCCTTGATGGGCTGGGAAATGGCATAGGCCCTGAACTCAGCAACGTTGGGCAGCGGCGCAATGCGGCCTATCTTCGCCGCTCGGTGACCAGCCCGGAAGCAGATCAGCCACGTTTGGTGGACCGCTTCCGCGGTTCGCTTCAGGCCTTTCTGACTGTGCGTATAGTCTCAGAGTATGGAACTTACGAGGGTATGCGCATTAATGAAGATGCCTTCACCGTGCAGATGCGCGATATGGCAGGCGAGATATATTCGTTTGAGAAATCTGACCTGATCAGTTACGAAAAAGTAGAAGGGCATTCACTTATGCCAGGGTACAACTCTGTGTTGGACGAGAAACAGATAGACGATGTGGTGTCCTACCTCATGAGTCTGAACTAAAGATTGGAGAAGAAAGAAATGAAGTTATCGGCAAATTCAAAAAACAAATTGTTCTCCACACTCTTGCTTCTCTGTTTTGGAGGCAGCCCTGTTCTGGCAGATACACCGTTCGAGGCACTTCTCAATGACGAAGCAAACGGTGCCGACTGGCTTTCTTACTCCGGTGGATACAAGTCGCAGCGCTTCTCTCCGCTGAGCCAGATCAATACGGTCAATGTAGATCAACTCAAAGTTATGTGGGCGTATCAGATGCAGCCTACAGGAATAAGCGGGGCGGCCTTACAAGAAACGACACCTCTTGTGGCGGGTGATGTCATGTATATAACGGAATCGCCTAGTAGCGTGACGGCACTGGACGCACGTACGGGTAGGATGTTGTGGCATTTCGTTCCGGACATCACCAATGATGTTCTAAACATCGGTTTTCCACGAATCAATCGCGGTGTCGCCCTGTTGGATGACAAGGTGTATGTAGCCACGTTAGATGCGCGCCTTTTCGCCCTCGATGCACGAACCGGTGCAGTGCGCTGGGAGACCACAGTCGCTGATAACGCAGCGGGCTTTTCGCTGACTCTGGCCCCGCTGGCACTGGAAGGAAAGATTGTAGTGGGCGTGAGTGGAGCTGAGGCAGGCGTGCGTGGTTATATCGATGCCTACGATTCCGAGACCGGCGAGCGCCTGTGGCGAACCTTTACTGTACCTGCACCTGGCGAGCCTGGCAGTGAAACCTGGCAAGGCGACGATTGGCAGACCGGCGGTGGTTCTACGTGGTTGACTGGCTCCTACGATCCTGAGCTGGACCTGCTGTATTGGACGACTGGAAATCCGGCGCCAGATTGGAATGGCGACCTGCGCCCCGGCGACAATTTATTTACCTGTGCGGTGTTGGCGCTAGATCCCGATACCGGCGAGATGAAATGGTTCTTCCAATACACGCCGCATGACACTCACGACTGGGACGCGAATCAGATTCCCGTGTTAGTTGATGGTGAATTCGAAGGTCAACAGCGCAAGCTTCTCGCTCTGGCTAATCGCAATGCGTTCTATTACTTACTAGATCGAGAAACCGGAGAATACTTGTTAGGTGAAGAGTATTCATTCCAGACTTGGTCTGAAGGCATTGATGTTAACGGTAGGCCAATCGTAATTCCCAATACAGAGCCGATGCGCGAAGGGAACCTAGTTTGGCCTAGTCTCCAGGGTGCTACCAACTGGTTCTCTCCCTCTTATAATCCGCAGACCGAACAGTTCTTCGTGCCGAATCGTCGCATGGGTGCAATCTACTTTAAGTCTGATGTGGAATATGAGCTGGGCATGCCTTTCTTAGGTGGTGGCGAACAGCCATTGGACGGTGATGATGCTTCTGGAGCCATCTTGGCGTTGGACGTGATGACTGGCGAGCAGCAGTGGGAGTTCGAGTTGCAGACACCGCCCTGGTCAGGCGTGATGGCGACAGCTGGCGGTCTAGTGTTCGGTGCCAGCAACGAAGGCAATTTCTTTGCCTTGGATGCGGAGGATGGAGATCCTCTCTGGTTCTTTAATTCTGGCGCGCATATTCGCACCAATCCCATGGGGTTCTCCGTGGATGGCAATCAACGCGTTGCGATTATTGGTGGGCAGACCCTATTCGTATTCGGCTTAGAATAATAAGTAGGATTAGGTCTAGATAAACAGAGTTTAGCGCGGCGCCACAATAGTCTGTCGCTGAAATCCCAGGCCTTCGATTCCAACGCGAACAACATCACCTGGCTTCAGATAACTTGGCGGAACCATGCCATCGCCAACGCCGGCTGGTGTTCCAGTAAAGATCAGATCGCCAGGATAGAGCGTCATGAACTGGCTCAGGTGACTAACAATTTCCTTCACACCGAAGACCATGTCAGCCGTAGTGCCTTGCTGGCGCATCTCGCCGTTCACTTCTGACCAGATATATAGGTTCTGAACGTCATCGATGTTGTCGGGTGTCACCAGGTAGGGCCCTACAGGTGCGAACGTATCGGCGCTCTTTCCCTTCGTGAATTGTCCGCCACGCTCGCGCTGAAAGGCGCGTTCGGAAACGTCGTGACCAACGGTGAAGCCGGCGATGTAATCGAAGACCTCATCCTCGGATACATATTGCGCGCGGCGTCCAATCACGATGACGAGTTCTGATTCGTAGTCGAGTTTATGACCATTGCGCGGCTGAATAACATTGTCGAAAGGGCCTGTCAGGGCAGAGGTAGCCTTCATGAATACCAGTGGTTCGGTAGGTAGCTCTACCGCCATTTCCGCCGCGTGATTCACATAGTTGAAACCGATGGCGACGATCTTAGCCGTCCCGGTAACTGGCATTCCGAGTCGAGGACTGCCCTGAACGATAGGCAATTCGTTCATTGGGATTTGCGCAATTTCCTCTAGTGAGGCGGTAGATAGTATAGCGGGAGTAATGTCATCGATATGCGCCGAAAGATCATGGATCTGACCTTGCGCATCGACTATCCCAGGCTTCTCTTCGCCCACAGGGCCAAAGCGTACCAATTTTATTTCTGCGGCATTCAGAAAGCTGCTAGATAGAACCAGAGCAAGCGTTGTAATTAAAACGGTGAGTATTCTTTTAGACATGTTTAACCTCGTTACTATTGTTCCGGTCGAAAATTCGAACGCTACAGAGTGTAGTCAAAAGTGTTCTTTTTGTCTTGTCTATAATGCGAAACCGATCACTAGATAAATGCCGACTCTGATTAGACCGATCGGTGCAGCATAGGGAGCGCGTCTTAACATGGTCTATGTGATCTAAGGCTGCGGCAGTTGGAGCCAAAACCGAAGTGTCCGGCAGTAGTCGGTGGGTTCCGCTAGTTGATCCATATTCTTACTATTATTAATGAATAGCTAGGCTTCTTCTCAGTCAATTTGCACTAGTTAGACCCACGATGTAATAAGCATCCAGCAAGTCGTGCCTCATAGCTCATGTCGGCCCTGGTGGCTTTCCACAGTGGCAGCTAGTTTGTAGCCGAGTTGACGGAAAGGCTCTGGGGGCATCCAGCTAGCTCGGCCGAATAATTTGGGGACATCTGGCACCTCAAGGTCATGAGCTACTTCGGCGAGTAACTTTCCTAGAAGAGTCCCCTTAACCGTGCCGCCACCGTTGCAGCCCGCTGACACATAGAGTCCCGGTTTAAATTCGCCCCATACGGCACCCCCATTGAAAGTAAAACCGACAGCGCCGCCCCAGCAGTGTTCGAAGTCAACATTCGGCAGTTGTGGAAAGCGTTTCTCGAGACGGTGTTGGAGTTCACCTTCGACCTTGCCTCGAGGCATCTCCTTCTCGTAGCTATGCATGGAGCGCACCATCAGCCTTCCGTCACAGGTTCGACGTAGGGTGCTGCCGAGTCGATGGGTGGGGAGTAGGCCCCAGCTCTCATCGCTACCTAGATCATCCAATACAGACTGCTCTAGCACTGGTGTTAGACCCGCGTAGGTGTGCATCGCTACGAGGCGAGAGCGACCGATACCTAGCTCCTTGCTGAAGGCATTGTTAGCCAGTACTAGTTTGCGGGCATTGATGAGCGCGTTCGGTGTCTGCACCTGCCACCCGCCAGATTGCTGCTTTAGTTTTAATGCAGGTGTGTTCTCAAACAGTTGTACCGACTCCGGCAGAAGTGATGCGAGCGCGCGGACCGCAGCAGCAGGTTGTGTGAGGTAGCAGTCGGGAGAATAGAGTCCCTCCTGATAGAACCCCGAACCTATTCTCGAGCTGAGTGCAGACGCATCTAGGCTTTCATACTCCAGACCGGCAGTTTCGAGGAAGGCGCGATAGTTCTGTAGCGACTTCAGCCCAGCTTCGCTAGCGGCTGCGCGATAGGTTCCAGCCTTGCTTATGTCTACCGCGTGACCGGAGCCTTCTATCTCGGCGAGGATTTCGGCCATGGTGCTGGCCGTGAGTCGATTGCACAGATTCATCTTTTCTATCTGACCTGGATTGGCATCCTCTGCAAGCGCTATCTCCAATAAGAATCCCGAATTACGGCCGGGGTTGCCTTCACCAATTTCGCTGGCGTCTATCAAGGCAATGCCAGCATCTGGAGACAGGCTATGCCAACGCTTAGCGGCGGAAATTCCCGTCCACCCAGCGCCAATAATTAGTACGTCGACAGAGAGTTCTTTATCCAGCACAGGACTTGCTTCACGAGCGGGCAGTAGCGCGTTCCAACCGCTCTTCAATTTGTAATTAGGATAAGTCTTCTTATTAGACATAAGTTAATTTTTCCAGTCTATAGCTCTATCACTAAGGCTTTCTCTGGTGGTAACTTGCCCGCAGAAACATCAGCGTAGATGTTGGCGAGTTTCTCAACACCGTCCAGCTTCTCAATTTCTATCCAGTCTGCACTGCGCTTACATGAGTCAGCGACAAATTGTGATGACTTCGAATCGAATCCCTCGTGCCCCCATTCTTTTATACGCATTTGAATATGGCTGGGTGCGAAGAAGAACTCTCTCTTATCCGCTGGAATACCAGTGCTTTTCCCGCCTTCGTTCCAGTGTGTTAGCCCTACGTTTAGGCAATGAACCAAGCTGTCGCCGAGATGTGCGTGCAGGTCGGCTAGTAACTGCGAGTTGCCTGACATGTCCACAATCACCGTAGGTATCGATGCGTCGATTTCTTCAAGCGCGTCATAGTTCATTGCCTTGTCGTAAAGGCCAAGACCCACAACCCATTCTTGGTTCCCCTTTGAAGTGAGTCCAATCGAAGTAGGGGCTTCTGTGTCTGCAGCTAGTGCATAGCCCAAGCCTATGCTGGTCTTGCTCGAAGCACTAATCACGATAACTTGTTTGGCGTCATGCCAGTCATTGTGCTGCAGGCTGTCCCATAAACAGAACGACGTAATATACAGAGGCCACAGGAGCATCCGCATATTGTCCATACCCCTGTCATAGTCTGGCTCCTTGCCTGCTCTTCGATAAGTGTTGTAACCCGGCGGCAATTTGGAGCGGTGTTCAGCGCCATCGACCAGTCGGCTTTCTAGCACCTTGACGTTCTGCATCTTCAGATAACCATTGGTAGGGTAGTAACCAAATATTCTCTCACCCGCGTCGATGCCTTCCGCACTGCTAGCCACCACATCGGCGAAGCCCCAGACTGGAATGATGCCCCAAGTCCCTGTCTCATTGCTTGAGGCTGGAAAGAATTGCCAGTAACCCAGTTGATCGCCGGCGGCGGCATAGGTAACGTTATTTGCACTAAAACCAAATTTGTCTACCTTCAGTAAAATTTCGCCGGCCGCGAGTGGAGTGTCAACATCCAATTCCGATTCAACCACTCGGCTTTGGGTAATATCGCTCTTCAATATTTGTAATTCGTTCATTCAGCGTCCTTTGCTTTTCTAGTATTGCTGGTTCATAGCTATCAGTATGCACACGGAGCGAATACCATTGAGTATGGGGCCTAAATTGCGAATAGGCTAGATTAAGGTGGGCTAAAGACCTTGGCAGACCTGTCCCATCATATCGCTCCCCGTTCTTTATTGACCCAAATCAGTACCGCCGAGGCACACGCTAATTATAATTAATTGAGTTGCTAGAAACTGACTTAAAAATTCTGAATTAGTTAGCAGGCAGTGAGGAAAGCTATGAAAATATCCCGCAGACATTTCGTTCGGGGAATGGGAGTTACGGCAGGCGGCACACTGCTTCCGCTCCCATTATTTGCTCAGAACCAGACGCAGAACGAGTTGCAGATTCCGGCGCTTCATGCGGGCGAGATGCGAGCAGGCCGCCAAAGCTACGACTTGCAATTGCGCTCTGGCACTAGCCGATTTCTAGGCGGTCTAACAACGCCAACTTTAGGAATAAACGGAAGCTTTCTTGGCCCGACACTGCGGCTTAAGAATGGCAGTGACGTAGCGATATCGGTTTTGAATAAACTCGATGAACCTAGCACGCTGCATTGGCATGGCCTGCATCTACCCGCGAAAGCCGATGGCGGCCCTTCACAGATCATCTCGCCGAATGAAACTTGGCGGCCTGCGTTTACGGTAAGACAGAAGGCAGGCACTTTTTGGTATCACTCTCATCTGCTGAACAAGACCGGTGAGCATGTGTATCGAGGCCTCGCCGGAATGATCATTATCGATGACGAGGAAAGTGAAAATTTAGAGATTCCCTCCACCTATGGTGTCGACGATATTCCCTTGATCGTGCAGGACCGGCGCTTCAATGAAGACGGTTCATTTCGTTACGTGGGAATGCATCGCGACGTTATGACTGGGGTGTTCGGCGATCGTATTCTGGTAAATGGCACGGCTTCAGCATTATTTACCCCTTCTACCAATAAGGTGAGATTTAGAATTCTCAATTCTGCGAATGCGAGAACGTTCAATTTCGCACTGGCTGATGGGCGCGAGTTCTCACTTATCGCTTCTGATGGCGGCTTCTTGGAGAAGCCTGTTACGTTGAGGAATATTCTTGTTGCTCCTGCCGAACGTGTCGAGATTGTGGTGGATTTCAGTGATGGCGGTCCAGTCGATCTTATCTCTCTTCCATTGGAGGCTTCGTCGCCTTACTCGACCATCGGCATGATGAGAAATATGCTTGCTATGAATACGGAGTCATTCACCATCTTGAATATTGAGCCACAGTCAGCGCTGCAGCGTTCGGAGGCGCTGCCAGTTCAACTTACTTCGATCAGGCGTATGCAGGCGTTGGAGGCCACACGTACGCGCCGGTTCGTGCTCTCTATGCCGATGGGTATGGGGATGATGGGGCGTGGTGGTGGTCAACGAGGAGGCGGCATGGGTGGCGAATTTCTTATCAACGGTAAATCGATGGCGATGGACGAGATTAATGAGGTCGTGCCAATCGGCAGCACAGAAATTTGGGAGATTCATAACGACTCGATGATGATGCATCCCTTCCACATTCATCATGGCCAGTTTCAGGTTCTGGATCGTGATGGCGTACCGCCAGGGCCGGAGGAAATGGGCTTTAAGGACACAGTAAAAGTCGGCCCAGGACAAACCGCTCGATTTATTATGCGCTTCGAGAATTTCAGTGATCCGGACACGGCCTACATGTATCACTGTCATATTTTAGAACATGAAGACAATGGCATGATGGGACAATTTACTGTGGTCTAACTACGGCCATAAACAGCTTGTTATTCACAGCATAAAAAAGGGGCCATCGAGGCCCCTTTTTTTTCAAGCATTGAGCGAGAGACTTAATCAGCCGGCTCTAGGCGAACAACCGAAGTTGGGTCGCCGTTGCGATCGGAAACGGCCAAGTAGATATAGCCATCAAGACCTTGGCGCACGTCACGGATTCGACCGATGTCATACACAAGCGTTTCTTCTACAACTACGCTGCTGTAGTCGTCAGACAGTTGCAAGCGAGCAAGTTGCTCTCCAATTAAAGAGCCAGAGAAGATGTTGCCATACCACATTGGGAACTTATCGCCTGTGTAGACCATGAGGCCTGAAGTAGCGATTGATGGAACCCAGAACTGCTCCGGTTGTACCATGCCTTCTTCACTGATGCCGACATGGATAGGTCTGCCGAAAGCGCCATAGTTTGCGCCACGACCAACTACAGGCCAGCCATAGTTATTGCCAGGCTCGATGCGATTAATTTCATCACCGCCTTGTGGTCCGTGTTCCGACTCCCAAAGATCACCTGTCTCCGGGTGAACCGCTAGACCTTGAGGACTGCGATGTCCGTAGCTCCAGATTTCAGGAAGCATGCCTGACTGTCCGACAAACGGATTGTCATTCGGCACGGTGCCATCATCGTTAAGACGCACAATAACGCCTTGGTGATTGCTGCGATCCTGTGCTGGGTGAGCGCGCAGAGCGGCTTCATCTCCAACAGGAGGAGCCATGCGATCGCCTAGCGTTAGGAACATATAGCCATCGTTATCGAAAACGATCTTGCCGCCGTAGTGTCCAAAGCCAACTGCCTGTGCTTCGAAGATTTCTACAACATTGGTCAGTTGGTCATTCTCAAAACGACCGCGCGCTATCGCTGTTGCTGAGCTGCCTTCGGTTTTCTTGGAATAGGTTAGATAGACCCAGCGGTTTTCGCTGAAATTTGGATGTGGCAAGACATCAAACAAGCCACCTTGGCCTTCATAGAATACGTCGGGGACGCCGGGTACCGCTTCGGGTAGAAGGTTGCCGTCGCGAACGACTCTCAGGCGGCCAGGTTTTTCCGTAATTAGCATATCGCCACCCGGTAGCCAGGCCATGGACCATGGCTGTACCAGATCTTCGGCTACTGTCACGACTGTGTAGTCATGATTGGCAGCGCTGTAAACGTCAGACTGCGCGTAAACGCCAGCAGCAGCAGTTGCTAATACGGCGGTACTAGCAAGTTTTAACAAATTGCGAAACATAATGAATTCCTCTCTAGTTCTAATCAATTCAGGCTCGCCTATCTCGGATAGGCGAGCCTGTTAAACGGGTGCTTCTTGGAGCTAGCTCTCTATGGAAAAAGTTGCGCTAGTTCGGCCTTCGCGTCGGCACTTGCCATATGATTCAGGCTGCCGATGATGCCGGCCAACGCCTTGCCACGATCTGGAGTGTCTGCGGATGCTTCGATGGCAGCCAGCGTGGTCTTGTCTTCGGCAGTCGCCGCATGTTGGATATTGGTTACGGCGTCTGCCATATCGCGTAAATCCTGTGCCAAAGCTGTATTTCCGCTGATTGTGGCTAGCGTGGCTTTATCTGCATCGGAAGGGAAGTGGTTAAGGCTAACAACGATATCGGCTATCTGCTTGGCTGCAGCTGCATTAGCGCTGACTTCTTGGGCTGTTGAAAATTGCGCAAACAGTCCTATAACGGCAATTAATAGGAACTTTTGTAAGATTGTATTCTTCATGGTGATCTCCTCAGCCCGGGAATCCGGGCAATTTAGTTTGTCGAGTCTATCTCAGTAATCTCGGAATAAATAGCCGTTTTGGGTGTCAGACGAGACGTATGGGGCGTTTTTTGGTGGCAAGCAGACGGGCGGCTTTACCCGTTACAAAAAATTACAAACCCGCTTATTCATATTTGGTTAAGCATTTGATATCTATCATGGTTTTCGAAACTGACTGTTGTTGCCCACTTGCTTGTAGTGCAGAGATTGCTTATCCTTCTCCTCCCGCTTATAGCAGGCAATTACTGCAGGTATAAATAAGTACCTAGATTGATATTGTTATTGGCGGCTAAACAACACGGTTGGCTCGTTTGACGGGTACGCTGGAATTAAAGAATTACTATCTGGAGAGTCTGAGATGTTCGCAACAAAACGACTGATTTCATCATTCATCCTGAGCGTCGGCGCTATAGCCTTCACCTCAGTTGCTTGGAGCCAGTCCGGCACCACTGTCAACGACGGCGACTGGCCGGATCATCACGGCGGCAAATTTGCCCAACGCTATTCTCCTCTCGACCAGATCAATGCAGAAAATGTTGGCGAGCTTGCAGTCGCATGGAGCTTCAACACCGGACCAATAGGCCCCTCGGCCGAATTCAATAATCCGTCCACACCTATCGCAATCGATGGTGTTCTCTACGTCACCATGGGCAATACGCGCAATGTCGGAGCTATCGACGCCGCTACCGGACAACTACTGTGGCTCTGGCGGCCGCAAGAAGGCGAAAGATTTGATCACGCACCACGTAAAGGTGCCGGCCGCGGTTTGGCACATTATAAATCCAACGGTGAAGACCGCATCCTAAGCATTACTCCAGGATTTCAGCTGGTTTCATTGGATGCAAAGACTGGTATTCCTGATCCGAATTTTGGTGAAAATGGCAGCGTAGACCTCTTCATGGGCCTGCGAAACGCTGAAGACGATAGATACGACGACATCGACATTGGTTCTTCAATGCCTCCGTTCGTGATGAACGACGTGGTTGTTGTAGGCCCCGCGCACCGTGTAGGTATGCGCCCGCGGTCGAAGAGGAACGTTAAGGGTGACGTACGTGCTTACGATGCACGTACTGGCGAACTCATGTGGACCTTCCACACGATTCCAGAGCGTGGTGAAGTAGGTTTTGAAACGTGGCTAGATGGCGGCGTTGAATTTACCGGTAATGCTGGTGTATGGGCGACCATGTCAGGTGATCCAGAAATGGGCCATCTCTATCTACCAGTAGAATCTGCAACAGGTGACCGTTTTGGCGGTGATCGACCAGGTAACAATCTATTCGCCAACGCACTAGTTGCAGTGGATATACAGACCGGAGAGCGCCAGTGGCATTTCCAGTTAATTCACCATGACATCTGGGACTGGGATAATCCTTCTGCCCCGGTAGTCGCGGATTTACCAAACGGTCGCAAGATCGTCATGCAAGTCACTAAGCAAAACTGGGTTTACACCTTCGATCGCCTCACTGGTGAGCCAGTATGGCCAATCGAGGAACTACCGGTTCCTGCTGGAGATGTACCGGGCGAATGGTACGCAGCAACACAGCCATTCCCAACAAAGCCTGCTCCATTTGACCGTCAGGGAGTTTCGGAAGACGACATCATCGATTTCACACCGGAGCTTCGAGCGGCGGCCATGGAAGCGGTTTCAGATTTCCGCTTTGGCCCCAACCTCTACACACCTCCGTCTATGGTTGACGATGCGGACGGCACGCGCGGTGTTTTAAGTCTGCCTTCGTCTACCGGCGGCGCTAACTGGGAAGGTTCGGCAATGGACCCTGAGACGGGCATTATCTACGTGCCCTCAAGAACGGCCTTGGCACTGTTATCAGTAGGCAAGGATCCGGATTCCGACCTCGCCTTTAGTCAGGCCTTTGGCGTGCGTGTGCCTAGAGTGCAGGGCTTGGATGTTATTAAGCCTCCCTATGGCCGCATCACTGCTATCGATATGAACTCGGGCGAGCATGTGTTTCAGGTAGCGAACGCTGATACACCTGATCGAATCAAGAATCACCCTGCCTTGCAGGGCGTGGACATCCCCCGCACTGGAGTGCCAACAAGAGCGGGATTAGTTCTGACTAAAACTTTGTTGTTTGCAGGCGAAGGTGGTGGTGGCCCAGGTGCTAGCCCCATATTCCGTGCCTACGATAAGCAAACCGGCGAAATTGTCGCTGAAATTGATCTGCCTAATATGCAATCTGGGCAACCCATGACTTATGAAGTCGATGGCAAGCAGTATATTGCCCTGTTTGTTAGCGGTAACGCTGGCCCCACTCAGTTAGTGGCCCTTGCCCTACCGTAATCTTTAAACTAGGAGTTATTATGACTATACGAACTTTTTTAAATCGAACAGTACTTGCGCTACCTTTGCTATTGATTGGTCTGCCCGTTCAGGCAGCCAACTGGGTCATTGATCCAGGAAATTCATTGGTAACTTTTAAGTACGCCTATGGCACGGATCCTTATGAGGGTCGGTTTACAAATGTTCAGGCTACTTTTGATATCGATCCTATGAGCCCTACTAGTTGCGAATTCAACGTAACTATTAATATCGCTGATATTGATGTCGATTCACCAGAAGTTTTGGACTACTTGCTCGACTATGAATTGTTCGATGTCGACGCTTGGCCTACAGCAACTTTTACGGCTGAGAAGTGTCGCTTAACTGGAGTGACTTCATTTGAAGCCGACGGTGTATTAACGATTCGCGACCAGACTCATCCACTAACTTTTCCATTCGATCTCATGATTGATACATGTGATGGGCAAGTTTGTTTCAACCTAACTAGCGAAGTGCTACTTCAGCGCCTCGACTACGGCGTTGGTCAGGGTTACTGGGCGAATACTTCCGAGGTTCCAAACGACGTAACCGTCACTGTAGACGTCTACGCTGTACAAGAATAATTAATAGATTTACTAACAAATAGGCCATATCAATGTTTACTCGATTTTTTTCCACCACACGTCGCCTTTCACTGATTTTAATTTGTTCGGCATTCTTGGTTTCATGCGATCGATTGCTGACACCTGATTTCAACACAGACATTACCGAGCTTAGAGGCGGCGCATACACGCTTGATCCAGATCATGCGACGTTGCTGTGGAAAATCAATCATCTAGGCTTCTCTACCTTCGTCGGTAGATTTAACGACTTCGATGCATCACTGGATTTCGATCCGGAAAATATTGAAGCTTCGGTCGTAGAAGTTGTTATTAATACGGCGGGCTTAGATATCAATAATGATGAGTTCGCGGAAGAGTTGCGCGGCGACAACTGGTTCAATGTTGAAGAGTTCCCACAAGCTGCATTCAAAACGACTGCCTTTGTTGAATCAATCGATGACGACACATTCGTATTCCAGGGTGACATGACACTACTGGGTGTTACGCTTCCTATGAATCTGGAAATCAACTTTCATGGTGGTGGTCGAAATTTTCTTACTCGTAGCTACACGTTGGGCTTCTCGGCAAGCGGTGAATTTCTGCGCTCCGACTTTGGTCTAGATAGATTTACGAGCTTCGGCGTCGGAGATAATATCGAGCTTGAGATTCATGTTGAATTTATGGCGGTTCCTGAATAGACACGAATTCAGCGACGCAGTAAAAAAACCCCATTCGGCATTGCCGAATGGGGTTTTTTTTGATGCTTGTTAAGCGGATGCTGAAAGCCGAGATGAATCCGCCGAGGAAGCACAATGAAGACAAAGACACTTAAAACCTCAGTTAATGGTAAGTCTTTCGTGCCTTAAGGTTATCGGGGGGTATATTGGTGTTGCCAGACGTTTCAGGCATACTTCTAACACTTCTTTTCATACTACAGCAACGATTTCTATACGTTAGGGAGCTATGACCATGCTAATCCCAAGAATTTTCAATTCCAAGCCGAACTGGACTCTGCTGACTGCTCTGACAGTATTCAGTATTTCCAACCTGGCACAGGCTCAGGTGCCAATTATCCAACCCGGCGCGCCAGGGCAGGCGAGTCGAGTAATTACCGCTGAGGAGGCATCGGATCTCGCTGCCTTATCCTACTCTCTCGGCGATATTCAGTTCCTGCGCGGCATGATCCCGCATCACTCGCAGGCGAAAGAGATGTCGGCCCTAGCAGAAGAGCGAACTAACAATACGACGGTTCTGGCAGTAGCCGCGCGCATTACATTGTCCCAGGACGATGAGATTTCTATGATGCAGGGTTGGCTCGTTGGTCAGGGCTTAGAGGCGCCAGCAGAGGATGTTCATCATCAGCCAGGTTTCGAGCGCATGAAGGGCATGCTCAGTGATGAGCAGATGGAAGAGTTGGCTGCCTCATCCGGCCCCGAGTTTGACCGTCTCTATTTGGAATTCATGATCGATCACCATCAAGGTGCCCTGGAAATGGTTGAGATGTTGCTGGACCAGCGCGGTTCCGTGCAAGATCCACTGCTTTACGAATTCACGTCCGACGTGACCTCCGATCAGACATCGGAAATCGAGCGCATGGACCTTCTACTGGCAAGCTTCAATCCCGATCCGAGAGTTGGTTTGGCCGCAGGCTTCAGAGACGCGGGCGAAGCCGCGCTAAATATGCAGATCGTCGCATCGCTGCCTAAGCCGGCAGGTTTCTTCGACCCAGAAAGACCTTCCGGTATTTCTGCAGGTCGCCTTGCCGAGCTTGAAGCAGCTGCAAACGGCAATGTCCCTGAGACGCCAGACGAAGAAGACGAAAATTCAGATCCGCGTCCGGCCTTGTTGAGTTTCTCAAATACCGACTTACTGTTCTCTGGCAACTACATGGTGGCAGGTAACTACCACGGCTTTAATACCTACGACATCAGTAATGCGCGAGCGCCGCGACATATTGGCTCGGTGGTGTGCCCTGGTGGGCAAGGTGATGTGTCGCTAGTGGGTAACCTGCTGATAATGTCTGTCCAAGAAGCTCGAGGGAGATTGGACTGCGGACTGCAAGGCGTTCCAGAATCAGTTAGTGATGAACGGGTGAAGGGTATTCGCATCTTCGACGTGAGCGATTTCACGAAGCCAGCTCAGGTTGCTGCGGTACAAACCTGCCGCGGTTCTCACACGCACACCGTGGTGTCTGACCCGACTACGACTTCAGGCAACATCTATGTCTACGTATCAGGTACTAGCGCATCACGCGACGACGAGGAGTTGGCAGGCTGTTCGAATGATTCACCCTTCGAAGATGAAAACTCGGCGTTATTCCGTATAGAGGTCATCGAAATTCCTGCAGAAAATCCAGCAGCAGCACGCATCGTCAATCGCCCATTTATCTTTGCTGACCCGGATAACGGAACGCTGGCGGGCTTGTGGGATGGTGGCGATCACGGCGATGGCACGCAGACTACGAGACAGACGAATCAGTGTCACGACATTACTACGTTCCCCGGTATCGGTTTAGCCGCCGGCGCGTGTTCCGGCAATGGCATCCTGTTGGATATCTCCGACCCAGCGAATCCCGAGCGGCTGGATCAGGTTATCGACCCCGGGTTTTCTTACTGGCATTCGGCTACTTTTAATAACCGCGGCGACAAGGTGATCTTTACCGACGAGTGGGGTGGCGGTGGCCGTCCTAGATGCAGAGCACAAGATCCTCTAACCTGGGGCGCGGATGCTTTCTATGACATCGTCGATGGCAAACTACAATTTCGCAGTCACTACAAAATGTCGGCCCCTCAAACTGATACGGAAAACTGTGTTGCTCACAACGGTTCCTTGATTCCTGTGCCCGGCCGCGATCTATTCGTTCAAGCTTGGTATCAGGGAGGTGTGTCGATTGTAGATTTCACCGATTCAATGAATCCGGTCGAGATCGCGTTCTTCGACCGCGGGCCCATCGATGAGGAAGAATTGATTACTGGCGGATATTGGTCCACCTACTGGTATAACGGCCACATCTACGGCACAGAAATTTCGCGTGGGCTCGATGTGTTTGCCCTGCGGGCTAGCGATTATCTGACCGAGAACGAAATCGCCGCGGCCTCATTGCCGGAGTTAAATGGCATCGTCAACGCGCAGACGCAGGAGATTGTTGAATGGCCTGCAGTACCAGTTGTCGCGCGAGCGTATATGGATCAGTTGCAGCGAGAGAACCGGCTCACAGTAAACCAGGCGAGCGAGCTAGGCGATGCGCTAGAGCGTGCCGAGGCTTTGCTAGCTGGAGAAAACGGCAACCGACGTAGTGCGGTGCGCGCGCTCAATAATCTTGCAGATGATTTCTCGGATGTTGCTGGTGATTACAATGGTATCTCCGGTATCCGCTATGCGGCTTTGGCAGAAACGCTGGAGGGGATAGCTTACAGCCTGTAGAGGCTCTGTGAAAAGGACAGATCGCGCTTAATAAGGCGTTATCTGTCCTTTTTTGTGCTTCACTTTCTGGCTTTGAAGGTTTTCTTGAGGGGATGGGTTGCCCAGCTAGCGTTGGCGGTGATTCAGCCAATCCACGGCAAAGCACGGTTTGCTAGCACTTCTTTGACTTTTGCCTTTATCGGGGTTCAAATGGTTGCCCAATATCACCCGTTCACTGGTGCAGTGAACTCGCTAGCTTAGCAGGGTGTAAATCGATTTAGTGTCCCAATCTGCTAGGAGGTAACGAATGGTAATCTCGGTAAAAATGCCAATTAGAATGAGTGCTTTACTCATCTGTGCCAGCTTATTAGCTCTGCCAGCACAGGCGCAGGATAATTCAAGACCCGACTTAGAGGGTATTTGGACCAATGCCTCGCTGACAAAACTTTCCCGGCCAAGCGGCGTTGAGACGTTGGTAGTCACGCCAGATGAGGCGAGAGTAATTGCCGCAAACACGCCCATTGCTGGTCTTGAAGGTGGCTTGGACGAGGGTGACGGTGTGAACGATACGCCAACTGCTGCCGACGAAGATTTCGGCACCCGTGCCTATAACAACTTCTGGGTAGACCCCGGCTCAAACCTTGCGATGATCAAGGGAGATTACCGTACTTCCTACGTCGTAATCCCTGAGAATGGTCAGGTGCCGCGTCTTGAGAATCCAAATTATGATTTCGAGCGGCGCAACTTTGGATCTCGCTATGCGACCGGCTTTGGTGATGCTCGAGGCCCCGAGGCGATTCCAAATGCGGAGCGCTGCCTAATAGGTTTTGGCAATAAGGCAGGCCCCGGCATGATGGCTGCCCTGTATAACAATACCTACCAATTCGTCCAGACCGAAGACTACGTCATGATCCTGGTAGAGATGGTTCATGATGCTCGTATAATTCCTATTTACGATTCGGCGGAAGATGCGCGCGCTAATCGTAGGCCCGTGGTGCTTGAGCAATGGTTCGGTGATTCCGTAGGATGGTATGAGGATGGTGTGCTTATTGTAGAGACAGTGAATATAGATCCACTGCAGCTCAGCCAGAGCTCTGTTCCGATAACTAAGCAGGGCAATATTATCGAGCGATTCAGTCGCTATTCGGACGATGAAATCTTCTACCAGTTTACTGTAGAGGACAGCAATATTTACAGCCAACCCTGGACTGCAGAGTTGAGCTTCTACGCTACCGACGATGGTTTGTATGAGTACGCCTGCCATGAAGGCAACTACTCGATGCCAGGTATATTAGCTGGAGCGCGCAGGTTAGAGATGGAAGAGGCCGCGCGCGAGTCAAACTAATCTAGGAGTTAACTCGATACTTTATTATTGTCTTTAGGGGCGGCTTGCGAAAGTGGCGCTCCCTAAAGGCTGGTAGTAGCGCTGTTAAAGATTGAAATCTGTTCACCCTCAATTGATTGCCCACCATTCCTAGCGCTGGCAAGCCCGGCTGTCGCTAAGGTAATTTCAACGTTTAGACAGAGTGTAATTCATGAGTAAAAGTAAACCTCTCGACGGCTATAAAGTCGTCGACTTCTCTGCTGTTTTCGCTGGCCCCATCTGTTCTCGCTTCCTACGCGATTGTGGTGCTGAAGTGATCAAGGTGGAGAGCCCTGGTGTTGGAGACCTCACTCGTGGGGTGAATGGAATTACGCCAGTCTTCGCTCACTTTAATGCAGGTAAGCGCAGTATTGCAGTGGATTTGAAGCAGCCCGCCGGACAGTCATTGGTGAAACAATTGATAAGCGATGCAGACATCGTCTTAGAGAATTTTAGGCCCGGAATAATGGCTAAATTCGGGCTGGACTTTGAAAGCCTGCGGCCCAAAAACCCCGAGCTCGTCTATTGCTCAATCTCTGGGTTCGGTCAGAGCGGCCCTTATGTGCACCGCGCAGCGTATGCGCCAATAGTGCATGCAGCTAGCGGATTCGACAGTGTGCACGCCCAGTCACAGCAAGGGACGAACGAAGATGAGGTCATGCGCCCTAGCAATTGGGAGATCATGGTCGCGGATATTCTTACAGGTAGTTACGCCTTCGGAGCGATCCAGACAGCACTGCTCGGGCGTGAGCGCGGAGGCGGGGGTGGCTATATCGATGTCAGCATGATGGAATCTATGATGACGCTCATTCCCGCGCATATACAGTCCGCGCAGATGGAGCAGCCTGCCCTGATAGGTAGGTTCTTCCCAGTCAAGGTGAAGGACGGCTTCGTTATGGTCTGTGCAGTTTCGGACAAGAATTTGGAATGTCTGGCCGCAGCGCTTGGTCGGCCGGATTTGTTAGAGGATCCTCGGTTTGTGCGAGGTCCGCGAAGCGAAAACTTCTATCTATTAGCTGAAGAAATCGAGCATTGGTCTCTCTCGCTTAGCGCTCACGAATGCGAAGAAGCGTTGAACCGTGCCGGAGTGCCTTGCAGCTTGTATCAGCAGGTAGACGACTTGTTTGCCCATCCTCAAGTAGTGGAGCGAAATTCATTTGCCGATATTCACGACGATGTTCTCGGTGATTTCCTAATTCAGAATATGCCATTTAAATTTTCTGGCACGGACAGCGGAGCAGCTTCTTGGGCAGCTAAGCTCGGCGAGCACACCGATGAGATTTTGAGCGAAAACTTAAAGCTTAAGCCGGCGGAAATTGAAAGTTTGAGAGCGAGTTCAGTGGTTAGCTAATAGCTAAAGGAGAAAACCTTTAGTGTAGGTTTCAAGGCATGATCACCAACTCGTATTTTTGCAGGGTGATAAAAGACTGATCAAGCGCGTAAATTCTGAGAGTGCCTCTCAGCCAAGCCTAGAAATTCATCTTGCATCATTTAGTCACAGATTAAATGCTGTCTAGCATGTAGAATGCGGCCGACTAGATATGATAATGCGTGATTCCACACCCCGACCCTTAGTTCGTTCTCTAGTTTTTGCTGTCTCGATGGCAATTACTGCAATGGCGAGCGCGCAGATTGACCAGAACGAAAACCCCACCGACGATTCAACCATAGTCTATCCAGCGGCCTATTTCGCCGATTTCCTGCCCGTATCTGCCAACGACATGATAAGTCGTATACCTGGCATTGGCTTGGCGATGCGCGGCGGTGGCAGAGGCGGTCGTGGCCTCGGTTCTGGTGGGGGCGAGATACTCATCAATGGTCAGCGTACGACAGGAAAGGGCAATACAGGTGAGAGTCTGCTCAGCCGAATCTCCGCAGATCAGGTGGAGTATATTGAAATCATACGTGGCACCTCTGAAGAATTGGATGTGCGTGGTGCCGGCCAGGTAGTTAACGTTGTGCTCTTGGATGTGCCTTCTCGATCGAGCACATCGCTCGACCTCAATGTAGATTATTGGAGAGACGGTACTTTAGATCCGGGAGGGCAGCTTTCCTACAGTGGGCAGGCAGGCGACTTCAGCTACCTATTTGGGATTGAGGCAGAGTCCAACTACAACGGCCGCGAAAATCGAGAATTTAGTTTTGACGCTAATGAGAATCTAACCGAAGCGCGGCGAGAAGATTGGATTCGAGATCAGACCGATTATCGAGCGAATATGAATCTGGGTTATAGCTTCGAAAAAAGCGTAGTTCAACTCAATGTCTTACTGGAAAACAGATCGCCACCTAATGACATCGATCGCTCGATTCATGACCTCGTAACTAATACGATTAGGTACCAGCGAGAGGGCAATACTGCTAATCGAGATAACTGGGAGATCGGCGGGGACTATGAGTACTCCTTGGGCAGAGGCGGCAAGTACCGTTTTCTATTTATTGTAAACGACCTCGATTCACTATTCACGCGTGAGCGCTTCGATGTTGAAGAAACATCCGAAAACAAGACTCTCTTTCTTTCTAATTTTAGCCGCGATCGGGAACGCATCGGGCGTACTTCCTATACGTTCAATATAAACGATGCGCAGGGCTTAGAACTCGGTATCGAGGGCTCGCAGACTATACGGGACGGTGAGCTACGCAAAGGTTTGGATATCGATGGTGTGCGCTCTGAGAGTGTTGGTGATCTAGTGCCGGTTGTGATTACGAATAGCACATCAACTGTTGAAGAACTACGAGCAGAGCTTTTCGTTGTGCATAACTGGCAGCTGAACTCCAAGATGTCTCTGGAAAGCTCGCTGGTCTATGAGTCGTCCACCATTGAGCAGTCAGGAGACGTTGGTAATAAACGCGATTTTTCTTTTCTTAGGCCGAAGGTAGACTACCGTTTCGATATCACATCATCATTGCAGTTACGTGCAGGGATCGAGAAACAGGTATCGCAGTTGAGTTTCTCCGATTTCAGTGCCACGGTCGATGGCTCCGACGAGGATCAGGACACGCAGGCTGGCAATCCTGGAATCGCACAGGAGCAGTCTTGGCGCTACGAGCTTAATCTTGAGCTACGCCTGCCTAATGATATCGGTGTTCTTAACTCGCAATTCTATTACCGAGACATAACCGACGTTGTCGATCGGATCGATGTCTCTCCTAGCCCTGACAACTTGCAATCGGCCCGAGGAAATATAGGCGATGGTAAACGCTATGGCGTGAATCTCGATCTTAGTGCTAGATTAGGGTTTCTAGGAGCGCCGAATGCCCTTTTCACTACGGGTTTGAGTTTAAGAGACTCAGAGGTCATAGATCCCTTCACGGGCAAGCTGCGTAGGCAGAGGCGAAATGGCCGCTGGACGGCTAGGTCGAGCTTTAGACATGATATTACAAGCTTTGGGCTCAGCTATGGTTTTCAATATGAGATGAACTCAAACGGTGGCAGTGGCAGGACAGAAGTTGATATTTTCGATACCGAAGAGAGGGCGTTTCAGCCCGAGGTGTCGGCGTTTTTAGAAAAGCAGGATTTTGGAGGCTATACATTTCGCTTCGAAGCGAACAATGTTTGGCAGAACGAATTTTGTAGAACACGAACACGCTATGTAGGAGCAACGGCGGACGGCATACTAGAAGAAGTCGAGAACTATTGTTCCGGCGGCGGTATGCAGTTAGCTTTAAAGATGAGAACAACGTTTTAGAGTCGCCCTAATAATTGTAGAGTCCCAAATAGCCTGAAGACTATGGAACAAGCAATGAATACTTTGGTTAGTCAAAACAGACAGCTTGGCAGAATGATTCGACTCGCCTGCTTGTTCGGGATCACACAAATTGTGCTCGTGTCATGCTCATCCACGGATATTGCGTCTTCTCTTGCGGCTACAGATGCGGCTTTCGATGTCACTCCGCCCCCTAACTTTACTCGTGGCCTTTTAGAGCGTCGCGCACCGGAGCCGCTCTATCCTATACGGGCGAGAAATCTTGGGGTAGAAGGCTGGGTGATGCTAGGCTTTTCCGTTGATGCGGATGGCGAGGTAGTCAACAACAGCATTCGGACACTTCAAGAGCAGCCAGAAGGTTTTTTTGAGGCGTCAGCCGCGAGCGCAGCAAGGCGCCTAATCTTTCAGAATGTTAGAGGCGAGCTGATTGAAGATGTGCGTTATGTATTCCGTTATCAGCTCGACGGATTGAATACTGTGCCCTCTTCTGATCCTAGGCCCGACATTATTCAATTCAGAGAGATGCTGCCTCAGCGGCTAATCACTCCGCCTTATCCCGAGGTCGCTTTAGAGTTGGAACTAGAAGGCTATGTAGTCGTGAAGTTCACAGTAACCGAGACAGGTGCCGTGCAAGATATCGTCATAGATGAGAGTGACCCTGATGGTGTGTTCAACGAGGAGGCCGTTAGAGCCGCTATGCGACTACGATTTGAACCAAGGATCGTCTCTGGTGAATCGGTGAGAGTAGAAGATGTGTTATTTCGCTTCGACTGGAACCTACCCCGCTAGTTATTTCTCACTGTACGAATTTTATTGCAGGGCAGGTAGAATCTGAAAATTGAGAACCAATCGGGTATGACTTTCACTCGTTTTTTCTTAGTATTGCGTTGCTGGACAGGCGGTGTTCGGACTATCGACATAATTAGTCGGCTAGAAAACTCTAGATTCGGAATTTGTCACAGAGATAAAGACTAGAAACAAGGACTCAAAGAATGAAGGCTATAAACCTTACAGATGGCGATATTACTCACCGCAAGGAAGTCATACAGCTTCTAAAGATGGCCATTTCTCAAAAGCGGGCATTCTCTTATGTAAAAACACTGGGAAAGAAAGTTAGCTCTCAAGCATTGGAGTTGGTAGGCGTTAAAGCTAACGAAGGAGTGTTCACTGTCGGCTTTGAGCCAGGCATTTCTCAGATTCAGACGAGTGGTCCGCTAATGTTTCGCGCACAGAGTGGTGGTGTGTCGATCATTTTTCAGAGTGCTCTCAATATATCGCCTGAGCAAGATCCTCTTTCGAATACTTCGTCCCTGCACCACTTTGACCTTCCTTATAAAATCGCCTATACGCAGCTGCGCAAGACTGTGCGTGTCAACTTAGAGGCTATGACTGAAGTTCCTGTCGTACTGTATCTAGTGAATGGTGCGCTAATTGAAGGTTCGGTTATAGATATCTCCACCGATGGAGCGAAGTTCAAAGTTAATCAAGACTTAGGGCAGGAGCTGCAGACCCGCAAGTTCTCGATGCTTGTAAGATAAGCCTTCCCAACGATGAAACGTTGCAAACCGGAGTTCATCTAATCGAAATGATAAATGATGCTCAAAGCGGCACTTCTTATCTGCGTTGTCAGTTTGTACATATGCGAACTCAAGACGAAGAGATGCTCGACGGTTTTATCAACGGTATGTTGCGACAGATAGAATCGTTCGCTGCTACCTAGATTTTACTTAGCAGTTAAGCGTAGGGTGGAAAATGCATCCACCCAGTAATGATGTATTTGACCCCCGAGTTCACAACATTGCCTCTATGGGCATGGGTCCATTCCCCGGGCCAGATTAGTGTCTTTCCTTTCTCCGGCTGACTCTCAAAGTCTTGATGTTCGAATCGAGTAGAACCCCCGTCTTCTACATCATTCAGGTAAGTCATCCAGGCGAGCACGCGGTGTGAAGTGTCGATCGTCGTGCGTTCCGAGTGAACTTTCATGAAGTGACCGCCGGGCTCATATTTTTGGATATTGAATGAGCCAATTTCAGCGCTAGGCAAGACGCTTTCCAGAAAGGGCCACTGTTCTAGGTAGTCTTTGTAGCATTCGAACAAGGACTCAATGTAGGTTCGTAATGGTTCATGGTCAGGTAGTTCTAAGTCTCGGGGCCGAATGGCAAGGTCGGTAGAATTCTTAGACTCGCTATTCAGCCCGCCAGCCGTCCGCCCCTTGGTGTGATTGGCCTTATGCGTTTCGAAAAATTGAATTACCTCGTCACAGATTGATAGCGGCTCGATGCCCCAGCCACCTATGAAATGGGGACTGGGTTGAGATAATTCTAGGTCGATGCGTTTCATGCGTTGTTTCCAAAATTGTAGTCGACGCCTTTGCGCGCATCGAAATTGATCACACCAAAGCCGTTTCTTTCCATCTCTAATCCCTCATTGGTTTTGCCCATGGCGAGCAATACCGAACCCAGCGAACCCGCTGCCTCGTTCATCGAGGGACTAATGTCTAAGGCCTTACGATAGCTGGCAGCAGCTTCTTCTAGTTTGCGAAGACTCCACAGCGCACTTCCGAGATTGCAGTGGGCATTAGCGAAGTTGGCTTTCAGTGATAGCGCTTTGCGATATTGATCGACCGCCTCGCTGACATGCCCTAGTTTTTGCAGTGCAGTGCCCAGATTGCTATACGCCTCAGCATAGTCAGGTTTTAACGCAATCGCTTGGCGATAGCTGACGATGGCGTCATCCACTAAACCCTGATTTTTCAAGGCCGACCCAAGGTTGCAATGCACCTGAGCAAAGTCAGGTCGAATCTTTATTGCTCTTCGGTAGCTTGCCACGGCCGCATCGAAATCTCCCTTTTCTAAATAGGTATTTCCAAGATTGCAGTGTGTTTTGGCAATGCTGGAATCCAAACTGAGAGATTGATGATAGCTGTCTATCGCTTCATCGATTCTGCCGGAACTTTGTAAGGCATGTCCGAGATTCGCATGTGCTCCAGCATGGTCTGGCTTGATAGCAATCGCTAGGCCATAGCTTGAAATGGCTTCATCGAATCTACCTAGGTCGAGAAATAAGTTTCCCAGATTACCGTGAGCGTTAAGGTATTGAGGTTCATTACTAATCGCCGCTCTTATCAGCTGAATCGCGAAGTCACTCTGTCCGGCCATGTGTGCGATCACGCCAAGTAGATGCAGAGCCTTTGGCTGATTTGGCTCCACCTCTAAGATCTGTCGGTAGATCTTTTCGGCTTCGCCAATTCGGCCGGCAGTTTGATGCTGCATAGCCAGAGACAATCCATCTTGGATAGACATGAGCGGCTGCGCTTGTGAGGCGCTCGTTTCTTGGCTGTGTTTGGGATCTTTAGGGGACATGCCTGTAAGGCTCTCCGGCCTAGATTTATCAATAGGCTGCTAGCTGCATAGCTCTAGACTACAAGTCTACACCGCCGGGGATACGCAAGAAAGTAGGCGAAGCATAATGAATATTGGCCCCGCAAGGCTGCAGGCAGCTACCTGCCGATAGTTTTAGAACAGCGAGAAGTAGGGCAGGTTCGAGCCCAAATCGACTCGCCAAGCAAGAATTCGTCACTCGCGCGGGCAAATACACTAGTCAGATCGCATTTTCAGGGGATTCTGCTGTTTAGAAAAATGAGTTTGTGATAACAGTATGTTCGTGAGTAAAAGTTTGAGAGACTACTGCGGTTAATCCTGCAACGGTTCATAAAATGACAGAATTTGTGCCACCTAACGCAGAGCGACTTGTAAGGGTCAAGGGCTCGGATATTAAGGTCGGAATGTATATGTCTTTTCCCGATCGTCCCTGGCTGGAGACACGCTTCCTGTTTCAGGGCGTCTTACTGACTACCGACAAGCAGGTCAGCGAAGTGCGCAAGGAATGTCAGCATATCTTTATCGATCGAAAGAAAGGTCGAACTATTCAGACTGCCCGAGAACCCGTTCCTACGGATACGACAGCGCCGCCCATATTAAAGCCGATTGAGAGAGAGTTTGTTGCTGCACAGAAGGCGCATGTAGATGCGGGTAGTCAGATTCAAGAAAACTTAAAGCGCCTTGTCGAAGGCGAGGGCATTAATGTCACTCGTATTCGTTCTTCGGTTAAGTCCTGCGTCAAGAGCATCGTTACCAATCCGAATGCGCTCATGTGGCTAGGCCGCCTGCGCAGCAAAGACAATTATATTGCGGAGCACTGCCTCAACGTCGGCATACTGGCGATCGCCTTCGGCAGGCATCTTGATATGAGCTTAGATGAGTTAGAGATGTTGGGCATGTGTGGCATGCTCCATGACGTTGGCAAGCTGGAGGTGGATCAGAAGATTCTCGATAAACCGGCTCGTCTCAGCGAAGAAGAGTTCGCGGTCATTAAGGGCCACTGCCTTATAGGTAAAGACATTCTTGCTAAAGATGAGAATATGCCGAAGGTAGTTATCGAGGCGGCATTTGGTCACCACGAGCGCATGGATGGAGCGGGCTATCCAAGAGGGTGTCGAGCAGACACCTTGAACCTCTATACCCGAATGATCTCTATCGTCGATACCTATGATGCAATAACCACGAATCGTTGTTATGACCGGTCGCGTCCGGCGGCAGAGGCGATCAAGATTCTATTTAGCTGTCGTGATACTCAGTTTGAACCAATCCTCGTTGAAAAATTCATAGAGTGTTTGGGGATCTATCCAACGGGCTCTCTAGTTGAGTTAAAGACTGGCGAAGGAGCTGTCGTCATCGACTCGAACAGAAATAGCCGCCTCAACCCCAGGGTCAGCATCGTCCTCGATGAGGAGAAGCATGCACGCTCGCCACTCATCATCGATACCTCCTCCGAGGGAAGCGACGACTCCGACCGAACCATCAAGCGTGTGTTAGATGAGAATGACTATCCGGTAGATCTGGAGAGAGTGTTTTCTTTCTTCAAGGAGCAGGGCGACTCGATAGCGAGTTAAGCCCTGCGGCGCCAGAGCGTTTGTAATTGTTCTCCGAGTTTTAACCCGCTGAGATAGGCGTCCTCGACTCGGCTGCCTCCACACCAGTCGCCACACGCAGCAAGAGAGTTTGATTCATCGAGTAGAAAGCTCTCTTCACAACTTGTTTCCGCCTTGGCATATTTCCAGCGATGAATCGCTATATGGTCGGGCAGCGGTAGCGAATCGCCGATTAATTCATCCAATGCTTCCAACATCGTGTGGCGCACATCATCGATGTTGCTTTCGAGTTGGGTTCGCGCCCACGCATTGTCGCTATGCACCATTAATGAGAAGGAGGGTGAGCGACCCGGTTTGCTGGAGTTCAGCGCGATCCATCCAAGGGGCGAATTCCTAACTACGGCTGCATCGAAATTTAATTTATGCGCGGACTCGAAGCCCAACATCAAACTGAAGCAGGGAGAGAAATCGACGGTGCTCAGATCTGGCTTGTAGGCGAAGCAGTCTGGCAGCAGTTCATTTGCCTGAGGAGCGGGCAATGTGGAAATTACCCAATCGTAATGGCCGAGTTGTTCCCCAGCAGAGTCTTTAAGCAGCCAGCTCTGTTCGACCGCCTCAATGCTAGCGACCTGCGCATCCAAAATTACGTTGAGCCCTTGTGCTAGTGCCTTGCACAAGCTATTCATGCCAGGCGCGGCAACGTAGTGAGGCTCGAACCACTCACGCTTGAACGGCTTCTTCTTTGAGTCTAGAGTGAAAATTCGTGGCAACCAGGGTCGGATTTGATTCTCTGCCACGCAGTGATTAACAAGGCTTTGAAACTGCTTTGAGCGTGCCGTAAAGAACTGAGCGCCATGATCAAATTGGTAGGGGCCAGCCCTGCGCGAGGCCATTCGTCCACCGAAGCCCCATGACTTTTCAAATACGCTTACATCGGCGCTGTCTTGTAACTGCCTTGCGAGAGTGATGCCGGTAATGCCGGCACCGATGATGGCGAGGGATTTCATTGTAAGTCTGCATTTCTGTTGATTCGAGTAGTTATCATACGGCAGATTGACAGACTTGGATGAATGTTTAGCCAATCTGCTAGCCGTCTTAGCCTAGTTCAAAGCCTGAGTATCGACATGGATTTGAATCTGATCTACATTACAGCTAAAGAATAACACCATAAAAACGCAGAGAGGGGCAGCATGCACTTATCTTCAAATGGACTTCGCAGAATTTTCCTCACTTCGCTGATAGTTCTGAGCGTGTTGATCGTGGTCGTTTTCCAAGGGCGCTCAATTGCACAAGCAGTCTCCGAAAACCCCTATCAGGTAATTTATCACTGGGGTGAGCTGCCGGATGGGCGCGAGATGGGTGTGGTCACCGGTGTTCATCCTGACCCCGACGGCGAGCATATGTGGATCGTCGAGCGCTGCAGTACAAATCAATGCGCCGGTTCCGACCTTCCGCCGATTCACAAACTGGACAGCCAAGGTGACGTGGTAAAGAGTATAGGAGCCGGATTATTTGCATGGCCGCATGGCTTCGATCTGGATAGTGAAGGCAACCTCTGGGTGACTGAAGGCGCACCGCGCGGTGATGCCAGAGGCGCTGATGGCTTCGCGTTAGGAATGGGGCATCAGGTAATAAAATTGGACCAAGATGGCGAGGTTTTGATGCGCCTGGGTGAAGCAGGTATTGCCGGTGATGATGCTACTCACTTCAATGGACCTTCGGCTGTGCAGGTCGCCGCTAACGGCGATGTTTGGATCGCCGATGGCCATCGTGGTGGCAACAATCGTATCCTGAAGTTCTCTGCCGAAGGTGAATTACTGTTGCAGCTAGGCGGCGGAGTCGACTCTCTCAGTCGCGAAGTGAGCAGGTTCAATGATCCGCATGATTTGAAGATGGACTCCCAGGGCAGGCTCTTCGTTGCTGATCGCGGCAACAATCGCATACAGATATTCGATCAAGAGGGTGAGCTTCTTTCTATATGGACTCAATTCGGTAGACCTAGCGGCATTTGGATCGATGCTAACGACAAGATATACGTCGCAGATGGTATGTCGGGGGATCAGTGGAATCCGGGTTGGCAACGTGGCATTCGCATTGGTGATGCGAAGACCAGCTGGATTACAGATTTCATTCCCGACTATGAAGTGCAAAGCGGCAGCGGCATAGAGTTCTTGGCAACTGATGCAGAGGGCAGTATCTATGCGGGGCAGGTGGGTCGTCAGCGCTTCGAGAAGTATGTTCGCATCAGACCGTAGCTGAATTGTGTGTAGGCGGTTCTTCTCGCGATTGTCGATGGCCATTAAAAGAGTTTTTAGAGTAACTGACTTTGCAGATAACGAAACTAAGTAAGAGTAATAATACGATGAAACGATTATCACTTTACGGAAATTTATTACTGGCATCAGCTGCTCTGTTGCTCGTCGGAAACAGTAATGCGATCGACATTGATCCTGATTCGACAATCTATGACTCCCCCGCCACTCTGTTAGGAATTAACTACATTGGTCTGTCGGTTAAGGACCTCGATACAGTGTTGGCTTTCTATCAGGGTGTAAGTGGATTTAAGTTGGTGAGCCGGGAGACGATTCGAAATAGCTCCGCGGCAGACAGGTTATTTGGTCATGAGAGAATCGAATATGAGGTGGCGGTTCTAGAGGCGCCGAATATGTTGTTCGAGCTCACCGAGTTCTCGCACAATCGCTCGAAAGCAACGACGAAGATGCCGGCTTATGGCCCAGGTATGACACACACCTGTTTTCAATCACCCTCCGATGATTCCGCCTACTACAGATTTCGCGATGCTGGCGCCGATATGTTGAGCGTGGGTAGTGAGCCTATAGATCTGGGAGGTTATGGTGTTACCTACGCCTATGCTCATGACCCCGAAGGGAATATGCTCGAACTTGAACAGCTCAATAGAGGCGGCCCGCTGGAAGATTCAGCGTATGATTCGGCCTGGAAGGAAGAAGGCTACAATACTTGGATGACACAGGTCGCACTCGTAACACATGATATAGAGAGACTCACAAGTTTCTACGAGAGAATCATGGTATTCGCGCCTTATCGAAAGGGTGACTATGTCGATCACCCGCGCATGCTGGAAATTGCCGATGAGCCATCTCTATCACTGATGGCGTCTTGGTTTAGGATGAACGGTCGCTCCAAAACAATCGAGCTTTGGGAATATCGCACGCCTCTCACTGAAGAATATATTGGCAAGCGCGGGCTCGCCGATTTTTGTTATTCCTTCTCGATAGAAGTGGGGGCATTCAGGAAGAATGCGCGCGTATGAAAAATCTTGGTGTTGAGTTCGTTAGTGAGCCAATTAGGCTTGGAGAATTCTGGCAGGCCTATGTACACGACATAGATAGGAACGTGTTTTCACTGCGTCAGGCAGTGGATGCAGACTCGCCATTCTCGGCTCCAAATTTGGAACTCTAGCTCTGGGCAACAACTTCTGGGCACGCTACATAAACAGGAGAGAACTCCAGCAGGGATAGAGCTGCGTGGGTTTCTCTAGAGTTATTATTCATTGTTTGTTTGCTAAATACGGGGGCCGTATCTGCTGCGGAATTTGCAGATACGATCGAAGATAAGTTCACTGACATTGATGGCGTGACACTTCACTACGCTAAAGCTGGCTCAGGCCTTTTTCCGATGTAGCGAGCCGAGTGCATCCACTAAATCTAATATCGAATGTGGTTTCGCAATAAATGGAAAGTCAGCAATCGAAATATCCTGCGACTGTATGTTTAGTTTGGTATATCCCGATGTTAGCGACCAGACCAATTCCCCATAGAAACAGCATAAATTTTGCGACCCTGTTAAAGAGCCGGCTTCCATAGAGAAGCAGAGCGACTATCGCTACGGCAGAAGCAATGCCCATGGTGGGTACGCTGATACGTTCCAGGGTGCTGAAATTACCACCTAGCATGAAATAGATCATACCGCTTGCGCAGCCGATGAAGGATGCGGCGCAGGTGACAATTAACTCGACCTGGGGTACTGGGTCATGGGTGGTTTGCAGAGACATTCTAATAGTCCGTTCGCTTATAGGTTTCTTTTTGTATTCTGGTTTTTATTTTTCCGCCAGCCCTTTCGACTAAGTAAGAAAATATCGCGAAAGTATTCGAATACATTCTTGTTCCTTTGGGCTGCTATATGGATTCATGGTTCACGATTCGTATTCCTTCAACAACGCTTTGTAAGCTGAATAGGCGCTCAGTTAGCGCAAAGCAATGCATAGTTTCCGACAATTCCTGGATTGCTCAGAATCGACAGAGCTATGCCCAGTAGTGGCCAGTATTACGACAAGATTATCTGAGAGCTTTAGCCTCCTACAGCTTAACTTAGGTTAACGATGTCGATATTTATGTGGAACTCGAGAAAATTCATCAACTATGGGAGCTCGTTTTTGAGTGCAATAGCTAAGCGCAGAAAACTGCGCATTGATTCTGGCTAAGCGGTTTGAGCAAAGGTGATAATTACTTAAAGTATTGATGCTCTTCTGTCGTAATCAAAGACGATATGTAGGTTGATTTCGCTGTGGCATCTCAGTTGAATGCTGCAAGGTTAGAGTGGGTCCTTTTAGCGATTTTTTCATGCCTTCTATCAATCACCATCACTCCTATTTTTCGAGTTCGAGAATGAAGCATGCAAGATATTTCAAGCTCCACTAATAAGTTTTCCAAGCAGGCCTATATTGGTAAGAATAAAGAGGATGTGTCGATCCTGCTTGTTGATGATGATACGTTTGTTTTGGATATTGCTGCCAAGACATTGGAAAACCTGGGTTATCGAAACATCACTACTGCTAACAACGGGAACACTGCCCTTGGTAAGCTAATTACCACTGCAATACCTTTCGACATTATTATCTGTGATCTCAATATGCCTGAGATGGATGGTGTAGAGTTTGTAAGACACGCCAGTAAGTCGGGGTTCAGCGGTGGCTTGATTTTGTTGAGTGGTGAGGATCCGCGTATGTTGGAAATTGCCCATTCCATCGGTATTTCACAAAAATTGGATGTTCTAGGCGCCCTGATTAAACCTCTGCAGCCTAAGGAATTAGATAGATTGTTGGCCAAGTTTGAGCCCGCTGGCAGCGAACCTCCTGTAACAGCCAATTTCGTTAGAGGATCTGCAAGGCGGAATTAAGGGGTCTTCCGAAAACCAGCTCATGCTCGTTTATCAGCCGAAGATTCATCTGCAGTCCGGTGTTGTATCGGGAGTTGAAGCCCTAGCCCACTGGTGGAATCAAGATAGAGGTGTTCTGGAACCATCTACCTTTATCCCTCTTGCTGAAGAAGAGGGATTGATCGATTCGCTTACGAATGAAATTTATAAGAGAGCGATCATGCAAGTCGCTGATTGGAATCGCCAAAATCAAGTGCTGAGCACAGCTATAAACTTCTCCATCAATTCTTTTTCCAGCTATGAATTTTGTGAATTTATTGTCGATACGACCAGAAAATACGGTGTCAATCCGAGTCAGATACTCTTGGAAGTTAAGGAAAGCCAAACAGC
>Ga0307986_10000237_pt1 | contig 40782 bp, 40 predicted proteins | sample EllFjometageno82_FD_203170 | JGI IMG/M metagenome (GOLD analysis project Ga0307986, IMG submission 203170) | Marine microbial communities from Ellis Fjord, Antarctic Ocean - #82 | ecosystem: Environmental > Aquatic > Marine > Unclassified | place: Southern Ocean | collected 2014-10-09 | reverse complement strand
TCTCATTCCACTTGTTTTGCTAATTGTCGGATTATTTGCGTATTTAGCTTATTATATGCTATCAACTAATTATTTTAGTTAATTTGACTCTGTAACTTGATCGGATTCAATCCATCCCAAAATACCACTATCAATTTCAAAGATATTACCTTCATAGCCTTGCTGTAACAAAATATTTGCAGCAATCTTTGAACGCTTTCCTGATTTACAGTGAATAATAATATTAGCTTTTTCGCCAAATTTAGACACAAGCAACTCTTTAGAAACTGTGTTCAGAGGAATTAAATGAGAATTAGGAATTCTTGATTCATTAAATTCCGACTGCTCTCTCACATCTACGATAATTAAACCTTCTTCAATTTTCAATTTAGATTCTTCTATTGATAATGATGTAAACATCGTATCACTATAAATTGTTGTATTCATAAAGAATACAAAGAAAATAAAATTAATAACTTTATGTTTACTGAATATATTTAGAATTAATTTATACAATTGTTAGGTTTTTTTGATTCTCAATAACTGGTATTAATATTTATACTAGTATGTTTTTTATGTCTACTTGTAAAAAGTAAAAGAGGGTAATAGTGTCATCTTTTAAAAAGGAGAAATAATGGGTCTTTTAGTTGAAGGAAAATGGCATGATAAGTGGTACGACACTAAATCTAATGGAGGAAAATTTATTAGAACTGAAGCTCAATTTAGAAATTCTGTAAATAAGGAAGGTGATTTTAAACCAGAAACAAACCGCTATCATCTCTATGTTTCATTGGCATGTCCTTGGGCACATAGAACTTTAATATATCGGTCACTTAAAAATTTAGAAAACCATATTTCTATTAGTGTAGTGAACCCCTATATGCTAGAACATGGATGGACATTTAGTGATTATCCGGGTTCAACTAAAGATGATTTATTTAATTTTAAATATCTCTACCAAGTGTATTTGAAAGCAAATCCTCAATATTCTGGGAGGGTAACCGTACCTATTCTTTGGGACAAAAAAAATGACACTATAGTAAGTAATGAATCTTCTGAAATTATTAGAATGTTTAATACTGAATTCAATGATCTCACAAACAATATAAAAGATTTTTATCCATTAGAAAAAAGAAAAGAAATAGATGAAGTTAATGAATTTATTTATAACACTATAAATAACGGAGTCTATAAAACTGGTATGGCTACCAAACAAGAAGTTTATGAACAGGAAGTAAAAAAATTATTTGGAGGTCTTGATTATGTTGAGTCTCTTTTAGAAAAAAATGATTATCTTTTAGGTAGTGAAATTTTAGAATGTGATTTAAGACTAATTCCAACTATTCTTCGTTTTGATTCTGTCTATGTTGGGCATTTTAAGTGCAATTTAAAGAGAATATATGATTACCCAAAATTGTTTAAATATTTAGAGAATTTTAAAAATATGAAATCTATTCAAGAAACAATAAATATGGAGCATATTAAAACTCATTATTATGGTAGTCATAGCACTATCAATCCTAATGGGATAGTAGCCTTAGGGCCATTAGTTAACTAATTCCTAAATCTTGAATGGCAGCTTTTACAAGAAGAATAAAGATTTTGAAAAGATTTATTAACCGCAGCTGAATCTTCTGATTCAATTAACACTATTATCAATTTCGCATTATCTTCATATTCTTTAGCAATTGAATTAAAGTCATCTCTGTTCGATATAATATCTTGGCTGGCTTTTGTCTTACCTACAAATGAGTTGTCAGGAAATAAAGATGGATAATCATATAGAATATGTTGAATTTTTTTGAAAATATCGATTGTTTCAGAATTGAGTTTATTTTCTTGAATATTTATTCTAGCCTGACTCATAAGCTTATTTAAACTTTGCATAGAAATCATTCTTTTTTCAATAATTTCAGATACTGTAAATTCATTATTTTCATTAGCCATCAATGGAGATATTGAAATCAAAAAGCAAATAATAAGTTTCATATGGATTATATACTTAATTTAAGTCCTTTTGGTTTACATTTTTTTTAAGTTTTTTAATTTTTTAAAAAACATATCTCGTTGTTCTTTTAAGATTACTTTTCCTTGGTCTAATAAAATTAGATAATCTGCTATTTCCTCTGCAAAATTATAATCATGCAAACTTAAAACTATTGTTTTATTTTTATTTTTTTCCTCAAATAGAAGTTTTTTTAATTTTACCTCACTTTGAAAGTCAAGATTTTGATTAGGTTCATCCATGATGATAATGTTTGGATCTAAACTCATAACTCTAGATAAAAATAATTTTTGCTTTTCACCTCCTGATAGACTAGAAATATTTTGCTGATGTATGTCTGATAAATTAAAAGCATCATGCCAAATGAGATTTGATTTAAATTTTTTAATTTTTTGTGGGAAAGAAAAATTATATAAAACGTCTCCTTCAAAAATAACAGGACTCTGAAATAGCATAGGGAGTGGATCTTTACCAAAAGACTCAATTCTTCCAGAATTAATTTTTTGCAACAAATTTAAACAGCGAAGAGATGAAGTTTTACCTGATCCATTCTTACCAAGAAATACTGTTGTTTTATTTTGAGGTATATCAAAACTTACATGATCTAATATCGCTTTATTATTTATATTTAATAAAACGTTATGAAGAGATGCCATTATTTCAAACTTTCTTTCCTGTTCACAATAAAAGAAAGAGTAAATGAAATTAAAATAAGCATTCCTCCCAATCCAATCGCTACATCTAAATTTCCTTTTGATGTTTCAAGGGCAATAGAAGAAGTTATATTTCTAGTAACATGATCAATAGAACCGCCCACAATTGCAGCAGCACCATATTCACTAATCGCTCTTCCAAAGCCAATCAATGCTATCGTTTTATAAAGCCCGTACCTATTAAGTAAAAGTAATTTTGTAATAACGTAAAAACTTGCGCCATAAGTAATTAACTCCTCTTTATAGTTCTTAAAATCTTGTTCAATATTTTTTAAAATTAGTGAAGACATAATGGGAATTATAATTAGAGATTGAGCTATGATCATAGCTGTTGGTGTATATAGAAGTCCTGTCCAGCCCAAAGGTCCACTTCGACTTATTATTAAATAAACAATAAGACCTGCACATACTGGGGGAATAGATGTTAACGCATGAATACAAGCAATAAGAATGCTTCTTCCATAAAAAATTTTGATAGCAATGATAGCACCTAATGGAAGGCTAACTAACAATGAAATTAATGTAGAAAAAATACTTACATTTAATGATATTATTAATGCTTCTAATATTTTTTCATAAGCCATTTAAGTTAAGATATATTATCTTCTCTATTATTAATAGAATACTTAATCGATCTCTTATTCATAAATGAAAAATAATTGATTATTAGAAACTTTAAAATTTTTGATTAAATTTTTACCTTGAGCGCTTAGTAGCCAGTTAATAAATTGGTTTGATTTTTCTAACTCAACATGCGGATAATTTTCTGGATTAAGTACCATTATGCCATATGGATTAAAAAGATTCTCGTCTTTCTCAAATAAAACTTCAAGAAAATTCTTATTTTTAAATGTAATCCATGTAGCTCTATCAGTAATAGTATAAGCGTTCATTTCGGAAGCTATATTTAAAGTAGAAATCATCCCTGAACCTGTTTTTATATACCATCCCTTTTCTTCAAAATTGAAATCAAATTTTAACCATAGAGAAACTTCTTTTTTATGTGTGCCGGAGTTGTCGTCTCTTGAAATAAACTTAAAATTACCAGATGAAAGAATTTTTAAAATAGACTTTAGATCTTTTAAATTTTTTATTTTTGCAGGATCTGCTCTCGGTCCCACTATTACAAAATCATTGTACATTAGGTCAAATCTTTTTATGCCTAGCCCTTCTTCAATAAATTTAATTTCATCCTTTTTTGAATGTACAAGTAATATATCTGCATCTCCTCTTGTGGCATTTTTAATTGCCTGCCCTGTTCCAACTCCTACTGTTCTAATTTCTATTCCCGTCTCTTTAAAGAATTCATCTCCTAAATATTCTAAAAGACCAGTACTAACAGTGCTTGTTGTAGATTGAATAATTAAATAATCTCTCGATAAAATTGGATTAGAAAAAATTATTAGAAAGAAAAGTAAATAATTAAAAAAAAATTTCATAAGAATTTTTAGATTATGTAATAGTAGATTAAAAATCTAATAAATATTTATTATGGCTGTATTGGTATTGTTAATTACTCTTTAGTCGTAATAAAACATGGGGGCTTTTTTAAATACTTTCCAGGAATCTGGGTCATGTCCTGTCACAATAATTGCTTTATTTTCAACAGCTACTTTTTTTAATTTTGCTACTGAATGAGCTGAATCCACTGAAGAACAGACTAATCCAGGTAAGGCTTTATCATTCCAATGGTCCATTGTATAAGCGGCATCAATTGTGAGTAATACCGGACCTGTATTTGGTAAATTAATCAAAAAAGACTGATGACCAGGAGAGTGTCCTGGCGTAAAAATAATTTTTATAGTTCCGTCTCCATATAGGTCATAAAAATCAGTTTTTTTATCTTCTAAAAATTTCCATTTGAGATTAGGTTTATCAAAATCTTGTCTTATATAGGCCGCTTTAGCGAACCAATCAGGATTAAAGGCATAATCGTATTCTTTCCTTTGAACAACATGAGTTGCATTAGGAAATCTTCCTATTCCACCAGAATGATCAAGATGCAAATGAGATTGAAGTAAAAATCGAACATCATTAATATTTTGTCCAATATTTTTTAATTGATCTATACAATTTTCATGTTTCCCCATTACGGGTTCGTAAGCAGCCACAACAGATCCCCAGTGAGCATGCATGTCTATACTTACTTCTTTAGCATTACCCCCATCAATAACAACATCTCCTTTTGGATGCTTGATTAGGAACCAAGGAACTGGAATTTCATAATCTTCATTAGACTGATTCATTTTGATGTATTTTAATTTTGTTTTAAGTGTTCCTGTCTGAAACATATAAAGCTTCATGGAAGAAGCTATTGATGAAGTGCTACTAAAATTATTTGCTTTTGATTTTTCAATTTCTTCTTTAATAGAATAGTTTTCTTTTTTTTCTATTTTTTTATTTTCTAAAATATCATCAAATTTATCTAAATCAGATTTTTTATAATCTATGGCCATTATTTAAATTCTATTTCCACAAAACTATATTCATAATTATTATTATTTATAACATTATGGTTAACACCTTTATTTCTAAAATAACTTCCGCCCTTGAGGAGCTTAGATATACTTTCCTCGCCGTTGTTATTAATTATTTTTAATTCTCCGTCTAACATTGGCACAACTACATAATCAAATTCATGAATATGTTGGCCTGTTTCGTCTCCAATATCAAAAACCCACTCAGTAACTCTAGTTTTTTCATTATCAATCATTACTTTTGCTTTTGCCATTTAGTTAAATATTTCTACAGGGGACGGCTTCGTTTTTTTCTGCCTTCATTGCTTCAGCTGCTTTTGTTGCTTCTTCAACAGAATTAAATACTTTATCAGGAAACAGAATGAAAGGTTTTGCTCTATCCGCACTTAATTGCCCAACACACCAAGTTTTATTAGGTTCAACACACATTACCATGTAAGTGCCAGGTATGGGTCCGTAATGTCGATTATTTAATGCAAATAAACATTCGGCCATTTCATTAAGCTTATCTATATCTAGATTTTGAAGCGCTTTTTTTTCTAATTCATTGATTGGAGTATCAAGAGCGCCCATTGTTTCCTTACCATAAGGAATTTCCTGCATTTTTTGCTTATTCATTTATGGCAAAGGACCATCTTTCAGAAATCCGTTTAAAACATTTTCCATTAATTTAGAAACATTATTTTCATAATTATTATGAGATAAACTCCCACACCATGCTAGTGAGCCCGGAGCAAACATAGCTCCATCGTTTGGAGCTTTATAATAAATCATGTCGGCTCTCACCATTGGGTTTTCGTGTCCACCACCATGATATCCCCTAACAGAAAAATGTATCTCTTCATTAACTTGAAGCATCATATTTGAGTGATCCTGCGATCTCGCTAAATAAAATGTGTTATGAGGAGTTCCGAATTCTAAATCATATCTGTCTAACTCTAAACCTGCTGCCCCTCCACCAACGAGACCAAAATCACCAATAACTTCGTCTGCTCCAATCCCATTAAACATCCAAGCACATTCTGGTTTGAAGCTATCTTCCTCTCTCTTATAGTAAGAGGAAACGTCAAAACCATAAGAAGTAAAAGTCAGTCCACAAACTTTAGAAGGTATTCTACCTCTTGCACGCCACATGCCACCATATTTTCCATCAAAAGCTCCATTGTACTCTCCAGGATTTGATGTCCAGGCTCTAGTTCCTGCCTCACCTTTTCTTACTTCAGTAATGTTTGAATTGTCAGGATGATATTCACTGATCCAGTAAAAACCATCTGACCCTAAATAAAAAATTCTTCCACCTTGTATTTGATAAGATTCAAATGCATCCATATATTTTTCAGAGGTGTACTCTGGATGACTGCCAGTAAGAACAACTTTGTATCTATTGAGCAAATTAATTCCTTCATGCTCAAAATCTTCATCAGTCATTACATCAAAGTCAAAACCTTTTTCTTCTAACCAATCAGTTAAATGAAGATCGGCATTTAATTGCCATAAAGAAGGAGATAGCCAGTGCCTATATTTAGGTCTCATATTCAAAATTGGTCTTAGACGAGATGATATAGAAACTCCGTGTCCATCAGAGTGAAGTGAGTAAGTAGAAAGACCGTATTCTCTATGTTCATTAAGATATAAATCAGCAGGATTCATAACAGGTACTTTGCCTGCTAGTAACTGAGCAACAACTGAATTTGTTCCAAGATTATCATTAGAATATGCCATGTAACTGTTTGTTGGCATTAGAAAAAGAACTTTTGAAGTAGCCTTACCTTTTGGTGGCTTTATACAAAATGGAATAAAATCTTCAAATTCGGACTCTTCTCTCCCATCAACCCTTAACCTTGCAGCATAAACTCCACTTTTAAGATGTTCAGGAATTTTTAAAGTAAAATCAACATCCCATCTAGCATCATCAATATCATCATCATGAAAATGAATTGCACCATATTCGTTTGGCTTATGATGGTAAACGATTTCATCTGCAGTCCAGTTATGTCCTGTCATTCCTCTATTAGGCATATTGATTATAAAGCCATGATGATTATTAGGTGAAGTATCTACTATTTTTGTTGATGCAATATTTTTTGTAATATTAGCATGAAAGTCCCACGCGCCAATAACTGTTGATCTAACTTTCGTATTACATTCATCATAACTTGAAGCAAGACTTTCAATCTCGGCTTTTGATAAAGCCTTATTAGAAAGACGAGGTCTATCAATTTTACCATTATAACAGTAGGTATGTTCTGGTAATTCAATTGGCTCAAGAACTTCTCTAAAGTGTCCACCAGATATATGTCTTTTTGATCTATTGTTTAAGCTGCTGGCGGCAATTAATAAAGGAGAATCATTTTCAGCTGGGACAACAGAACTTGTTGTTTCAATAACTGCTGATGTTTGGTCGGCTGGATGTAAAATAGCCATTCCGAGTCCACCGTTTGTGGAGGTTACTCTTGGTTCTTGGTATAAAGTAACTCGTCTTGTTTCAGAATCAAAAGTTACAGCAACTTGATACCAAACTTTTCTTAATAACTTTTTATCAGAAGAAACTTTTGTAACTTGACTACCGTCACCTATTTCTACTGATAAGCAACCTTCATCGTCAATAAATAATCCAAAACCTTTTTTATCTTTTTCATTCCATTTTGTGAGAATACCCTGTCTTCCCTTATCTGGAGTTGTAGGAAATATATAAGCTTGAATTGTAAAACTTTTAACATTTAAATTCTCGTGTTGGGGGATGACTATGTATGAGCCACCGTGTATTTTTTGAATTTTTCCTTGATAGTTTCCATTGCAATTTGTTTCGATTTCTTCTTCTTTATAACCAGGACCTTCTGGGTTTGTATCGCCATGAATTAATCGAACGATTTGAGTTTCATACTTATCATTATGTTCTGCATTTATATAAAATTTTATCTCTTCACCCGGGTGAGCAGAATATTTATCACTGTAACCTGTAATTTTTAACATCTATTATTCTCCACTATAGTCTTCTAAAAGTTTATTTATTCTTTTTAAAAAAATCGCATGTTCACATGCCTCTTGTGATGAAAAAGAATCTTCTGTAATTTCAACTGGCTGTCCTCTTACCCCAGTCGTAATACCTATTCGATAGTCTTCGTGTAACTTGACACATATTATTAGAAGCTTTCCATTTAAACCGCCTCTTCTTAATTTATCAAGCAGCGTTTGTAGATCTTGGCTATGTTGCACTAAATCACTATTTCTAGTTGCAGCTCTTCCAAAAGGCGACGCTCTGTGTTCATCAATTAATTCTTTAAGTTTTTGAGGATCTCTTAACATGGGTAAAATATATTTTTTTGTTATGAAATCATCGGTGTGCTTATGTCCCTTATTTAGAGAAACATTAGAAGGGTCTTTATAACTGTAATCGGCCATTTTTATATTTTAAATCCTGTCGGTGCAAAGGGCATTTTTGTGTTCCAATATCTGAAACATAATAGAAGAAAAATGCTTATAAATAAAGAAATTTACAGTTATTTTAATTAATTACAGTGCATAAACTGATAAAATAACAGTAGCGACTGCCAGCGCAATTAATATTAAAGGCCATCCGTAACCTCCGCCTAATTTATCAATATAATTTCCTTTTTCTTCCACATCATCGGGTGATAAAAACTCATCACCGCTTAAAATTGGTTTTTTTGGTAGGGTGGATAAGTCCATTTTATTTGCTAAGAACCAAATTAAAAGAACGCCCATAGCCCACCAAATAATTTGATAGACCCATAATGAAGGTAGGCCCATGGTCCAACTATTAAAGCTATCGCCAGCAATTCCAAATATCATATTTCCAAATATTATGCCTGGCCCAATTGAGAAAAATATCCAAATTAAAAATAAAACATAAGCCAAAGATTTAATTTTTACTCTAGATGGATGAATGCCCATATGAGAATTTAAAAATCCATGTATTTCATTTCTGTGTTCTTTTTCTTTATCGTTATATGCAAACAATGAGCTTAAAAAACAAATAATCACATTAAAAATCAAACCCCAAACTCCAGAGTAGATTGTTAAAGGCCACCTTCCCCAAGGTAAAGCATTTCCTGTTAACTTATGTCCAAATGTTTCAGAAAGTATTACAAAAATTAATCCTGTTATTAAACCTAGAGTAGCTCCATTTTTTGTTATCCAAGGAAACCAGATGACTCCTAATAGAACAGGAAATAACTGAAAGCCAAAAGCAATTGCTAGTCCGCCCATTAGTATTAATGAAGTTTCAAAATACGTTGCCAAATATAAAGATGCAATACAAAGTAAAAGCATTGAAAGTCTTGCAACTAGTAACTCTCTTGACCAACTGGCTTCTTTGTCGATATATGGCTTATATAAATCTCTTGCTACCATACTTCCAGACGTCATTAAAAATGCTGCGATAGTAGATTGGAGAGCGGCAATAATACAAACACCTAAAAATCCAACTATGGCAGGTGAATAAACTTCAAAAGACTCAATAAAATAAAAAATTAAAGAAGCTTGATCGATATTTGAGATTTCAGGTAAAATATTACTTATAGCAAAACCATTGGCATTCACATCAGCATTAGCGCCAAGTAAATGAGCTCCCACTCCCAATAAACCTGCAAATAAAAATAAAAAAACTCCTACTATGGCTCCTGAACCCCAAACTTGATAAAAGTAAAAAGATCTTGGCGATTTTACACTATAGCTCCACATTGAAAAAGTTGGGGAAAGAACAATACCCATGTATGACATTGTAAATGATAAAATCATTACAGAAGTCCAAGGACCGCCAGCCGGATTATTTTTACCAATTCCTGCTACCCATTGAATAACACCTGGTACTGAGAAATAACTATGTAGTTCCCCTCCACCATAACCCTCTGTGGTTCCCCAAGATCCAAAAGAAATAAAATTACTCGCTATAGCGAATTGTTTAAAAACATCTATTCCTCCTAAGTAGTTAATGGTTCCAAGTCCAATTGTTAGAAATAAAATAAAAAAGAGCCAGGACTGAACTACGCCAACACTAACCATTGACTTAAAACCTCCTGATACAACATAAAATAAAACTACAGCTGTTAAAACCCACATAGCAGAGTCTCTACTTATTTCTCCTGCGCTTATAAACTCAACAAGACCTCCTGTTGCACCTAATAAAATTCCTAGAAAAGGAACGGCAAAAAATAATCCAATAATTAAAATTACAATTCTTAATGTATTGCTTTTATAGTACTTAAAATACATTTCACCGGGTGTAATAAAATTAAACTTTCGACTAAGCATCCACTGCCTTTTAAAAAAAAGTATTGAGCCAAGAGGGATTGTAATTACTATTGCTGATGTTGCTAAAAAAGAATAACCATCTGAATATATTAAAGAAGGATAAGTGATAATAGTAATTCCTGCGAATGTTGCAGCGGTAGCAGCGAAGAAAAATACCCAACTACTTACACCCCTGTCAGCTAAATAATAAGACTCTGGGGTATGATTTTTTCTTAAGGTTCTAGCTCCCCAAAAAAGACAAAAACTCCAATAGATTGCGAGAAAAAAGAAAAACCAAAGTAGACTAGTTAACATAATCTAAACTTAAATTAAGAATTATATCCGGTTCTTTCCTTAATTATTTTAAGAGCTTCTAAAAGGTAAACTCTAAATAGCTCATGGTTTTCACTCATAGGAAAATGGCCGATATCTTTCATTTCTATATAAACAGCACCTTTAATTTGTCTCGCTGTATCTTCCGTTGCTTCTGGAGGGGTTAGATAATCGTAATCACCTGTCATCATTACGACTGGACATTTATGCCCATCGATATTTTGTAGTTCTTCTCTTAAATCATGATCAACTGAATAAAAATGTAAATCTCCCTTAAAGGCTTCTGCGCCTTGGGTATAATAATGCCATGTAAGCCATCTATCCATATCAGGCGACATAGGAGCCATTAAATCCCATACTCCACTACCACAAACTTGTGCAGCATTAGCGTGAGGATGTCTCCACCAATCAATATAAAAGCCTGGGGAATAATGAGCTGCCTCTACTGGGATTACAGCCTTAAATTTATTTGGATATTTTAGAGCTAGATGTAAAGCAATATTTCCTCCAAACGATGATCCCATAAATATAGGATTATCTAATTCAAGAGCCTTACATAGCTCAAGAATAAAATTACAATAATGCTCTGCTGTTAATTTATATTCTTCTTTCCACCACTCAGTATTATGAGCTGGATCTGACTTACCATGCCTAGGTAAATCATATGCTATGACTTGATAATTTTTTGTAATCTCATCGTCTTCCAATAAACCTCTCCACTGATGATTATGACAACCTGCTGTATGTTGACAAACTAGTGGCGTTCCTTTTCCATTCGAAAGATAAAAAACTTTATATTGCTGACCATCTACATCAATTGTTACGTAGCGACCTATAGGTTCATGGTGCTTAACTGCCATTAGAATAACTCCTTCTTATAAACTATCATTAAACTGGAACTCCTGATTTTCTTAAAAGTTCAAACTGAACTACAAAGTTTCTTATATTTTGCATTAAAATAAGATGATTGCCTTCAATTAATAAATCCCTTCTAAAAGATGCAGCATAAATTCCATGAAACATTGGTTTTGGAACTGGTCTAGCAAATTCCCTCCAAGTGTTAGCTGATGCCCTAAGCGCAAAATCATAAGGGTCTAAACCTCCCGGATTAGTATTTATATTTTTAACTTTACCGTCATGCATTTCAATAATTGCTTTAGCATCGCCCATATCAAAAAGGAATGAACAAGTATAATATTTTGCCATAGCCTGAATCGTTTCATCACTATCAGTAAGTTCTTTGTATTTTTTTGCCCAAGATTTAATATCTATACTCATTTATATACCTTTATTATTTCTTCTTATTAGAATTGTTTTTAGGGTCATCATCAAATCTCATATGAGCGTCTTTTTTTGGATCATCATAGTCACCAAGAATATTTCTAATGTTACTTGCGTCACCTGGGGTCATCCCAACTTCTTTCAATAAAGAATCTAGAAATGGTTGTTGAGCTCTATATCTTAGGGCTGAATTAACAACATTATCAGCTAATGATCCTTTTTTAGATCCGTCGCCTGGATTTCCACCATCTCCTCCACCTGTACCGTCACCAGTTCCTCCGCCTTGACTAAAGCCCGGAAGTCCATTTACATCAACAACTTTAATTGAATCGATATGCTGCATAGGTTTAACCCATTCGCGAATAATACCTTCGATTTTTTCAGCTAATTTAAGTCTTAAAGCACTTCTTCTACTAGCATCACTTCTTAAATTCTCAGCTTCATTTAAAGATTTTTTGCCTGCTGCTTCTACTTCATAGCGTAATTTTGCTGCTAGTGTAGCTAATTTTTCTCTTTCAGCATCTTTTGAAGCCTCAATAATACCAAGAGATTTTACTTTCTCGGCTTGCTCTATATCCCTAATAGTATTGACTTTTTCTTCAGCTTCTACAGATTTTGCCCTTGCTATTTCTTCTTCCATTTTAGATTTAAGAACTAATTTAGATTTATCTAAAATTTCTAGCTGCTTTTGTTTTTCTTCAAGCTCAATCCTTTTTGATTTTTCAATATCTAAAACTCTTGTTTCTTGCTCTGCTGAAATTTTAAAAGCGTCAACATTTTTTTGTTGAGAAGTTTTAGCATTTTTAATTTGCTCTTCTGCCATAATATAAGCTTCTTCAGATTCATATCTTTTTTTTGCTTCTTCTTTTGCAGTTTCGGCTTTTTCATTAGCATGTTTTATATCAACCGATGTTTGTTTTTCTAAACGACTAAACTCGATATCTCTTTCAAGCTCAAGAATTGTTTTTTCTGTTTCAATATCTTGTTGTTTAATTTCAATTGAAGTTTTTTGTCTAAATTCATTTTGTTCTTTTCTTCTTTTTTCAATCTCTTGAATTAATTTTGTTTCTTGTAAACTTTTTTCCATCTCAACCAAATCTCTTTTATTGATTCTTGCAATTTCTATAGCTTGGTCTGATACAATTTCTGCCAATTCAGACTCTTTGATTTTCTCTGATTTAACTTTTATTGTTTCAGTTTGCTCAATGGCTCTTTGCTGTTCAATTTCTCTTTTTTGTTGGTACCTTGCAAACTCTTCATCTTTCTCAATTTCTAATTCCTGCTTAGTTGACTGAAGGTTTTTATTTCTAATACTTACTTGGGTGTCTTTTTCAATATCATTTCTTTTCTTTTTTCTTGACTGAGTAATTTCTGTAATTTGCGTTAGTCCTTCAGCATCAAAAGTATTCGAAGGATCAAAGATAGAAAATGGGGCTTGGTTTAAAGAAGTTAATGAAACTGTTTCGAGCTCAAGACCAGTATGTCTTATTGCCTCTTCAACATGTTTTGAAACCGCTTTAACATAATCTGATCTATTTTCTTGTATTTCATCTAGTGTCATTTTTGCAGCAACTACACCAAGAGCATCAACAAAACGACCATTTACTAGTTCTTTTAGACTATCCGGATCTAGTGTTCTATTTCCTAATGTTTGAGCCGCAATAGATACATTTTCTTTTATTGGAGCAACTCTCACATAAAATTCAGCTGTCATTTCAGCCCTCATTCTATTTTTTGTTATAAAGGATTTAGTTCCTGTTCTTAACACTTCAATACATAATGTTTTCATTCCAACAGAAGTAATATTATGAATAATTGGTAAGACAAATGCGCCTCCGCTAATAACTACTCTCTCGCCACCCATACCGGTACGAACAAATGCGACTTCTTTTGAAGATCTTCTATATAGCCAATGAAGTAGGTAAACAATAATAGCAATTGCTAACGCTATTAAAATAATTACTGCAATAATATCTGCGCCACTCGTTATATTCATATCTGTATGTTACCTCCTAATTTAGTTTTTTTAAACATTAGATCTAGTGTCCTGTACTGCCGCCTTATAAATGATCATTCCAAAAATGATTTTATTTAAAAAGTCAGCTAAATTGTAAATAATATTTACACTATTTACATCTATGCCGCCTCCTAAATGTTCAATAAAATATCCCATTGGATATATCGCCCATCCTATAGTTAAGATTAACCTATTAGAAAAGAAAGCCATTTGAATATTTTCATTACCACATTTTGCATTAGCTCTTCCAGCTTCGCCAACATAAAGCTCTCCTAAAACATATAGCCAGCCAACAAGTCCTACTATAAAGCCAAGTGTTTTGCTCATGTATCCAGCTGCCCCTAAAAATTCTGCGATTATAAAAACTAATGTTCCTACAAGAAGCCTCCAAAACATTCCTTGTTTAACTTTTGTAACTGACATTAACATGGCATAAAAAACTAACACCTGCATTGGGAAATTTAAAAACCAGTCTACGTATCTTAATAGAGTTGGGGCCGAACCGCTTACAACCCAAAGATTTTTTAAAAAGAAATAATGAACAGAGGACATTAGGCATATGACTGCAATCATCGTCATGGGCGTATGCCATCTGACATGTAATTTACTTCTCTCAAAAAAGAAGAATAAAGTAGCACCTATCATAGCTACTGAAATTAACCAAAAAGATCCTCCGACAATGTCGTAAGGAAGTAACATTTTATTCATTAAACAAATTCCTCTTCTTCTCTGGTATCATAATAATATTCTTCAATCTTTGACAGACCTTTTTGTTCCAGAATATGAAATAAATAAAATATTATTAATATAATAACAAGACATTAATTAGATTTGGTCCCTGATATGTGGTCCTCTTGAATAAAGAGCAACTAACGGAAGTATTAATAAGCCAAATATAAACTGCTGGCCCTCAAAAGATAAGCCAAGTCCTGCCAGAAAAGTACTAATAACCTGTAAAGCTAAACACCCGATAACAGTATAGCCATATCCACCTTGTCCTCCCAAAAGAGATGTTCCTCCAACCGCAACAGCTGCAACAGTTAAAAATAAATATTGGTCTCCTACTCCGATGAAGCCACCGCCGCTCCATCCAAGAAGCATGGCTCCAGTTGCTGCCGATGTAAATCCACTGATTATATAAACACCAACCCAGTATGCACGCTCTGAAATTGATAGTCTTTCAGCAGATAATCTTTTTCCACCCACAGCATAAAGATTTCTCCCCCATTTAGTGTGCCTCATTCCAACAATTAAAATAATAGCTGCAAGTATCCAAATTAGAATTACAGGAGGTATAGGAAGTCCAAAAAATTTTCCATTTAATGAAGCTAGATTTTTTAACCAGTCCGGAACTTTCCCAAAAACCATTCCGCCTGTAACAGAAGCTAAAGAAACTAAAATTTGTACCATTCCTATGCACATAAATCCTACTCCCATCGTTACAATTAGTGCCTGACCTTGAAGTCTATAGCTGATAAGTCCATTAAATAAACCTACGAGCGTTCCAAAGGCAAGAATGATAATAAAAGCAAGCCACGGAGGAACTCCAAGTGAAATCATTGACATAAGGCCAACATTTGAAGACCCAATTAAAAAAGGGATTGATAAATCCAGGCCTCCTAACATTACCACCAAAGTTTGTCCTATGGTTGCCAACCCTAAGAAAGCAGAAAATACGAGCATGGATTTAATATTTTGAATTGATAAAAAACCATCAATTGAAACGGAACCTATTATAAAAAGTCCTATTAAAACAGAGACACCAATAATAACACTTTTATTTATATTTAGAAATTTATAAGCAATAAACGATAAGATTAAAAATCCTAATAATATTATTGCTGATACTATCGTTCTGCCTGAATAAAAACCCGGGACTAAAAAGCAAAGTAAAATAAAAATTGCAAGTAAAAGAAGAAAACCTGTAACGGCTATCCAATTTGTTGAAATAATTTCAGAGAATAGACTTCTTTTATTTTCTTCTATCTCTGTAGTAGATTCTTCTTTGTCTGTCTTTTTAAAAGACAAACCATAGGACCAATTAATTGAGAAATGGTGCCAGCCCCATAAAACTAATGCCGTGACTGCAAAAGAATAAAAAACAATTTGTATCCAGTCTGTTCTATCAACATAACCAAGAATAGCTGCGCCTATACCAGCCGCAACGGCAAAGAATATACCCAAGCCTTTTGAAAAATTAAAAGTTCTTTTTTCCATATTTTATTTTTTTTTATATCTACTCATCATGAGATAAGCCTCCCCATTTTTCAAGACCTTCTTGTGATTTTAATTTAATTTTATATACATTGAAGGCCTGCCAAACTAATGGAGCTGTAACAATTCCTATGGTAGTAATGATTAGCATTTTCCAAAATGAATACCCTATTCCATAAAATAATGCTGACCATGTAAGCGCAGCTATACTTAAAATAGGTATATAAGGTCTAAGTTTTTTATAACTTATTTGTCCCCTAAGAGTTAAATAAGTAAAAAACTGGAAAACAAAAATGAAAAATATAATTAAGCCTGTTTCTTTTAAGAAAGTTGTATTTTCATTAATGAGTGAGCCTCTCAATGGTCTTTGATATTCAACCGAGGAAGTGTCACCAATATTAAGCTCCGTAATGATAGGTGTAAAAAACTTTGTACCATCGTCTGAAATAATTGTTCCGGAAGGTGAGGCTAAAAAATAGACAGCTATTAAGGCGAACAGTCCAAGAAAAACTATAAATAAGTTGCTTAGGTTAACTTGGGAAAACAAAGTAGGAGTGGTTAATAAAAATAATAAAAAACATATTAAAATTACAGCGTATCCGTCAATACCAAAGAAGCTTTCTCTATTAGAGTCGACTCCATAATAAGCGATTGCAGCAAAAATAATAAATGAAACTGCAATAGCAAATAAAATTAAAGTCTGTGTTTTAATTTCTTTTCTAAATTTGGGTAATGCGATGACAACAATAGCCGATGTAAAAAATATAATTCCAGCAAGAGTTGTAATGGCATAGGCCAAACCAACAAGCCAACTAGAAGTAGATGTAAAGTCAGGTAAGGCGGGTCCAATTTTTAAATATTCAGATGCAAAATATTGGGGGGCATAATTTAATATGTACTGTATGTTCGACCCTAAATCTTGATTAGCAAAATGAACTGCTCGAGTACCACTAAAAACACATCCAAAAAATATAACAATCGAAGCGATAATAAATGAAATTGTTGGTCCGTCTCTATGTTTAAATAAAAGATTTATCAGATAAATTAATGACGCGATTCCTATTACTATAAATAACCATATTGTAGAGTCGCCTCCTTCAGTACAGGCTTTACCAGTAATTAAACAGTCACTACCCGAAGCAAGAGCCTCTTCGAATACTTCTGCACTTCTAGATTCACCCCCAAAGCCCCCAACCGTTCCTCTGGTAACTTGATCATACTTCATATGAATTAAAACAGCGGTTGCGCTCAAAGTTCCTAATATGAAAAAAACAAATACAGATAATTTTTTGAAAGCTTTTTGTATATAAGGAAGAGCAATTAAAATTAATAAAGAAGCAACAAGAACTGCACCGTAAGATAGGTCAGTAACAAAACTTTGATAACTCTCAAATCTAAAAGTTGATAATATATAATTTATTAAGTAAATAATAAGTGAACCAAGAATTGCACCAAAAGCTCCCCCCCTGCCTCCTACCAAACTAGAACCTCCTAAAACAAGAGCCGTGATTGCCATTAAAGTATAAGTTGTTCCTTGAGTTGGGTCACCTGAACTAATAAGACCTGTAAAAGCTATTGCTGCTAGAGCTGCATAAAAACCGCCAATAATATGTGCGCCAATCCTAACGAGATAAATTCTAACTCCACTGGTGTAGGCTGATTTTTCATCTGATCCCATAAGTTTTAAGTGCTGCCAAAAAGCGGTATGAGTCAGAGCGTACCAAATTAGTGTTGCAAAAATTAATAATATGAGAGTTGGTTGAATGACTTCCGTGCCCGCTCCCCAAGATGACATCCATTCAGGACCTCTTCCGCCGGGCCTAGGAAGTATCACTAAATTGATACCAGAAAATGCTAAAAACATACTAAGTGCAACAATAATAGGCTGAACTCTTACAAAGATTACAATTAAGGCATATAAAAATTGATAGATAACTCCTATCGCAATGGCACAAAAAAAGTAAGAAACGGGCGACTGAAGATAACCAGCACCATAAAGCTGAATAGTTGTGACATTAATAAAGCCGATTAAAGGTCCCATTGAAAGATCAACCGTCACTCTTCCAGATAGTGCTAGCGCTGTCATAGCGTAAGTAGCAAGGATCAGAGGAGTGGAAACCATTATTGCGGTTCCAATTCCAGAGCCAGAAATAATTTGAGGACCTCTAATGATTGCAAAGATTAGTAAGGCAAAAAAAATAAAAATAGGAACAATTAGATACTTAAGGGACTGCGTATCTGACCCGGCAACTTGGGAAGATTTAATGGTGGTCGTTACTGAATCTTGCATCAATTAATCAAAAAAGACAATTTTCATGCCTTCTACTCCACTGCCTGTTTTTAGTTTTCTAGTATTTTTCAATTCGTCTGTTCTCACTATTTTAATTGTACTAATATCAATATTTATTTTCTTAGTCTTTATTTTATTTTGATTATTAATTAAAGTTTCTTTGTTTAATATATCTAAATTATTTTCAATAAACTTTGTATTGTGCTTATTTTTTTTAAAAGTGTTATTTTGTAAAAGAGAAATAACAAAGGAAATATTTGTTTTGATGCCTTCAATCTTTATATTCTTCAAGAAAGCAATTAATTTATTAATTGCATCCTCCCTCGTTACATCATGAGAAATAATTTTACCAATCATAGGATCATAATAAAAACTGACTTCATCCCCCTCATTGAATCCCCAATCTATTCTGATGCCATCTGTGATATCAGGAATATCCATTTTTAAAATTTTACCTGGAGAGGGTAGAAAATTTTGTAAAGGGTCTTCCGCATAAACTCTGCACTCGATTGCATGACCATAACTTGTTATATCTTTTTGTTGCAGAAATTTTTTTTTTCTATCAAAGGCAAATTGAATTTGCATTGCAATTAAATCACAATTAGTAATTAATTCGGTTACAGGGTGCTCTACTTGGATTCGAGTATTCATTTCTAAAAAATAAAATTTCTTTTCATCAAGATCATAAATAAATTCTACGGTCCCTGCTCCTTCGTAGTTAACTTTAGATGATAGCTCTACGGCTGCTCTAGACATTTCTTGAATAATGTCCGGTCTCACATCTGGTGCAGGAGATTCTTCAATAATTTTTTGGTATCTTCTTTGTAGTGAGCAATCCCTTTCATACATATGGACTGCTGACTGTTTTCCAAAACCAAATACCTGAATCTCAATATGTCTTGCATTGACTATAAATTTTTCTAAAAAGACTGTGCCATCACCAAACGCTTTATTCGCTAAATTACTAGTTTTTTCAATGGCTTTTTTCAATTCTAAAAAATTTTGAACTACATTCATGCCTATTCCGCCGCCGCCGGCACTAGCTTTTACAAGGATAGGATATTTAATATTTTCACATTGTTTTTCTAATTCTTCATTAGATAAAGCTGAAGGATTATTAATGCCAGGGCATATAGGTACATTTGCTTTTTTTGCTAAATCCAATGCGGTAGTTTTGTTTCCCATGTCTTTAATATTTTGAGGCTTAGGACCAATCCAAGTAATTTGATTATCAATTATCTTTTGGGCAAAATCTGCGTTCTCTGATAAAAAACCAAAACCGGGATGTATAGCATCTGAATTAGTTTCTTTTGCTGCTTCAATTATTTTTTGATGAACTAGGTAACTTTCTTGCGCTTTACTTGGCCCAATATAAAAAGCTTCATCAGCCAATCTTACATGCTTACTTTTTCTATCTGCCTCGGAATATACTGCAACTGATTTATATCCCATCAACTTACAAGATTTAATAATCCTACAGGCTATTTCTCCACGATTAGCTATTAAAATTTTTTTCACTATTCACTAACTAATATACGGCATTTTTTCATCATTGTTTTTAATGGACTTCATTTTATTTTCATTATTTTTTGATAAATTTTTTCTAAGTTCTTGTAAAATTTCAATTGCATTAGGCGTATCAGAGTGAATACAAATAGTGTCACAGCCAACGACAATATCTTTACCATCTATTGCTTTGACTTTATTTTCTTTAATTGCTCTTTGACATCTCTCTAGTGCACGGTCAGCTGGGTAATATTTATTTCTTCCTTTGGCAATTACTAGGTATCCTGTTTCATCGTATTCTAAATCTGAATAAAATTCTGCGATAAATTTTACCCCTCTTTCTTTATAAACTTTTTCATGAAAAGTATTGACCATACCAAAAATACCCACGTTAAATATTTCTGCCGCATCAGCTATTCCATGAGCAACATCTTCCTCTTTTGAAGAAACGCCATATAAAGAACCATGGGGCTTAATATGATTTAATGGCATTTTAAACTCATCAAGAAATGCTTTTAAGGCTCCAGTTTGATATAAAACTAAATTTTTAATTTCTTCTCTTTGCATCTTCATTGGTCGGCGGCCAAACCCAACTAAATCAGGATATGAAGGGTGTGCTCCGACCTTAACATTATATTTTTTAGCTAATTCAACTGTTTTTCTCATTGTATTTGGATCAGATGCATGAAAACCACAAGCAACATTTGCTGCATCAATGTAGGGCATAATTTCTTCATCTTCGGCAAAGGAATAAATTCCAAAACCTTCTCCCATATCACAATTTAAATCTACCATCAGGTTATCCTTATTAACAATCTACATAAAATATGAAGATTTTGTGAAATTCTTATCCACATTATGGAACATTTTTAATATATTAGTGACATTTATAAGTAATATAATTGTCATAATATATAAGGAGGAATTAATATGGTATGGCTTAAAAAATTTATAGCTATATTAGCTGTTTCTTTCGTAGGAGTTGCTGGCAATCTTAATGCTGACATTCTTGACGAAATTCCAGCCGATATTAGAGACTACGTTTACAATCCGGACTTTATGGATCCTATGCAACCACTTGGTGAAAGTATTTATAGAAACTTCAAAAGTGATAGACCACTACCTTGGACTATTGGTTATGCAAGTTCATACGCTGGAAACCTTTGGAGAAAAGGTGTGATGGAAAGATTGTATGGTGACTATTTACCAAAGATGAAAGCAGCTGGTATTCTTAATGATATCGTTGTTACACAATCTAACTTGAAGGACGCTGTTCAGATTCAGCAAATGAGACAATTAGTTGACCAAGGTGTTGACGGATTAATCGTTTGTTGTTCAAACCCGGTTGCTCTTAATCAGACAATTGAATATGCATATGGTAAAGGTGTTCCTACTGCATCTATGACTGGCTTCCTAACATCAGAATATGCGATCAGTACTTCCGTTAACTATGCCATGGGCGGGTACCGTATTGCTACTTGGCTTGCTGAAGCTATTGGTGGCGAAGGTAACGTAATTATTATGGAAGGTATCCCTGGAGCTTCAGCTTCTGATTCCCAGCATGCTGGAATGAAAGCTGGATTTGCAGAATATCCTGACATTACAATCGTTGCTGAGATTGCTCACATGTGGACGCCTCAAGTTGCTCAAGCAGAACTTCAAAAATGGCTTTCTGCTAATACAACTGAAGTTCACGGATTTGCAGTTCAGTCATCTGGTGAATCGGGCGCTTTAAATGCACTTGAGTCTTCAGGAAGACCAATGGTTCCAATGTCACTTGGTGGTGAAATTGGGTCATTCTGTTACTGGAGAAATAATCCTGACTATATCGATACAGCTATCTACACATGGCCTCCAGGGGATGATGCAGAATTCGCAATGAACGTTCTTCTTAGAACTATGCAAGGCCAAGGTTTGAAAATTGAATCAATTCTTGTCCCTCCATACGAAGAAGATGTTGAAACTATTCAATCATTCGTACCTGAAGATTGTGATAGAAACTCAAGTGAGTTCAGAACAGTTGGTATTGAAAACTGGGCAAGCGATGAGTATCTAGATAACTTCTTTGATAACGGTGCAGCACTACTCTAAGTAATTAGTTAAATCTATTTATACTTTAACTAATGAATGAAGAAAAATTAATAGATAGCGCTTCTGCTGGAAAGCCAGCGCTATCTTCAGCAAAATCAGGTGGAGATATTTTTGTTCAAGATGCCAATAAATCCTTCGGGGTAACTAAAGCTTTAAATGGTGTTAATTTTAAAGCTAATTTTGGAGAAATTCATGCAATTGTCGGTGGAAATGGTTGTGGTAAAAGCACTTTAGCTAAAGTTATATCCGGGGTTCTTCCTCTTGATAAGGGGAAAGTATCCATCATGGGTCAATCCCCTAATTCCCCAATTGAAGCTCAAAAAATTGGAATTTCAACAGTGTTCCAGGAAGTCATGATAGCTGAAGAAGCAACTGTTTATGAAAATTTATTTATTGGCTATGATACTTTGTTTGGTAAAAAATTAAATCATAGAGAGAAAGTTGAAAAAGCTGCTCAAATTATGCTTGAGTTAGCTGGAGAGTTTGTAGATCCCTATACTATTGCAAATCAATTATCTCTTGGAATGAAGGCATGGGTAACAATTGGTAGAGCTTTCTTAAGAAAACCTAAAGTATTAATTTTAGATGAATCTTCTGCGGCTCTTGATTTTGATTCCACAGAAAGATTGTTTGAGAAAATGAGGGAGCTTAGGAATAGTGGAGCAGCAATCTTTATTGTGACACATAGAATTGCAGAACTAGTAAGAATTAGTGATCGAGCTACCGTGATGCGCGATGGAAAAGATGTTGGCGTATTGTCCGGAGATGAAATTACTGAAAAAAATTTACTAGCCTTAATGACCGGTAATAAGAAAATAGAAACTGCTGCTGAAAATAAATCAACACCCCCTGACTCCAAAAGTGAAGAGATTGTTTTATCTGCAAAAAAACTAAAAATTTGGGAGAATGAATCTGAGATTAATTTTGATTTACTTAAAGGAGAAATTTTAGGCATCACAGGCTTAGATGGCCAGGGTCAAGATAATTTTGTAAAGGCTTTAGCCGGTATAGAAGAACCCATTAGCGGAGAAGTGATTATTAAACTATCTGACGAAGAGCGAGAACTAACAAAAAAAGATTATAAAAAAGTTTTAAATTTATTAGATGCAAAAAAAAGTGGAATTGGTTATGTCTCAGGTGATAGAAAAAAAGAAGGAATTTTTCCTAATATGAGCATATATGAAAATATGGTCTTACCTTTATATAAGGGAGAGAAAGCAAAAACATCGGGGGGGTTTTTAGGTTTTATCAAATGGACTGAATTAAATGGAACTTTTGATTGGGAAGTAGAAAGATTAAACATTAAAACTGGACCAAAAAACAATCTTATTACGTCCTTAAGTGGTGGAAACCAGCAAAAAGTTATGATAGCTAGAGCATTTACAACTACACCTAGAATTTTAATTCTCAATGATCCTGCTAGAGGCATTGATGTTGGTGCAAAAAGAGATCTTTATAAGCATCTAAGGATTTTTGTCAACGAAGGCGGGACTGTAATTTTTCTATCTAGTGAACTGGAAGAGTTTATTGGATTATGTCATCGAGTTTTAGTTTTTAGAGATGGAGGAATTTTTGAAACATTTGAAAAAGAGGATATTAATCCTAATGTAATTTTAGAAGGCATGTTTGGGCATAGAAAAAATACAAATAACACATCAGTTAATTCTAATTCGGATACCCCTACTAATGAAAAGGAAACTTCTACTCATAATCTCATAAAGATTAAAGTTGAACCGCCTAAACCCTCTCATATCCAAGTTGTAGATTTTGAAAATAAAACTGACTCTAAAGATAAGATAAAAATTAAATACTTTTAGATGACTCAAAAATACAAACCATCAGATTTAGAAATATTTGAAAAAATAAATATTCTTAGTAAGAAGGTGCCGATAAATTCGAAAGAAAAAGATTACAGGCATGACACTAAGCTACTAGATAAAACATTAAATTTAAAACAAAACGTTAGCTACAAAAGTAATGATGAGCATCAATTTTCATTAATTGAGAATAAGCTATCTAACCCTCAAACAAATAAAAATTCTAAGATTTTTTTCTCTCAAAATAGCATTGATGATCCCGCAGGATACAAAGGACTGTATCCTCACAATATTAAATTCAAGCAATCACAAACTAAAAGACCTTCTGTCAAAGTGCACGTCAATGAAGATGGTAGTTTTCCTAAATTTAATTTAAACGACCGTTCAATCAAGTCAAAAAACTTTAAAGGAATGTATGCTGAGCCAAAATATTTACCTGGAGGCGATAAATATTTACTGGTTGAATTTGGAAATGTTATGAACTTAGAATTGAATTTTAAAGCTCAGGGCTTAGCCAAAGCAATTGAAAGTGCAAAAATAAAAGGAGTATACGAAACACTTCCTTGCTTTGCCTCAATGTTAGTTCACTACAATCCTGATGATATTAAATTTGAAGATTTGAAAAATGAGCTTATCTCATTAGTAAATAATCTTAAAAGTTCTGATGATACAATTGTTCAAAGTAGATTATTTCGATTTCCTACAGTTTATTTAGACAAATGGACTAAAGAAGCAGTAGCAGACTATATAGCTAAGATTACATACAAAAAGCCAGATCCTGAATTTATTGTAGAGTTAAATAATTTAGAAAATGTTGAAGAGTTTGTAAGAATACACTCTGGTACAGAATATTGGGTTGCTTCGCTAGGTTTTTGGCCTGGTCTTCCTTTTACAATGCCCCTTGATCCAAGATGTAAACTCACAGCACCAAAGTATAACCCGCCAAGAACTTGGACACCAAAGGGGGCTGTTGGTATGGGAGGTTCTTCAACAGCTATTTATCCAGATAAACTTCCTGGTGGTTATCAAATATTCGGAAGAACTCCTATTCCTATATGGGATCCAGAAAAAAGATTTTCTATCTTTAAAGATAGTATTTGTTTATTTAGGCCGGGAGATCGCATTAAATTTGATCCTTGTAGTTATGAAGAATTTGAATCTATAGAAAGAAAGATTATAGATGGAAGTTATAAATATGATGTCATGGAAGATCATAAGTTTTCTATCAAAAATTATAAAAATTGGGTTTCAGAATTAGATTGGAATAAGAAATTTTAAATATGTTTGAAGTAATTAAAAAAGGCCTTGAGACTTCATTGCAGGACTATCCTGGAAGAGTAGGATTTCTAAACCAAGGCTTTCCTCCGTCTGGGCCTATGGACAGTTGGTCGTTTCGTTTAGCAAATTTAGTGGTGGGTAATAATGCAGAAGAAGCAGCTTTAGAATGTCAGTTTATGGGGCCAACTTTAAAGTTCGAAACTGATCATGTAATATCCATTTGTGGTGGGGATATGCAGCCTAAGATTGATGGGGTAGCTATCCCGCTATGGGAAAGCATTTTAATAAAAACCGGACAAACTTTAGAATTAAGTTTTTGTTTAACTGGAGCAAGAACGTATATAGCATTTTCTGGTGGTATAAAATCTGATCTATGGCTTGGCTCCAAATCTACTTTTCATAAAGCCAGAATTGGTGGAATTGAGGGAAGCGCAATTAAAGATAATCAAAAAGTACAACTTGGAATATCAGTTGGACAGGCGGGAAAAAAAATTAAAAAAGAAGTTATTCCTAAAATGTCAAATGATGGGTTGTGGGAAATTGAAGTAGTCAGAGGTCCTAATGATGATTGGTTAGATAATAACGGATATGAAATTTTTTTAGCTGCAAAATGGAAATTACAAGCTAGAAGCGATAGAACAGGCTTCAGATTAGATGGTCCTCTTTTGACCTTTACTGAAAAAGCTACGGATAAGTCTCCTGAACACGGATATGAACCCTCTAATATTATTGATCAAGGGTATCCTGTTGGAGGAATTAATTTAGCTGGGCAAACCCCCATTATACTTGTTAATGATGGTCCAAGTATGGGCGGTTTTATTGTTCCTTTTACAGTTCCTTCGGCTTCATTTTGGAAATTAGGTCAGGCTAAACCAAATGAACATTTTAAATTTAGGGAAATATCAGTAGAAGAGTCTCAGGAAATGCGAAGTTATCAAACTTCGATTTGTTCAGAAAAAAGTATTATATAGGAGGTAAAATATGTCGACACAAGTTTTAACATCAGTACCAGGAAATATTTGGAAAGTTCTCGTTAGTGTAGGAGATGCTGTGAATGAGGGTGATATTTTATTTATTATGGAAGTAATGAAATCGGAAGTAAACCATAGCGCCCCTATTAGTGGAACTATTACAGAGGTGCATATACATAATGATCAAGAGGGTGTAAATCCCGGTACGGTTGCGATAGTGATTGAATAGATGTTGGAAAATTTAATTTTATATAATGGGCCCACTTCCCCTTTTGGAAGAAAATGTAAAGTAACAGCATTGGTACTTAAAATTGAACACCAAGAAGAAAAAATTAATATTTATAAATCGCGTTTTTTAGATGAGCATAATCCACTGAGACAAGTTCCGACATTGATGGTGGGTAATAAAACAATTACGGATAGTGATAATATTTGTTTGTATTTTGACAGTATTTCAAAAACAAAATCTTTATTTCCAAAAGAAAGATATTGGGATTGTATGACAATGATCAGTGTTGCAAACGGAATAATGGAAAACGCTGTAAATAGATTTATTGAAATGTCCGCTCTACCAGAAGCAGAACAAAGACCCGTAGCAATTGAAAGATTTGAAAAAAAAATATTAAGATCGATATCATGGATAGAAAATAAGTTTGATGAGTTTGCAAAAAAAGAGATTTCAATGGATCAAATAGCTGTAGCCTGTGCTTTAGACTACACTAGTTTAAGACTTTCAAGTGAATGGAAAAAACAAAACCCTAAGCTAACCGAATGGTTAGAATTAATTACAGAAAATGGATACATGAAGAATACACTTCCTGGCGAAAGTTTTAAGTATGAATAAATTATTTAGAAATTATAAAATATAATGATACATTCCTTTTCTATGAAATTTTTAATTATTGCTCTTGGCCTATTTATGTTTTTATCATCAAATTTAAAAGCTGAGTATGAAATGCACATTCCTAATTGCACTCAAAAAGGTGTTGAAAATTGTGGTGGATTTTTATTTGATAATGAAACTGGCGATGTTTTATTTTGTGGATCTGACAGTTGTACAGATTTGAAACTTCCAAAATCTTGGAAAGGTAAGGTTGCAGATAAACAATCAAAACAAGATCAAATAATTGAGATGTTATCCAATCTCCAAAATAGCACCATTATAAATTCTTCAGAAAATTCTCAAAAAATTATAGTAGAAGAACCTGAGTTAGAAACGAAAGAAGAAGTTAAGAAGAAAGTAGTCAAATGCGACAAAGCTAAAAAAAGTCTTTGTAAAGGTACTGGCGGAATGCAACTTGGCGGATCTAAAATGAAGAAAAAGAAGAAAACAACAGAATAATATTGAATCAAGCAAATTCACGTAAAGCATTATCAATAATCATTATAAGAGAGAAATTAGCATTAGATTTGTCAGAAGAACTTTCTATGAATAAGGAAGAAGCTATTGAAATAATTGATTTTTCATTACAATTAGTTGATAAATGGCCCGTGAATTACCATCAGCTTAAGGAAGAAATTAAAGCTTATATAATTATCAATATGCTCTCTTTAATTACTAAATTCCAATAACTAAATACCACTAGTATCAATTTTTGATTGATTAGTTTTTTCATTCTTTGTTTCTTGAAGTTCATTAAAGTTTTTATTTTCTCTAACCCTAAATTCCTGATCGCTTAAAATGATATCCATTCGTCTATTATTAAAACTGTAGTCACAAGTAACACTAAAAATAAAATTATCATTTTCTTTTTTATTAGTCAGGTGGATATCCCACGTAATTTTACTTTTAAGATTTATAGGGAGTCTTTTCTTTTCAATTAGAAATAAATCAGAATTTTTTTCTTCAAATAATTTTAAAAATATTTCTTGTATACCTAAGCACTCTACAGGACTCATACTTAATTTATTATTAGATCCATGAATTTCATAAATATTTCCAGCTACAGTAGATTTTATAATATATTTAGTTAAATATTTATTTGGAGTAAGAACTCTGTCTTCAGCTAACTCTATGGAGTCTATATCTTTTTTATTATAGATAATTTCTCCATCTCCAGCATATTGATAAATGTCTGAATGTAATTGATAGCCAAAAAGGTCTAGAGAATAAGCATTGCAAACAGCGGCAAGACTTAAAGAAAGATATAATAAAAATTTTATCATTTAAGAATCATAACATCCATTTAGTTTTTTGTAATTTTATTGTATGGATAAGGTATGTCTTCTAGTGAAAATTTTTCACAATATCCGATTCCATGGATTAATTTAGACCATAAATGATCTCCTTGTTGCGTTAAACTAGGAATTCCGTATGAAGCAATTGTTAAAAACCAAATTTTAAAAGAATCTTTAGAAACTCTATCTGCCTGGGAGTTAATCAGCTGAGAAAATGTATCTTTCCACTGTTTGATTAGCGACTGAATTTGGTCTTCAGTTAAATCTTGGGCATTCATAAAATATTTTTTTTGTAAAAAAGATCCTTCTAAATTTAAAATCCGGTATTTAAAATCATATGCATTATCAAGTATAAGAGCTATTTCACGCTCTTCATTTACTTCTATCCAACTTATAAATCCTTGTAGTAGTTTTAAGCATGTATTTTCAAGTTGGGCTATGTCTTCTTCATTAGTCATTCTGATTAAGGCTAATCTAAATATTAAGTATCGTCCGTACTTCTTTTGCAAATGATAAAATTTCTAGACACCCTTTTCCTGTTCTTTGTTTTTCAACAGCAGTCAATCCCACTCCCATTGATGAAACAAAAATCTGTCGATTTCCTAATATGGTTTTAGCACTTCTAACATTCATATCCTTTACAAATTTAACAGCTTCATGAATAAGTTTTGATTTTGCATTAGCTCTATTAATTAAAATTAAAATTTCTTTTTTTTCTCTTTTTGCTAATTCAATGATTGACTCTGTTGCCCAAAAATCAACTTGAGATGGTGAGATTGGAATAATCACTAAATCAGCTATTTGAATCGCGGGTCTTCCATCTGCATCTATTTTAGGTGGTGTATCGATAATTATAATATCTGATTTTTCTTTTAATGTCTTTGCTTCGTACTGAGCTCCCCATAAGCTAGCAGTTTTAAACTCAATAGTGTTTTTGTCTTTTAATTTTTCTAATCTCATCATAAACCATTTTCCTAAACTGCCTTGAGGGTCAGTATCAAGAATTGTTGTATGAAGATTATTTTTTAGAGAAAAAACTGCGGCTAGATTTGCAGCTATTGTTGTTTTACCAGAACCGCCTTTTTGTTGAGCTATGGTTATGACCTTAGACATAGATTAAGTATAAAAATAAATATGTCTTTAGAAAGGTTTAATTGATATTTTTTCGAAATTATTTTAATTTAATCATAAATATATGTGTTTTTTAGGTTTGGAAAAACTCTGAGATCATTTATATTATCCGCCATGCAACCATTTCAATTTAATACTACTGCTGGCTTAAGAGTTGGTAGTGGACGAGCCACAGATACAGCATTAGAAGTTTCGGGCAAACTTGGTAAGAAAATTTTGTTTATTACAGATCCAGGTCTAAAAAAATTAGGATTAATTAATGAGACAGTCGATGCTTTAAAAAAAAAATCAGAAATCATTATTTTTGACCGTGTAGAAGCTGACCCTTCACTTAAAACTTTAATGAGCGTTGTAGAAATAGGTAAAGACTTTAAAGCTTCTGGTGTTATTGGTTTTGGTGGCGGATCATCAATGGATGTAGCCAAACTATGTGCTCTACTTCTTGGTTCAAATGAAAATCTTGATGAGGCATGGGGTGTTGCTAACGCAAAAGGACCAAGACTGCCTTTAGCTCTCTACCCTACAACTGCTGGTACTGGCTCTGAAGTGACTCCTATTTCGATCATAACGGTTGATGGAGATGAAAAAAAGGGTGTTTCTTCTCCGATAATATTGCCCGACCTTGCAATCTTAGATCCTAATTTAACTTTAGGTTTACCTGCTCACATTACTGCTGCAACTGGTATTGATGCAATGGTTCACGCAATAGAAGGCTACGCCTCTAAAAGTGTTAATAATAATGTTATGTCAAAAATGTTAGCAAAAGAGGCTCTCAAAATTTTAGGTCGATCAATCAAGACCGCTGTTTTTGAAGGAAAAAATATTTTGGCTAGAACTGATATGCTTCTTGGCTCCATGATGGCTGGAATGGCTTTTGGGAACTCTCCTGTTGCAGGAGTTCACGCCCTTGCATATCCTCTAGGTGGAATTTATCATATACCTCATGGGCTATCTAATTCATTAGTGCTGCCTCATGTTTTAAAATTTAATATTGCGGATAGTAATGCCGCTCAATTATATACGGAACTTGCTCCTTCATTATTTCCAAAAATGGATGTTTCAACAGGCCATCAAGATGTCAGTGCAAGATTTATTGAAAACTTAGCATCACTATCAAAAGATCTAGGATTAGAGCAAAAATTGAGAGGACTTAATATTCCTGAAAATGCTTGTGCCAAACTCGCTTCAGATGCCATGAAGCAAACAAGACTTCTAATTAATAATCCAAGAGAGATTACCGAAAAGGATGCCTACAATATTTACAAGTCAGCCTGGTAAATCAGTTATAATTATTTTGCATTAATAAACAGATTAATAATTAAAATGAAATAAGCTAGATTAAGAGCTTGTTAAAAGACGCTCAAGATAATCTAATCTCAATGGGTATTAATAATAATGATATTATTATTTATAATCCTTCTTATGAGATTTTAAATAAAGAGGAGAGCCTTGAGACGCTCGAAGGATATGAGCTAAGTTATAAAACAGATTTTAATTGTCCTAATGTCTTAACAGGCAAATTTACAGGCAGATCTCCAAAAGATAAGTATATTGTTAAAGATAACCTCACTAATGATAAAATCTGGTGGAATACTGAAAAATACCCTAATGACAATAAGCCAATCTCTCAAGATATATGGGAGAAATTAAAAAAAATTACTGAACATCAATTATCAAATAAGAAATTATTTGTGTTAGACATGTTTTGTGGAGCCAATACCAACACTAGACTTAGTATCAGATTTGTCACGGAAGTCGCTTGGCAAGCGCATTTTGTTAAGAATATGTTTATTGAACCAAATGAAAGTGAATTAGAAAATTTTCTACCAGATTTTTATGTTTTAAATTCTTCAAAGGCAACAAATCCCAATTGGCAAGAAGATGGATTGAATTCTGAAAATTTTATTGCTTTCAACCTTACTGAAAAAACTCAAATTATTGGAGGGTCTTGGTATGGAGGAGAGATGAAAAAAGGAATTTTTGCTTTAATGAATTATATCCTCCCTCAAAAAAATATAGCTTCTATGCATTGTTCTGCCAATGCTGATTTAGGAGGTAAAAATAGTGCCATATATTTTGGACTATCCGGAACAGGGAAAACAACATTATCAAATGACCCTGATAGATATTTAGTCGGAGACGATGAACATGGATGGGATGATGAGGGCATCTTTAACTTTGAGGGCGGATGTTATGCCAAAACATCCAGACTAACTAACCAATCAGAACCTATGATTTTTAATGCAATCAAAGAAAATGCGCTCTTGGAAAATGTTAAATTAACAGAAAATCATAAAGTAGACTTTGATGACACTTCATTGACCGAAAATGGCAGAGTATCATATCCAATTAATCATATTGAGAAGAGAATTAAACTTAAATCTGCAGCGGAACATCCAACAAATATTATTTTTTTATCAGCAGATGCAACAGGAGTCTTGCCTCCTCTTTCTTGCCTAAGTCATGAGCAAGCTATTTACTATTATCTTTCCGGCTATACTTCTAAAGCAATAGGAACGGAGATAGGCTTAACAGAGACACAGGCAACTTTTTCTTCTTGTTTTGGCGCCGCTTTTCTTACTCTTCATCCGATTCAATATGCAGAAGTTTTTGAAAATAAAATTCTTAAACATAATCCAAAAATTTATTTAATTAATACTGGCTGGAATGGAAAAAAAGAAAGACTTAGCTTAGAAAAAACTAGAAATATTATTAATCAAATTAATATGAATTCAATTAAACATGATGAGTTTTTAACTATTCCCTATTTTAATTTAAAAATTCCAAACTCACTTTTAAAAGATGATTTGAATTTTTATGACCCAAGACTTTCTTTTAATGAAATAAAAGATTGGGGTGTAAACGCATTAAAGTTAGCTGAAAAATTTAATAATAATTTTCAAAAATTTAAATCTGTAGGTTCCGCTATGGTTGATAAATACTCATCTTTTGGGCCCAAAATATAAAACTTCACCTAGAATAATAAATATACTAATATGAACTTCGCTCAAGCCATTGGATGAAGAATTTAATTCAATTAAAAAGAAAGGTGGTTAGGAGTTTTAAATTTGAAATGATAGTTAACTTATTTGATCTAGAAAAAAAATTTCCAGAAAAAATTTCTGAAGCAATTGCAGGCTACTATGGCTCTGGTGCAAGAGATGAAATAACTCTTGAAAGAAATAAAAGTATTTTTAGCAAATATGAACTTCTGCCTAAACTATTACGCGATGTTTCAAAAGTCAGTACGTCTTGCAATATTCTTGGCTTAGAAATTGACCACCCTATTTTAATTGCACCTATGGCAATGCAAGCAATGGCACATCCTGATGGTGAAGTAGCAACAGCTAGGGCTGCAAAAAAATCTAATACTATTATGACTTTGGCAACGTCATCAAATAAATCCATAGAAGAAGTGTCACCCAGTCATAATAAATTATTTTTTCAATTATATTTTGCGAAAGATAGAAAAATTACAGAAGAGATGTTGTCTAGATGTCATACAGAAAATTATAAAGCAATCGTATTTACTGCAGATGCTCCAAGATTAGGAACAAGAGAAAGAGATGAAAAAAATTATTTTAAAATGCCCGATCATTTAAGTCTTGGAAACCTTAAAGGAACTTCTTTTGAAAAATTTGATGATTATGAAGGGTCAAGCATGAATATGCATTCGGATCATTTGTTCGATCCGACATTGACTTTTGATATTATTCCTTGGATTAAAGAAAAGTCAAAACTTCCTGTCTTGGTCAAAGGTATTTTAAGACCTGATGATGCAATTAAATGTTTTGCAAATGGAGCCGACGGTTTAATTATTTCTAATCATGGAGGACGCCAACTTGATACTGCAGTTCCTACACTAAAACAAGTAGCACCTATAAGACAAGCAGTAGGTGATGATAAGTTAGTAATTGTTGACGGTGGTATTAGAAGAGGAACTGATATATTAAAATGTTTAGCTTTAGGGGCCAATGCCGTTCAAGTAGGAAGACCTATACTTTGGGGTTTAGGATATGACGGACAAATAGGCGTTGAACTTGTTCTAAACCTATTAATTAAAGAATTAGTTGAAAGCATGGTTTTAACAGGATGTAAAAATTTAAGTGAAATTACTTCTGATTTAGTAACTAAATCATAAATATTATAGATTAATCATCAGGATTAATTTTAAATCTATATAAAGATTATTACGTATGATAATTTACAATGAAATTATGCTTTAATCTTGTTTTCTTTTTTTTTATTTTTATTAATCTTCATGCTGATCAAGCAAATAAAGAAGATTTTGATATAACAAAAAAAATTATTTCGCAACAGTTAGAGGCTTTTAAAGTAAATGATGCCTCCAAAGCTTATTCATTTGCTGCCCCTTTTATAAAAATGAGATTTGAAGACCCTGAAAGTTTTATGAGTATGGTTAAAGATAATTATGAACCTATTTCAAATGCAAAAGATTTTTATTTCCTGAAATTTAAAATTAATAACGGGAATATATATCATCAGTTACAAGTTATATCAAAATCCAATCGGTCTTATATGGCCACTTATTCTCTGATTTTTATTGAAGATGAATGGAAGATTTCTGGATGTGCTTTATCTCTAATGACTCAGCAATCAATCTGATTTATTTAATTTAAAATAAATTAAATAGCCAGATAAAATAATAAATAAAGAGCCTATGATTTCTATATACGATGGTGTGTGCTGGAATATAATGAAGCCTATTATTAAACCATAAATTATTTGAGAATAATGAGTAATGCTAGCATAAGATGCCTCAATATTTTTAAGAGCAAAAACTAGTAATAACATTCCAATACCAATAAGAAAACCACCTATAATTATTTGAGCTAAGTGAACATAATTCATTGGCTGCCATAAATTAATCGAAAGTAAAAAAAATATAATTGCAGAAATAAAAAGATTATAAAATGATAAAGATATAGTAGTTTCTTTTTTTCCAAATAATCTTACGGTTAAATCGAGAACAGCGACTAAGAAAGAGCCTACTATTAATAAAATTATTCCCTCTTTGTTAAATCCTTCTTGAAAACTAAATCCTGAAATTAAAATAACACCAACCATGGCTGTAATCAGCGATAAAACTTTATAAGTATTAATTTTCTCATTTAAAAAAAGAACACCCATAATGGATAAAAAAACTGGCGCAGATAATAAAATTGGATAAGCAATAGACAAAGGAAGCAAAATTATTCCTTTTAAAACACTGTAGCCAACTGCAGCCATTAATATTCCTCTAATTAAATGAAGAGAATAATTTTTAGATGATATTTCTGAAAAACTGCGCTTATAAATTAGAAATCCAATTACTGGCAAACATCCAGCTGAGGAGCTAATAGCAAAAATAACAGTGAAAGCATAATCAGATGCCCCGATCTTAATAAATGTGTCAGCTATTGAAAATATAAAATAAGCAATACATCCTATTAAGTAAACCATCGAAGGCTTACTAAAGTTTATATATAACATTTGAGCTATTCGTATATATGGAATTATAAATTTATACAATTGTATTAAATTGATCAAAATTGAAAAATAGCAAATAAAATTAAAATAAGAAAACAAAAGTAAAAATGCAAAATAGACTGATAAATATAACTTAATCTAGATTTGCTTCTCTTAAATATATTTAGATAAGTTTATACAATTTGACTAAAGCAAAATAATTAATATCTTTTAGTTAGCATTCATGCGGGGGCTGATTCGGTATTCACTTTCCTCCTCTAAAAATTCGAGTCAGCCATCTCATACACTTTTCTCTATATGTAGTATTTTTTGCTTAATAGACATACCCCATGCATACCCCCCTAAATTACCTGACTTCCTTATTACTCTATGACACGGGACATAAATCATAATTGGATTTATTCCAACCGCAGTTCCAACTGCACGTACAGCTTTTGAGTTTTGAACTTTTTTGGCTATTGAAGAATAAGTTGAGACAGATCCATATGAAATTTTAAGAAGTTGCGTCCAAACACTTATTTGAAAAGGGGATCCCGAAATAAAATAAACTGGAAATTTAATTAATTTCTCTTTTTTTTCTAAAAATCGAATTAGGTTTTTTTTTATTTTTTTATAATAAATAAGACCTTGATGGGGATTTAGCTCTAATTGAATTTTTTTTACTCTAGGGTCGTTAGATGGCAAAATGCAACATATTCCTTTTTGACTTTCTAATATAAAAATATTACCAATATTTGTTTTAATTTTATCAAAGTAAAAACTTTGATCTGGCATTATGAATTAAAAACTTTTTTTACTTTGTCAAAAAATCCTTCAGTCATTTTAGAATTTTCTTTTCCTAATGATTCATTAAATTTTGAGAGTAATTCTTTTTGTGAGTTTGATAAATTTACAGGAGTTTCCGCATGAACACGGACAATCATATCTCCCCTGGTATCTGTTCTTAGAATACTCATACCCTTACCTTTGACTCTTAGTTTATGTCCGGATTGCATACCTTGAGGAATATTTATACTTACCATTTTTTTTTCAATTGTTGGTACTTCAATACTTCCTCCTAATGCAGCAGTAGTGAAAGGGATTGCAACTTCACAGATAATATTATTTTTATCTCTTTCGAACAGTTTATGCGAATTCACACTAATGAAAACATAAAGGTCTCCGTTACGTCCTCCTAGTTCGCCCGCCTCGCCTTCTCCTGTCATGCGAATTCTATTGCCTGTTTCAATGCCAGCTGGAATTTTTATTTGTAATTTTTTATTTTCTTTTACTCTACCGGTGTTTGCACACTTGCTACACTTACCTTTAATTTCTTGTCCTGTTCCGCTACATCTACCACATGTTCTCTCCATTGAAAAAAATCCGCTTTGAGTTCTTACTTTTCCATACCCATCACATGTTGAGCACGACTTAAATGAATGTTTTTCCGGACAAGTAGACATCTTTGTTATTGGGGCATCCAATTTTTTACCATTGAAGGCTTCCTCTAAATCTATAGAGATATCATAACGTAAGTCATCGCCTCGTGTTTCTTGGGGTCCGCCACCGCCCATTCCAAAAATATCTTCAAATATGTCCGAGAAACCGGCACCACCAAAACCCTGTTGTCCTGATCCGCCCATTCCACCCTGTTCAAAAGCAGCATGACCATATTGATCATAGGCCTGCTTTTTTTGAGGGTCTTTTAATACTTCGTAAGCATTGCTGACTTCTTTAAATTTTTTTTCTGCTTCAGGCTTTCCTTGATTTCTGTCTGGATGATACTTCATGGCCATCTTTCGGTAAGCGGCCTTTACTTCTGAATCGCTTGCTCCTTTGGATAGTCCTAGTGTGCTATAAAAATCATCTGCCATAATTAATTAAATAAAGAAATTATTAAAGCCGACTATTTGGAATCTGATTTTTTATCTTCATCAACTTCTTCAAAGTCTGCATCAATAACATCATCATCCTTTTTACTATCGTCTCCTGAATTTGTTTCAGTGCTGTCTGAAGAATCAGCGGGCTGTTCACTTTGCTGATCTTTATACATAGCCTCTCCCATCTTCATTGATGACTGAGTTAAATCTTCAGTTTTTTTCTTGATGTTATCAAGATCATCTTTTTCTAAAGATTCTTTTAAGTCCTTAAGATCGGCTTCTATTGTTGACTTATCTTCTTCTGAAATTTTATCTCCATAATCTTTAAGATTTTTTTCTGTTTGAAAAACGAGAGCATCTGCACTATTTTTCACATCAACGCCTTCTCTTTTCTTCTTGTCTTCTTCAGCATTGACTTCAGCGTCTTTTACCATTTTTTCAATTTCTTCATCTGATAATCCGCCCGATGCTTGGATTTTAATTTTCTGCTCTTTGCCTGTAGACTTGTCTTTGGCTGATACACTTACTATTCCATTGGCGTCTATGTCAAATGTAACTTCAATTTGAGGAGTGCCTCTTGCTGCTGGTGGTATGCCCACCAAATCAAACTGTCCTAAGATTTTATTATCAGCTGCCATTTCACGTTCTCCTTGAAAAACCCTAATGGTAACTGCTGCCTGATTATCTTCGGCCGTTGAAAAAACCTGACTTTTTTTTGTTGGCACAGTGGTATTTCGTTCAATTAATTTCGTGAATACACCGCCTAAAGTTTCAATTCCTAAAGATAGAGGCGTGACATCTAACAATAAGACATCTTTCACGTCTCCTTGTAATACACCCGCCTGAATAGCAGCTCCCATCGCTACCACTTCATCAGGATTAACGCCCTTACTTGGCTCTTTTTCAAAGAATCCTTTTACAATTTCTGTAACTTTTGGCATTCTTGTCATGCCCCCAACTAAAATTACTTCATCAATATCTGATGCTGATAACCCAGCATCTTTTAATGCTTTTTTACATGGTTCGATAGTAGATTGTAATAAATCATCGACTAGTTCTTCTAGCTTAGCTCTTGTTAATTTTACATTTAAATGTTTAGGGCCTGTTTGATCTGCTGTAATAAAAGGTAAATTTACATCCGTTTGAGTTGCACTTGATAATTCAATTTTTGCTTTTTCCGCTGCTTCTTTTAAGCGTTGGAGGGCAAGCTTATCATTCTTAAGATCAATACCTTGATCTTTTTTAAATTCGGCTGCTAAAAAATCTATAATACGTAAATCAAAATCTTCACCGCCTAAGTGAGTGTCTCCGTTGGTAGATTTAACTTCAAAAACGCCGTCTCCAACTTCTAGAATTGAAACATCGAATGTTCCTCCACCTAGATCATAAACTGCGATTGTTCCTGATTGCTTTTTATCAAGACCATATGCAAGTGCTGCCGCTGTTGGCTCGTTAATTATTCTTAATACTTCAAGGCCAGCAATTTTTCCTGCATCTTTAGTTGCCTGTCTTTGTGCATCATTAAAATATGCCGGAACTGTAATTACCGCTTGTGTAATTGTTTCTCCTGTGTAAGCCTCTGCGGTTTCTTTCATTTTTTGCAATATGAAAGCAGAAACCTGGCTTGGACTATATTTTTCTCCACGGGATTCTACCCAAGCATCGTCGTTGTTGCCTTTAATAATTTTAAATGGAGATAATTTGACATCTCTTTGTACGATTTCGTCATTAAAATTTCTACCGATTAGTCTCTTAACAGCATAAAGAGTATTTTCTGGATTTGTTACTCCTTGTCTTTTTGCGGATTGCCCAATTAACTTTTCTGTTTCTGTAAACGCTACAATTGAAGGTGTTGTTCTTCCACCTTCGGAATTTTCAATAACTTTTGGGTTTTTTCCGTCCATAATAGCAACACAAGAGTTTGTTGTTCCTAAATCTATTCCAATTACTTTTGCCATTTTATTTGAGTCCTTTTCTTAATACTTTACTATCTTCATATGGGTTGTTTTACGCTCTATTCAAGTGATTTTTGATAATTTTCTTATAATAAAGCAATTTTATGATTGATTTTCATCAGTTTCTTCGTTTTTTTCAATTTTTTTCTTAGAAACTCCAACCATAGCAGGTCTAAGCAAACGGTCATGAAGCATGTAACCCGGAATTAGCTCTTGGACAACTGTCCCTGGCTCACAATCATCTCTTTCAATTTCAACCATCGCCTGATGAAAATTATGATCAAATTTCTGATCTATGGATTCAATCTTTTTAATTTCAAATCGATCTAAAACACTAATTATAGACTGATGAATTAGTTCTAAACCATCGATTACAGGTTTAATTTTTTCATCTGACTTTATTTCATCAAGAATGCTTGCGTTAGCTCTTTCAATATTATCTCTGATTGAAATGACCTCTTTTGCAAAGTTTGTAATACCGTATTTAAGAGCGTCTGACTGATCTTTTTCTGACCTTTTACGATAATTCTCTAATTCGGCTACAGATCTCAGTCTTTGATCTTTTAATTCTTCAATATCAACTTTTAATTTTTCAATGACTTCTTCATTTGAAAGTTTCGGTTCTTCTTTTGGTAAGTCTTCGCCTTCTATTTTTTCCTCTTCGATGTTTTTATCTTCTGGTCCATTATCTAAATTTATTTTGTTAGTCTCTTCTTCCATTTGACGCTCCTATTTTTTTGAAATCACTTCTGACATATAACTAATAATTGGAATAATTTTCTGATAATCAATTCTCTTAGGCCCAATAATACCAACGGCACCCGTAACTCCTTGTTTTGTTGTATAGTTAGATAATATCATTGACATGTTACTTTGTTTAAAAAGATTAGTATTGCTTCCAATAAATATTTGTACTCCGGTTGACTTTTTCAAGGCCTGGATAAGTTTTTTTGCAATTTTTCCTGTTTCAATATCATTTAAAAGCTCGTTAAGATTATCTATATCAACTTCTTGATTATTTTGCATTAAATTCCCTATACCCCTAATAAAAAAAGATCCTCCGTCTTGCGCGCCCTCTATCTCAAGCCCTTTTGATATTAAATATTTTGATTTGGAATCTATGCTATTTTTAGTATCTTTTAAGAAAGAGGAAACTTTTTTTTCAAGTTCTGAGGGCAAGAAACTTCCTTTAAATTTTAATAAAAAATTTGATACTAAATTTAAATCCTTATCTTCAATATTACTGTCTAACTCGACAAGTCTATTTGCAATTGCGCCATCATCATACTGAATGATAAAAATTAGTTTCTTTAAATCAATTTTATAAAAATCAATTTTTGTTATTTTTGTTATTTTTTCTTCATTCACTACTAGACTTGTTTGTTTAGAGAGAAAATTTAATACCTCTGTAATTTTTTTTTGCTCATGATGATACTCGTCTTGACTAGAACTCTCATCAATAATTTTTCTTTCTTTGTCATTAATTTGACCCAGCTCCAATAAGGCACTCGTATAGAACTGCAATCCAAAATCTGATGGTGTGCTTCCTGCAGAATGATGATCACGGCTTATAAGTCCATGAAAATTTATTTCAGAAAGTACATTTCGTATTGTTGCGCTTGATAAATTAAGTTTCATGTTGTCTCTAATGGACTTAGATCCCATTGGGTTACCATTTTTTAAGTAATCTTCGACTAGAAACTTGAATACTAGCCTTGCCCTATCGCTGATGTCTAAAATTTTTTTATTCATTGTTTTGCTTTAATCTTATAAGTTATTGAAAATGACTGGATATACAAGAATTGAACGAACCTTAGATCAAATTAGGAAACTAGAAATAGACACCAATATTCAACCTAATAATCCAAATTCCTGCTTGGTTAAATTAGGTAATACTCATGTGTTATGCTCAGCAGTAATAGAGGATAAAGTTCCGGGCTTTTT
>Ga0307986_10000236_pt1 | contig 40866 bp, 39 predicted proteins | sample EllFjometageno82_FD_203170 | JGI IMG/M metagenome (GOLD analysis project Ga0307986, IMG submission 203170) | Marine microbial communities from Ellis Fjord, Antarctic Ocean - #82 | ecosystem: Environmental > Aquatic > Marine > Unclassified | place: Southern Ocean | collected 2014-10-09 | reverse complement strand
AAGATAAAAAAATATATGATTTTTGGGAAAAAAATAATTTATTTAAACCTAGATTAAAAAAAAAAAAAAAAACTTTTTCTATGGTGATACCGCCACCAAATATCACTGGTAGACTTCACATGGGTCACGCTCTTAATAATAGTCTACAGGACGTTTTGATAAGATATTATCGAATGAATGGATACGAAACATTGTGGCAACCGGGTACGGATCATGCCGGGATAGCAACTCAAGCAATTGTTGAAAAAAATCTTACTGAAAAAAATATAAGTAAAAATGATATTGGTAGAGAAAAATTTCTTGAGAAAGTATGGGAATGGAAAGCTGAGTCAGGAGATCAAATTCTCGAACAGCTTAAAAAACTTGGGTGCTCTTGTGACTGGTCTAGATCTAGATTCACAATGGACTTAGAAATGTCCAACGCTGTAACAAAAGTTTTTGTAACTCTTTATAACAAAAAATTAATATACAAAGATAAAAAATTAGTTAATTGGGATACTAAATTACAAACCGCTATTTCTGATTTAGAGGTTGTGCAAAATGAGGTTCAATCTCAGCTTTACTACATCAATTATGCTATAGCCAATACAAAAGAAAAAATTACTATTGCTACAACAAGACCTGAAACCATGATGGGTGACACCGCGATAGCAGTAAACCCTAAAGATAAAAGGTTTAAAAAACTAGTCGGTAAATTTGCCATTATACCTGTTGTTAATAGAAAAATTAAAATTATAGAAGATTACTATGCTGATCCAGATCAAGGGACGGGTGCAGTTAAAATTACCCCAGCGCATGATTTTAATGATTATGATGTTGGAAAAAGAAATAAATTAGAAATTATTAATATTTTAGAAAAAGACGGAACAATTAATGACAAAGGTATTAAAAAATATGTCGGACTTGACAGATTTGATGCAAGAAAAAAAATTATAAATGATCTCAAAGAATTAGGCGTATTAGAAAAAATAGAAAATATTAAAAATAAAGTCCCTTATGGTGATAGATCTAACTCAATAATTGAACCCTTATTAACAGAGCAATGGTTTGTAGATGCAAAATCACTTTCAAAAAAACCAATCAAAACAGTAAAAACAAAAAAAACAATTTTTTTTCCAGAAAACTGGACCAAAACATTTTATCAATGGATGAATAATATTGAACCATGGTGTATCTCAAGACAAATTTGGTGGGGGCATAGAATTCCAATTTGGTACAATCATGATGGAAAAATGTTTGCGGCAGAAAACGAACAAGAAGCCCATGAATTGGCTAAAAAATATTACAAAAATAAAAATTTCAAATTAACACAGGAAACAGATGTTTTAGATACCTGGTTTTCATCGGCGCTCTGGCCTTTTGCTACTCTTGGTTGGCCTGAAAAAACAAAAACTTTAAAAAAATTTTATCCTACGTCAGTTTTAGTCACTGGTTTTGATATAATTTTTTTTTGGGTAGCTAGAATGTTGATGATGGGTAATTATTTTTTAAAAGATACACCGTTTAAAAAAGTGTATGTGCACGCTCTTGTTAGAGATGAAAAGGGACAAAAAATGTCAAAATCCAAAGGAAACGTTATTGATCCGTTGGAATTAATTAATGAATACGGAGCTGATCCACTTAGATTTACTTTAATTTCCATGGCCTCGCCTGGACGCGACGTAAAATTATCTAAAGATCGTGTTATTGGGTATAGAAATTTTATTACAAAGATATGGAGTGCAAATAACTTTCTGAAAATGAACACTTGTGACCATAAAAAAAAAATTGATGTTAAGAAAATAAGATTAAAAATCAATCATTGGATTTATTTTGAATTTTGTAAAACAAATCAATTAATTAATAAGCATATTCAAGATTTTCGATTTGATGAGGCAAGTAGAGTTGTTTATAATTTTGTTTGGCATTCTTATTGTGATTGGTATTTAGAATTTTTGAAACCCATATTTAGTTCAAAAAATAAAAATTCAATTAAAGAAGCTAAGGAATTTTCTTCATATATGCTTTCTAATATACTTAAACTTTTACACCCATTTATTCCTTTTTTCACAGAACATGTCTGGCAAGAAAATAGGTTTCACGAAGAAAGCAAATCTGATCTTATATCTTCAGATTGGCCCGTCACTAAAACAATACAATCTTATAAAAAAAATTCTGAAGAAATTGACTGTATCATTGAAATTATTACGGCTATAAGGTCAACAAAAGTCCAACTTAATATACCGGCTAAAGAATACTGTAACATTGTTTATTTCGATGAGAGCAAAAAAACAAAAAAATTTATTAATGATAATATCGAGATTGTGAAGCAGGTAGGTAGAGTTGATAATATTGATTTAAAACCAAATATAAATAGTTCAATCATTGAAATTATTGTAATGAAAGAAAAAATTGGTCTTAAATTTGAAACTAATATAGATTTTAATTCTCAAAAAGATAAGTTATTAAATAAATTAAACGAATTAGAGAAAAAAATTATTATTTTAAATCAAAAACTTAATAATAAAAACTACGTTAATAAAGCACCAAAACTTATTGTAACTAATGACAAGGCTTTATTAAAAGATTTAAAGATTGAAGAAGTTAAATTAAAAAGTATTGTATCGAGTATTAATTAAATGACAAAAATTGATAAAAAAAATTTACCCAGTAGACACACAACGTTAGGACCTAACAGGGCCCCTCATAGATCATTTTATTATGCAATGAAATTAACTCAAAAAGACGTAGCAAAACCTTTTGTCGGTGTAGTGTCAACATGGAACGAAGCAGCTCCTTGCAATACAACATTAATGAGGCAAGCACAGTCTGTTAAAAAAGGTGTTATTGAAGCAGATGGAACTCCGAGAGAATTTTGTACCATTACTGTTACCGATGGCATTGCTATGGGCCACGAAGGAATGAAATCGTCTTTGATTTCAAGAGAAGTTATTGCTGACTCTACAGAGTTAACTGTTAGGGGTCATTCTTATGATGCATTAGTAGGTGTTGCTGGATGTGATAAATCTTTACCTGGATTAATGATGGCTATGTGTCGATTAAATGTACCTAGTGTTTTTATTTATGGTGGTTCAATTCTACCAGGCAGATATAAAGGCAAAGATGTAACAGTAGTTGATGTTTTTGAAGCAGTTGGAAAACATTCAGCTGGAAAAATTTCTGAAAAAGAACTTACAGAATTAGAGCTAGTTGCATGCCCTAGCGCGGGTGCTTGCGGAGGTCAATTTACAGCGAATACAATGGCATGTGTTTCTGAGGCTATCGGTCTTGCTCTGCCATACTCTTCTGGAACGCCAGCTCCATATTTGGAAAGAGATAAATATTCTTATTTAAGTGGAAAAGCTGTAATGAATTTGTTAGAAAAAAAAATTAGACCTAGAGATATTGTTACACTTAAATCTCTAGAAAACGCCGCAGTTATTGTAGCGGCAACAGGTGGCTCTACAAATGCAGCTTTACATCTTCCGGCAATTGCAAACGAATGTGGAATTAAATTCGATCTTATGGATGTTGCAAAAATTTTTAAAAAAACGCCTTATCTAGCAGATTTGAAACCTGGTGGCAGATATGTAGCTAAAGATATGTTTGAGGCAGGAGGTGTGCCTATCATTTTAAAAACTTTATACGAAGGTGGGTTTATACATGGTAACTGTATGACCGTTACAGGAAAAACCATGAAAGAAAATCTTAAGTTAGTTAAGTTTAATGACAATCAAAAAGTTATCAGAAGATATAACAACCCTCTTTCACTCGACGGAGGAGTGGTTGGCCTTAAAGGTAATCTTGCTCCAGAAGGTGCTATAGTTAAAGTCGCAGGACTAAAAAATTTAAAATTTACTGGTAAAGCGCGATGCTTTGATACAGAAGAACTGGCTTTTGATGCCGTTCAGAAGAAAAAATACAAAGATGGCGACGTAATAGTAATACGTTACGAAGGACCAAAAGGTGGTCCAGGTATGAGAGAAATGTTATCAACCACTGCAGCTATATATGGGCAGGGAAAAGGAGAAACGGTAGCTTTAATTACTGATGGAAGATTTTCAGGAGCAACAAGAGGTTTTTGTATCGGTCATGTTGGGCCAGAAGCTTTTGTAGGAGGTCCAATAGCTTTGCTAAAAAATGGAGATATAATCGATATTGACGCCAACAAAGGTATTATCAACGTAAGACTCACAATAAAAGAATTAAAAGCTAGAAAGAAAAAATGGAAACCAAAAAAAATTAATTTTGGAAGTGGAACTCTCTGGAAGTACGCACAAACAGTTGGCCCTACATTTAAAGGAGCAACAACTCACCCGGGTAAAAAAAAAGAAATTAAATGTTACGCAGATATTTAAATGAAAGTTAAGCCAGTTGTATTATGTGGAGGGTCTGGTAGTAGACTTTTTCCAGGTTTTAAAAAAAGTCCATCTAAACAGTTCATAGATTTTGGTGGATGGACATTAATAGAGAAAACGTTAGACAGAATAAAAAATCCAATTTTCGACAGCCCAATTATAAGTACTAATAAAACGTATGAAAAATTAGTACGGAAAGTTTTAAAAAAGAAAAAAATAAAAAAATTTAAGATAATATTAGAACCTTTTAAGAAAAACACTGCACCTGCTATTATCAGTTCAGCCCTAATTGCTAGTATTAAAAATAAGCAGCCTATTTTATTTTTGCCATCGGATCATTATCTGCCAGAAAAAGATAAATTCGTTAAAATTTTAAAGTTAAATTTGTCAAATCTTAGTAGTAGTAATATCTTTATATTTGGAATGAAACCAAAAACAGCAAATCCTGATTATGGCTATTTGTTAAGTAAAAAAATTAATGTGAAAATTAATAAAGTTATTAAATTTATTGAAAAGCCTAATGAAAAAAAGGCAAAAAAAATCATTATTCAAAAAGGTTTTTGGAATTCTGGGATAGTACTTGCCAGAAAAGACTCAATTATTAATAATGCTAAACAAATACAAAAAAAACTATTTAATTATTGTCTTGATTCAATAACGAAAAGTAAATTAAAAAATAATACAATCAGTTTAAGTAAAAAATATTTTAATAAAATAAAACCCATATCCTTTGATTATGCAATATTAGAAAAAGCCAAAGAAATTAATTCCATAGAATTAAATTTAACATGGTCAGACTTAGGTAGTTGGAAGGAAATATTTAAAATTATAAAAAGCAATACCACCCAAGCTTATATAAAAAAGAATACTTACTATCGTCCTTGGGGTAAATATAAAAATTATTTTAAAGGTGAAAATTTTTTATTAAAGGAAATAACCATTAATAAAAAATCCTCCATAAGCCTTCAAAAGCACTTTCATAGATCAGAACATTGGACAATAATGGAGGGAAGACCAAAAATTACAATCGGAAAAAAAGTTTTTTTTAAAAAAATAAATGAGAGTGTTTTTATACCAAAAGGTTCTGTGCATAGAATAGAAAATATTTACAATAAACCAGTTAAGATAGTTGAAGCTCAATTAGGGAGCGTATTAAGAGAGACTGACATAGTAAGATATCAGGACGTTTATGGCCGTGTTAAATAATTTCTAGTTCTATTGGAGTGTGATCGGAGGGCTTTATTTTACCTCGAGGATTTTTATTAATATTTATTGTTTTTATATTTTCCAATAGGTTATCTGAAACTAAGAAATGATCAATTCTCATACCGTAATTTTTTGGCCAAGACCCAGACATATAATCCCAGAATGTATAATCTTGTTTATTTTTTTTTAGGTGTCTAAAAACATCATTAAAACCATAGTTTATTAGTTCTCTAAAGTATTTTCTAATTTCAATTTTATATAAAGCGTCATCCACAAATTTATTATGGTCATAGACATCGATCTCATCTGGAATAATATTAAAGTCCCCTGAAATTATTATATTTTTTTCAGATAAAAGATTTTTTTTGACAGATTTTAAAAAGCAGTCTAACCAATTTTTTTTGTAAGTATATTTTTCTGTATCTATTGGATTGCCATTAGGAACGTAAATGTTAATAAGTTTAATTTTTTTTTCTTTTATTTTTATATTTCCAGTAATAATTCGTGATTGTTTTAATGCATCTTTTATAAAATCTAAATTTATATTTTCTATCTTTATTTTTGACAAGAATGCCACGCCATTGTAGCTTTTTTGTCCAAAAACAAATGAATCATATCCTATTTTTTTAAACTCATTTGATGGAAAATTTATATTCTCAGTTTTAATCTCTTGAAGAAATAATATATCTGGCTTATTTTTTTTTAGATAATCTACAACATTTTCTATTCTTGCTCTTACTGAATTGACATTCCAAGATGCTATTTTCATTTATACAGAGAATGATAAGCCACAACCACACGAAGAAGATGCCTGTGGATTTTTTATAACAAACGAACTTCCTATCATTTCTTTCTGATAATCAACTACAGAGCCATTTATAATTTCTAATGAACTGTTGTCGATAATAGTTTTATTAAAAATTATGTCATCTTTTTCTATCTTTTCATCAACAGAAAAATTATATTTAAAACCTGAACACCCACCACCTTGAACAGAAATCCTAAAATAGCAATCCTTACCCTGCTCAGATACAATTCTCTTTATTTGACTGTTAGCCTCTTCAGTAAATTCAATTTTATTAGTCATATTTTGCAAATAATGTATTATACAATTTTACTTATTCTTATGCAAAAAAAATCAATTCTTAAACACTCAAAATTAGCAATTTCACTTATCTCAAAAGGAAGAATTCATGCTGAGCCGCTAAGCTCCTTAAGAACTGCCTACCAAAGAGACAGAGATAGGGTAATTCACTCTACAGCATTCAGGAGACTCAAGCATAAAACACAAGTTTTTGTAAACACAGCTGGAGATCATTACAGAACAAGAATAACACACTCTTTAGAGGTGGCGCAAATAGCAAGAACGCTAGCTAAGTGTTTTAACTTAAATGAAGATTTATGTGAAACATTGAGTCTTTCGCATGATTTGGGTCACACTCCATTTGGACATGCAGGTGAGGATGCTCTGAATGATTGTATGGAGCATTACGGTGGTTTTGACCACAACATTCAAACGATAAGAATAATTACTCTTTTAGAAAATAAATATTATAATTTTAAAGGTTTAAATCTAAGCTTAGAAACTATTGATGGGCTTGTGAAACATAATGGAAGAGTATTAAACCAAGAGAAATTTAACAATATATTAGGAAAAAATTTTTTTAAAAATAAAATTGATTATTTAAAAAACCCTTCTTTAGAAGCTCAACTTGCAGCAATATCAGATGACATAGCTTATAATAGTCACGATCTTGAGGATGGGCTTAGAGCTAAACTCTATACAATTGATGATTTAAAAAATATACCTATTCTTTCGAAAATAATAAACAAACATAAAAAATTTATTAAAACAAAAGGTAGTGAACTAGTTTTACGACAAATTATAAGAGATATAATAAATGAAATGGTTATCGACATTATTTTAAATACAAAAAAAAATATCAAAAAATATAAAATTAATTCTGTAAAAGATATTTATAATTCCAAGATTTTATTAGTTTCATTTTCAAAAGAAATGCAATTATTTGACACAACTATCAAATCTTTTTTAAGAGAAAGAATGTATTTTAGTAACAGTGTATTGAAAAAAACAAATAATGGAAAAAAAATTATTAAAGTTTTATTTTTGAAGATTAAAAACAACCCTTCAAAATTTATTAAAAAATCAGCATACCAAAAAAAAAATATTGAAAGAAATATATGTGATTTTATTGCGGGTATGACTGATAGATATGCAATTAATTTATACAATTCATTAAAATGAATATCTTTGAAATATATAAAAAAAAAATAAAGGATTTAGTTCTTGCAAATTGCGAAAATTGTAATATCGATCCAAATATAAATTTTGAGGGCGTTGTTATTGAAATACCTCCTCAAGAATTTAATTTTGATCTTTCTTCTAATATTGCTTTAGTTTTAGCAAAACAAAGCAAACAATCACCTTTAAAGCTAGCAAATTCTATCAAAGAACTAACGTTAAAAGATTTTAATGATTTCGCTGAAGTTGCTGTGGATGGCCCTGGATTTATAAACTTTAGATTTAATTCAAAAACATATCAAAAACTAATATTAGAGATTTTAAAATCTAACAATAATTATGGATCAAGCTCTAAAAAAAAAGAAAAATATAATATAGAGTTTGTGTCTGCAAACCCCACTGGTCCAATGCACATAGGGCACTCACGTGGGGCTATTTATGGAGACGTACTGGCAAATCTTTTGAAGTTTAATGGCAACTCTGTAACAAAAGAATATTATATTAACGATTACGGAAATCAAATAATTAATTTTACTAAGTCTGTTTTTTTTAGATTAAGAGAAATTAAATTTAATGAAAAATTTATAAATAAAGAAAATCTGTATCCAGGTGATTACGTAGTTGATATTGCAAGAAAAATATTAATTGAAGAGCCTGAAATAAATTTAGCAGTTTTTGAGGATTCTTTTCCAACATTAAGTGTAAAGTCTCTTAAATATTCAATGATGTTAATAAAAGATGACCTCAAGTCATTAGGTATTTCTCATGATAATTTTGTTTCAGAGAAGTCCCTGGTAACAAAAGATTTAGTGTCAAAATCAATAAAATATTTACAAGGTAAAAAATTTGTTGAAGAGGGATACTTAAGCCCACCAAAAGGTGATGAAGGAAAAAACTGGAAAAAAATTAAAAGACTAATTTTTAAATCAACGCTTTTTGGTGACGATACTGATAGAGCTTTACAAAAAAATGATGGAACATGGACATATTTTGCTAATGATATTGCATATCACGCTGACAAAGTTTCTAGAAATTATAATTACTTGATCAATATACTAGGGGCAGACCACACTGGATATATTAAACGGATTTCAGCGGCTACAAGTGCACTATCTGATAATAAAATTTCATTAATTTGTAGAGTTTGTCAGCTGGTTAAACTATTTAAAAATGGAAAACCATATAAAATGTCTAAAAGAGCAGGAGACTTTATATCTGTACGTGAATTTTTAAATGAAGTTGATAAAGATTCTATACGTTTTATGATGCTTAATAGAAGTAACGATGTAGAGCTAGATTTTGATTTTGATAAAGTCTTAGAAAAAACAAGAGAAAATCCTGTTTATTATGTTCAATATTCTTATGCGAGAATCTCCTCTATATACAGATCACTCGATATAGATGTAAATAAAGTTTTTGAAATTGACAAAAGTAATTTTAAATTAAACAATCACGAATTAAATTTATTTCGAAAAATTTTAGACTGGCCGAAAGTTATAGAAACAGCTTCAATTAAATATGAGCCACATCGTTTACCCTTCTACTTGTATGAACTGGCAACCCTTTTTCATTCGTATTGGAGTAAAGGAAATGAAGATTCAAACTATAAATTTATAATTGATGGTAAGATTAAAAATACTAATACTCTTTTAATAATAAAGCTTGTATCTTTAACAATTGAAAATGGCATGAAAATATTAGGAGTTTCTCTGCCTACTAAGATGTAATGATTAAAAATATTTTATCATTATTAATATTTTTATTTTGTATTTTGTTTTTATATCTTGTCACGAATACATATTTTTCAAACAATCAACAAACTATGATTAAAAAAAATAGAGAAAAAATTTTACAAACAATTCAAAATAAAATAAATGAGTTACCAATTCTAATTAACGATACCGAAAATGTGATAGAGTACAATTCAGGCTTCGAAGATGATAACAATAAAATAAAAAGAAATTTTTGGAAACTTTTTAAAAAAAATGATTAGAAAAGCAGCTATTATAAGCATCTCTGGTGTTACTTTAACTAGACAAGAGATAAATATTTTTAAAAAAGAAAAACCATGGGGCGTTATACTTTTTAAAAGAAATATTTTATCAGAAAGACAAGTGAAAGGATTAACAGCTTCAATTAAAAAAATTATGAAAGATAAAAAGTATCCAATTTTAATCGATGAAGAAGGCGGTAGAGTAACAAGACTTTCAAGTATTTTAAATAATTCTTTATTTAATCAAAAATATTTTGGAGATATTTATAGGATAAACAAAAAAATAGGATTGGCTATGCTCAAAAATTACATAGATTCAATTTCAAGTCATCTTTTAAGTCTTGGTATAAACATCAACACAACGCCTGTTTTAGATCTACGTCATAACAAGACGCATGGAATAATAGGAAACAGAAGTTATTCAAAAAATCCAGAAATAGTTAATGAGCTTGGGCGATCATGTGTTAAATTTTACAAATATAATAAAATAGCAACAGTTATTAAGCATATCCCAGGTCACGGAAAAGCTAATGTTGATAGTCACTTTAAACTGCCGTTAGTTAATGACGATTTAAAGACACTGACAAAAAATGATTTTAAATGCTTTAGGAACGTGAAAAGTCTTTTTGCGATGACTGCACATATTTTGTACGGCAAAATTGATAAAAAAAACAACGCTACACATTCTAAAGTTTTAATAAAAAAAATAATAAGAAAAAAAATTGGTTTTAAAGGTATTTTGATTTCTGACGACATCTCAATGAAAGCACTTAAATATAATGCTATAAAAAATGCTAAGTTAGCACAGGACGCAGGTTGTAATTTAGTCTTGTATTGCGCAGGAAAGACTCATGAAGTTAAAAAATTACTTAAAGAAACACCTTATATTGACAAATTTACAAAGAAAAAAACATCAGAATTTTATAAATTTTTAAGTTAAAATCTAATCATGGAATCAAATTTAAAAACTAACATTCCAATAGAAATTCCAAATTACTCAGGACCACTTGAGATATTGTTAGATTTAGCTAAGGCTCAAAAAGTTGATTTAACAAAAATTTCCATAGAAAAATTAGCAGATCAATTTCTAGAATACATCAAAGAAGCTAAAGATTTAAATTTAGAAGTTGCATCAGAATATTTGCTTATGGCAACATGGTTAGCGTATTTAAAATCTAAATTACTTTTACCAGAAGATGATGATGATGATTTTAAAGCTATAGAAGTTGCAGAAAAACTAAAACTTCAATTAAAAAAGTTAGAGCTTATACGATTATTATCAGATCAACTTATAAAAAAAAATAGGATAGGGGTGAACATCTTTTATAGAGGCATGAAAGGCGGCATTAAATCCATTAACACACCAATCTATAAGGTTAGTCTTTATGAACTTTTAAAAACCTATTCTACAATAAAAATGCAGAAAGCCTTTCAAACAATTAACATACCAAAACTACCAGTTTTCACAACCGAAGACGGGATAAAACAGATTAGAAATAATTTTCTGAATATAGTTGACTGGAAAGATATTGAAGAATTAATACCAAAAAATTTTTTTACTAATAAAAAGTTAAAAAAAAGTGGTATTGCAGGAATTTTTTCTGCAAGTTTAGAGCTAACCAAACAAGGTGTTACAAACATTATGCAAAAAAAATATTTTGAAAAGATTTTAATTAAAAAAATAAACTAGATGAAAAAGGGAATTAAAAAAGTTGATAATATTGTTAAATTTCCAAAAAGCTTAAATAAATTGGAAAGACAAGTTGAGGCCATTTTATTTGCGGCGTCAGAACCCCTAGACATTGAAACAATCGAAAAAAGAGTTAGTAGCACAAGTAATTTAATAAAAGTTTTAAAAAAATTACAATTAGATTATAGCTTGAGAGGTATTAATCTTATTTCTATAAAAGAAAAATGGTCATTTAGAACTTCAAATGATTTAGTTAATTTAATGTCACTACAAAAGTCGACGGAAAAAAAACTATCTAAGGCTACATTGGAAACATTATCAATAATTGTATATCACCAGCCAGTTACGAGATCAGAAATTGAAGAAATTCGTGGCGTAGCATTTGGAACTAACACCATTGAAACTTTGCTTGAACTTGAATGGGTTCGACCTGCAGGACGAAAGGACGCCATCGGTAAGCCCATACAGTACGCAACTACAGAAAATTTTTTACATCATTTTAACATACAAAAACTAACAGACCTGCCAACTGTTGAAGAACTTAGCTCGGCTGGCCTAATTGATACCACTACTATTGATGCATCAATTTTTGGTACTGGTAAATTTTACAAAGAACAGTCTCAAAATAAAAAGGAAAATATCTACTCAAATATAGAAAAAGCGATAGATGAATCGTCTAATTCGGATTAATTTAATATATTTATTTATTGTTAATTTAAGTATATAATAAGTCTATGTTTCCTGGATTTTGGCAAGTAGCAATTGTAGTCGTTCTAGTAGTTCTTCTGTTTGGGCGTGGAAAAATTTCTTCATTAATGGGCGATGTTGCCAAGGGTATAAAAAGTTTTAAAAAAGGTCTGTCCGACGATACACCTAGTGAAAGTGAAGACAGAGTGGACGACCAAGACAATTCCAAAAAAAATTAATTTAAATGCCACAAATAGGATGGTTAGAACTATTAATTATAGTAATTATTGCCATTTTAGTAATTGGTCCAAAAGATTTTCCAATAGTCCTAAGAAAATTAGGTAACTGGACAAGTACTGTTAAAAAATACTTTACAGATGTTCAGTCTAATATTAACGAAATTACTAACCTTAATGTGAACAAAGATAAAAAATCTATTCCTGAAAAAAATAAAAGTATAAATGGAAAAAAATAAAAAAAATGATAATACTGAAAGTTTTGTAAGCCATTTAACTGAGCTAAGATCAAGACTTGTCAAATCATTCATTTTTTTAATTTTTTTGTTTATTTTCTGTTATTTTTTTTCTACTGAGATTTATCGTTTTTTAGTTCAGCCTTATGCCGATGCAATATTAGCTGAAAATTTAGATAGAAGATTAATTTTTACAGCTTTACACGAGGCATTTCTAACTTATTTAAAAGTTGCTTTTTTTGCTGCTTTTTTTATGTCCAGTCCTTTTTTTTTTACCCAGTTATGGAAATTTATAGCTCCGGGTTTATATAAAAATGAAAAACAAGCTTTACTTCCTTATTTAGTTGCTACACCTACGCTATTTATTTTAGGTGGCTGTATAGTTTATTATTTGATAATGCCCCTAGCAATAAAATTTTTTTTAGGATTTGAAACTGTTGCTCAGCCTGGTGTAATAGCAATCCAGTTAGAAGCAAAAGTGAACGAGTACCTATCTTTAATAATGAGATTAATTTTCGCTTTTGGTGTTAGTTTTCAGCTACCAGTTATTTTAAGTCTTTTAGCAAGAATAGGTGTTATTAATTCTGAATATTTACGACAAAGACGAAAATATTTTGTGGTGATAATATTTGCGATGGCTGCCATTTTAACACCTCCGGATCCTATTACTCAAATTGGTTTGGCACTTCCTTTATTATTATTGTATGAATTATCTATACTTACGGTTAAATTTATAGAAAAAAAACAAGATGCATAATATTAAAGAAATTAGAAAAAATTTAGAATTTTTTAAAAATAAAATTTCTGAGCGAAATAGTATAATAAATTTTGACAATTTAATTATACTAGATAAAGAAAATAGAGAATTAATTCAGCAAAAAGAAAAAAAAGAACAGGAAAAAAAATTATTATCTAAGTCAAAAGACCCTACTAATTTTGAAAAATCCAAAAATTTATCTAAAAACATAGATGATATTGTAAAAAAACAAATTATTTTACAGCACAAAATTAATTCAATTCTCTCCAATATACCAAATATTGCAAGAGATGATGTGCCCGTAGGTATTGATGAAAAATCAAACAAAGTGATTAAAAAAAATGGAAATATAAAAAAATTTAGTTTCCCAATTAAGTCACACGTAGAAATTGGAGAAAAAAATAGTCAAATAGATTTTAAAACTTCTTCTAAACTTTCTGGTTCTCGTTTTGTAATTTTAAATGGACACTTTGCTTTATTAGAAAGAGCATTGATTAACCTCATGTTAGATGTTCACGTTGAGAAATTTTCGTATAAGGAAATTTCACCCCCATTACTAGTTAATGAAAATGTAATGTTTGGAACTGGTCAATTGCCTAAATTTGAAGAAGATCAATTTGAAATTAAATTAGAGAATAATGAGGAGAGAAAATTTCTTATACCAACAGCTGAAGTAGTTTTAACTAATTTAGTTAGAGATTCCGTAATAGAAATTAAAAATTTACCATTAAGATATGTTGCCTCAACCCCATGTTTTAGGAAAGAAGCTGGAAGTTATGGTAAAGACACAAAAGGAATGATGAGACAGCATCAGTTTTACAAAGTAGAGTTAGTGAGTATAGTTGAACCTTCAAATTCATTATTAGAATTAGATAGAATGCTCAATTGTGCTGAGGAAATTTTAAAGCTTTTAGAAATTCCATACCAAGTTATACTTTTATGTTCTGGTGATATGGGATTTAGTGCGGAAAAAACATTCGACATAGAAGCTTGGATTCCTTCTGAAAACAAGTACAGAGAAATATCAAGCTGTTCATCCTGTGGATCTTTTCAAGCAAAAAGAATGAGTGCTAAATATAAATCTAATAGTGGAACAGATTTTGTGTCAACTTTGAATGGATCGGCTTTTGCAGTAGGTAGATTGATGATATCTTTGATCGAAAACTATCAAAACGAAGATGGCACCGTATCTATTCCGCTTGTATTGAGAAAATACATGAACAATATTGAAAAAATATAGAATTTTTTTAATTATGTTCTTGTTAAAATATTCTAGATATTATAATTAATATTTTATTATGAATGGACAGGGAATAGCACAATTTATACCTCTAATATTAATTTTTGTAATTTTTTACTTTTTTTTAATTAGACCCCAACAAAAGAGAGCAAAAGACCATCTAGCTATGGTTGCTGATCTTAAACGCGGTGACGAAGTTATAACATCCGGAGGCATAATCGGAACTGTTGATAGGGTAATGGAAGATGATAGAATTGAGGTTGTTCTAGGAGACAACGTTAAAGTTCAAATTATAAGATCAACAATCACAAGCTTACTAAAAAAAACAGAAGTTAAATAATAATTCTTTTGTGCTTAGTTTTACAAAAATAAAAGTTTTATTTATCTATATAATATTAATTTTCGCTTTTTTTTTCGCATCTTTAAATTTTAAAAACAATAATCTAATAAATAAAAAAGTTAACTTAGGTTTAGATCTTCAGGGTGGTTCATACATTTTACTCGAGATTGATACAAAACCTCTAGTAATTCAGAAACTACAAACCAAAGTAATTCCAATAAAGAAGCTGTTAAGTAAAAATCAAATAAATTTTAAAAACTTTAACATCTCGTCAGACAATATTTCTTTAATAATCGAAGTAGAGAAACAAAAAAAATTTAAAAATCTTTTTTTCAAACAACAAGAAAATTCAGTTAATAATTTTATACCTGAATACAATAAGTTTGAACTAGATTTAGAATTTAACCAAAATAAGGCTTTAATAAAATTTTCTAATTTTGGCCTTATAAGTTTAAATAATGCTGCCTTAAAACAATCTATAGAGATTATCAGAAGACGTATCGATGACGTGGGAACAAAAGAACCAACTATTCTTCAAAGAGGAGATAAAAGAATTTTAGTTGAATTACCAGGAATAGATAACCCAGAAAGAATAAAAGAACTTCTTGGTAAAACTGCTCAGTTAACTTTCAGACTTGTTTCCAAAGATGATGGCTTTGGTTCTGAAAAATTAATTTTATCTGAAAACAATGAAGAACTTACGGTTAACAAACGAGTTGTTATAAGTGGAGACAACTTAGTCGATGCACAACCTCAATTTGACAGTCAATCCAATCAACCAATTGTCCTCTTCACTTTGGATAGGTTAGGGGCACAAAAATTTGGAAGAATTACCACTGAAAATGTTGGTCGTAGACTTGCAATTGTACTTGATAATACTGTAATAAGTGCGCCACAAATACGTGAAGCGATCACAGGAGGAAGTGGAACTATTTCTGGAGGATTTTCATTTCAAGAGTCCACAGATCTTGCGCTGCTACTTAGATCCGGTGCTTTACCTGCTCCAATTAATATTGTCGAAGAAAGAACTGTTGGTCCTGATCTAGGCAAAGATTCTATTGATGCAGGTGTTTTCTCTCTTATTGTTGGTTTTATTCTTGTTATCATATTTATGTTTATTAAGTATAAAATTTTTGGTTTAGTTTCGAATATTTCACTTATTGCAAATTTATTTATGATGGTCGGAATTTTAACAATACTTGAAGCAACCTTGACTTTACCTGGTATTGCAGGAATTATTCTAACAGTAGGCATGGCTGTTGATTCAAATGTTTTAATATACGAAAGAATCAAGGAAGAGTTAAAAACAGAAAAATCAATTATACATGCGTTTGACACTGGATACAATAAAGCGAAAATTACAGTTATTGATGCAAATGTTACAACTTTAATAGCTGCGGTAATTTTATTTATTTTTGGCTCAGGACCAGTGAAAGGTTTTGCAATAACTCTTGGTATAGGCATAGTAACCACGCTATTTTCAGCATATTTTGTTGCCAGACACCTAACTTCGCTTATAGTTTTAAATGATAAAAATGGAAAATATTTTAAATTATAATGAACAATAGAATAATTTTTTCTAGATATTTTAAGGTAGCTAATATTTTTTCACTATTAGCCGTTATTATTAGTGTCTTATTTTTAATTTTTAAGGGGCTAAACTATGGCGTGGATTTTAAAGGTGGCACTTTATTAGAAATTAGAATTGAAAATAAAAATATTCAAATTCAAGACTTAAGACGTTCACTAGATATACCTGAACTTGGCGATGTAAACGTTAAGCAATTTGGCAATGTAGGGGATTTTTTAATTAAGTTTGAAAAGAATGCCAATGAAAATGGAAAATTTATAACTGAGTTAAAAAATATCATAACCAAAAAAATTAATTCATCAGTAAATTTTCGTAGAGTAGAAACAGTTGGTCCGAAAGTGAGTAGCGAACTTCTCAAACAAGGCGTTACAGCCATTATTTTAGCATTAGGCGCTATGCTGTTCTATATCTGGATTAGATTTGAATGGCAATTTAGTCTTGGAGCTATTATTGCACTTATACACGACGTAATCATTACGCTTGGCATTTTTTCTATTTTATCCTTTGAGGTAAATCTTTCTATAGTAGCGGCAGTTCTAACTATAGTTGGTTACTCTATGAACGATACCGTTGTAATATTTGATCGTATTAGAGAGAATCTTTTAAAATATTCAAAAATTAAAACTAATGAAATTGCCGATATATCTGTAAATGAAACATTGTCTAGGACAGTTATTACTTCTTTAACAACTCTTTTAGCCTTATTTTCAATATTTATATTAGGTGGTGAAATTTTAAATGGTTTTTCTTTTGCGATGATATTAGGCGTTCTAATAGGAACGTATTCTTCAATTTTTGTTGCAAGCCCTGTTCTTAATTATTTTAAGGTTACACAAAAAACACTTTTAAAAGACGACAATATATAATTTTTAATAAAGATTTTGAGCTGCCACCATTGAAAGTAGCATTGGAAGTGAAAGTAAAGTATTAGTTCTTGAAAACAACATTGCTGTTCTTGCTGATTTTAATTTTTCTTCAGGTGTACAATCTATCATGCCAAGAGCTTTCTTTTGATTGGGCCAAATAACAAACCAGACATTGTAAGCCATTATTATTCCAAGCCACATTCCAATTCCAATCGCTGTATTTTTCCCAAAACCTTCTCCGAATCCAAGTGTCATTGCCTGGTGAACGTAACCATTTAATGTAGCTACAATTAATCCTGTTATAATTGTTGCTAAAGCAGCCCATCTAAACCAAAACAAAACCGCTGGTGCTATAACTTTTGATATAGCGGGTTTTTGTTCATCAGGTATTTTTGGCATAGAAGGAATTTGAACAAAATTTAAATACCAAAGTAATCCAACCCACATAATACCAGCAATAACATGAAGGTATCTAAACAGCCAACTCCAGAATATTCTATCGAATGCAAAACCATCTCCAAAAAAATGTAAACTAAAGAATAGTAGTATCGTAAGAATAATTGAAGCGTGTACAGTTTTGGATAGAGATTGTAGTAGATTTCCCATGATTCTCTTATAGCATAAAATTAGTTAATTATGCAGTTTTTTTCATCGTATCCTTGAACAAAATATCCTTTAAAAATTGACCTGTATAACTTCCTTTTGTTTCTGAAACTTTTTCTGGAGTTCCTTCTGCTATTATTTCGCCTCCCTCCACACCACCTTCAGGTCCCATATCAACAACCCAGTCAGCTGTTTTAATTACATCTAAATTATGTTCAATTACCACGACTGTGTTACCTGTATTAACGAATGCCTGCAATATTTCTAAAAGTTTTTTAATATCATGAGCATGAAGTCCTGTGGTAGGTTCGTCTAATATGTAGAGAGTTCTTCCTGTAGATCTTTTTGACAATTCTTTAGCTAATTTTATTCTCTGAGCCTCACCACCAGAAAGGGTAGTAGCTTGTTGGCCAATTTTTATATAACCTAAACCAACGTGCTTTAATGTTATTAGTTTTGATCTAATTGTTTGTATATTTTCAAAAAAATTACAACCTTCTTCGACTGTCATATCCAAAACATCAGCAATATTTTTATCTTTGAATCTCACCTCTAATGTTTCCCTGTTGTATCTTGTGCCCTTACAAGTATCACAAGGTATAAATACATCTGGTAAAAAGTGCATCTCATAAGTAATAACACCATCACCTTCACATGTTTCACACCTACCGCCTTTTACGTTAAAAGAAAACCTTCCTATTTTATACCCTCTAGCTTTTGCTTCTGGCAGAGAAGCGAACCATTCTCTTATTGGCCCAAATGCACCTGTGTATGTTGCAGGATTTGATCTTGGTGTTCTTCCTATTGGAGATTGATCGATATCAATAATCTTATCTATTAATTCTGTACCTTTGTAATTTCTAAAAGCCTTAGGTGTTTTTTTTGCCTTAGTGGTGTTTAAAATTAAGTTTAAAGCATTGAACAATGTATGGAGAACTAAAGTTGATTTTCCACTTCCTGAAACTCCAGTAACACAAGTAAAAGCACCGATCGGAATTTTAAGATCAACTTTTTTTAAGTTATTACCTGTAGCTCCAAGAATTTCTAAAAACCTACCATTTTTAGCTGTTCGTCTTTTCCTTGGTAATGCAATATATTTTTTACCAGATAAGTAGTTTCCAGTTATACTTTTAGCATTTTTAACAATATCATCATAAGTTCCTTCTGCAACTATCTCACCTCCATGGACTCCTGCTTCTGGTCCTATATCAATAATATGATCAGCGTTTTCCATTGTTTCAGTGTCATGTTCAACAACAATAACTGTATTACCAAGATCTCTAAGTTTTTTTAATGCAGTTATTAGTTTTTTATTGTCTCTCTGGTGCAGGCCAATAGATGGTTCGTCAAGAACATATAAAACACCAGTTAATCCAGAACCAATTTGTGAGGCTAGACGAATTCTTTGCGCTTCACCACCCGATAAAGTTCCTGATTCTCTTGATAGCGTTAAATAGTTAAGTCCAACGTTAAGAAGAAAATTAAGTCTTTCATTTATTTCTTTCAATATATGTGTAGCTATTTTTTTATCCCTATCGTTTAAAACTGAATTTAAATTATCAAACCATTTTTTTGCATCATCAATAGACTTTTTTGTTACATCGCTAATATTAAGTTCATTTATTTTTACACATAGAGATTCTTCTTTTAATCTTTGCCCTTTACATTTTTCACAATTAGATTCACTTTGATATTGTGCAATTTCTTCTCTTTTCCATTCACTATCTGTTTCCAAGTATCTTCTTTCAAGATTATTTATTACACCTTCAAAAGTTTTCTTAGTGGTATAGGCCTGATAGTTATCATCGTAAGAAAATTTAATCTCTTCCTCATCTGAACCGTATAAAATTACATCTTGAATTTTTTTTGCTAATTTCCGCCAGGATTCCGACAGAGAAAACTTATAGTGTTTTGCAATAGAAGATAAAGTTTGCGCGTAATATAACGAGGTAGATTTAGCCCATGGCTCTATCGCACCATCTTGTAAACTTTTTTTGGTATCAGGCACAACTAAATTAGGGTCTACGTTTAAATTATGACCAATACCTTCACATTCTTCACAGGCACCGTATGGACTGTTAAATGAAAATAATCTTGGTTCTATTTCCTCTAAAGTAAAACCACTTTCAGGGCATGAAAATTTTGATGAAAAAGTAATAGTTTCAACTTTTCTAAATTTTTTAGGTAATGTTTCGTCTTCATACTCAGCCACTAAAAGCCCATTCGATATATTTAATGCTGTTTCAACACTATCTGCCAAACGGTTTCCAATGCTAGAATTTATAACTATTCTATCAACAACGATTGAAATATCATGTTTAACTTTTTTATTTAACTCTGGAAAATCATTAATTTCACAATAATTTCCGTCAACTTTAATTTTTTGAAAACCTCTTTTTTTATAATTTAAAATTTCCTTTTTATACTCTCCTTTCCTTCCCCTAACTATAGGTGCAAGAAGATAAATCGTATTACTTTTAGGTAATGTTTTAATTCTATCAACCATTTCACTAACAGATTGAGAAACAATCGGTTTTCCAGTGAACGGAGAGTAGGGCACACCAACTCTCGCATATAGTACTCTCATGTAATCGTAGATTTCAGTTACCGTTGCTACAGTAGATCTAGGGTTTTTTGATGTATTTTTTTGCTCTATAGATATAGCTGGACTTAATCCCTCTATAAGATCAACTTTTGGTTTTTTCATTTTATCTAAAAACTGACGCGCATAAGCAGATAAACTTTCTACATATCTCCTTTGGCCTTCGGCATAAATTGTATCAAAAGCTAAAGATGATTTACCTGATCCTGAAAGCCCTGTAATAACAACTAGCTTATCTTTTGGAACATCCACTGAAACATTTTTTAAATTATGTTCTTTTGCACCTTTTATAATGATTTTTTTCAGCATTTTTTTATACGTTTTTAATATTCATCTTATAATTAAGTTGTTTATATGATATAAAATTAATTGTTATTAAAGCGCAAATCACATATTAACAACTAAAAATTATGGCCAGCAGTTTAAATAAAGTACTATTAATTGGAAGACTAGGTGCTGATCCCGAAATCAAACAGATGGTTAACGGTAAAAGTGTCGCAAGGCTCAGCGTTGCTACAAGCCAGTCATGGAAAGACAAGTCTACTGGTGAAAGAAAAGAAAAAACTGAGTGGCACAGAGTAGTAATTTTCAATGAAGGTTTGGTCAACGTTGTTCAACAATATTTAAAAAAAGGAGCAAATATTTACGTCGAAGGAGCTCTAACTACTAGAAAGTGGAAAGATGAATCTTCAGGCCAAGATAAATATTCAACAGAAATAGTTCTACAAGGATATAACTCAACCTTAACTATGTTGGATGGAAAATCAAAAAGTGATAATTCAAATTTAGTTACAGAAAATAAAAGCTCACTACCTAATGATGACGTTCAATCTTCAACTAATGATTTAGATGACGAAATTCCTTTCTAGATCATATGGAAAATACAGCTAGCCAAAACAATAATTCTTTTAAACCTATTTTAGTTTCTGATGAGATGAGCTCATCTTATCTCTCTTATGCTATGAGTGTAATCGTAAGTAGAGCCTTACCTGACGTGAGAGATGGCCTTAAACCAGTGCATAGAAGAATAATTTTTGCTATGTACAAAGGTGGATACGATTGGTCAAAACCTTTTCGAAAATCTGCAAGAATAGTAGGAGATGTAATTGGTAAATATCACCCACATGGCGATCAATCAGTTTACGATGCTCTCGTAAGACTGGTTCAAGATTTTTCAATGAGCCTTCCTTTAATTGAAGGTCAAGGAAACTTTGGGTCAATTGATGGAGATCCACCTGCCGCTATGCGTTATACAGAAACAAAATTAGGAAAAATTTCTCAATATTTAACAGAGGATTTAGAAAAAAATACTGTTGCGTATAGAAATAATTACGATGAAACAGAAAGAGAGCCAGTTGTATTACCTTCTCAATACCCTAATCTTTTAGTTAATGGTGCAGGTGGTATTGCAGTCGGAATGGCAACTAGTATTCCACCACATAATTTAGGAGAAGTGATAAACGCAACTAATGCATATATAGCAAATAAAGATATTACTATTGCTCAATTAATGAAACACGTTCCAGGTCCAGATTTTCCAACCGGTGGTGTTATTATAGGAACAGACATTATCAAACAAGGTTATAACAAGGGCAGAGGATCTTTTAAAATTAGAGGAGAAATTGAAGAAGAGATTCTTAAAAATGATAAATCAATTTTAGTAATTAAATCAATTCCATATCAGTGTAATAAGTCTGTTTTAGTTGAAAGAATTGCACAACTAGCTAGAGAGAAAAAAATTGAAGGAATTAGTGACATAAGAGATGAGTCAAACAGAGAAGGCATAAGAGTTGTAGTGGAGCTAAGAAGAGGTGTGGAGGGAGAAACAATAAGAAGACAACTGTATAAACAAACTAATATAGAAAGTTCTTTTGGTTTTAATACTCTTGCTATCGTAGATAACAAGCCAAAAATATTTAACTTAAAAGAATTTATTATTGAGTTTGTAAAATTTAGAGAAGAAACTTTAACTAAGAGAATTAAATTTGATTTAAAAAAAGCTGAAGAAAGAGCCCATATTTTGATTGGCCTTGCGACAGCTGTAGAAAATATTGATGAAGTTATTAAAATAATTAAAAATTCTAATGATACAGATACTGCTAAAAAAAACCTTTTATCTAAAAAATGGAAAATTAAAAAAAGTGTAAAATTAGTCGTTCTAATAGAAAAAAAAAAAAGTCCTTCAAGCTACCAACTGTCTGAAGAACAGGTAATTTCAATTCTTGAATTGAGACTTCAAAAATTAACTGCATATGGCATAGGAGAAATTGAAACCGAAATAAATAAGCTTTCAGCTCTTATAATTAATTACAATAAGATTTTAGCCTCAAAAAAAGAACTTTATAAACTTATAAGCGATGAATTGTTGGAAATAAAAACTAGATTTGCAGTGCCTAGAAGAACTAAAATTACTGACGCTGAATTAAATTATAGTATTGAAGAAACCATACAAAAAGAGTCTGTGGTTATAAATATTACAAATCAAGGTTATATCAAAAGAAGTCCACTTACGAGCTTGAAGCAACAAAAAAGAGGTGGAGTAGGGAAGTCCAGTATAGTTACAAGAGATGAAGACTTTGTGGTACAAATCTTTACTGCAAATACCCATACTCCATTTTTATTTTTTTCTTCAGAAGGTTTAGCTTTTAAAATAAAGGCTTGGAAAATACCCGAAGGTAGCACTAGCTCAAAAGGTAAATCTTTGTTTAATATTCTACCTTTAAAAAACCATCAATCTATAAGCTCTATAATGCCGCTTCCAGAAAATGAAAATGAATGGAAAAAACTTTTTATAGTTTTTGTAACTTCTAATGGAAATGTAAGAAAAAATAGCCTAGATGATTTTGCGAACATTAATGTCAATGGTAAAATAGCTATGAAACTTGAAACTAATGACAAAATTGTTGGTGTGAAAATTTGTAGAGACGATCAAGATATCATGATGAGTACTAAAAAAGGTAAATGTATAAGATTCATGGCAAAAAAATTAAGATTATTCAAAGGACGGTCTTCAAAAGGAATTAGAGGAATACAACTATCTGATAACGATAAAGTTATATCTCTATCAGTTTTAGATTCACCCAAAATTGACTCCAAAACAATAAAAAAAGATGAAAAAATTAAAAATGGTTTAAATAAATTTATTCTATCAATTACGGAAAATGGTTATGGTAAACGAACTTCTTTTTTAGAATACCGTGTGACAAACAGAGGTGGCAAAGGAATTATTAGTATAGTTAATTCACCACGGAATGGAGATGTGGCTTCTACACTTGTTGTCGAAGAAAGTGATGAAATTATTTTATCTACTGATAAAGGTAGTGTTATGCGATGTGCGGTTAAGGAAATAAGGTCTGCCGGTAGAAATACACAAGGCGTTACAATTAAAAGGTTGAATGGATCAGAAAAAGTCGTATCCGCAATCAAAATCGAAGATAATATTAATTAGAATAATGAAAACTGCTATATACCCAGGTACTTTTGATCCCATAACTTTAGGTCATGCAGATGTTATCCAAAAATCATTGAAATTATGCGATAGATTAATTGTTGCAACTACTGACACTAAAAACAAAAATTATTTTTTCCCTATCGAGGAACGTATTAAAATAATAAAAAAATCTCTTTTTTTAGATTTAAAATTAAATTCCAAAAAAATTATAGTAACCTCATTCAATTCACTAACAATCAATCTATGTAAAAAATATAAAGCATCGATTATTATTAGAGGTTTAAGAGCTGTATCAGATTTTGAATATGAGTTTCAACTAGCTGGAATGAATAAAAAATTAGACAAAAGTATAGAAACTATTTTTTTAATGTCCGATGTTGAAAATCAAATAATTTCCTCGAATTTTGTAAAAGAAATTGCTAAACTAGGAGGAAATATAAACAAATTTGTAACAAAATCTGTTATTAAATCAATTAAAGAAAAAATTAAATGAAAAAAAAATTATTATTATTTTTTACGATTTTTTTACTAACAATCAACAATGTACATGCAGAGGAAAAACAAATGATATTAAAACTAAAAGATGGTGATATAGAAATTGAACTTTACCCAAAGATTGCACCTAACCACGTAAAAAGATTTGAAACTTTAGCTAACGAAGGAAAATATGATGGAGTAGTTTTTCATAGAGTAATCGATGGTTTTATGGCTCAAACAGGAGATGTTAAATTTGGAAACTCAAACTCCCCAGACTTTAATTTAGACGCAGCCGGTACTGGTGGATCCGATCTTCCAGATTTAAAAGCTGAATTTAGTGATATAGCCCATAATAAAGGAATTCTTTCAATGGCTCGATCTTCAGATCCAAATAGTGCTAACAGCCAATTTTTTATTATTTTTGAATCTGCTCCTCACCTAGACAGAAACTATTCAGCATTTGGAAAAGTTATTAAAGGTATGGAATTTGTTGATAAAATTAAACGTGGAGAAGGTCCAAACGGTTCGGTTGACAACCCAGATAAAATTATAAGCATTAGATCAAAAAAATAATCTAAATGTCTGATTTGCATTTTTCTTTTGAGTTAATAACTCAAGATAAAAAAGCCAGACTAGGTAAAATTACCACCCCTAGGGGTTTGGTTGACACACCTGCCTTTATGCCAGTCGGTACTTTAGGTACGGTTAAAGGTATCTTTCCTGAAGATATTGCTGAAACGGGATCGCAAATTATTCTCGGCAATACCTATCATTTGATGATCAGGCCGGGAATAGATATTTTAGAAAAATTCAAAGGTTTGCATGATTTTATGAATTGGCAAAAACCAATTCTAACCGACTCTGGTGGGTTTCAAATCATGTCTTTAGCAAAACTTAACAAAATAGATGTTGATATAGGTGCCGTTTTTTCTTCACATATTGACGGTAAAAAATTTGTATTAAGTCCTGAAAAAAGTATTCAAATACAAAAATCAATTAACTCTGACATCTTAATGGTTTTAGATGAATGTCCAAGCCTTACAAATAACAGAGAAAAATTAATCAGCGCGATCGAAATTTCTACAAACTGGGCAAAAAGATGTAAAATTGAGTTTGGCAACAATAAAAATAAAGGTTTGTTTGGTATTGTTCAGGGTGGACTATGTAAAGATCTCAGATTAGATAGTTTAGAAAAACTTATTTCAATAGGTTTTGATGGTTATGCGATGGGCGGTTTAGCTGTCGGTGAAAAGCAAGAAGAAATGTTTAATATCTTAAATGAGACCGTTAACTATATGCCTCAAAACAAACCCCGATATTTGATGGGCGTAGGAACACCTTCCGATATTCTTGGAGCGGTCAAAAGCGGTATAGATATGTTCGATTGCGTCATGCCAACAAGGTCCGGAAGGACAGGGCTTGCCTTTACATGGAATGGTAAAATAAACTTAAGAAACGCCAAATATCAATACGATCAATCCCCCCTTGATAAAAATACATCAATTAGGAATCTAAACCTATATTCTAAAAGTTATTTGAATCATTTGATTAAAACTAATGAAATTTTAGCATCTATGCTTATTTCTCTTCATAATATAAATTTTTATCAACAATTCATGACAGAAATTAGAAAAGAGATTAAAAAAGGTACATTTGATAACTTCTACAATAAGTATATTGAAATGTACTAGTTAAATTTAATTTTTTTGTTTGAATTCTTTCGAGTTTAAATATAAAACAATTTTCTTTAGGGCCCTTAGCTCAGTTGGTAGAGCACTTCCCTTTTAAGGAAGCTGTCGATGGTTCGAGTCCATCAGGGCTCACCATTATTAAATTCTTTTTATTGGTGGGTATTTAGTAATTACCTCATTCACCCAACTATTTAAATTTGCTATCCTATTTTTATTTGAAGGATGTGTGCTTAAAAATTGAGGCGGTTCCTTACCCTTGTTACTTTCAGACATTCTTTCCCAAAGTTTAGCTGCCTCTCTAACATCGTATCCAGCTAGAGAAGAAAAAATTAACCCTAAGTAATCCGCTTCTGTTTCTTGTTTTCTTCCAAAAGGATTAAAAATACCTAACTGGACAATATCCATGCCACTTGCTTGACCAACAGTATTTCTTGTTCTATTGATTGCTCCACCTAAAAAAATATCAGCTACTTGAGTACCTATATTCACAGCTAAAGCCTGGCTTGCTCTTTCAATAGAGTGTTTTGCAACGGCATGTGCTATCTCATGACCCATAACTGCGGCAAGCGCATTATTATTTTGAGTTACTTTTAGTATACCTGTGTAAACTGCAATTTTACCACCTGGCATACACCAAGCATTTTTAACTTTATCATTATCTACAAGAATATATTCCCATTGAAAATGATTTGTAGGATCTTCGTCATTTTTATCTATAAAAAATTTTGAAACTGAAAATTCTATTCTTTTTCCTATATCTTTAATCGATTTTAATTGTTTACCAGAAGTAATTAATTTGTTTTTTGTCTTAAAGTTTTCATATGCTTTGCTAGCTTGATTATTTATTGTGGCCTCAGGATAAATTGATAATTGTCGTCTTTTAGTGATTGGCACAGTTGTGCAAGATGGCAAAATTAAACCGCAACATCCGCAGCCAATTAATTCAATAAATTTTCTTCTATTTATGTTATGAATCATATAATAATTATTTTTATGATTTTAAATAATAAAATATTAATTGCAATTTTTATATTATTAATAGTTTTTATTATCTATTCTAGTTAATATTAATGGCTACAAAAGTTAAGAAATCAATATTTGTAAAATTAAGGAACTATTTCATCACCGGTGCAATTGTTCTTATACCTATTGGTATCACAATATATTTAACCCTATTCGTAATAAAGGTTTCCTCAGGTTTTTTACCTAAAACGATTAATCCAAATCACTATTTACCTTTTGACATTCCAGGAATTGAAATTTTAATTACAATAATACTGATTACAGTTATTGGTGGTTTATCTTTGTCTTTTTTAGGAAAGAAATTCTTAGAAATTTTTAATAATATTTTAAAAAAAATTCCCATTCTTAGAACTATATATTCTGCGGTGGGACAGTTGACTGAAAGTTTTACCCAATCAGATGGACAAAAAAAAAGTGTTGTAATTTTAGAATATCCAAGAAAAGGAATATGGGTAGTTGGCTTCGCAACAAAAGAGAACAAAGGTGAGATCTCAACAAAAACTAATGAAGAACTTGTTAATGTCTTCGTGCCAACCACTCCAAACCCAACTAGCGGTTTTTTACTAATGCTTCCAAAAAATGACTTAATATACTTAGACATGAGCTTTGAGGAAGCTTCTAGATTCATTGTTTCCGCGGGTACTTCGTTATAATTTTATTTGTTTATGACGACACGGCTTCTTCGTCTATTAAATCAACTTTATCAAATAACTTAAGTAAAAAATTATACTTAGAGTCGTTTAACTCTTCATTTTTTAGATTATTAATATTTGTTTCAGCTAATTTAAATAAATTTTCATGATGCACAGGATCAGCTACTTTAAATAACTTTACACCACTTTGTTTGAAGCCAATGATATCCCCGTAACCTCTTAATCTCATATCTTCTTCTGCAATGTAAAAACCATCGTCAGAAGATTTTAAAATCTGAATTCTCTTTCTTGCATTTTGGCTTAATTGATTTTTAAACATCAGAATACATGTGCCTGGTTTTGAGCCTCGACCTATTCTACCCCTCAATTGGTGTAATTGAGCCAAACCAAACTTATTAGCATTTTCTATTACTATTACAGTTGCATTTGGAAAATCTATTCCAACTTCGATTACTGTAGTGGAAACAAGAATTGAAATTTCATTATTTAAAAATTTTTTTAAAACTTTTTCTTTTTCATCCTGATCCAAAGAACCATGAATGATTCCAACTTTTTTATTAAATTTTGCATTTAATAAGTTGAATAATTTTACAGTCGATGAAAAATCTAACTTGTTAGAATCTTCAATTAAAGGACATACCCAAAAAATTTGCTCTTTCTCAGAAATTTTTCTTTTTATAAACGGCCAAAGATCATCAATTTTATTTTCAGGTTTACTTAATGTAACAATTTTTTTTCTTTGTATTGGTTTTTCCAATAACCTAGAAGTATCCATATCTCCATAAATTGACATCATCATAGTTCTTGGAATAGGTGTTGCTGACATCAGCAGAATATCACAATTAAAACCACCTTTTTTTGCAAAGTTTATTCTCTGTTTAACACCAAATTTGTGCTGCTCATCAATTATGACAAGACCTAGCTTGTTAAAGTTAATTGTTTTCTGAAACAAGGCATGAGTACCAATTAAAAAATTGATCTTATTATTTTTTAGATTTTCTAAAATATCTTTTCTTTTTTTAGGGTCTGTCTTACCGGTTAAAAGTGAAAAGTTTATTTTTAGATTTGTTTTTTCAATTAATTTTTTAAATAACATAAAATGTTGTTCTGCTAAAATACCAGTAGGTGCCATTAATCCACACTGATATCCGGCTTCAATTGAATCTAAAGCTGCTACTATCGATACAATAGTTTTCCCGGACCCCACATCCCCTTGTAGTATTCTAAACATTCGTTGTGGGGATTTTAAGTCAACCTCAATTTCGTTAATTGTTTGCTTTTGACCGTCTGTCAGCGTGTATGGGAGTGTACTTATCAACTTAGATGAATAGTTTTTTTTAAAATTTTTTTTATTTTTTTTTATTTTTTTTATTTTTTTTCTATTATTTGAATGAAACAATAGATTGGCAAATATTTCATCATATGCGAGTCTTTCTAAATAATTAGAGTTTAAATCTTTTTCAACTTTCGAGTTGTGTAATTTTTTTATTGAATCTTTCCAACTTAGAAAACTCATTTTTTTAATAAATTTTCGATCATGCCATTCTTCTATTTCAGGGATTTTATTAAATACTTTTTCTATTATCTTTGCGTATATCTTCTCAGACAAACCTTCCGTTAATGAATATTTTGGGATAATTTTTTTTACAAGTTCTATCTGATCTATTTTTTCTACGTATGTAGGATTTGTAATCTGATATTTTTTTCTAAAAAAATTAACCTTACCACTTACAGCAATCCATTCGTTCAATGGTAAAATTTTACGAATATAACCTTCACGACTATTAAAGAAAATGAGATCTATTTCTCCAAAATCATCTTTGCATAAAACTCTACTTGGTAAATTCCTAATTCTTGGAAAGTTGTACTTAAGGATCTTAACTTTGATTGTGAATATCTTTCCAATTTCTAGTTTGTCTAATGTCGCTACTTCTGACCTATCTGTAAAAGAGTAGGGCAGACTCCAAAGTAAGTCATTTACCTTTTCAATTTTTTTTTTCTTTAAATAAATTGATAATTTCTTACCAACACCATCAATAGTAGAAACATCTTCAAATAAAAAATTCTTTTTATTAATTAAGTTCATTACTTAATGTATAATAAATCTTCTTATGAATGAATTAGAATTATTAATTAAAAAAATTAAATATCGCTCAGCGTACAGGGGAACTAAAGAGATGGATTTATTGTTAACTTCATTTGTTGCAAATACCATTGCTATATTATCCCATGAAGAATTAAAAAAACTTGATATTTTTTTAAGTTGTAGTGATGAAGATATTAGCAATCTATATTTAAACAAAGTTCCAATTAATGATTTCAATGATAAAAAAATTTTAGATTTATTTATTTGTTATAAAATCAAATAATGGCGGAGAGGGTCGGATTCGAACCCACGAACGAGTTGCCCCGTTGCTGGTTTTCAAGACCAGTGCTTTCGACCGCTCAGCCACCTCTCCGTAAAAGTAATAAGCAACTTAATACTATCAATAATGACAAATAACAATATGGATTTTTATTCAATCTAGTCTTGTGTTTTTTTTTGTGTTAATAAAAAAAATGCTTAAAAAACTAATATGTATTTATATTTTACTAATATTATCATTTACACAAAACAGTGCTTTTTCCAATAATTCTGAGTTTAAGACATGGGTTAAAAATTTTAAATCACATGCAGTTAAATCAGGAGTTTCAAAGGTAGTTGTAGATGACGTTATGTCTAATGCGATTTTTTTACCAAACGTTATTAAGTATGACAGATTTCAACCTGAATTTTACGAAGATACTTATACTTATATAAAAAAAAGAACAAATAAAAAAAAAATTAATAATGGACTGGCTTTATACAAAAAAGAGAAATCAACAATAGATAAAATTGAAAAAGAGTTCTTAATCGAAAAAGAATTATTACTAGCTCTAATGGGCATTGAAACTAATTTTGGTAAATATTTAGGAAAAATGGATATTGTTTCTTCGTTGGCAACTTTAAGTTTTGACAAAAGAAGAAGTGAATTTTTCACAAAAGAATTAATAATATTATTAAAACTTGTAGATCAAAAGATTGTAGACAGAAAAATATTATTTGGATCTTGGGCTGGAGCTTTTGGAAACTTTCAGTTTATGCCAAGAACAATTCGTAATTACGCAATAGATTACAATAATAATACTACAATAGAATTAAAAAAAACTGAAGATTCTTTCGCTTCGGCAGCAAACTATCTAAATAAAATTGGATGGAAAAAAGATACCCCATGTTTCAAGAAAATAGATCTAAATAAAAGTATACCGAGTAAATATCTTAATTCCTCAGCTGCAAATATTAAAAATAAAAAAAAAGTTAAATTTTTTAAAAACTATATAAAAAATTACAATGAACTTAAAATTGATAAAAATTTAGAAGCAGCTATTATAACGCCTGATATAGATATAATACCTGGTGCAAGTACGTACACACCAGCGTACTTGGTATTTGCTAATTATGAAAAAGTTTTAAACTGGAATCGATCTTTAAGATTTGCACTTGCTGTTTGTACGTTAAAAGAAAGTTTTAAAAATGAAATATAAAATTATAATTTTTTTACTTTTTTCATCTTGTGTAAACAATATGAATGTGAATAAAAATAGCTTTACTTATTCATCCAAAGGTTTTGCGCAAATTATTGACACTTCTTTTTTAGAAAATGTTAACGATATTTCTTTTGTGTCTCACAATAAATTAAAATTGGGCTCAAAACTTAGAATTTTTAATCCAAATAATAAAAAATCAATAGAAGCAATCGTAAAAAAAAAAATTCTACATGATGACTTTTATAAAATATTAATTTCTAGAGATGCTGCTGATGAGTTAGAATTGAATAGAGCATTTCCATATGTCGAAATTACTGAAATAAAACTGAATAAATCTTTTATAGCAGAAAAAGCTATTACTGAAAATGTAGAAAAAAAAATAGCCAATAAAGCTCCAGTAACTAAAATCAATATAAATAACTTATCTAAATTAAAAAAGTCAAGAAAAACAACGATAAAAACTTATTCAATTTTAGTAGCTGAATTTTATAGACTTGAATCAGCGGAAGTCTTAAAAAAGAGACTTGAATTGATATTAAATAATTCAAATTATCAATTGATATATATTAATAAAAAAAATAATAAATCTTACGAATTGTTAATGGGGCCATATAACACTATAAATAAACTTAAAAACGATTACATTGCTCTAAATGTGTCAAATTTTGAAGACCTGGATATTAAAATCAATGATTAACTATTTTAAAATTATTATAATAATATTTTTTACTTTTACTGTAACTGCTCATGCAAATCCTGATATTAAAGCTAGAACAGCTATTCTTATTGATTTTCAGTCAAACAAAGTTCTTTACGAATTACAACCAGACCATAGTATACACCCAGCTTCCATGACTAAAATAATGACAGCAATAGTAGCTTTTGATTTTTTAGTTGAAAATAAGATTTCACTAGATGATATGGTTACTATTTCAGAAAAAGCATGGAGAATGTCTCAAGCAGGTTACTCCTCAATGTTTATAATGATAAATGACCAGATTTCTGTTGAGAATCTACTAAGAGGTATAATTATAGCTTCAGGTAATGACGCTTGTGTTGCCCTTTCAGAAGGTATTGCAGGCACGGAAGAAAACTTTGTATCTTTGATGAATGAAAAAGCTCAAGAAATTGGGATGAAGTCTACTAATTTCGCCAACTCTTCTGGTATTAACAACCCAGATAACTATTCAACTGTTAGGGATATTGCTTTAATGTCAAAATATTTAATTAAAGAATACCCAGATTACTACGAGTATTTCAAAGAAACTAAATTCACATGGGATCGAACAGGAGGAAATCCTATTACACAGAATAACAGAAACGCATTACTATTCAAAAACATAGGTGTAGATGGAATTAAAACGGGACATTTAGTTGTGGAGGAATATTCTCTAGCTAGTTCTATCAAAAAAAAAACAAGAAGACTTATTGCAGTAGGTAGTGGATTTAAATCTATAGCCTCAAGAACCAATCAATCTAGAAAATTATTGAGCTGGGGCCTTACAAATACAGAAACATTTGAAATATCTAAAAAAAAAGAAACTTTTTTTGAAATTGAGACATGGCTTGGGAAAGAAAAAACTACAAAAGGGTACACTAAAGAAGACGTTTATGTAACAGTTAATAAGAAAGATTTAAGAGGTTTTGATGTATTTCTAGAATATACGGGGCCAATAATTTCTCCCATTAAAAAAGATCAAAAAATTGCATTAATCAAAATTTACAACAAGCAAGAACTACTTAAAAGTGTGCCAGTTTATGCACTTGAGAAAGTTAAAAAAATTAATTTCTTATTAAGTCTTTTAACTTCCTTTAACTATATGATTTGGGGAGATGCGTAAAAATTTTTTTTTTTTCATCGTATTTGAGGGTGTTGAAGGAACCGGTAAAAGCTATCAAATTAAAAAACTTTATAACAAATTAAAACAAAACAATTTTAATCCAATAAAAACAAGAGAACCAGGAGGCTCAGTTTCCGCAGAAAAAATAAGAAATTTAATTTTCTCTAAAAGCTCTAATCATTTTGATAAACTTACAGATTTTTACCTTATGTGTGCTGCTAGAAATGAGCATGTTAAAAAGAAACTATTAACAGCAAAAAAAAATAAAAAAATTGTTTTATGCGACAGATTCGAGGACTCTACTTATGCATATCAGGTTATTGGAAATAAAATTGACAGCAACATCAACAACATTAATCAAAAATATATTTTGCAAGGACTTAAGCCAAATTTAACAATAGTTTTAAAATCAAATTTTAATTCAATATTTTCTAGAATTAAGAAAAGAAAAAAAATTAATAAGTTTGATAAATTAAATATTAATTTTTACAAAAAAGCACAAGACGCTTTTATAAGACGAGCTCAAAATAAAAATAATTATGTTATATTTGATTCTTCAAAAAACACCCCTGAGCTAGAAAATCTAATCTTCAAACATGTTATTAAAAAACTAAAATAATACAATATGATAAAAGTTGATTACAGCCCATTTTATTCAAAAAATTTAATATCTTTAGATCATCATTTTAACGATATGACTAAATGGTATGATTCTGGTTTTTTTCCAAAAGTGCTATTATTAAACGGTAAAAAAGGAATAGGAAAGTTCACTCTTGTAATGCATTTCCTTAATTATATTTTCTCAAAAAATGAGAAAAAAAAATATGATTTAAAAAATAAATTGATAAATGTAGAATCTATTTTTTACAATTCAATTTTAAATCAAACCTCCCCAGATGTTATTTTTTTCAAAGCAGAAGAAGGTAAAAATTTAAAGATTGAAGATGTCAGAAATTTAAAATCTATTCTTTCAAAAACCTCACTTTCAAACGAACCTAGGTTTACTATCATTGATGAAGTAGAATTTCTAAATCAGAATTCAGCAAACGCATTGCTAAAAACACTTGAAGAACCCAGTAATAATAATTATTTTATTCTTATAAATAACCAGCAAGCTGATCTTATTGAGACAATTGCATCACGTTGTTTAAAAAATAACATTTATTTAAATCTTCATCAAAGAAAGAAAATAATTGACCACTTATTTAAAAATAAAGAAATTAGCATTACATTTAATGATAATAATAATTTAACACCAGGAATCTTGCTAAACTATAATGATTTAGTTGTTAAATATAAAATTACAGATAATGAGAATATAGCCTCAAAACTTAATAAACTTTTAAATGGATACAAAAAAGATCGAAATAAAGCTTTAATTAATATGTCTTTTTTTTTAATTGATCATTTTTTCTATTTACTAATTTACGCTAAAATAAATAGATTAGAATTTTTATTAAATACAAAATCAACTATAATTAATAAAATTAATGATTTTGTTCTTTATAACTTAAATATAAAGTCGGTAATAAATTTTATAAACTTAAAATTTAAAAATGTCAGCTAATAATTTCTATATTACAACACCGATCTATTACCCTTCTGGTAGCCCGCATATGGGTCACGCGTATTCTAGTATTGTCGCAGATGTTTTTGCTAGATTTAAAAGACTTCAAGGAAAAAACGTTTTTTTTTTAACAGGTACTGATGAGCATGGTTTAAAAATTCAAAGAGAAGCTGAAAAAAACAACAAAGATACAAAAGTTTTTTGTAATGAAGTTTCCTTGAAATTTAAAAATCTAGCTAAATCTTTAAATCTTTCCATAGATGATTTTATTCGTACCACGGAACAGAGACATCACGACTCAGTTAAATCTATATGGAATAAACTAGTTGAATCTGGTGACATATACCTTTCAAAATATGCTGGATGGTACTCTGTTTCTGATGAGGCCTATTACACAGAAGATGAAATATTAACCTTAGATGGTAAAAAAATTGCGAAAACTTCTGGTTCAGTAGTTGACTGGTTTGAAGAAGAATCTTATTTTTTCAAGCTTTCAAAATGGCAAGAAAAACTTTTAGATCATTATAAGAAAAACCCAGAATTTGTTTCACCAAAATCAAGAAATAACGAAATTACTCAATTTGTTAAAAGTGGTTTAAATGATCTGTCGGTTAGTAGAACTTCCTTTAAGTGGGGCATTCAAGTGCCAAATAATGATAAACATATAGTCTACGTATGGTTAGATGCACTGACAAACTATATCAGTGCACTGAATTACCCCGACACTAACAATAAGCTCTATAAAGATTTTTGGCCGGCGAACCTTCATGTAATAGGCAAAGATATACTTAGATTCCACACTGTTTATTGGCCAGCTTTTTTAATGGCAGCAAAATTGCCACTTCCACTTAAGGTTTATGGTCATGGTTGGATTCTTTCAGATGATAAAAAGATGTCTAAATCAACTGGTAACATATTAGATCCATTGGAGGTAATTGAAAAATATGGAATTGATCAATTGAGATACTATCTTATAAAAGAAGTGTCATTAGGTAATGATGGAAATGTTTCAATGCAAAATCTTAAAAATTGTATAAACAATGATCTTGCAAATAATTTTGGAAACTTATGCCAAAGAGTTTTCAGTTTTATCGAAAAAAATTGCTCAGGAAAACTACCTAAACCGAAAAAATTAGAAGCTGTAGATTTAAATTTAATTAATAATTTGAATAAAAAAATTGATGAACTTATAGGTGATATTGACAAACAAGACTTGAACAATTATGTAAAAAAAGTTGTTGAATTTTCATTTAGTGCTAATAAATATTTTAACGATTTAGAACCTTGGGCTTTAAAAAAAACAAATGTTGATCGAATGAATACTATTCTTTACACAATAGTGTCACAAATAAAAAATATAAGCATTTTGTTAAGCCCAATTATACCTGTTAGTAGTGATAAAATTTTAGATATTATGAACTTGACTGATGAAGATAGATTACTAAAATCAATAACTAATGAAAACATTTTTAACCATAATTTAGAATTTAAGAAAACGTCAATCCTTTTTAAAAAAATAGAAGATGATAATTGATTCACATTGTCATCTTGAATATGAACCGATGCGTTCTAGTCTTGACGAAGTCGTTGAGAGAGCCCTCAATAATAATGTAAAGTATTTACTCAGCATATCTACTACCAATGATAGTTATTTACGTATTTTAGAAATAGTCAAAAAATATAAAAATATATATGGAACTTACGGTATACACCCCCATGAAACAAAAAATTATAAAAATTTGGAAACAGCTGAAATAATAAAGAAAATTAATTTAAATAAAAAAATTATTGGAATAGGCGAGACGGGGCTTGATTATTACTATGAACACTCTGATGCAGTTGTACAAAAAAAAATTTTTATCGAACATATCAAAGCAGCTCAAGCATTAAATCTACCACTAATAGTTCATACTAGATCAGCCGAAGATGATACGTATGATATTCTTAAAGCAGAAAAAAAAAATAAAGATTTTAAGATTTTAATACACTGTTTTACTGGTAGTAAAAAATTTGCTCATAAACTAGTTGATTTAGGGTGTTACATTTCTGCTAGTGGAGTTGTAACGTTTAAAAAATCAAAAGATTTAGCAGATACCTTCTTGTCTCTACCTAATGAAAAAATTTTAGTAGAAACAGATTCTCCATATCTTTCACCTGAACCTTTAAGAGGTAAATCTAACGAGCCATCCCACATTATTCATACTGTCAATTTTTTATCGAAAATTAAAAATATTAATTCAGAAGATTTTGCTAAAATCACTACTTCTAATTTTTTTAAATTATTTGGGAAGCTGAATTGAAAAATAAATTTACAATATTAGGCTGCGGTAGTTCATTAGGTTCTCCTTGGATTACTGATTATTGGGGAGATTGTGATGTACGAAATAAAAAAAATTTAAGAACTCGATGTAGTGCTCATTTTCAGTATAATGGCATATCAACATTAATTGACACATCACCCGATATAAAGATTCAATTTAAAAATAATAAGATAAAAAATGTTGACGCTGTTATTTACACACACGAACATGCAGATCAAACTTTTGGAATATTTGAATTGAGACCTTTTCTGTGGAAAAATAAAAAAAAAATTGATGTATATGGTAGTAAAAAAACAATAAAACAATTAAAAAATAAATTTGATTTTTGTTTTAAGAAAAAACAAGGTTATGAGCCAATCTTAAAAGAACATATTATCAAAAATAATTTTACCATAAGAAAAGATTATAATAAAATAAGAATTAAATCTTTTGAAGTACAACACGGTTTAATTAAATCTACAGCCTATATTGTAGATAAAGTTGCTTACTTAAGTGACTGTAGCTTAATTCCAAAAAAATCTATAAAACTTTTATACAATCTAAATTTTTTAATTATTGATTGCCTACGTATTAAAGCCCACCCAGGTCATTTTAATCTTGATGCTGCTTTGGCTTTAGCAAAAGAATGTAAACCAAAAAAAACCATATTGACGAATCTTCATGTAGATTTTGATTACAGCAGACTTAAAAAATCACTTCCAAAAAATATCTTACCTGCTTTTGACGGAATGAGTTTTAATTTTTAATTTCTTTCTCTATAGTTGAGATAAAGATTTTTGATAATGGTTTTGTTATAGAGGCAAAAGTTTCAACAACTTTGCCATTTTTTCCAATTACAATTTTATGAAAATTCCATTTTGGTATTGCACTTGAACCATAATTTTTTTTAGCCCACATGAAAAAGGGATGTGCATCAGCGCCACGTACACTTTGTTTCTCAGTAATGGGAAAATTGATCCCGAAAGTTGTTTCACAAAAATCTTTAATTTCTTTGTTCGTCCCCGGTTCTTGTCTGAAATTATTAGAAGGTACTCCTACAACAACCAAACCTTTTTTTTTGTACTTAAGCCATAATGTTTGCAAGCCTTTGTATTGATTAGTAAAACCACATCTACTAGCAACATTTACAACTACAATAACTTTCCCTTTATAGTCCGATAAATTAATAGCGTTACCCCCGTAATCTTTAAATGAAAAGTCAGTTGCAAGTTGATCGTATTGGGCATTACCTTTGCCAAAAAAACTAAACATAATAATAATTGATATTATAAATTTCTTCATATTGATTCATTTACAACTTTTAATAAGGCATTAAAAGGTAAAAGTATGCAACTAAATCGTTGCCTATATTTTTGTTGAAACAATTTTCTGAAAGGTTTGTATTTTCTTTTAAGAACAATTTTTTTATTTTTATGTGACATATTAATCAAATTTATATCACTTTGTAAGTTCTCAATGTTTGATTTTTTTATTATTTTCGATAGTAAGCTAGCTGAGGCCTGGCAAAATATGCAAGACTCCGTATCGTACGACATTTTTTCAATTTTGTTATTGTATATTTCAATTCCCACAGTAATTACATCCCCACAAATTTTATTTTTAGATGTTGCTATATGACTCAGATTTTCTTTAATTCCACAGTTGCTTGTGTCTGATGCAATTTTAATTATTTCTGGATTAATCATTTTTTCGTAGAAAATGTTAGTAAAAAGTATCCTACTAAAGTTGAAAGAAGTGATCCACTTAAAACACCAATCTTTACACCATCTAAATAAATAGGTGAGTTAGCAAATGCCAAATTTCCAACAAACAAACTCATTGTAAAACCTATTCCTGTAAGAACTGAGACTGCATAAAGAGACATCCAATTTGAATTATTTGGCTTTTGTGCAAGATTTAATTTTACAGATATGTATGCGAATAGAAATACACCTATTTGTTTTCCAAAAAACAAACCACACAAGATTCCAAGTGGAACAGGGGCAAGCAATGAGGTCAAACTAATACCTTTTAATGACACTCCTGCATTTGCGAATGCGAAAAGAGGCATTATTCCAAAAGCAACATATGGTGCTATTGCATGTTCTAATTTTAATAGTAAAGATTTATCTTTATTTTTTTTATCATGTGGTATTAACAGAGCAAGCAGTACACCAGCTATAGTGGCGTGAATTCCAGATTGATGTGTAAACTCCCAGAGTAAAATTCCAACAAGAAAATAAGGTATAAAAGCTCGAACATTAAATTTGTTTAATGCAATTAGTACTAATACAGCAGCTAACATTAGTATCAAATAGTAAACTTCAACATTACCAGAATAAAAAAAAGCTATAATAACTATTGCACCTAAATCATCTATAATAGCTAGAGCAGTTAAAAAAATTTTTAAAGAAATAGGAACTCTCTTTCCTAATAAAGATAACACACCTAGCGAAAATGCAATATCAGTAGCAGATGGTATGGCCCAACCATTTAGAGTCGCTGGTGACTTTATATTAATTATTATATAAATTGCTGCTGGGACTACCATACCACCAACCGCACCAATTATAGGTAGTAAAGCCTGTTTAGGATTTGATAATTCTCCCTGAACTATTTCTCTTTTAATTTCTAAAGATACTAAAAAGAAAAAAATTGTCATCAAGACATCATTTATCCAATGCATGATACTTAATTTTAAGGAAAAACTTCCTATTCCTAAACTTATATATTTTTGTAGAGTATCAAAATAAAGAGATTCAAAATTACTATTACTTATTATTAAAGCAATCGTAGCTGCAAATAATAAAATTAAACCAGATGCTGATTCTAATTTAAAAAATTCCTTAAAAGGTTTTGTGAGAACGTCAATCATGCGTTAATCAATGTCCCCTATATATATGCCCAACGAAAGTGCTGTTTCAACTAAAGCATCATTTCTTTCTACATTTTTATAGGTCGAAATAGCATTTGATATTAGAACATCGACAACTTTTCTATCTTTCCAAGCGACCATTCTATCAAATTTTTTTTGCTGTAAAAGATCTACTGCATAAACACCAAATGCACTAGCTAAAATTCTATCATTATGGGTAGGTGGAGCTCCTCTTTGCACGTGACCTAATGCAGTTACTCTACATTCAATATCTGTTTTAGACATAATTTCATTTGCAATATAATCTCCGATGCCACCTAAACGTTTTTGTCCATCTTTATATTCATGAATTACTTTTTCTCCATTTTCTTTTTTAACTGCTTCTGCAACAACAACTAATGAATGCTTTAAATTTCTATCTTTCATTTCATTTAATTTATTAATAATCCCCTTAAATGAATATTTTATTTCAGGAAGTAGGATTATATCAGCTCCACCAGCTATACCTGAGCTCAAAGCGATATGTCCAGCATCTCTTCCCATAACTTCTAAAATCATTGAACGACTATGGCTAACCGCGGTTGAATGTAAATTGTCTAATGCTTGTGTTGCAACTTGAACAGCTGTATCAAAGCCAATTGAACTATCTGTTGCACCAACATCATTGTCAATTGTTTTTGGAATTGCTACAATATTTAAATTTCCTTTTTTTGCTAAATTTTGTAAAATTTGCATACTTCCATCTCCGCCAATAATAATTAAACCATCAAGTTT
>Ga0307986_10000235_pt1 | contig 40917 bp, 48 predicted proteins | sample EllFjometageno82_FD_203170 | JGI IMG/M metagenome (GOLD analysis project Ga0307986, IMG submission 203170) | Marine microbial communities from Ellis Fjord, Antarctic Ocean - #82 | ecosystem: Environmental > Aquatic > Marine > Unclassified | place: Southern Ocean | collected 2014-10-09 | reverse complement strand
TAGCCTTCCAAGCTGGATGTAAGAGTTCGATTCTCTTTACCCGCTCCAAGAAAAAAAGAAATTATTAATAAAACTAAAACTGAGGTAAAAAAGTAATGTCAAAAGAAAAGTTCGTAAGAAATAAACCCCACTGTAACATTGGTACAATTGGTCATGTCGACCATGGTAAAACAACATTAACTGCAGCGATCACAAAAGTGTTATCTGAAACAGATGGTTCAACTGCAACTTTTACTGCGTACGATCAAATTGATAAAGCTCCTGAAGAAAAGGAAAGAGGAATTACAATTTCAACTGCTCACGTTGAGTATGAAACTGATAAAAGACATTACGCACACGTAGATTGTCCAGGTCACGCTGACTATGTAAAAAATATGATTACAGGTGCAGCTCAAATGGATGGTGCAATTCTAGTAGTTAATGCTGCTGATGGTCCTATGCCTCAAACTAGAGAGCATATTCTTTTAGGAAGACAAGTCGGTATACCCTCAATCGTTGTTTATTTAAACAAAGTTGATCAAGTAGACGATAAAGATATGATTGAGCTTGTAGAAGAAGAAATTAGAGAACTTTTAACTTCTTACAAATACCCTGGTGAAACAACTCCAATTACTAAAGGTTCTGCTTTAGCTGCTGTTGAAGGTAGAGATGATGAAATTGGTAAAAATTCAATTATAGAATTAATGAAAACAGTTGATGAATTTATTCCTCAACCAACAAGAGATGTTGACAAGCCATTTCTAATGCCAGTTGAGGATGTTTTCTCAATTTCGGGAAGAGGAACTGTAGCAACTGGTAGAATTGAATCTGGTATTATTAAAACTGGTGAGGAAATTTCAATTGTTGGTATTTCTGAAACTAAGAAATCAGTTTGTACTGGTGTTGAAATGTTTAGAAAACTTTTAGATTCAGGTGAAGCTGGTGATAATGTTGGAATCTTATTAAGAGGTGTTGAGCGAGATGACATTCAAAGAGGACAAGTTCTTTGTAAGCCAGGTTCAATTACACCACATACTAAATTTGAAGCTCAGGCATATGTACTTAAAAAAGATGAGGGTGGAAGACACACTCCATTCTTTACTAAATATAGACCTCAGTTTTATTTTAGAACAACTGATGTAACGGGTGAGGTAACATTACCAGCTGGTACTGAGATGGTTATGCCTGGCGATGATGCTAAATTTACAGTTACTTTGATTACTCCAATTGCGATGAATGAAAAATTAAATTTTGCTATTCGTGAGGGTGGTAGAACAGTTGGAGCTGGAGTAGTAACTAAAATTATAGAGTAAACTTCTATAGGAGTGTAGCTCAATTGGTAGAGCGCCGGTCTCCAAAACCGGAGGCTGAGGGTTCGAGTCCCTCCGCTCCTGCCAAAAAAAGCTAACTAAACTGTATATTATGAAAAACCCAATAAAATTTATCCAAGAAGTTAAACAAGAAGCCTTTAAAGTTTCTTGGCCTACAGGAAAAGAGACAATGCAAGGTGCTCTAATGGTATTTGCTATGGCAGTTATCATGTCAATTTTCTTTTTACTTCTTGATCAAGTTCTTAAATTTTTATTGGAAGCTCTACTAAAGGTAAGTATTTAATGAAAAATTGGTATATTGTTCAGTCACATTCAAACTTTGAGAATAAAGTTGTTGGATTAATCAAAGAAGAAGCGGAAAAAGCCAAGATTTCTGAAAAAATAGAAGAGATTGTAGTTCCAACGCACGATGTCACTGAAGTTAAAAGAGGTAAAAGATTTCAAAGAAAAAAAAAATACTTTCCAGGATACGTATTAATTAAATGCGAAATGGACAATGACCTTTATCATTTAATTAAAAATTTAAAGAGAGTCAGTGGTTTTTTAGGTTCAAAAGGTATTCCAGTACCTGTATCCGACAAAGAAATTGAAAAAATATTAGGTCAAATAAAAGATGGTGTAGCTCAGCCAAAATCTGGTATAGAATACAGCATTGGTGAGAAAGTTCAGGTTGTTGATGGACCTTTTGCATCTTTTAGTGGAATGGTTGAAGATATAGATGAAGAGAAATCTAGATTAAAGGTTTCAGTTTCAATATTTGGAAGACCAACTCCAGTTGATTTAGAGTATAACCAAGTAGAGAAAGCAAGTTAATGGCAAAAGAAATTAGTGGATATATAAAATTACAAATTATGGGTGGACAAGCAAATCCTGCACCTCCTGTTGGACCAGCTTTAGGACAGCGAGGAATTAATATAATGGAATTCTGTAAAGCTTTTAATGACAAGACAAAAGCTTTTGCTGGAAAACCAATCCCAGTTATTATTACTGTTTATAAAGATAAAAAATTCGATTTTGAAATTAAATCACCACCAGCATCTCACTTTATTAAAGAGGCTGCAAAATTAAAAGGTGGTTCAAAAGAACCAGGTAGAAGTATTGCTGGATCAATTACAAAAAAACAAGCTGAAGAAATTGCAACACAGAAAATGAAAGACCTTAATGCGCACAGCTTAGAACAAGCTGTAAAAATTATTGCTGGGTCTGCAAGATCAATGGGCATAGAGGTTAAGGAATAATGTCATCAAAAAGATTCAAAAAATTACCTAAAAAAACTAAAGATTTAAACTCTGAAACAATAGAAAATTTACTACCTGTAGTAAAAAAAAATTGTACTACAAAGTTTGATGAGTCAGTAGACTTAAGTTTTCAAATAAATAACAAGCAAAAAAAAGGTGAAGTAAATATCAGAACAGTTGTTAATTTACCTGGAGGAACTGGTAAAACAGTTAAAGTTGCAGTAGTTTGTGAGGACACGAAAGCACAAGAAGCGAAAGATGCGGGTGCTGATATTGTTGGTAGTGATGAATTTATAGACAAAATTAAAGCAGGTGAATTAAATTTTGAAAAATTAATATGTACTCCTGGTATGATGATAAAACTTTCTAAATTGGGAAAAGTTTTGGGACCCAAAGGTTTAATGCCAAATCCTAAACTTGGTTCTGTATCTGATAATGTAAAACAAGCAGTTACTGACGCAAAATCAGGACAAGCGGAAATAAGAAACGATAAAGATGGAAATATTGGTGTTAGTATTGGTAAAAAATCTTTTCACGATGATCAATTGTTAAAAAATTACCATGCTGTTTTAGATACGCTAGAAAAAGAAAAAGGAAACAACACATTAAAGGGCGATTTAATCAAGAATACTTTTGTAACATCAAGTATGGGTGTTTCTTACAAAGTTAAATTAGGAAAAGTACTATAGCTATGATGAATAGAGAGCAAAAAAAGACTTATATTAGCAATATGGAAGCGGAATTCCAAAATAACGAAGCTGTACTAGTTACCCATTACCAAGGTCTTACAATGTCTCAGCTCGACGAACTAAGAGGACAAATGCGTGAACATGGCATTAAATTTAGAATCACTAAAAATAGAATTACAAAATTAGCACTTGAAAAAACTAAGTGTAAGGATCTTTCAAATTTATTTACAGGAGCTACAGCAGTGGCTTTTTCAGATGATGCAATTATGTCTGCGAGAATTTTATCTAAATTTGCAAAAACCAATGAAAACCTTAAGCTTTTAGGTGGAATTATGGGCAGTGATATTTTGGATCAAGCCGGAGTTCAGAATGTAGCTAATTTACCAACATTAGACGAAGCTAGAGCTAATATTGTGGGAATATTAGCTGCGTCAGCTTCAAAATTTGTAAGTATTTTACTTGCACGTTCTGAAAAAATGAGTAGTTTGTCCCCAGAAAATTCTGAAAAACAACCTAAAGAAGTATAAAAAAATATGCCTGACTTAAATAAAATTATCGAAGATTTATCAAGTTTAACTGTAGTAGAAGCAGCTGAACTTTCAAAACAACTTGAAGAAAAATGGGGCGTTACAGCTATGGCTGCAGCAGCACCAGCAGCAGCAGCAGGCGGCGCAGCAGAAGAAGCAAAAGATGATTTCACAATCATGCTAATATCTGCTGGAGAGAAAAAAATTAATGTAATAAAGGAAGTAAGAGCAGCAACATCTTTAGGTCTTAAAGAAGCAAAAGATCTAGTTGAAGGAGCACCGAAAGAGGTAAAATCTGGTGTCAACAAAAAAGATGCTGAAGAGATAAAAGCAAAATTAGAAGCAGCAGGCGCAAAAGTAGAACTTAAATAAATTAATTAGAAAGAACTTAATTACTGATTAATCTTTTGATCAGTAACTATTTATAAATGCAATTATCTTTTACTGAAAAGAAAAATGTTAGAAAAAGTTTTGGAAAGCTTTCTGAAACTTTATCCATTCCTAATTTAATTGAAGTCCAAAAAAATTCTTACAAACAGTTAACTGATTTTGATGCAACCGCTGGTGATCTTACAAAAGGTTTTGACAGAGTTTTTAAAAGTATTTTTCCAATTGAAGATCTAAACGATAAGGGAACTTTAGAATATGTCTCTTATAGATTAGAAAAACCGAAATTTGATGAAGAAGAATGTATACAAAGAGGTTTAACATTTTCTTCAGCACTTAAATGCACACTGAGATTAGTGGTTTATGAAATAGATCAAGAAAATAATACAAAAGATATTTTGTCTGCAAAAGAACAAGAAGTTTATATGGGTGAAGTACCTATGATGACTGAAAGTGGAACGTTTATTACGAATGGTGTTCAAAGAGTTGTAGTAAACCAAATGCACAGAAGTCCTGGTGTATTTTTTGATCACGATAAAGGGAAATCACATGCTAGTGGTAAATTACTTTTTAATTGTAGGGTGATTCCAAATAGAGGATCTTGGTTAGATTTAGAGTACGACGTTAAAGATTTTTTATATTTTAAAATAGATAGAAAGAAAAAAATATTTTCTTCAACTTTACTAATGGCTCTGGGTTTTACGAAACCTGAAATAGCTGATGAGTTTTATGAGAAAGAACAATATACTTTTGATCCAAAAACAAGTAAATGGAAAACAAAATTTAATCCTGAAAATTATAAAGCTAAAAACTTTTCAGAAGAAATTATTGATGCAAAATCAAGTAATATAGTCATTAAATTGGGTGACAAGGTTAACTATTTATCTGCAAAAAAACTTGCTAGCGATGGTTTAAAGGATATCTTAGTTTCACAAGAGTCTCTTTATGGAAAATATCTACATAGAGATGTCAAAGTTAGCGATGATGAAGAAGAGGGTACTTTTAGTATTGGTACTGAATTAAACGAAACTATTATTCAGCAAATTTTAGAGGCAAATATATCATCTATTGAAATCTCAATTACAAACTCCATCAATAAAGGTCCTTATTTATTGACGACAATTTTAAATGATAAAAATAATAATAAAGAAGATGCTATCACTGAGATTTATAAAGTCTTAAGGCCTGGAGAACCTCCTACAGTAGAAATAGCTACACAAATTTTTAATAATTTATTTTTTAGCTCTGATAGATATGACCTTTCTGATGTAGGTAGAGTTAAAATGAATTCTAGACTAAATTTAGAATGCTCTGACAAAGTAACAATTTTAAGAAACGATGACGTTATAGCTATTGTACATAAAATGTTAGATTTACGTGATGGTAAAGATGTTGTCGATGATATTGATCACCTTGGGAATAGAAGAGTTAGATCTGTTGGTGAACTTGTAGAAAATCAAGCGCGTATTGGTGTTTACCGAATGGAAAGAGCCATTAAAGAAAAAATGACTACACTTGATATAGAATCTGCAATGCCTCAAGACCTAATTAATGCAAAACCACTTACTGTTTCACTAAAAGATTTTTTTGCAAGCTCACAGCTTTCACAATTTATGGACCAAACAAATCCGTTATCAGAAATAACTCACAAAAGAAGAGTTTCAGCTTTAGGACCAGGGGGGTTAACTAGAGAACGAGCTGGTTTTGAAGTTCGTGATGTTCACCCAACACACTATGGCCGAATTTGTCCAATCGAAACTCCAGAGGGACCAAACATTGGATTAATTAATAGTTTATCTACTTATGCAAAAATCAATAAATACGGCTTTATTGAAAGTCCATACAAAAAAGTTAAGAATGGAATTGTTGAAGATAAAGTTGAGTATCTATCAGCAATGGAAGAAACAAAATATACAATTGCCCAGGCAAATGCCAAAGTTGATAAAAAAGGAAAAATTTTAGAAGAGTTAGTTCCTTGTAGAGAAAACCTAAACTTTATATTGTCAAAACCTGATAATATTGACTATATAGACGTATCACCAAAACAATTGGTTTCCGTTGCAGCATCTTTAATTCCTTTTTTAGAAAATGACGATGCAAACAGAGCTTTGATGGGATCTAACATGATGAGACAAGCAGTACCTTTATTAAAGCCAGAATCTCCTTTAGTTGGTACTGGTATTGAAAGCGATGTTGCGCTCGATTCAGGGGTTACTATTGTTGCTAAACGTGATGGTACTGTTGACAAAATTGACGGTAAAAGAATAGTTGTTAAAGCAACTGATGAAACTGATTTTACAAAATCTGCTGTTGATATTTATAATTTACAAAAATTTAAAAGGTCCAACCAAAATACATGTATTAACCAAAAGCCTTTAGTTAGAGTTGGTGATAAAGTTAGAATGGGAGATATTATTGCTGATGGACCATCAACTAAATTAGGTGAATTAGCGCTTGGAAAAAATGTAACGGTAGCATTTATGCCTTGGCAAGGTTACAATTTTGAAGATTCAATTTTGATTTCTGAAAGATGTGTAACAGACGATGTATTTACTTCCGTCCATATTGTTGAGTACGATGTTATGGCAAGAGATACCAAGCTAGGTGAAGAAGAAATTACAAGAGATATTCCTAATGTAAACGAAGAAGCGCTAAAAAATTTAGATGAATCTGGAATTGTCTATATAGGTGCAGAAGTTAAAGCTGGAGATATTCTTGTTGGCAAGGTTACTCCAAAAGGGGACTCAGCTTCTGGACCAGAAGAAAAATTATTAAGATCAATTTTTGGTGAAAAAGCCATTGATGTAACGGACACTTCTTTGAAGATGTCTAGAGGTAGTAGTGGAACAGTTGTCGATGTTAGAGTTTTCAATAGACATGGAATTGAAAAAGATGAAAGGTCTATAACAATAGAAAGAGCTGAAATTGAAATTGTTCAACAAGATAAAATTGTTGAGGAGGAAATCTTAGAAAGAAGTATTAAACAAAGAGCTAACCAAATTTTTTCTGGCGCATCACTTACTAAAAAAATAAAAGATTTTGATGTGGGTACTAAGTTGAACTTGGAAATTATTAATAAAATTAGTATTAATGATGTATTTAAAATTACAGTTGGAAATATTAATGATGAAGCAAGCGTTGCCCAGTTAAAAGATCAATATAACACAGCAAAACAAAATATTTTAGAGAGATTTGAAGACAAGGTTCTTAAAATTAGAAGTGGTGATGACTTACTACCAAGTGTAATGAAAATGGTTAAAGTTTTTGTTGCTATTAAAAGAAGATTGAGACCCGGTGATAAAATGTCAGGTAGACATGGTAATAAAGGAGTGGTCAGTAAAATTGTTCCCGTAGAAGACATGCCTTATAGAGAAGACGGTAGACCAGTTGATATTGTGCTAAATCCTCTAGGTGTACCTAGTCGTATGAATGTTGGACAGATTTTAGAAACACACCTTGGTTGGGCATGTAAAGAATTTGGTGAAGAAGTTAAAAGACTAGTAAATGAAAATAATAAGCAATTCGAAAAAACTGAAAAAATTGCAGCATTTTTAAAATCTGTTTATGGAAAAGAAGTTTTTGATGATGGTATAGACAAACTAAATAAAACTGAATTTGCTGACTTATGTGAAAATTTACAAAATGGCATAGCTATATCCACGCCAGTATTTGATGGGGCAAAAGAAAAAGATGTTTCTGAAATGCTTGCTTTGGCAAAATTACCAACATCTGGTCAGACTAACTTATGGGACGGAAGAACAGGTGAAATGTTTGACAGACCAGTAACTGTTGGAATAATTTATATGTTAAAACTTCATCACCTTGTTGAAGACAAAATTCATGCTAGATCAACAGGACCTTATAGTCTTGTTACTCAACAACCATTAGGTGGTAAAGCACAACTAGGGGGACAAAGATTTGGAGAAATGGAAGTTTGGGCACTTGAGGCTTATGGTGCATCTTATACCTTACAAGAAATCTTAACTGTAAAATCTGATGATGTGGCTGGTAGAGTTAAAGTTTATGAAACTATAGTTAAAGGCGAAGAAAACTTTGAGTCGGGAATACCTGAATCATTTAACGTATTAGTTAAAGAAATAAAATCATTAGCACTAAATATAGAGTTAAACTAAATATGAAAAAAGAATTAACAGATTTATTCAAAAATAGTGAAATTTCAGAAGCTCAAAATTTTAGTAGCATTAAAATTACACTAGCTAGTCCAGAAAAGATCAAGTCTTGGACCTATGGTGAAATTAAAAAACCTGAAACTATTAATTACAGAACATTTAGACCTGAGAAAGATGGTTTGTTCTGTGCGAGAATTTTTGGTCCAATAAAAGATTATGAATGTTTGTGCGGTAAGTACAAAAGAATGAAATTTAGAGGAATTATTTGTGAAAAATGTGGAGTGGAAGTTACTAAATCTAATGTGCGTAGAGAAAGAATGGGACACATTAACTTGGCTACACCGGTTGCGCATATTTGGTTCTTAAAATCATTACCTAGTAGAATTTCTCTTGCAGTTGATATGAAACTTAAAGAAGTAGAGAGAGTTTTATATTTTGAAAATTTTATTGTCGTTGAGCCAGGCCTGACTGGACTTCAAAAAAACCAACTTCTCAATGAAGAAGAACTGGCAAAATATCAAGATGAATTCGGTGAAGAATCTTTTGAGGCTGGTATTGGGGCTGAAGCTATACTTGCAATTCTAAAATCAATGGATCTAGAGTTAGAAAGAAAAAATTTAATAAACACAATCAAAGAAACCAAATCTAAAGTTAACGAAGAAAGGTCAATTAAAAGACTTAAGTTAATTGAATCATTTATAGAAACTGGTCAGAAACCTGAATGGATGATTTTAACTGTTATTCCAGTAATTCCACCTGAGCTTAGACCGTTAGTACCTCTTGATGGAGGAAGATTTGCTACATCTGATTTAAATGATCTTTATAGAAGAGTTATAAATAGAAATAACCGTTTAAAAAGACTAATGGACCTTAAAGCGCCGCATATCATTGTTAGAAATGAAAAAAGAATGCTTCAAGAATCGGTTGATGCTTTATTTGATAACGGTAGAAGAGGTAGGGTAATAACTGGAACAGGTAAAAGACCTCTTAAATCTTTAGCAGAGATGTTAAAAGGAAAACAAGGTAGATTTAGACAAAATTTATTGGGAAAAAGAGTTGATTATTCAGGAAGATCAGTAATTGTTGTTGGGCCCGATCTTAAACTTCACGAGTGTGGATTACCAAAAAAAATGGCTTTAGAATTGTTCAAACCATTCTTATATGCAAGATTAAATAAATTAGGATTAGCATCAACAATTAAACAAGCAAAAAAATTAGTTGAGAAAGAGACTAACGCTGTTTGGGACGCGCTTGAACTTATAGTTAGAGAACACCCAGTATTATTAAACCGTGCCCCAACACTTCACAGGTTAGGTGTTCAAGCATTTGAACCTAAATTAATTGAAGGAGATGCTATCGAGTTGCACCCATTATGTTGTGCGGCTTTTAACGCCGATTTTGATGGTGACCAGATGGCGGTACATGTTCCACTTAGTTTAGAAGCGCAGCTAGAAGCAAGAATTCTAATGCTATCAACAAATAATATTTTAAGTCCCTCAAATGGAAAACCCATTATTGTACCCAGTCAGGATATGATTTTAGGTTTGTATTATTTATCTCAAGCACCTTTTCAAACAGACAAGCCGGAAGGTTATTTTATTAATGCTGATGCTATTGAACATGCTTTATCAACAGGACAAATTAAAGTTCACACTACAATAGTTTCTCGTTTTGAAACTGTGGATGATAAAGGAAATAAAAAATTGGAAAAATACACAACAACTGCAGGCAGATTTTTACTAGCTAACTTGTTGCCAAAAAATAAAGATATCACTTTTTCAATGATAGACAGGTTATTACCAAAAAAAACTGTTTCTGAAATTATTGACAGTGTATTTAGATTTTGTGGTCAGAAAACTACAGTTATATTTTGTGATCACTTAAAAGACCTAGGCTTTAAACATGCGTTTAAAGCTGGTATTTCGTTTGGAAAAGACGATCTAGTAATTCCAAAAAATAAAGGTCAGCTAATAGATGATACAAAAAAATTAATAGCGGATTATGAAAATCAATATTCTGAAGGTTTAATTACTAGGGGTGAAAAATACAACAAAGTCGTTGACGCTTGGTCCAAATGTACAGATAAAGTAGCTGGTGAAATGATGAGGGGTATTTCTGCAACAGAAAGTACACCAGACGGAATGAAAATTAATTCAGTATTCATGATGGCTGATAGTGGAGCCAGAGGTTCAGCTGCGCAAATGAAGCAGTTAGCTGGTATGAGGGGGTTAATTGCAAAACCATCAGGTGAAATCATCGAAACGCCAATTATTTCAAATTTCAAAGAAGGTTTAACTGCATTAGAATATTTTAACTCAACTCACGGAGCGAGAAAGGGACTAGCAGATACGGCTTTAAAAACTGCAAGTTCTGGTTATTTAACTAGAAGACTTTGTGATGTTGCTCAAGATTTAACAATCTCTAAAATTAAATGTGATAACCCTGGTTTCATTGAACTTGGTGAAATTTTAGAAGGTGGAAATGTTGTAGTTAGCTTATCTGAAAGAGCACTTGGAAGAGTAACTGCTTTTGATGTTAAAAATCCAATTAATGGTGAAGTTGTAATTAAAAAAGAAGTTATGATTGATGAAGCAGGTTGCGATAAAATTGATGCAGCTGGTGTTAAATTTATTAAAGCTTTTTCCGTGATGACTTGTAGTTCTAAAAAAGGTGTATGCGCTACTTGTTACGGTCGTGATTTATCAAGGGGAAAAATGGTACATGTTGGTGAGGCTATCGGTATGATTTCAGCGCAATCAATTGGTGAGCCTGGTACTCAGTTAACTATGAGAACTTTTCACGTTGGTGGAACAGCGTCTGTTAAACAAGAATCTCAGATTGTAACAAAATCCGCAGGTATTCTTAAAATTATTAATTCTAATTTACTAAAAGATTCTAAGAAAAATTTGATTGTTATGGGAAGAAATACTCAATTATCAATTGAAGATGATAATGGTGTTCAAGTGGCTGTTTACAAGGTTTCTTATGGTTCTAAATTATTCTTCCAGAATGGAGATAAAGTTAAATCTAATGAAAAAATTTGTGAATGGGATCCTTACACAACTCCTGTTATTGCAGAAAAAGATGGTATTGCAGGATTTGTTGATTTGATTGATGGTATTTCTATCCAAGAAACAACTGATGATGCGACTGGTATTTCTTCTAAATCAGTAGTTGATTGGAGAGCGCAATCAAAGAATACAGATTTAAAACCAAGAATAACTTTGAGAGATGATAAAGGAAATGTTATTAAAAAAGCTGACGATAATGAAGCAAGATATTACTTGGTTCCAGATTCAATTCTTTCAGTAAAAGATGGTCAAAAAATATTTGCTGGTGATATTATCGCAAGGTTACCTAAAGAAACCACTAAAACAAAAGATATCACAGGAGGTTTACCTCGGGTCGCTGAATTATTTGAGGCTAGAAAAGCAAAAGATAGTGCGATTATTGCAGAAAATGATGGACAGGTTTTATTTGGTAAAGAAGTTAGAGGAAAACAGAGAATTTCAATCCAACCAGAAAATGGAGAACCTTCAAATTACTTAATTCCAAAAGGTAAACATATTAATTTTAACCAAGGTGAAAAAATTAAAAAGGGTGAATATTTACTAGATGGCCAACCATTACCTCACGACATCTTGAGAATTTTAGGGATAAAAGATTTAACGGAATATTTTGTGAACCAAGTACAAGAAGTATACAGATTACAGGGAGTAATAATTAATGATAAACACATTGAAACTATTTTAAGACAAATGCTTAAAAAAGTTGAAGTTAAAGTGTCTGGTGATTCGGCGTACTTACCTGGTGAAATGATTGATAGAATTAAATTCGACATAACAAATGAAAAACTGAAAGCTGAAGGAAAAGAATTAGCTGTCGGTGAAAGAGTTCTAATGGGAATTACTAAAGCTTCATTGCAAACTGAATCATTCATATCTGCTGCATCATTCCAAGAAACAACTAGAGTTTTAACAGATGCTGCAATTAAAGGTAAAGTTGACCCATTAAATGGCTTAAAAGAGAACGTTATTGTTGGTAGATTAGTTCCAGCTGGCACTGGTCATATAAAAAATAAATGGAACAGAAATGCCATTGATGCTGATAATAAATTTTTAGCAGATCAAGATAAAGTTGATCCCGTAGAAGCTTCGGAACCTCAAGCAAATCAATAAAAAAACACGTTAAAATTGTAGTTTTAGTTTGACAAAGTAGATTTTAATAGTATTTTGGCGGTATTTTTGGTTGGAATGTAGTACCTACTTAATGGAACTAAACGCTGCCACAAAATAACCTGCCAGTTATTTTCATTCAAAAATAAATTAATTAATTAATTAAAAAATTTATGCCAACTATTAATCAGTTGTTAAGAAAGAAAAGAACTAGACCAGTAGCAAGGAACAAAGTTCCTGCACTAGAAAAACAACCTTTAAAAAGAGGTGTTTGTCTTAAAGTTTACACAACTACTCCGAAAAAACCGAACTCAGCGTTAAGAAAAGTTGCCAGAGTTAGATTATCAAACGGATTTGAAGTTACCGCATATATTGGTGGTGAAGGTCACAACCTTCAAGAACACTCAGTGGTTTTAATAAGAGGTGGTCGTGTAAAAGATTTACCTGGTGTTCGTTACCATATTCTTAGGGGGAACTTAGACACACAAGCAGTTGCAAATAGAAAGAAACGTAGATCTTTGTATGGAACTAAAAAAGGTAAATAATTATGTCTAGAAAAAAAACTCAACCAAAAAAAGTTGTTACTCCAGATCCGATATTTAAATCAACTATTATTCCTAAATTAATTAATTCTATTATGTACGATGGTAAAAAAGTTGTAGCAGAAAAAATTGTATATGAGGCAATTGAAAAAATTAAATCTAAAACAAAAGAAGAGCCAATAAATGTTTTCAACGAAGCAATAAATAATATCAAACCTACAGTGGAAGTTAGATCTAGAAGAGTGGGTGGCGCAACATATCAAGTTCCTGTTGAAGTAAAATCAAATAGAGCTCAAGCTTTAGCTATCAGATGGCTAGTCGATGCTTCCAGAAAAAGAAAAGATAAACATATGTCTGACAAAATTTTTAACGAACTGTATGATGCTTATGAAAAAAAAGGATCTGCAGTTAAAAAAAGAGAAGATGTACATAAAATGGCAGAGTCGAATAAAGCTTTCGCTCATTTTAGGTGGTAAAAAATTATGGCTAGAACGAATACATTAGACACATATAGAAACATTGGAATTATGGCTCACATTGATGCCGGTAAAACAACTACAACAGAAAGAATATTATACTATACAGGAAAAAGTCATAAAATCGGTGAAGTTCATGATGGTGCCGCAACTATGGACTGGATGGAACAAGAACAAGAAAGAGGTATTACAATTACCTCAGCTGCAACAACTTGTTTTTGGAACAATCACAGAATTAATATTATTGACACTCCTGGTCATGTTGATTTTACGATTGAAGTTGAAAGATCATTAAAAGTTTTAGATGGTGCTGTTTGTGTTTTTGATGGTGTAGCAGGTGTTGAACCTCAATCAGAAACTGTATGGAGGCAAGCAGATAAATATAAAGTTCCACGAATTTGTTTTGTTAATAAATTAGATAGAACGGGTGCTGATTTTTTCAGGTGTGTAGACATGATCAGAGACAGACTTGGTTGCAAACCACTGATTATACAAGTTCCAATTGGTATTGAAGCATCTTTAACAGGTGTAGTTGATTTAGTTAAAATGAAGGCGCAAATTTGGAAGAATGAAGCCTTAGGTGCTGAGTGGGAATACAAAGAAATCCCAGATGATTTAAAAGAAATTACTCAAAAATATAGAACAGAACTTGTTGAAATGGCTGTGGAGCAAGATGAAAAGTTAATGGAAAGCTATTTAAACGGTGATGAGATTAAAGAAGAAGATTTAGTTAAATGCATAAGAAAAGGAACATTAAACTTTAGCTTTGTTCCAATTACTACAGGTTCTGCTTTCAAAAATAAAGGTGTTCAGCCTTTACTTGATGCTGTTATTAATTATCTTCCGAGCCCAATTGATATTGGTTCAATTAATGGAACTATTCCTGGAACAGAAGATGTAAAAGAAATGCAATTTGATGATGGTGCTGGTTTTTCTGCACTAGCTTTTAAAGTAGCTAATGACCCATTCGTTGGATCGTTAACATTTATTAGAATTTATTCTGGAACAATTAAAACTGGAACAGGGATTTATAACTCCTCTAAAGAAAAGGAAGAGAGAGTGGGTAGAATGCTTTTAATGCACGCAAATTCTAGAGAAGACATTAAAGAAGCGAATGCAGGAGATATTGTTGCATTGGCAGGACTAAAATTTACAATTACTGGTCACACATTGTGTGATGAAGCTAACTTAGTTTTATTAGAACCAATGGAATTCCCAGAACCAGTCATCGAAATTGCTGTTGAGCCCAAAACAAAAGCTGACCAAGAGAAAATGGGTGAAGCATTAGCAAGATTAGCGAAAGAAGATCCTTCATTTAGAGTCACATCTGATGAAGAATCTGGACAAACAATCATTAAAGGTATGGGTGAATTGCATTTAGACATTATTGTTGATCGTATGAAAAGAGAGTTCAATGTTGAAGCAAATATTGGAGCACCTCAAGTTGCATACAGAGAGACTATTCAAAATCCTTCTGAATTCGAATACACGCACAAAAAACAAAGTGGTGGTGCAGGGCAATTTGCAAAAGTTAAATTACTTGTTGAGCCACAAGAACCAGGAAAAGGCAGAGAAGTTGATAGTAAAATCAAAGGTGGTTCGATTCCTAAAGAGTTTATTCCAGGAGTTGAAAAAGGAATTGAAACAATATCTGATGGTGGAATTTTAGCTGGCTTTCCTTTAATCGATTATAAAGTTACAATATTAGATGGATTACACCACGACGTAGATTCTAGTGTTCTCGCATTTGAATTAGCTGGCAGAGCTTGCTTCAAGGAAGCCTGTACTAGAGGTGGATTAAAATTATTAGAACCAGTAATGAGAGTTGAAGTGGTAACTCCTGAAGATTATATGGGTGATGTTATTGGAGATTTAAATAGTAGAAGAGGTCAGATAAGTGAACAAGAAAGCAGAGGAAATGCAACGGTTATAACCGCAATGGTTCCTCTAGCAAATATGTTTGGATATATAAATAGTTTAAGATCAATGTCTCAAGGAAGAGCACAATACTCAATGTTCTTTGATCATTATTCTAAAGTCCCACAAAATGTGCAGGATGAAGTAACCAAAAAGATTGCAGGATAATTATTATGGAAAAACAAAATATTCGAATTAAATTAAGGGCTTACGACAACAAGATATTAGATGCCTCTACTGAAGAAATTGTGAATACTGTTAAAAGAACAGGTGCTACCGTCAAGGGTCCAATACCATTACCAACAAGAATTGAAAAATACACAGTTCTTAAAGGCCCACATATTGATAAAAAAAGTAGAGAACAGTTTGAAACAAGAACACACAAAAGATTAATTGATATTATTGAACCTACGCCTCAAACTGTAGAAGCTTTAATGAAACTGGATTTAGCATCAGGTGTTGATGTGGAGATAAAAATTTAATTATGACTGAAATAGCATTAATTGGAAAAAAGATAGGTATGACAAGAGAGTTTTACAAAACTGGTCGTCTAGTTCCCGTAACTGTAATTAAAATGGAAAAAGCTAGAGTCATTAGCGTTATTGAAGAGGACAAACGTGGATACAAAGCAGTACAACTTGGATTTGGTAGTATTAAAAGTTCAAAACTTACAAAAGCTATGAAGGGTTTGTATGCAAAGAAAAATACTGAAGCTAAGAAAAAATTAAAAGAATTTAGAGTTAAAAGCACAGAAGAGTATAAAGAAGGTAACGAATTTGGTTTGGAAATTTTTAATGAGGTAAAATTTGTAGACACTACCTCTAAAACTATAGGTAAAGGTTTTGCTGGTGCCATGAAAAGACACAACTTTGGTGGTTTAAGAGCTACTCACGGTGTATCTGTTTCACATAGATCTCATGGTTCAACTGGTCAAAGACAAGATCCTGGTAAAGTTTTTAAAGGAAAAAAAATGGCAGGTCACATGGGTGATAGAGTTAGAACGATGCAAAATTTAGAGATTATTAAAGCTGATTTAGAAAATGAATTACTGTACGTAAAAGGTTCAATACCTGGTTCAAAAAATTCAGAAATACTGGTTAAGAAATCAGTTAAAGTTATTAACAAAATGACTATAAAAGAAAAAATTGCAGCTGCTGAAGAAGCTAAAAAAACACCGGATAAAAAGAAAAGATAATGAAAATAGATAAGATAAATTTAGATGGAAAAAAAGACTCTATTGAAGTTTTAGATAAGATTTTTTCTGCAAAAATAAACAAAAAACTAGTTGATAGCGTTTTATACAAAACTAATGCTAATTACAAAGGTAGACACGCAAAAACAAAACAACAAAATGAAATTGCTGGGTCTACATCAAAAATTTATGCTCAAAAAGGAACTGGTGGAGCACGTCATGCAAGTAGAAAAGCACCCATTTTTGTTGGTGGTGGTGTAGCGCACGGTCCTAAAGGTGAGCTTGCTTATAAAAAAAGAAAACTTAATAAAAGTGAGAAGAAATTGAGTATAGCATCATTGATTACTGAAAAAAATAAACTTAATAATTTATTAATTTTTAATGACTTTGGCACAGAAATTAAAAAGACTAAAGTGATGCATTCAATTATTAAAAAATTTGAAATTACCCATTCTTTATTAATTCTAGACAAGTCTTCAAAAGAAAAAATTGAAAAATCTGCAAGGAATATTCCAAATGTTAAAGTGACTGATGTTAATCACTTTAGTGCATTTGATATCATTAAATTTAAAAAGGTTGTGTTTACAGAAAGCTCAATCAAAGAACTAGAAAAGAGATATTCTTAAAATGGATAAAATACACTTATATGATAAAATCCTTGCACCAATGGTGACTGAAAAAACTACAAATCTTTCTGAACAAAATAAAATTGTATTTAAGGTTCCTAGAGAAGCAAACAAAACTAATTTAAAAAAAAATATTGAAAAAATTTTTAAAGTGAATGTTATAAAAATTAACATAATAAATAAGCAAAATAGAAAAGTTGTTAAAAGAGGAAAAAAAGTAAATGTACAAGGATATAAAAAAGCAATTATAACTTTAAAAAAAGGTCAAAGTATTGATCTAACAACTGGAATTTAAAAAATGGCATTAAAAACATTTAAACCATATACAAAATCGACAAGAGGAACTGTTCTTGTTGATAGGACGGGTCTATGGAAAGGCAAGCCTTTCAAAATGCTTGTTGAGCCAAAAAACACAATGCGTGGAAGAAACAATAATGGTCACATCACTTCTAGAAACATGTCAGGTGGTGGACATAAAAAAATGTATCGACTTGTAGATTTTTATAGAAAAAAATTCGATGTACCTGGCACAGTTGAGCGTATTGAGTACGACCCAAACAGATCATGTTATATTATGTTAATTAAATTCGAAGATGGAACTCATTTTTACTATTTAGCACCTCAAAAAATTAATATAGGAGACGTTGTTGAAAATGGATCTGCAAAAGAGATTAAAGTTGGAAATTGTATGCCATTAAGAGATATTCCAGTCGGAGTAAATATTCACAATGTAGAATTACAGCCTGGTGGTGGTGGAAAAATTGCTAGATCAGCTGGTACCTCTGTTAGTATAAGCGGTTTAGATGGAAATTATTCATTGGTAAAAATGATTTCTGGTGAAGTTAGAAAAATAGATTCAAGATGTATGGCAACGATAGGTGTTTTGTCGAACCCAGATCAGAAAAATATCAAAATTGGTAAAGCTGGTAGATCAAGATGGCTTGGTAGAAGACCTCATACTAGAGGTGTTGTGATGAACCCAGTTGATCACCCACATGGTGGTGGTGAAGGTAAAAGTGCTGGAGGAAGACACCCAGTATCACCAACTGGACAAGGTGCAAAAGGATTAAAAACAAGGAAAAATGCTAGAACAGATAAATTTATTGTTAAAAAAAGAAATAAAAGAAAGGATTCTAAAAAATAATGGCTAGATCAGTATGGAAAGGACCTTTTGTTGAAGAGAGCTTAATTAAAAAAGTTGAAAAACAAAAATTAGATCCTAAAAAAATGCCAATTAAAACTTGGTCAAGAAAATCAACAATAATTCCTGAATTTATTGGTGTCAGTTTTTTGATCTATAATGGTAAAAAATTTATACCTGTTACTATTTCTGAAGACATGGTTGGCCATAAATTAGGTGAATTTTCACCTACAAGAACTTTTTTTGGTCATACACCTGCAGATAAGAAAGCAAAACCAGCAACGGCAGTTAAAAAATAATTATGAATAAGAAAAAGAAAATTAACAGAAAAAAAGTAGATACAGTCAGATCGGTAAATAATAATATTAGATCGAGCGTTAGAAAGCTGAATCCAATTCTTAAAGCGATTGTTGGAAAAAAGGTTGATGTTGCAATTAGAGAATTACAATTTTCTGCAAAAAGAATTACAAAAGAAATTAGGAAGACTGTTTCTTCAGCCATTGCAAATGCTGAAAACAACAACCAATACGATATTGATAAGCTAATTGTTAAAGAAGCTTATTGTGGGAAAAAAGTTGTAATGAAAAGATTTAGACCTAGAGCAAAAGGGAGAGCGGCACCAATTTTAAAACCTTATTCAACAATTACAATTATATTATCAGAAGCAAAACAAATGGAGAGTCATGGGACAAAAAGTTAATCCAGTAGGTTTTAGACTTGGCGTTAATAGAGGCTGGGACTCTGTTTGGTATGCTAAAAAGAAAGATTTTGGAAATTACCTAATAGAAGATTTTAAAATCAGAGCATATATTAAGAAAAATGTGGTTAACTCGGGTGTTTCAAAAGTTATGATTGAGAGAACTTCAAACAAGTGTTTTGTTACAATCTACACTTCAAGACCTGGTTTTGTTATTGGAAAAAAAGGTAGCGATATTGACAAAATTAAAAATAATCTATCCAAATTTACCAGTAATGAAGTTACATTAAACATTAAGGAAGTTAAAAAACCTGAAACTAATGCTTATCTAGTTGCTGAAAACATAGCTCAACAATTGGTAAAAAGAATATCCTACAGAAGAGCAATGAAGAGAGCCATGCAATCATGTATGAGGTTGGGTGCTAAAGGTATTAAAGTCGCAATAGGAGGAAGACTCGGTGGCAATGAAATCGCAAGAACTGAATGGTTAAGAGAAGGTAGCATTCCATCTCACACATTAAGAGCTGATATAGATTATGCTGAAGCTGAAGCATTAACAACATTTGGAATAATTGGAATTAAAGTTTGGATTTATAAAGGTGAAGTATTTGCTAGAGAATTTAGTCAAGAAACTAATAAGATCATTCCTAAAGAGGTTAAAGAATAACTATGTTACAACCAGTTAGATCAAAATATAGAAAAGCTCATAAAGGCAGAATCCATGGTACTGCTACTCGTGCTGCAAAGATTAATTATGGATCATATGCCCTTAAAGCTATGGCTCCTGAAAGAATAATCGGTAAGCAAATCGAAGCTGCTAGAGTTGCTTTAACTAGACATATGAAAAGACAAGGTCGTGTATGGACTAGAATTTTCCCAAATATTCCTGTTTCTAAGAAACCTGTTGAAGTACGTATGGGTAAAGGTAAAGGTGCGCCTGAGTATTGGGCATGTAGAGTTAAACCAGGCCGAATTTTATTTGAAATTGATGGAGTTTCTGAGGCAATTGCAAAAGAAGCTCTTTATAAAGCGTCGGCTAAGTTACCAATTAAAACTAAATTTATTAAAAGATTTGTCTAATATGAAAATACAAGAAATTAAAAAACTATCTAAAGACGAAGTAATCAAAAATATAGATAAATTAAAGAAAGACTTGTTTAATTTTAGATTTCAAAGAATTAATTCAGAAATCAAAGATCCATCAAAAATTGGACAAACTAAAAAAACTATAGCCAGATTAAAAACTATACTAAAGGGAAAATTAAATGCCTAAAAAAATATTAACAGGGCTGGTTACTAGTGATAAGCCCAATAAAACTATTACTGTAGCTGTGGAGAGAAAATATTCTCACCCTGTATTAAAAAAAGTGGTTAAAGTTAAAAAGAAATACAATGCCCACGATGAGAATAATAAATTTAAAACTGGAGACAAGGTATCAATTATTGAATGTAAGCCTTTCTCTAAAAATAAAAAATTTCAAGTAATGGATGGATCTAAATGATACAAGTACAAACCGAGTTATTAGTTGCTGATAACACTGGTGCAAAAAGAATTGAGTGTATTAAAGTTCTAGGTGGATCTAAACGTAGATATGCAAGCATTGGTGACACTATTGTTATTGCCGTTAAAGAAGCAATACCCAAAGGTAAGGTTAAAAAAGGTTCAGTTCATAAAGCGGTAGTTGTCAGAGTTAAAAAGGGTATTCATAGAGACGATGGATCTAAAGTAAAATTTGATAATAATGCTGCAGTTTTAGTCGATGACAAAGGCGAGCCAGTTGGAACTAGAATTTTTGGCCCTGTAACAAGAGAATTAAGAAATAGAGGTCAAATGAAAATAATTTCATTGGCTCCAGAGGTTTTATAAAATGATTAAAAAAGGCTCTAAAGTAAAAGTATTAACAGGAAGAGATAAAAAAAAAGAGGGTGAAGTTATTGAAATAGACAGACCCAATAATAGAGCAAAGGTTCAAGGAATTAATATTGTGAAAAAACATGTAAAAACTACAAAAGAAAAAAAAGGTGGGATCGTTTCTAAAGAAAGCTTTATTCATATTTCCAACCTTGCACTTATTGACACAAAAGAAAAAATAAAAAAAACTGAGGCTAAAAAATAATGACACCAAGATTAAAAGAACTTTATTATAAAGAAATTCAGCCTGCCCTTAAAGAAAAGCTGGGTTTTAAAAATACATACCAAGGACCAAAAGTTGTCAAAGTTGTTATTAATATGGGCTTAGGTTTAGACGGCGCTGAAGCAAAAATATTAAAATCTACTGAAGAAGATTTGGGAAAAATTACCGGACAAAAACCAGTTATTACTAAATTTAAAAAATCTGTAGCAAACTTTAAAACTAGAAAAGGGACTAATGCTGGTTTAAAAGTTACCCTAAGAGGCAACAAGATGTATGAATTTATCGATAGACTTGTTAACATTGCCTTACCAAGAATTAAAGATTTTAGAGGTTTGTCACCTAAAGGTTTCGATAAATTCGGCAACTATACTTTTGGAATCAAAGAGCACATAATTTTTCCTGAAGTTAATTTTGATAGAATTGATAAAATTAGAGGGCTTGATGTGGTGGTTGTAATCGCCGCAATGAATAAAGATCATAGTTTGGCTCTTCTGGAAAAATTGAATTTTCCATTCATTAAAAAAGGAGATAATTAAAATGGCTAAAGTAAGTGCAGTTCAAAAAAATGACAAAAGAATTAAACTTTCAGATCGACTCTTTAAAAAAAGACAAGCTTTGAAAAAAATTATTATGGATAAGAAAATTTCATTAGAAGAAAGATTCACGGCGCAGCAAAAACTGTCTAATTTGCCAAGGAACTCTGCAAAAAATAGAGTAATGAACAGGTGTCAAATCACTGGTAGACCTCACGGTGTTTATAGAAAATTAAAAATATCAAGAATAGCTTTAAGAGACTTAGGATTGCACGGGTTAATTCCTGGCATGACGAAGTCGAGCTGGTAGAAAGGAATATATGAGTTTAAGTGACCCAATCGGGGATATGATTGCAAGAGTTAAAAATGCTTTAGTGAGAAATCACAAAAAAGTAGCACTGCCTTCGTCTAACTTTAAGGTAAAGATTGCAGATATTTTAAAAAGTGAAGGATTTATTAAGGATTACAAGATTAATGCTGAGGATAATAAACCAGTTTTATCAATTGACTTAAAATATTACTCAGGAAATCCAGTTATAAGTACTTTTGAAAGAGTATCAAAACCAGGTAGAAGAATATTTTCAAGTGCCGATAGTTTGCCAAAAATTAATGGCGGACTTGGAGTTGCAATTGTATCAACACCAAAAGGTGTTATGACTGATGTTGATGCCAGAAAACAAAAAGTTGGTGGCGAAATAATCTGTAAGGTATTTTAATGTCTAAAATTGGTAAAATAAGTATTTCAATTCCTGAAAAAGTTAAAGCTGTGCTGTCTGGAAACATTCTTAATATTGAGGGACCCTTAGGAAAAAAATCCCTTAACGTTGATTTAGAAATGTTTAACGTTGATATTACAGAGGGAAAAGAAATATCCATTAAACCAAAAATAGTTGATAAAAATTCAAAAAGACTTTGGGGCATGAATAGAAGTCTAATTAATAACGCTGTGATTGGTTCTAGCACTGGTTATGAAAAAATCCTTGAGCTTGTTGGTGTTGGATATAGAGCAGCATTAAAAGATAAGGTTCTAAATTTACAGTTAGGTTACAGTCATGATATAAACTTTGATATTCCGGATGGTATTACAATCATTGTTGAAAAACAGACAACAGTAAAGGTCAGTGGATCTGATAAACAGCAAGTTGGAATGGTTTGTTCAAAGATTAAATCTTTCAGAAAGCCTGAGCCCTACAAAGGTAAAGGTATAAGAGAAAAAGGTCAGTACATATTAAGAAAAGAAGGAAAGAAAAAATAATGAAATTAAAAGCTATTGATAGAAAAAAGTTCAGGGTTACAAATAAAGTTAAAAGAGTTTCTTCTCCTGATAGGTTTAGATTAAGCATTTCAAGATCTGCAAAAAATATATCTGCTCAGATAATTGATGATGTTAAAAATATCACACTATTATCCTCTTCTTCAATTGAGAAAGACATCAAAGCGATGGATAAAGTTAATAAAACAGAAGTCTCAAAAATTGTTGCTGAAAAATTAGCTAAAAAAGCCATAGAGAAAAAAATAACAAAAATCTATTTTGATAGAGGTGTTTACAAATATCATGGTAGAGTTAAGGCATTTGCAGAAACATTACGTAAAAATGGGATGGAGTTTTAATTATGGATTTTAAAAATAAAATTGACGACGGTATTCTTGAAAAATTAGTTCACATTAATAGAATAACAAAAGTAGTAAAAGGTGGACGTAGATTTGGTTTCTCTGCTTTAGTTGTAGTCGGAAATCAGGCAGGTAAAATTGGAATAGCTCATGCTAAAGCAAAACAAGTACCTGATGCAATTAAAAAAGCAAATGAAACTGCTAGACGACAGTTGATGCATATTCCTTTAAGAGAAGGAAGAACTATTCATCATGATGTTTATGGAAAAGATGGTGCTGGTAAAATTATTTTAAGATCTGCTCCCAAGGGCACTGGCATTATTGCTGGTGGTCCTGTTAGAGCTGTTTGTGAGGTTTTAGGTATTAAAGATATAGTTGCTAAATCAATGGGAACATCAAATCCCCACAACATGATAAGAGCAACAATGAAAGCTCTTTCAAAACAAAATTCACCTAAACATATAGCAACAATTAGAAATAAAAAGATTTCTGAAGTAATTGAAAAAAGAGGATAATGAGTACATTAAATACAACTGGTAAAGTTTTATACAAAAAAAGAATGAGAGTTGGTAGAGGTATCGGTTCTGGAAAAGGAAAAACCTCTGGTAGAGGTGTAAAAGGTCAAAAATCTAGATCAGGTGTGGCTATTAAAGCTTTTGAAGGTGGTCAAATGCCTTTGTACAGAAGATTACCGAAAAGAGGATTTAATGCGATCAAACGATATCAGTCCATTATTGCAATAATGAACTTAGAAAAAATTCAATCTTACATCGATGAAAAAACTATTAAATCAAGTGAAGTTATAAATATCGCTTTACTTATAAAATTAAGATTAATTAATAAAAACTCTCAAAAATTAAAAATACTTGGCACAGGTGATATTAAAGATAAAGTAAGTATTGAAGCTGATCTCATATCAAAATCTGCTGTGGTGAAATTAGAAAAAGCTGGCGGCGTAATACAGTTAAAAAAGTAATTAAGATATTATGAGCGCATCACCTCAAACTAATGATCTTAAAAATCGAATATTTTTCACAATTTTTATTTTAGCAGTTTATAGATTTGGTACTTTTGTACCTTTGCCAGGCATTGATCCAGAGCAATTACAGGTAATGATGAGCGGTAATCAAAAAGGTTTACTTGGAATGTTTAATGTTTTTGCGGGAGGAGCCGTCAGTAGAATGGCTATATTTGCCCTTGGAATAATGCCGTATATTTCTGCTTCAATCATTGTTCAATTATTGACAGGTGTATCTGACTATTTTAAAAATTTAAAAGCACAAGGTGAAGTTGGTAGGGCAAGGATTACTCAAATAACAAGATATGGAACCGTCTTATTGGCTACAGTTCAGGGATACGGCCTATGTGTTGGTTTGGAATCTTCAGCTGATCTGGTTATTAATCCTGGCTTATTTTTTAAGATAACAACAGTATCAACTATAGTTGCTGGAACGATGTTTTTGATGTGGCTTGGGGAGCAGATAACTCAAAGAGGTATTGGTAACGGTATATCACTAATTATTTTTGCTGGAATTGTAGCTGAAATTCCAAGGGCTTTAGTTACAACTTTTGAATTAGGAAGAACGGGTGCCGTATCAACAGTTATGATTATTGGAATTTTTGTTTTGTTAGTTGCAACAATAATGTTTATCGTTTTTATGGAAAGAGCACTAAGAAAAATTCTTATAAATTACCCTAAGAGACAAATGGGTAACAAAATGTATGGTGGAGAATCTTCTCACTTACCTCTAAAGATCAACCAAGCGGGAGTTATACCTGCAATTTTTGCATCAGCATTATTATTATTACCTGTAACTTTTTCTAATTTTACTTTTTCAGATAGTGATACCTTTTTAAATATAAGCTCTTACTTTACTCAAGGACAGCCCCTGTACATGCTCTTATATGCTTCTGGAATAATATTTTTTACATTTTTTTACACATCAATTACTTTTAATCCAACTGAGACTGCTGATAATTTAAGAAAATATGGTGGTTTTGTCCCGGGTATTAGACCTGGAGAGAATACAGCTTTGTACATTGATAAAATTGTTACTAAACTTACCACAATAGGTGCTCTATACTTAACTACAGTATGTTTGATGCCTGAGTTTTTAATTGCTAATTACCCAATACCTTTTTATCTAGGTGGTACATCAATTTTAATTGTTGTTGTTGTCGCAATAGATACTGTAACTCAAATACAAACTAGATTAATGAGCTCTCAATACGAGCAGTTAATTAAAAAAACTAAATTCGGTAAGTAAACTGTGAGTATAATTTTATTTGGTCCTCCAGGAGCTGGAAAGGGGACACAAGCTCAATTTATCGTAAAAAAACATAACTTTTTTCAATTATCAACAGGAAATCTTTTAAGGGAAGAGGTTAAACTAAAAACACCACTTGGAGAAGAAATCGAAAAATTGATATCAAGTGGTAAATTTGTTTCAGATGAAACGGTTAACATCCTACTAAGACAGTCAATTACAAATTTAAAATTTAGAGACAGAATTATTTTTGACGGTTATCCTAGGAATGTTGAGCAAGCTAAAAACTTAGAATTGATTTTAGGCGAATTTGATCAAACAATTAGCCACATAATATTTTTAAATGTTTCGAAAAGTATTATTGAAAAGCGTATTATGGGTAGAATGACTTGTGAAAAATGTCACATGACTATGAATGAATTTTTTAATAAAGAACAAATTGACCTACATCCTTGTGGTAAAGAGTTCCTAATTAAGAGAAAAGATGATAATTTAGGCGTAGTTATTGCTAGATTTGATACATATATGACTTCAACTAAACCTGTATTAGATTTTTACTCAAATAATGCAAATTTCACCGAAATTGACGGAGCAGGAGAAATAGACGAGATAACCAACAAAATCAATGATGTTCTTAAGGTTTAAGGCGTTGACTTTAGAACATCTTCTTATATAAAAGGCTAAATTTATTCTCAAAAATATGGCTCGTATAGCAGGTGTAAACATTCCACAAAACAAACTTGTTCAAATAGGATTAACTTATATCTATGGTATAGGTAATAAGTTTTCAAATCAGATTTGTACATCATTAGAAATTCCAAAAGCCAAAAGAATAAATGAACTAACTGACGATGATATTTTAAAAATTAGAGAGTACATTGATGCTAATTTTAAAGTGGAAGGTGACCTTAGAAGAGATTATTCTTTAACTATAAAGAGATTAATAGACCTTGCTTGTTACAGAGGATCAAGACATAGAAAAAAACTGCCTGTTAGAGGACAAAGAACGCGATGTAATGCTAGAACAAGAAAAGGTAAAGCAATCGCAATTGCAGGAAAAAAATTAACACCACTTAAAAAATAATTAATTTATGGCTAAAGTTGATAAAGTAGAAACTCCAGATACTGTTGTAGAGAAAAAAGTAGAAAAAAAAGTTGCTAAGGGTTCTAAAAAAAGTTCTTACTCAAAAAAAAAGAGGATTAAAAAACATATTCTTAATGGAATTGCTTATGTGCAATCAACATTTAATAATACAATAATTTCTATAGCTGATACTAATGGAAATGTTATTTCATGGGCATCCGCCGGACAAAAAGGTTTTAAAGGTTCAAGAAAATCTACTCCGTATGCCGCACAAATAGCAGCAGATTCTGCGGCCTCCAAAGCATTGGAGTATGGAATGAAAACATTAACAGTTCAAGTTAAGGGACCTGGTTCAGGTAGAGAAACAGCTTTAAGAGCTTTACAGGCGAAGGGATTTAAAATTCTTTCAATAAAAGATACAACACCAATGCCACATAACGGCGTAAGACCACCAAAAAAAAGGAGAGTTTAACAAATGGAAAGTTTAAATGTAAATGCTAAAAATTGGAAAGCATTAATTAAACCAGCTCAATTAGATGTCAAAATTAGTGATGATAAATCTCATGCAAAAATTATAGCTGAGCCATTAGAAAAAGGTTATGGTTTAACTTTAGGAAATTCTTTAAGAAGAATTTTACTTTCATCTATAAGAGGTACTGCAGTAACTTCGATTCAAATTGATGGTGTATTACATGAATTTACCTCCATTAAAGGTGTAAGAGAAGATGTAACTGATATAGTATTAAATGTTAAGTCATTAGCGTTAAAAAGCTCTTCCGATACAGTAAAAAAACTTATTCTAGACGCTAAGGGACCTGGGGAAATTAAAGCTTCAGATATAGACCCAATAGCAGATATTGAAATATTAAACCCAGATTTTGTTATCTGTAATTTAGATGAAAATACACATTTCCATATGGAAATGAATGTGGGTACTGGCAAAGGTTATGTGCCAGCTGTAATGAATAAGCCTGAAGAACCACCCCTTGGTTTAATAGCAATAGATTCTTTATATAGTCCAGTTAAAAAAGTTTCATATGCTATAAGCACTGCAAGAGAAGGTAAGGCATTAGATTATGATAAATTAACTATGGAAGTTGAAACAAATGGTTCAATCTCTGCTGAAGATGCAGTTGCATATTCTGCTAGAATTTTTCAAGATCAATTAAATATGTTTGTTAATTTTGATGAACCAGTAGAAGCGCCAATTAAAGAAGTTTCAACTGAGCCTGAGTTTAACAAAAATCTATTAAGAAAAGTAGATGAGTTAGAATTATCAGTTCGTTCAATGAATTGTCTAAAAAATGATAACATTATTTATATAGGTGACCTTGTTCAAAAGTCAGAAGGTGAAATGCTCAGAACTCCTAATTTTGGAAGAAAATCACTTAATGAAATCAAAGAAGTTTTAACTTGTATGTCTTTATACCTTGGTATGGAAATACCAAATTGGCCACCAGAAAATATTGCTGAAATGTCTAAGAAATTAGAGGAGCAAATCTAATGAGACACGGAATGGCTAATAAGAAGCTGAATAGAACCTCTGAACATAGAAAAGCGCTATTAAAGAATATGTTAAACTCTTTAATCAAATATGAGCAGATTACTACAACGCTTCCAAAAGCTAAATTCTTAAAACCGCAAGCTGACAAAATAATCACACTCGGCAAGAAAGTAACTCTACAAACAACAAAAATGTTAATGACAAAATTACAAGATATTACTTCAGCTCATAAAGTTACAAAGACTCTATCTAAAAGATATGAAGCAAGACATGGTGGTTATACTAGAATTATTAAGGCTGGATTTAGATATGGCGACAATGCACCAATGGCTGTAATTGAATTTGTTGATAGGGACGTTGAAGCAAAAAGAGTAGATAGAAAGATAAAAGAACCAGTTAAAAGCAAAAAAGATGAGAAAAAATTAGCTACTGCTTAATTTCTTATATAAAAATATCACATCATGAAAAAGTCATTCAACGTTGATTTAACGTTTAACGATATGCGTATAGATCGATGGATTAGAAATAATTTAGGAAGTATTCCACAAGGTTTAATTGAAAAAAGTTTAAGAAGTGGAAAAATTAAACTTAACAAAAAAAAAACAAAAAGCTCACAAAAAGTTAAGACTGGTGATTCAATAGATTTGTTCAATTTTGACTACACGGAAACAATAGTTCAAAAAAAAATAAAATTTGTACCTTCTGAAGAAATCGTTAAAGAAAACGAAGAATTAATTATTGATAATAATGATGATTTTATTGTGTTAAATAAAAGTTCAGGTATTTCAGTTCAAGGTGGAACAAAATCTAAAAAAAACTTAGTAGATATTTTTGCACGAAGTGAAATTTTTCAAAACACAAAACCTTTTTCTGTTCATAGGCTGGATAAAGATACGTCAGGTGTTTTTATTATGGCAAAACATAGAGAAGCCGCACAACTATTAACTTCACTATTTAGATTAAGAAAAGTACACAAAACATATTTAGCTATTTGCCATGGTGAACTACAAAAAGATTCAGGTGAATGGAATAATGATCTTACTAGATATGACGATGATAAGGAAATAATAGAAAAAGCCAAGACTCTGTACAAGGTTTTAGATAAAAATTCAATTTGTAGTTTGGTGGAAATGAAACCAATAACTGGTAGAAAACACCAGCTTAGAAAACAACTGTATGCAGCGGGTTGTCCAATTTATGGTGATCAGAAATATAAATTTAGCAATACAGATAAAGCTATTAACAAAAATTTAATGCTTCACTCTTACCAAATTAAATTTATGATAAGGGATAAAAAATACACATACACTGCACTCTTACCAGATTATTTCAAAAAACTTTTAAAGACTAAAAGACTTAGTTTCCCAAGTTAGTAGTAAAATTATTAACAATTATATCAATTAAATTATCATAATTTTGATCTTTAATTTCTTTTAGGTTGGTAATTCCTTTATCTGAAATACCACACGGTACAATATTTTGATATTTTTTAAGATCATTACAAATATTTATTGCAAACCCATGATAGGCAATCCATTTACTAACTCTTATTCCAATCGCTGCCACTTTCTTAATATCTGATTCATCATTCACCCAAATACCAATATTTCTAGGATCACCAAATGAGGCTATGTTAAACTCTGATAAACTTTCGATAATTGTCTTTTCAATTAATGTTATAAATTTTCTAATATCTTTATTCCTTTTTTTTAAATCTATAACAAAATAACAAATTAACTGCCCTGGACCATGATAAGTAATTTTGCCCCCTCTATTAGTTTTAATTAAATTGATACTCTTATTCAAAATTTCATCTTCTTTATAGCTGGTACCAGCTGTATAAATTTCTTGATGTTCTAGGATCCAAATTAAATCACTTTTTTTTTCACTACTTACTGCAATTAACCTTTTTTCAAGAAGCTTTATAGCGACATCATATTTTACACGTTTTATGGACTTTTTAATCTCTATATTCATTTATAAATTGTATTTTTCTTATTATATACTATTAGTGCAAAACTGATTTATAGGTAAATTTATGTCTTTAATAAAAAAAATAAAAGATAAAAAAGTTAATTTTGAGTTTAATAAAGAGTACTTAAAAATTGTTGTAAGCAAGATTGCTAATAATGATGCTCAATTTATTACAAATTCGTTCAATGAGATGCATCCTGCTGATGCGGCTGATATTATCGAGCTTCTTGGTCAAAACGATAGAGAAAGTCTAATTAAACTTAATAATTTTAATATTGATCCTGAAGTTTTTATTGAACTGAATGAATCTATTCAATCTGAAATTATTGCATATTTATCATCGGATTCGATTGTTAAGCTTTTAAAAAATCTTGAATCAGATGATGCGATTTCCATCTTGGAAAATGTTGATGAGAAAGATAAAAATGATATTTTAAGCTCATTACCACCAAAGGATCGTTTTGCTTTACTTGAGAGTTTAAGTTATCCAGAAGACACTGCTGCAAGAATAATGCAGCGTGAATTTACGGCAACGCCAAGTAATTGGACTGTAGGACAAACAATTGATTATTTACGTGAAAACAAAGATTTACCAGAAGAATTTTTAGAAATTTTTATTGTAGATGAAGACTTCAAACCTATTGGCACAGTTCCATCATCTAAAGTTTTAACAACGCCAAGAGATACAAAAATGTTATCTATTATGTCAGAATCTCAATTACTTATCCCTGTAGATATGGATAAAGAAGAGGTTGGTAACGTCTTTGAGAATTATAATTTAAACTCTGCTGCAGTAGTTGATAAAACCAACAAATTAGTTGGCATGATTATGTACGATGATGTTTTAACCGTATTAAAAGATGAAGCGGAAGAAGACGCTTTAAGATTAGCTGGAGTAGGTGACGAAGAAATTACAGACGGTGTTTTTAAAAAAACAAAAAGAAGATTTAATTGGCTGTTATTAAATTTATTCACTGCCTTTCTTGCAACTTGGGTGATCAGTTTATTTGGTGCAACAATAGAACAAATGGTTGTTTTAGCTTTTTTAATGCCAATTGTTGCTTCGATGGGAGGGAATGCGGGAATGCAAACATTAGCAGTTACAGTTAGAACTTTAGCAACAAATGATTTAACCAAAAACAACATTTCACAGAATATTTTAAAAGAATTTAATATAGGAATTCTAAATGGAATTATATTTGCCATAATTAGCGCCCTAGTAGTTCAAATTTGGTTTCAAGATTCTTTACTTTCAATGATTATATCTATGTCAATGATTGTTACGATGATAGTAGCTGGCTTATTTGGAATTGTAGTTCCGATAACTTTAAAAAAAATGAATATTGATCCTGCTATTGCATCAAGTGTATTTGTTACTACAATAACTGATGTTATAGGTTTTGTGTCGTTCTTAGGTGTTAGTGCTTACTTTCTTTAAAAGTTGTCTATCAATCTTACACCATTCATATAATAGGCAATAAAAACTTTAAAGGGTTTATTATTTAGATTGACACTTAAGTCTATTAAATTTCTACACTCCAAGTATTCAATTTTAAGATCAAATTTATTGATCATTTTTTGTTTTAATATTTTAATCAACCTTTTAGCATCATTTGGATAAAGGTTTATTATATTCTTTATATCAAATAATTCTTTAGCGATAATACTTGAGATTTTCAGACCATCTTTATTTAACAATTTATTTCTAGTCGATAAAGCTATTCCATTTGAACTTCTAATTGTTCTGCATGAAAAAACTTTAGTTTGATATCTTTTTTCTATGAACTTTTGAGCTAAAAAAAATTGCTGATAATCTTTTTCACCCATAAACATTATTTTTGGTGATATCAATTGTATAAAGCGGTTTAAGACATCAAGCACACCTTCAAAATGACCTTTTCTAAACTTGGCACATAAAATCTTTTGTGATTTTTTCAACGTGATTTTGAGTGAATTCTTTTTCTTATAAATTTGACTTACAGTTGGCAAGTAAACTAAGTCAACCTTCAATTTTTTAAGAATCTTAAGATCTTCACTTAAACTCTTAGGATAATTACTAAAATCATGTTTATCGTTAAATTGAGTTGGATTTACAAAAATACTAACTATTGTTTTTTTACATTTTTTTTTAGATGTTTTGATTAAAGTCTCATGACCCTTATGTAGCCCTCCCATTGTTGGTACAAATCCGAATTCTTTTTCTTTCTTAATTGCCTTATTTAAATCAGATATTTCTCTTATTAATTTCATTTGTAATAATATAATTAATAAGTAAAACATTTATATGATTAAACAAGCTATAATTCCTTTAGCAGGACTTGGAACCAGACTACTTCCTCTAACAAGTGTTTTTGCGAAAGAGCTTTTACCTATCAACGGTAAACCGGGCATAGAATACATCCTTGACGAATGTATAGCAGCTGGAATTAAAGAGGTTATTTTTATCATTTCAAAAAAAAAGATAATGATTAAAAAATATTTTTATAACGATAAATTTTATAAAGATATAATTAAACGTAAAAAAGACCAACGTATTTTAAAAGAATATAAAAAAATTTTGAAATATAAAAAAATGATCAAGTTTGTTTTTCAAGACAAGCCTCTTGGAACGGGTGATGCTGTTCTTAAAACTAAAAATCTTATTAAAGACAAATATTTTTTAATGTTATTACCTGATGACTTAATAGCTAAACATAATTGCTCAAAATCCATGATTGCTGTTCATAAAAAATTCAATGCATCAGTTATGGCCAGTATGAAAGTAGGAAAAAAAGAAGTTTCACGATGGGGAATTTATGACATTAAAAAAAAAATTAATAATAAAAACTTCGAAATCAAAAGTGTTGTTGAAAAACCGTCCATTAAACAAGCGCCATCAAACCACGCAGTTATCGGCAGGTATATACTGCCAATGACGATTTTTAAAAGATTATCAAAACTTAAACCTGGTAAAGGTGGAGAGATTCACATTACAGATGCTATACAATCTTTAATTGATGATAATAATAAATTTATAGGTCATTCTTTTTCAGGTAAATATTTAGATTGTGGAACAATGAATGGCTATATTAATTCAACATTGGAGATTGCGAAAATATGAAACTATGTATGATTGGAACGGGCTATGTTGGGTTAGTTAGCGGTGTTTGCTTCTCTGATCTAGGTAATGATGTTATTTGTGTAGATCGTGATCAAAAAAAAGTTGAAGATTTAAAAAAAGGAATTATTCCAATTTATGAGCCAGGCTTAGATGAGTTGGTTTTAAAAAATTACAAAAATAAGAGATTAAAATTTTCTATAGATTTAAAGGATTCTATTTCAAAGTCAGATATAATATTTATTTGTGTTGGCACTCCTACCAAGAAAAATGGTAACGGTGCAGATTTAAGTCAAGTCTATAATGTTGCTAAAGAAATTAGAAAATCAATTTCTAAATTTAAAATCATAATTACTAAATCTACAGTTCCTGTTACAACAGGTGATGAAATTGAAAAGATAATCTCACAAAAAATATCTAAAAAACTTTTTTCAGTAGTTTCAAATCCAGAGTTCTTAAGAGAAGGTGAGGCTATTAGAGATTTTACTTACCCTGATAGAGTTGTAATTGGTACAAAGGATAAAAGGTCTAATAAAGTTCTAAAGAACCTTTATTCACCATTAATATCAAAAGGAGCAAAATATGTTAATACATCAAGAAGAGCTGCGGAATTAATCAAATATGCATCTAATGCTTTTTTAGCTACAAAAATTACTTTTATTAATGAGCTTGCAAATTTATGTGAAAAAATTGACGTAAATATTGAGGATATTTCTATTGGTATGGGTCTTGATAAAAGAATTGGTGGACGTTTCTTAAGAGCGGGTCCTGCATATGGTGGTTCATGTTTTCCAAAAGACACTAAAGCAATAATTAATACAGCTGATAAATTTAAGACAGATCTATCGGTTATTAAAAGTGTGATTAAATCTAATGAAAATAGATCCTCATTATTACTAAAAAGAGTTTTTGACATTTTAAAAGGTAAAGTTAAGAATAAAAAAATATGTTTTCTAGGCGTTACCTTTAAAGCTAATACTGATGATATGAGAGATTCATCTAGTTTAACCATGATACCTTCATTGATTAAAAAAGGTGCAAAAATAAATTATTATGATCCAACGGGTGAAAAAAATGATTTTAAAAAATTAAAAAATGTTAATTTTTCAGAAAATATTAATTCTGCGATAAGAGACTCAACCTTAATAATAATTCATACTGAATGGAATGATTTCAAATCAATAAACTTTAAAAAAGTAGTTAAAAATAAAAATTTTATTATATTTGATATGAGAAATATTTATTCACCTGCCAAGATGAAAGAATTAAGAATTAAATATTTTGGTGTCGGCCATTAATTTAATTCAAAAATAGCATCAACTTCTACAGAAACACCTAGTGGTAAACTATTTGTACTAACAGCAGCTCTTGTATGCATTCCAGCATCACCAAAAACAGAAACAATTAAATCTGATGCTCCATTAATTACCTTAGGTTGTTCTATAAAATCTTCTGTTGAATTAACAAAACCAGTTAGCTTTACACAGGATTTTATTTTTGATAAATCTTCGTTACAAGCTTTTTTAACTTGAGAGATTATATTTAAACCACATCTTTTAGCAGCCTCATAACCATCTTCTGTTTTTAATTCTTTTCCAACTTTGCCTTTTATTAATTGACCATCAGCTGATATTGAAATTTGTCCCGATATATACAGAAGCTTTCCAATAATTTTCGACGCAACGTAAGATCCAACTGGATCTCTTGCTTCAGGTAAATCTAGTTTTAATTTTTTAATATTATCTTCAAAACTCATGTTTATTTCCTTTTTCTCTTTATTTTCTTTTTTTTTGTTTTCTTACTTTTATCGTATTCCATTCTTTTCTCAATTAATATTAACGCCTCTTCCATATTGAGTTCTATAGGGTCTTTTTCCTCTGGTATCGTTGCGTTAAGAGATTTATATTTAATATATGGTCCGTACTGACCCTTCATTACCCTAACAGGTTTTTTGTCTTCAGGATGTTCTCCTAGATCTTTTATAATTGATGCAGACATTCTACCTGGTTTAGCCTCTGCTATTAGAGTTATTGCTCTATTAAGACCAATTGAAAAAATTTCTTCGATATTTTCAATCCTTGCTGACTTATTTTCACATTTTAAATATGGACCAAATCTTCCTGAATTCAATATTATATCTTTTTGATTTTCAGGGTTAATGCCTAAACTTCTTGGCAATGAGCACAAAAATTTAGCTCTATTAAGATCCACACTATCTAATGTAATTCCTTTAGGAATAGATACATTTCTTAAATTATTATCTTCTTTTTTTAAATTCTTTTTTTTTGTTTTCTTTTTCTTTTTTATTTCAACTATAACTTTTTCTTTAACTTCCTCAATTTTTTCGTATTGCAAATAAGGACCAAATCTTCCATTTTTAAGATACATGTCATTACCATTTTCATGTTTTCCAATAAGTTTTGGTTCAGTTAGTTGAGATTGAGCAGCCGTTTTAGCTTTAGATAGGGGCCTAGTAAATTTACAATCTGGGTAATTTGAACAACCTATAAAAGCACCACCTCTAAAACTATTTTTTAAACTTAAAGATCCACTATCACATAATTTACATTGTCTATTAATATTTCCCTCCTTATCTCTTTCAAAAATTAAACTACCTAGACTTTCGTTTAAGAGATCTAAAACTTCTCTGGTTCTTTTCTCTTTAACGTCAGATACATTTTGATTAAAATCTTTCCAAAATAACTCTAGAACCTTTATCCACCCTTCCTTACCAGTTGTTATATCGTCAAGCTTGTTTTCTAAGCTTGCAGTAAAGTTATAATCAACATACTTAGAGAAAAGTTTTTCAAGAAAAGCAGAAATTAATTTGCCCCGATCTGTTGGATGAAATCTTTTGTTAATTGCTTCTGCATACCCTCTAGTAGATATGACTGATATTATGCTTGCATAAGTTGAGGGTCTTCCAATACCCAGTTCCTCTAATTTTTTAACTAAACTTGCTTCTGAATATCTAGGTGGAGGCTGTGTAAAATGTTGCTCATCTAATAGAGCTTCTATATTAACTTGACCTATGTTCATCTCAGGAAGGATAGCTTCATCATCACCTTTTTTAGTATCTTTCATAACTCTTAAGAAACCATCAAACTTAATAACAGATCCACTAGCCTTACAGATTGTTCCATTGTTATCTGAGGTTATCGTTATAGTATTTCTATCAAATTGAGCAGGTTTCATTTGAGAGGATAGGGCTCTACTCCAAATTAAATTGTATAATTTATGCTGATCTGGACTTAGATATTTTTTAACTGTATCTGGTGCACGCATAATATCTGTGGGTCTAATTGCTTCATGTGCTTCTTGAGCATTTTTTGCTTTTTTCCCAGAGTAACTTGCCGCATTATCTGGAACATATTCTTCACCAAACTCACTTTTTATATATTTCCTAAAAGTGTCTATAGCGTCTGTAGATAGATTAGTGCCGTCTGTTCGCATGTATGTGATAAGACCAATAGTTTCACCGTCTATTTCTATACCTTGATAAAGTTTTTGAGCTATTTGCATTGTACGTGATGCTCCAAATCCTAGCCTACCAGAAGAAACTTGTTGCAATGTAGAGGTAGTAAAAGGCCCTAAAGGGTTTCTATTTACAATTTTGCTAGAGATGTCGTTTATTTTGAAATTCTTAGAACTTACCTCGTCAATTGCTTTGTCAATCTCAGTTTTATTTTTAAAAGAAAATTTTTCAATTTTTTGATTATTTAGTTGAGTGATACTTGCTAATATAGAATTTTTATCAGTATCGTTGAATTGAACACTTAAAGTCCAAAATTCCTCAGGATCAAAAAGTTCTATTTCATGTTCTCGTTCTGTAATTAATTTTAAAGCAACTGACTGAACACGTCCTGCAGATTTAGAACCGGGCAGTTTTGTCCATAAAATTGGCGAGATGTTAAAACCAACTAAATAGTCTAAGGCTCTTCTAGCCATGTAAGCATCAACAAGTAGGGGGTCGATTTGACGTGGGTTTTCAATTCCATGAATAACTGCTTTTTTTGTAATTTCATTAAAAACAACTCGCTCTACATGCTTGTCTTTAATTAATTTTTTTTCATTTAGATACTCTTTGACATGCCAAGCAATTGCTTCTCCTTCACGGTCTGGGTCAGTTGCTAATATGATTTTTGAAGAAATTTTAGCTGCATCTGTAATTTCTTTAAGATATTTTTTAGAAAAACTATCTACTACCCATTCCATTTTAAAATTATTTTCTGGATCAACAGAACCATTTTTTGAGGGAAGGTCTCTAATATGACCATAACTCGCCAATACAATATAATCATCACCTAGATATTTATTGATAGTTTTTGCTTTAGCTGGACTTTCTACGATTACAAGATTCATTACTAAACAAATTACTTAAAAGACCTGGATAGTCAAATCAATAAATTTTAGTCTTTGTTTCTTCTTTGTTTTTCAATCGTTTGACGTTTTCTCTATGTGTATAGAATATAAGTACAAACATTATTATGAAAAATATTGAAATATAATTATCAAAAATTATTAAATAAATTGGAACCATTAAACTACCCACAAGAGATGAAAGCGATGAGTATTTTGAAATAAAAAATGTAACAGCCCAACTAACAATGAACACTAAACCCAAAACTATGTTTATTGAAAATAATATTCCAACATATGTTGCAACACCCTTACCCCCTTTAAACTTGAGCCATATGGGGAAAACGTGACCTAAAAATGTACTTAGCGATGCAATAAAGATATAATCTGGGTAATTAAATTTCACATATAAAACAGGTAATACAGCCTTTGCTATATCCAGTAATAAAGTTGCGTAACCTAACGTTTTATTACCTGTTCTAAGAGCATTAGTAGCTCCAATGTTTCCTGAGCCAATATTTCTAATATCTTTTTTTAAAAATATTTTTGTAAGTATAAAACCAAAAGGTATAGATCCCAATAAATATGAGCTTAATGCAACGATTAAATATTCCATTTTTATAACTTAAATAATTCTTCACCTTTTACAAATGTATTAGTGACTTTACCTTGGAGTTTTTTGTCTTCGATAGAGGTGTTTTTTGATTTTGAGATAAGTTTTTCTTTTTTAACAACCCATGGTTTATCAATATCTACAATACAAAAATCTGCTTCATTACCCACCGAAAGATTACCCTTATTAATTTTTAAAATTTTTGCAGGGTTTGATGTTAAGGCTTTAATTATAGTTTCTAATTTAACAGAACCATTGTGATATAACTCTAGACTTAGTGATAAAAGCGTTTCTATTCCCGAGGCTCCTGTAGATGCCTGTGCAAACGTTAATCTTTTTTGCTCTTCATCTTCCGGTTTATGATCAGATACAATAACATCTATTGTTTCATCTTTTAATCCTTGTACTAGAGCAACTCTATCCTCTTCAGTTCTTAATGGTGGTGATAACTTTAAGAAAGTTCTGAAATCCCCTATATCATTTTCATTTAATGAAAGGTTATTTATTGAAACACCTGTTGTAAATTTAACTTTATTTTTTCTTTCCTCAATAATCTCAACTGATTTTGCAGCTGAAATTTGTGATATGTGATATCTACATTTAATATTTTCAAGTAACGTTAGATCTCTTTCAATGATTATTCTTTCTGCAACAGCAGGTATTCCAGATAAGCCAAGTTTTGTTGCAATAATTCCAGAATTAATCATTCCATTTTTAGACAAATCATAATCTTCAGCATGCTGCATGATAAGTGTGCCTAAATCTTTAGCTGAGTTCATTATACGTGACATCAGTCTAGTATTTTGAATTGTTTTAACCCCATCTGTAAATCCAACTATTCCTCTAGTTTGAAGTAGACCAAATTCAGTCATGGTAGTTCCATCAATATTTTTTGTGAGAGCGGCACTTGGAAAAACATTAATTTTAGATTTATCTCTTCCACGTCTTTTTAAAAAATCTACTATAGAAACGTTATCAATAATTGGATCTGTATTTGGCATAGTAACAACCGATGTAACTCCACCAGCGAGGGCTGCATTACTTAGTGTTCTAAAATTTTCTTTATACTCATAACCAGGTTCACCTGCAAAGACACGCATATCAACAAGACCTGGGAATATATATTTGCCATTCAAGTCTATTACTTTTTCTCTTGAAGGAATGTTATTAGAATTTACTTTTTTACCAATAGCTTCAATTAAGCCATCTTCTCCAATAATTAATCCACCATTCTCGTTAATAGAGTTATGAGGGTCAATTATATTTGCATTTATAAAGTATTGTTTTTTCATTTATTCACAAAATATTTTTAAACAAGCCATTCTTACAGCAACACCTAACTCAACCTGTTCCTTAATTACGCTTCTGTTAATGTCATCTGCCAATTTTGTATCAATTTCAATCCCTCTATTCATTGGACCTGGATGCATAATTAAAGCATCATCTTTTGCATGAGAAAGCTTATCTGGTGTAAGACCATAATATTCATAATATTCTCTATTGGATGACAAGAATGAACTGGTCATTCTTTCATTTTGTAATCTCAACATCATTACGATGTCACAGTCCTTTAATCCTTTTTTCATATCAGTAAATGTATTCACACCGAATTTTTCTATTTCTTTTGGCATTAAGTTTGATGGAGCAATAATATTAACTTCTGCACCTAACATATTAAGTAAATAGATATTTGATCTAGCAACACGTGAATGTGTGATGTCTCCACAAATTGCAATTCTTAAACCTTCAATTTTTTTTTTACGATTTATAATTGTTAATGCATCTAATAAGGCTTGAGTAGGGTGTTCACGACTTCCATCTCCAGCATTAAGTACTGCGCAATTTACTTTTTGAGATAAAAGATTACATGCTCCTGAATCTTGATGACGAATTACAATAATATCTGGATGCATCGCATTCAATGTCATCGCTGTATCAATAAGTGTTTCTCCTTTTTTAACTGCTGAGTTTGCCATGTTCATAGACATTACATCTGCACCTAATCTTTTACCTGCTAGTTCAAATGAACTTTGAGTTCTAGTCGATGGTTCAAAAAATAAATTAATTTGTGTTTTTCCACTTAAGATATTTAATCTTTTATTTTTACTTTGATTTAGTTTAATAAAAGTTTTAGCTTCATCTAAAATTAGATTTACATCATTAATCGATAGATCTTGAATACCTAAAAGGTGTTTTTGGGAAATCTTAATAGCTTTATTTGTTTTGGTTGCCATTAAAACTAACTCTATAACTATTAAGTATACCTATGGCAAGTATTAATTGTTTAAAAAGTCTATAGCTCCTTGTAAAATAAAAGCTGCTGCATTTTGATCGATAGTTTTAACTCTTTTAGATACATTAACATCTAGTAGACTAGAGAGGTTAAATGCACCAACTGTTGAGAGTCTTTCATCCCATAGCATTACAGGTAAATTAATCGACTTAGATATATTTGATGCTACGTCATTAACAGATTGAGAAGATCTTCCTAAAGAGCCATCCATATTCACTGGATTACCAATAATGATACCACCGATATTGTTTTCTTTAATAATCACATTAAGTTGATCAATAAGTTCATTGGTATTTGTTTTATTTATAGTTTTAAACGGTGTCGCAATTGATTGTTTCTCATCACAAATAGAGACACCAATTCTTTTAGACCCCAAATCTAAACCAATAAATCGTACTTT
>Ga0307986_10000234_pt1 | contig 40939 bp, 39 predicted proteins | sample EllFjometageno82_FD_203170 | JGI IMG/M metagenome (GOLD analysis project Ga0307986, IMG submission 203170) | Marine microbial communities from Ellis Fjord, Antarctic Ocean - #82 | ecosystem: Environmental > Aquatic > Marine > Unclassified | place: Southern Ocean | collected 2014-10-09 | reverse complement strand
TCAAGAAGCCTGGCCAGGGCTTCTTCTTCGGAATCAAAGCTGCGCCGGAAAGTCGGCATCAGGTTTTCCATGACGCTCTCGACCGGAGATACGTGTGCTCCTACAATCCGGCCGCCGTAGGTAATCTGCATACGAACAGCGCCTTGGAGAACCTCATCGGTAGAAGCACGCAGCGCGCTCTTGCTACTTTCTCCCTTGAGGAACTCCCGATAGGCGGCCTCTACGGCCGGAATTGGAACATAAGCAAGCTTGCCGCCCTGGAGAACGCCCCTCCAGGCCAAGTCCTTGTTCTTCCCTTCCAGCACCCGCGTCTGCCCGTGAGAGCGGAAACGGCGGAGCACGTCAAAGTGCCGCTTATCAACAGGGTATCGATCGGTTGCAGACACGGTATCTCGCTCACTCGTAGAAGGTGTCTTGGTCAGCTTCTGGGAGGTCGTTGTCTCGTGCTGAATCCTCAGCATCGTCTTGATCGATCTGGGTTGCAACCCGCTCTGCCCAGAGGTTTCGGAACTCCACATCTGTGAAGATTTCTCCTCGGGCAACCCGCCTGCGCGTGTGCTTGGCATCCATCACCTTGAAGACAAGGTTCTGACCCAGGCTCAGGCAGAACCACTCCTCGACGTTCTCCTTTTGGCTCCGAATGATGACGGACTGCCCTCCAACAACCATGTTCCGCATCAGCTTGACCACTTGATCTTGCGGCACGCGGAGGAGGCGGGAAACCATCCCGAACTCCAGATGTAGATCAGTGTATCCAGCGAGGTCCACCTCTGCGGGGCCAGGCTTCCGCTGCTGCTGCTGCTGCTGCTGCTGCTGCTGCTGCTGCGGCTGCTGCGGCTGCTGCGGCTGTCGACGAGGGGGGCGTTGAGAGCCGCTGGCGCGCTGGGGCTGCGCCTGGGGCCGTTGCTCCGGTCGCTGTTGCGCCGATCTTTGCATCGGACGCTGTGGGCGCTGTGAGTGTTGCTCTGAATCCTGACGGCGCTGCTCTGGCTGCCGTTGGTTCCGCTGGGGAGCGGGTCCTGTCGACTGGCGTTGGCGGCGGCGTGGGTCATTTTCGTTGGGCATAAGCTCCTCGCTCTTGTGACCGATGGTGAAGCGATGTATTACACGGGGAAGGGAGTTATGTCAATGCCAACAAATCCATGGACCGGGAATCTTCAGTCCATCATCATCATGAGGGGCCAAGCAGCCCTCCGTTATCTTGTTCAGCGGGTGGGGAGCACTACCACGAGTGCGAGTCGAACAGCTCAGGTGTCCAGGGGCACTTTAGAGCGGTGGATTGCAGACGACGCGGGTGGGGGGATTCTTGTAGGCCTGAGTGGGCCGACCCGCAACACTTGGCCAGGCTACCCGGCCCCGCTGCCCGCATTAGACGAGGTGATTCTCAGATCGGATCTCCCCTACTCCTCATTCCTGGAAGCTCTCCATGCCTACTCTTCCGAAGGGGTCGACCGGCTACAGGGAGCGCCCTTTGGACTGCTGTCTTTGAGCTGTGGGTATGACCGCTCGAGGTGGCTCCAGATCACTAGGGAGACCTCCCTCCCCGGTACAACGGCGCTGCGCATCGTTGACCCAAGCCATGAGTATCCATCCCAGCTCAAAGCCCTTGATCGGCTTGTTCGATCCGAGTCCTCTCTTGCCATTCTGGAGGCCTGGATAGTGGGTGGCTGCACGGCTGGTCGTCCAATGAAAGAGACTTTTGACGCCCAGCGCATCGCGCCTTGCGGTCAGTCTCTCTCCCTGCTCACGGAGATTGGTCTCCAGGCCCCTCGAATAAGGGGCCAGATCTTGTCCCTGATGGGCGCATGCGTCTTGTCTCATCCAGAAGCAATCGGTCACGGCGCAACGCTCTCCCAGATGCCCGAAGCCCGATGGCAAGAGGTGGCCTCCCTTCCAATGCACCACCCAGACCGACACCGGATCCTAAGGGATCTCGAAGAAACATCAAACCATGCGCTTGGAACTATTGAAGCCCTACCGCGATGGTCAAATTGGCTTGAATATGCTCGAGACTTCGATGGAACTGCGATGACAAGGGGGCCTGCGCCAAAAGCGCTGCTTGCTCTCCTTGAATCTCTTAGCGTCCCATGGGCTGTTCAAGAGCACCTTCAAGACAGCCATGGCTAAAAGAAGCAACTGAATTGCTTGCCTCTGGACACTGACTGGGGTTACCCTCTTGGGCGTCCAGAGCGTCGTGTCCAAGAAGCGGTATTCTTGGTGCCTCTCTCCACTTCCAAAGGAATATCCAGTGGCAGTTGGTGGTCCGCAGTCCTATTTTATTCGTGGTGCCAGCCCGCGAGAGTCGGGTGTCAATCCCATCGACGCGCTCAGCCGCCTCTGGACCTTTTGGTTCGGCAACCCGGCCCTCAGGCGCGTCAATCCCGGCAACTTGGTCCTTGAGCTCAGCATTGGGGCTCAGGTTGTCCGCATCGAGATCACAGACCCCGCGTTGCTCAACGATCTGATGCAGAGCCCAACCGGCGGCCCGCAGGCCGTTCTCGACTACTTGGCAAAGTACACCGGACTGAATGACAAGCAGGGTCGTGCTCTCCTCATGGAGGCCCAGACGGATGTCCAGGTCGATGTAATCCAAGATCCGAGGAACCCAACCGCATGGCAGCCCGGCGAGACCATGACCCCTGGGGGCAAGATCATCGGAGCCCCCCCAGCCTCCGAGGCGCTGCCATCAGCAAGCGGCCGATTCCTTGGAGCGCTCATCAGAGAAGACGACAAGGTCGTCAGGAGGGCTCCCGGAGCACCACGGCGAGCGCGTGGCTCTGAGCTGCTCCGTCAGATCGTTGAGTATGGGCAGAGTCAGGGGATCTCCCCCCAGCGGCTCAGCAAGCTCACAGGGGTTGCGCCCAGTACCCTGAGAGAGGCCAAGCGCCGGTTTCTGGCCCCGCCTCCAAAGAAAGAGCTCAAGATATTCCAGAAAAGAAAGAAGGGCCAGCGGCTCACCGGAAGACAAGAGGCCGCCATCCGAAAGCGCCTTCAGAAAAACCCCAACGCTGCATCCGTTGCCCGCCAACTTGGGCTGCCAGAGAGAACGGTCAGAGACGTTCGCGCCCGCGTTAAGAAAGACGCCAGTAGGCCTGTCTCCTCCGGAGTCAAGCGCGTGTCCCTCGGAGTGAAGAAGCCCGGCTCTCGAGCCCGGACCTATACGCCAAACGACCGAGAGGCGCTGCTCAGCACGATGCGGGGAACCGGCCTCACCGCGACAGAGGCAGCCCGCAGCTTGGGCCTCCCCGAGCGCACCGCTCGCGGGTGGGCTCGAAAGGCGAAACTCGGACTCTGAGCCACAAAGCTTGCACTGTAAGACAGCACGAGCTACCGTGACCTCCTCACATTGAGAGGCCTGATGACAGTCAAGTTCATGCACCTCGCCGTTGGCGGACACGAAGCAGACAGGGTTCGGAAGAAGTTGCCGCTTCGGCTCGCCGCCTGCGGCAATGCGGTTCCCGTCCACGAGTCTGACGAGAATCCAGACATCGCTACCTGCCGTTCCTGCCGGGAGGTCTACATGGTCTGGGCGAATGCTCAGGAAGACGACCCCTCAGCCAAGCTGGAGCACAGCGAGGATGAAGAGGTTGGGGACGATGACAGCGAGGAGGGGTCCGGAGCAGGAGGCATCTTGGAGAGCTTGGTCCCAGATGGCATTGTGGTCCTGGATGAGTGGCGCATTGTCTATGAGCCACCGGTAGACGACAACGATCCACGAGCGGCCCTGACGGACGAGGATAGGGACCTCATCATCGACCTCTGCGGCATGGCTGAGAGCATCGCTCCGACCCTTGCAGCCGCTCTTGGAAGCGCCTTTCACCGGGCCCTCTTCTCCAAGGGCCAAGACCGCCCCGCTGGAGATCCCCGCTTGGACGAGGTCCTGGTGTCGCTCGAGAGCGAGGTTGTCCCAGAAGACATCGGGACCGGCCTGTCTGTTGGGCAGGACGCAAGGCTCAGCCTTGAAGCATACCAGCAGCACCTGCTCGACGCTTTCTCAGCCTGCAGTCAAAAGGGCTCCTGCAGGTTGGCGATTGGGAATGCGGCTTTCCATCGGATGTTGGAGCAAGCCCTTGCCATCTCCGACCCTGTCCGCTCAGCGCTCTTCGCGCTCAGGTCCAGTGCCAAGCCCAAGTACTCTGGCGGAAAGGCTGGAGATTGGGGCGGGGCGTCCGGAAAGACGGCCTACCTCGACCACCTCAAGGCATGGGGTGATTGGAAGGTGTCTCAAGATGGGCTGGCTGAGGAGTGATGGACCGCCCTTACGACAACCGGTACAAAGAAGAAACCGGGGATCCTTGGTGGCATGACTCTCTGCTGGGAACCCTCTCTCTCTCCAATCCAACCGGCTCCAGGATGCACGAGAAGTTCAACGGGAAGATCCCAGAGGAGTCCGCACTCCTTGAGGGGGACGTTCCGATCGAGAACCTTCTCTTCTGCCTCCACAGGGCCATTGTTGAGCTGCACCGACAGGGGCAAGAAATCCAGCCCTGGATGGAGGCATACGGTCAAGATTTTCCCATGGATGTTCGTGCAGAGCACGCCATCGCCATGCGCCGCATCGTCGTAGACTTTTCCATGGTCGAGCAGCAGATCACGGAGGCCGCCTCCAGGGCTGAGATCATCCTCTCTACGATTCAGGATGCCCAGTCTTCCTGGAAGAAGGCCAAACTTATTTTTGAGAGAGAGATATGAGCCAGCGCGTCACGACTCGCAGCGAACAGCTCTACGTTTCTGCCTGGCTCACCGTTCCGCAGAAATGGGCACTGGGTGGAGACTTCTACGAGCTCTTTCCGTGGGGGCGGCTCGGGAAGGCCGCTCATGTCTACGTGCATGATGTAGCCATGCTCCGAGAGCTTCTTCGAGACGCTGTTCAGCAGGGCTATCAGATCTTGGAGGGCTTCCACTCCGAGCGCCGAGGCCTGCGCGGGTTCACCGTGGCCCTGGGGGCTCATGGGTGGATTGGAAAAATCCACGCCAGATCTCTGGACTCCTGGGCGCTCGACGAGCAGATCCCAGAACGCGATGAAGACCTGCTCAGCCGGATCTCAGTCCTCCAGAAGGATCTCAGAAAGGCATGCACTGCGCTAAATCAAGAGCCAACCCCCTTCCGGCCCAGTGGGTTCCGCTGGCTTGGATCCCTCTACGATCGCCTCGGGACCTCTCAAGAGCCAGATGGATGTGCTGAGCCCCTCCCAAAGGCCATCGCCATGATGGCCCGTGCTGCCCATGTCGCAGGCCCGATCATTCACGCCAGGACCACCCTGGCCCCATTCACCACCCTGGATCGAACCCGGGCCTACGGCAACGCCATGTGCCAGCCCCTCCCCATCGGCCCCCCTGCGCGTGTGCCCCTTGGGAAGACCGCCTCCTCCTCCCTGACCCGATGGACGACCTGGGACCTGATGCGCCAAGTGGGGCTCGCAGAAGCCACCGTAGAGATTACCGCGGGCTCCCTGCTGCCCCTGATGCCCCTGATGCGGGGGCACTCTCGCTTCGATCGGGCCACAACCCTCTATCCAACAGGGACCTTCCGCGGCACCTTCTGCCTACACGAGCTTGCTGAAGTCGAGCAGACAGGCATTGGGCGAGTCACCCACCTACACTCGGTCGTGACCTTCCAGGCCGCCCCCGTCCTGGCTCCAGTCATTGGATACCTCCGGGAGATTGAAACAGCACTGCCGCCGAGCTTTCGGATCAAGCGCTTGGAGCACATGCTCTATGGCCGCTGTGCGCGCAGCTTGGCCATGAGCTGTTTGGGCAGTGGCCCGAGTTTCAGGCCGATCGTAGGAAGAGATCTACTCTCAGATCGCACCGCACGGAGAGTTGAGGGATCTGCCGAAATCCGGGAGCTCCCCATCCATGGGCTCAATGGGGAAGACGGCCAGATTCGCCATCCAGTCTTTCGCGCAAAGGGAAAGCTGGTTCCAGAGGCGGAGTGGGGCACAATGGACCGCCCCGACAGATCTGCCTGGATCACAGCGACCAACCGAATCGAGATCTCTCGCCTGGTCCAGCTGGTCGACGAGCGACTTGGATCCAAACGACCAGGCGAGTCCATTGGGCGCGTCTATGTCGATGGCCTCGAGGTCGAAGCCACGCCAGAGCAGCTCGGGGATCTCGGGGAAGGCAACGAGACCCGGCGCCACGGAACGCGCCTCGATATCTTTCGGGCCGGTGCCTCAGTGGCGCGGCTCCATGACGGCACCGTCGAATACGAGGCAGCCGGCCTCTACCGGCGAGGGGCCTATCAAGGAACTCCTGACCAGTTCATTGCGGAACTCCGAATGGTGGCAGACGCATCCGGCGGACCCTTCGCAGGAGGGCGCGTCTGGCCCCCTCGGGGTGAAGGGGACGATCCCCGCTTCTACCCAAACGTCGTCAGTGAGCCTCCGCACCTGTCCGCAGAGTCTGCCGGCGCAATGGGATTCTGCCCCCAGTCAGCAGCTGACGCCTAAGCCTCAGTTCAATTTTGATAAAACAGGACGCACCAATGAGCGAACACTTCGATGCCCGACACTTTGAAGTTCGAAATCGCGGGCTGTCTGAATGGGACATCTACTACAGGCAACGGTATCTTCTGATCCTCAACCGATTCAGCGGGGAGGCCAAAGTTGCCCCAGGCGCAGAGCCGGAGGATTGGGCCTCCTGTTATCAGGGGATCATCAAGCAGGCCGCCTTAGAAGGCTTTGCCCACAGCTCGGAGAGCGGGCAGGTTGAACGGTCTCGGCTTGTAATTTCCTTCATTAAAAAGTCCGCAAGCACGCGGCTGCCAGCTTGGGCATGGACCCTCGCACTACGAGAGTCCGGTGTCGGAGCCAAGCTGCAGCGCCTATCCGTTGGAGAGGATGTCTACCCACTCTGGGTTGGTGGGCGGTTCATCTTCCTCGAGCTGGGATCCGTCCAAGCCACAGCCGCCGATCTCATGGACGAGGCCGACTTTGTCAAGCAACACCGAGCGCATCCTGACGGCGTACATGGCGTTCTCTTAGATCTCGATGCCCCCGGCGACTGGATCCTCAGGAATGCCCTGGGGGGGAGGCCTGTCGCCTGGTCCGCTACATCCCTTTCACAAGATCGAATGGATGCCGTCAAGTTGGCCCTGCTCACCATCGCCGTAGAGCTCTCTGACGGATGGCGCAAGTGGGCCGAGAGGGCGTACCCGAATCTCACCCCTTCCACACCCGGGAAAGCACCGATATGAAACACGTCCTTGACCATGTCAGATCCCTCCCACTCCCGCTTCCGATCACCTGGTGGCTCGACTTCGATCTCTGCATCGCCGGAGATCCGCACCAGCTTCCTGGCGGCCCGTGGTCTGACTCGGAGCTGGATACCCTCTCCTTCCTGGTCGCAGCAACAGAGGCCGGCATCAACCTCGATGTAGCCCTCCTCGAAGACGATGAGCGCGTAGTTTGCAGAGCAGACAATGGCGGGGTCTACGGCCACTGGCTCAATGGCCATGGGTGGATTCTGACAGAAGTCGCGATGTCCACCGAGATCTCAAAAACCCTCAATGAAGAAAGCGTAACGCTTAGCACGGTGTGGAGGCGTGCAGAGGAGCTCTCGGCATGACGCCAGCAATCCTCAAAGAGCGCCTCGAATAGGCTCGTCGTGATCTCGTAAGCCCCGCGGGACTTAGCGGGCTTGGCTCAAAATGCCCCGAACCATCTCTAAGCCAATATCCTGGCTCAAGCCTACAGATGCCATTCGGCGACCTGCTCCATAGACATGAGGCTCCTGCTCTCTAAGGAACTCCTCAAACTCCGCGAGCCTGGAAAAGGCAGCGTTCATGTCTGTGTTGGGCTCCTTGGAAAGGGCATCCATCGCCCAAGAGCCAACGGCATCTGCGTTGATAAAAGCCTTCGATCTCGTCAGAAGCTTGTCCATCTGGTATCCAACAGTCACCGCCGTGGCCTCCACCGTGTTCGGGATCTCAGCGCCGTTGGGGATCTCAGTGTTCCTCACCACCAACTTTAGGATGCCGTGGTGCCCACTCTCAAAGCCATGGTTAATGAGATCCTCAGCGTATTCCACCTGAGACCCGCGCATCAATTTGACAATCATGGCCGAAGACTCGACCGCGTCCGTCCAAAGAGCAGCCCCCTTGAGGGGGCCCGGGCCCTCAAAAAGAACGATGCCCCCCTCACCGTTCGAGTCCGGTGTCTTAAATCTTGCTACGAACACAACCCGAGGCCCGTTGGCACCCTGGCTGGCACCCTGGTTGGCACCCTGGTTGGCACCCTGGTTGACGCGCTGGACCGATTCATCCTCTTTTGAGAACAGCCAGGCTAAGATGCCCCCAATTGCGAGGGCTCCAATGATGGCTGGGCCTTGAATAGTCATTTGATCTCCTGTCCGATACCCTAACACGAGCAGCAAGAACCTTCAGGCTGTTTGTAGGATCAATCTGATTGACCCATCCCATTGACTGCGTTAACGTCTCAAGATGGCATCTCTCGGCATTCTTGAACCCGCCCCAGCCTTCTCCAACGAGGCTCTCACCGTCCCAGTCATGGTGCATTGGCTGAGCTGCCCTTCTCTGCGGGGCCGTAGGTGTGGTTGTGGATCTCCAGGAAGTGATCTTCCATCTGGCCCCCTCACCATCCTCGAGAAGCGGCGCCACAGTGTGAAAGTCCAGCACGCGGACTTTGCGCCCGTCTGGATTGAGATAGAGCTCCTCAAGCCCGTTCACGAGAGAGCCACCCCAAGTCGAGGCGTCCAGAGACAGACACCTCCAGCAGACCATGCGCTCCTCGAGCAGTGGATGCTCGACAACGGGATCCCGAAGTATGGCCGCCGCAGGAGGCACCCTCAACCAAGCGAGCTGGTGTGGATTCGAGCGGACATCCGAGAGTCGCCAGACGACGCTATTCCATGGCGGCTCCTCTTTGCCTGTTGCCTGGAGGGAGTGCAGACCGCTGCACTCATCCACCCAGAGAGACCGGCCCGTCAGGCTCTCCGTGCCTCTTGGGAAGAGGTCACCTACCTAAATGTAGAGAAGGGCCTCCCTTCAGCCCTTATGCCAGTCTTCCCCCTACCGGACGGCACGGAGAGCCCCGGCTGGCCTGGGCATGCTTCGGATCACAACTGATCCGGATTTGCATCCAAGCATAACGCATCGTAAGATCCGCCAAACACCAAGGGACCTCCATGCACATCTCGCCCCCCGAGCCCGGAACACTCCTCAAGCTCATCGACCTCCAGTTCGATGGGGAGAACGTCTCCATGGATGGAGACGTAGCACCCAAGCTGACCTACCTCGAAGGAGAGGTGATGATCGAAGTCAGCCCAGACTCCGGCATCAACCACCTGGTCAATGAGTTTCGGGCCACAGTCGTTCACGATGGCAAAGGCCTCGTCCTCACCTCCAAGGAAGTCAAGACCCGCGGCATGTGGCACCGAACGTCCTCCCTCCATGTGATCGTCTTCCGGCAAGTCTATGCCGAGCACAGCGCTTTCGTGATCGCCCCAGAGAGTGACGCCAAAGAAGATCTGCCCAAAGCTGCCCCAATCGAAGAGGTCTGGGTAACCCGGAAAGGCAAGAGCGCTCGATCTCGACAGCTCCAGTCCGCTACCGAAGATACCGTTACCTTCATCGAAGACGGCGAGTCACACACCATCAAGACGGGATCTTGGGACAATTGGGTCAAGCGCAATGACGCTGTCGTCCAAGATCACCTGGAGCTTGACAAGACGAGCGGTGGACACGAGGGTGCCTAAGCCCCCATTGACCACTCCCCGGTGAGTCGGGCCTCAATGCCTGTTGAAGACAGGGTAGGCCAAAGTGTCTCGAAAAAGCGCAACAATGATGGGCATATGGAAGTTGCATGCCCAGCTCAATACCGCCAGGGAGCAACTGCTCCTCGAGGCTTTCAACATGCCGGAGACCCTGGATGCTGAAACCCTGAGGCGCGTGTCCCTGGCTCTCGCTGAAACCTGCAACCTCGTCGACAGCGCCCTGGCGTTCCTCCAGGTTGTGCTGAAAGCAACATACCTAAAGGCCAGTATTTTCGCCATGCTTCTTGCAATTGGGGTTGGGATCGGCATCGGCGTCGGCATCTGCATTGGGCAGCTGGCCGCCTGACTCATCCAGCCCTAAAGGAAGAGCGTTCCAAGGAGGGAGAGAGCCACGGTGAAAGCAGCGATATAGTCGTCTTTTTCAGCAATGAGGCCGCTCCCAGGGGGCGTCCACTCATCTGACCAGGGCTCCGCTACACCCGCCTCTCCAAAGCGCCAGGTCAAAGTTCCACCGGCCTCTCGGCCCGTGCTCGCTCCTGTGTGCTGCTCTACCAAACCTTTGCCGGATCCAAGGCGGGCGTAGGGGCTTAGAGTCAAAGATCCCCGACCGATCTCTTTCTTAATTCCCGCAGATAGGCCAATCGTTGGGTCTCCCCCTGGCCTGAGCACCACTTCTGGACGCACCACGATCTGAGCCCGCTTGATGGGGAGGACATAGGGGACAGCCACGCTGATCCTTGTCACTTGACCCTCCTTCCCTTGGATCTGAATCCTTAGGTTCTTGCCCGCCCAATCCTTGTCGGTCTTGGTGATCACCAAGTTAAAGTCGCCCACAGCGCTCGCTGAAAAGGCAATCGGGCCAGCTGCCAAAACCAGCTCGCCACTGCCAAGCGTCTGGGCCGTGAATGCACCAACCGCACCAGCAACGGCCATCCACTCAACGACAGAGGCCATAAGCCCCTCTCCCAGGACCCCCTTCCGCTCGAGCTCAGCAACCGCAACATGTCCCGCTTTCTTCAAGATGGGGCTCTTTGATAGGAGGTCCTCCACTTGCTCCAGCGCCTCCACAGCCTCCTTGGCATTCCTGGGATCTCCAGATGTCAGTCGAAGGTCTCTCGCAGCCTCGCGAAGGGCGGCTGAGTCCGACTTGTTCACCACGCTCTGAATGCCCGACGCTTTCCACGTCTTGTCCGATGCGAGCTGGTCCGCAACGCCCGCAATGGCGCTCACAACAGCCCCCGCGATGGCCCGAGGTGCCTTCCTCGTATAGCTGCGAAGCTCCCCCTCTATGCCCCTCTGGACCTCTCCAACCTTGTCAAAAAGCCCCTCCTGCGCCTGCCCCTCTAAGGCTGGGAAAAGAAGCTTCAGGCGCTGGATTCGATCAATATCTGGGGATCTCCAAGGAAATTGGGCATCCGTAGCATCTGGCTCAGTGGATCGATCGCTCATGGCGGCACTCTAACATGATTGCACCCCATTGGTCTGCCTGCCTGCCCATGCTATGTTGCGGCCATGATCTGGGCACTATCCATACTCGCCGCCATCGCAAGCAGCGCCAAAGGGCAGAGCGAAAAAGCGCGTGTTCAACAGATCTCAGGACGACTCGGCCTCCGACAGCCCAAAGAAGGAGACCGGCCACCAGACTTGCGCAAAAGACTGGACTGGGCCTGGAAGACCTTTCCAAAGGCACGGCTCACCCTGTTGATCATGTTTGGGAATCCCTACAAGGCGCTCCTCCGCTACAAGGAAATCCCCTACGTGACCGAGCTGCTCGAAGATCACAGGGAGGCCGGAGACTACGAAGAGTTCTGGCGGCCCGTAAGGAACGATCCGCGGCGCCTTACCCCGGGCTCTGAGCAGTATACCAGCCTGTGGCCCAATCCAGGATTCAGAGAACCGGATCTCGAGCGGCTCATTCCCTTTCTGGTGCAAACAGCCTCCGCACAGCCTCTTGAGAAAATGTACGAGGAGCTGCGGGCAGCCACCGAAGAGTGGGACATGAAACTCGCTGCCGCCGCTATGGCAGATATGCACAGGGAGTACAGGGAGCCTGACGAGATCTTTGAGTCCCCCTACGATGAAGCTGAGACCCTCATAGAGCATGGGTTTAGGTGGACTGACTCAGAAGATTTTGACGATATCCAAGACCCGTGGCTCAAGGATCTCCGAGAGCCAGATGAAGATGGGAATGGTCTTAGAGATGAGCTCTCCCCAAGCTGGGGCCTGACGGCCGATGATCTCAAGATCGCACCTGTCGAGATTTCTTGGAATCGAAAAGTCCACGAAATAGAGAGACGCGGGAAGATCACCGGGCACGACGAGCGCTTCGCTCTACAAATAAAAGTGTTCGATCCAGAAAACCCAAGCGCGTTCATCGTCTTTCAAGACATTGAACTGCCACGTCGAAGCTGTGTCTGGAACATCACTGAGATCGGGCCCGGCCTCCTGCTCGATGAGGCAAACTTCGAGAAAGCGCTTGCCAAGAGCCGGGTGGGCCGCGAGAGCCCAAATGACGACGGCACCTGGACCGATGAACCCATCCACAACTGGGCAGACATCGTACCGCTCCTCCGCAGAGCCATCCGGGTAGACGCTTGGCCGCAATCCGTCCACGGCATCCTTGATCAGTTGCCCCCGCTTGAAGATCTACAGCCCGCAGGGCCCGGCATTGAGGCCGACTGGGACTCCATTGATGAGTCCGATCTCGTACACTATAAGCTAAGACCCGAATACTGGGCGAGTGACGAGTTTTCAAACCGGGCCCTATGGCAGCTCAGGTGGCTCTTCGACAGTGCCCAAGCTTGGAGCGAGCGCATCGACCAGCTCAGGAGCAGACTGCTCTTGAGCACCGTCAGATACATCCGGGATGAGGTAGGCGTCACAGGAGAGATCCCCACCTTCCACCGAAAAGGGGACAAAAAGCCCTCCGGGGAGGGCGTCTGGTACACCACCTCAACAATAACAAATGCCTACGACTGGGCACAGAGAGGGCACTGGGACAGGGCCAATGCCACCTGGTGGAAGAACTACCACGCAGAACTTCGCCAGGAGGCCTCCCCCTTAGAGCTGAGCACCTCAGATGTCGCCGTCGCAACCTGGCCAGACGGAGGGCGCGTTGTCGAGCTCACAACCCCTGAAGCCCTCAGGAGAGAGGGAGACTCAGAGAAGGGGATGGACCACTGCGTTGGGGCCTCAAGCCACGTAGCACTCACCACCAGCGGGCAGCGCAGAGCATTCTCCTACCGCGATGCCGAGAACCGGCCCATTGCCACTCTCGAGGTCCACAACACCAGGGGCTTCCCCACGTCGGATCTCCAAGGCTACAGCAACGGGGCCATCAAGGATGAAGCCAACGAAAAGAAAACGTATGCCAGGGAGCGCATGTCGGCTTTCATCTGGTGGCTTAGAGGCAGTAGGCCAAGAGAGCTGTGGGCGCTCAAAGGACTAGACATATCAAGGCTCAGCCCGAATGGAGAAAATGCCAGAAGGCTCCTTGAGGCGGGCGCTAAGGGAATGCAGGTTCCTTCAACCGCTGTTAGAGTCGAGCCCCGAAGGGGCTCTAAGAAGAAAACCGAGACCTGGGTGCATGATCTCATCGAAATAGAGAACGACGACGGTGACATTGTCTATGTCTCAGAAATGCAGGGCCCTATACAAGATGCCATAGACAGGCTGGAGTGGGAGTTTGAAGACCGGGTTGAGGTTTTGCTCGGAGAGCGCATCGCTGCCGGATTCGCCCAAGAAGAACCAGACCTGCACATCATCGCCTATCAAAGCTTTGCAAGCTTAGGTGGGCACGGAGTGGGCCTGTGGGCCGGGCAAGAATGGGAGAACGATTTTGAGCCAACCGTCCTGAAAGACGATCTGCTTGGACGGATATTTAACGAAATCAACGAAACCTACCGGATGGGAATGTAATGGCAACGACCGCATCTAAAAGCTCCAGCATTGGCCAGGTAGCCCCCGATGTCATCATCGCAAGACGCCTACGGCCCCTCTGGGGCATTGGTAAGGAGCGAACCAAAGATTCGCCGCTCTACTCCTTTGACGAGGCGGTAGAGAGAGTTGGGCTTGAGCTCGTGTTGGACCGAAAGACTGGCACTCACCGAATTGTTCTCGGAGATAAGCTCAACTACCTCACCTCCGCTGACACCATCCAAGCCATCGGCTCTACCCGGCTGCTGTCATCCACGGCAAAGATGAGCGCACCGAGCTTCAGCCTGCCCGCTGGCCCTCCCAGCGAGGGTGGCAGCTGTAGCATGGCCAACAAGAAGCCTGGCGACGATACCATTCGGAGAAATGCCAAGGGCCGACCATACATCTGCGACATGTGCTACTCCCTGAAGGGCAACTACTACTATGCCAGCACGCAGTTTGGGCAGATGTTGCGCCTTGTCTGGCTCCAAAGTGTCTTGGACGCTGGAGGCCCCACCGCGCTTGCTGAAATGATGATCTTGACCATCGTGACGCTGGCGGCCGAGGGTCATATGGGAAAGGACGCCGGAGAGAGGCTCAGCCTCGAGCTGGGGATCTGGAGTGAAGGAAACATTACTGCGCCCATCCAGATCAAAGGGCGCAAGCCAACCCGTATTCCTCTGCCCGTGACCAAGCTGCCCAAAGACGCCCCTTGGATTGACACCCGAGAGTTCTTCCAAGAAAAGGGTGTCCGAGAAGGCGACATCTGCGGATTCTTCCGGGTCCACGACAGTGGGGATCTCTCTATCCCAGGAGGGTCCAAGCGCTGGATAGAGTACACAGAGGCATGGATCCAGGTTGCAGAGGCGCTGCCTTTCGTTGAGTTTTGGCTCCCAACCCGAATCCGAGGCCGAGCTATGACGGCCAAGCTGCAAGAAGGCATGCTCAGAGCCCCGAACTTCATGCCGCGGATCTCCGCGCTCTTCGTCGATGACAAGGCCGGGGGCAGCCTGCCCATGTCTTTGGTCATCGCAAAGAAGGAATCACAGCTCAGCGGGTTCTACCTGTGCCCCGTGGTTCCCCAAAACCAGAGCTCCTGCGGCCAGGAAGGCTGCAGGGCCTGCTGGATCGCACCCAAGCTCATCCCTGGATACAAGGAGCACTAATGGCCTACAAGAACATCCATACATCGCAAGATGCCCGCTATGGGCGCTTTCTTGAGACCAGCGGAGAGGGGGAACTTCTGATCCTTTTCAAGCAGTGGCTCGACAGGGCTTCCAATGGCACCCTGGCGGACTTTTGCGACTTCCTTGGAACTTGCGATGTCTCCTTAGGGGATGTAGCCACTGAGAAAGAGGCATGGGCCCTGATGGCGGTCTGGTATGAGAATCCAGAGCAAGGTTTTGAAGTCCTCGAAGGCCTAAGCGCCTGGCCCTGAACTGGAGATGTCTGATGTACCAGAACCAAGTCAATGATCCACTCTGGAGAGCCAATCGCCGCAAGGCCCTGGCTTGTCTCAAGCAACGCCTCTCGCGAGATGACGACTGGGCGGCTAGCGGAATCTGGCTTCTGCTTATGGCGCTGCTGTGAGAGAGCTTCAGATCGTTGTTCACCCAGGGGCATACCGCTGGGCCCCCTCCGAGCGGGACAGCGACAAGCTGAAGCGCCGCTTCTTTAACTCTACTCTACACATCTGGCCGAGGTCGGAGGCATCTCGCATTGTGGGCAGGGATCTTGGGCCCTACGCATTTCGCGCCCTCACTCGAGGTGATGTGAGCCATGTGTTCGTAGACGAAACGGAGACCCCTGAGAGCATTGCGTGGCTGTCTGCTCACGAGCTCGCCCATGCCAGCCTTGCCAAACGAGACGATGTACGCCAGATCCTTGAGCTGGCAGCCCCCAGAGATGCGAGCCCCCACGATGATCTCTATCACCGACTCGACCCAGAGGAGGTCTGGGCAGACGGCATTGCAACCAACCTCTTTGGCAAGCGTCTCGACCGCAGCTGGTGGAGAAAGCGGACGCCCCAGGGGCATGCTTTTGGCGCAACGCCATCAGGAGGCCCTGGGTCCTGGTCACCGGCCAAGGTTTTGAATCTCCGCAGGCAGGGGATCTTTGCTGTGGCCCGTGCGGTCGGGAGGGTTCCTGGGGAGTTTATCGAGATCGAAGGCGGCATAAACGCCCTCTACGCCATGATTTCCAAGTCATTTCCAGACCTCCATCCTGAGGATCGGTTTGATGAAGTTCTGACTGCGATCGCATGGCAGGAGAGCCACGGAGATCTATTCGCAGTCTCCGAGACCGGGGCGCTTGGAATGATGCAGCTCACCCAGTACATCTACTCAGACACAGCTCCAGCGATCAATCCCTTCAACGCCACCCAGGCCATTGAGAGGTCCTCGAGCCTGATGATGAGCTTCTTCTCCAGGGGAATGAAGCGCTTGGAGAGTGGGGAGACAACAGAGGATCCCTTGACGCGGGCCCTGATGGCCTACAAGGAAGGCTGGCGCGGCAGCTTCCGAGAAAGCAAGCGTGGCATGGCCTATGCCCAAAGCGTCATCGCCATAGCCAGCCGTCTTTAGAAGGGGATTTTATCCTTCGGAGATCCACAACCAGAGCAGAAGAGGTCCTCCTGGGACTTCATCTCTTGGAGGTGCTCCCAAATGTCCTTCTCCATGGATCCCCCCCACTGCATGCGAACCAGCTGGTCATGGTCCTGAACGATCTCCGCAACCGGAAAGCCAGGGATCTTCCCCAGCGCCATCCGAGCCATCCCCCGGTACACACCCATTTGCGCGTTCTTCTTGCGGCGGCGGTGAGTCCGTCCGATCACAGCGCTGCGGCTAAGTGAATAGTTACGGCAATAGTCAGTAGTGGTCGAGCGGCCCTTGTCATGGTTGCAAGCGTAGCAACAAGCCATCAGGTTATCAAGGCCATTGAGCCCCCCCCTGTGACGGGACTTGACGTGGTCCAGCGTCAAGAAGTTCTCGCCCTCAGCCCCTGGCTCTATCAGCTCAGTGAGCGTGACCCCACAATACAAACACGCCAGGCCGTCTCTAAAATAGATGGCCCAGCGCGTTGTTGATTTAATCCACTCAGACATTGAACTGGCCCTATCAGGGTCAACTCAATTGCGCTATTAGATTGACTCGTCAGGCAGGGTTTTAGAACGACTCAGGATTGCGCTCATGATCTTCTTTCCAAGAACTTCCCAGAGGCCCAAGGCCGAGAGGCCTGCGGAGACACCAGCCAACGTCACCTGGAGAGCGACCAGGGTCGTCTCTCCCGACATGAGAGCTGTGACAAATCCTCCAAGACCACCCACGACAGGAGCAGCGTAGCGCTTGACCTCCTTGGGGATGCTCTTCCAGAAGAAAGTCTGAACAGCCCAGACGAGCACCATCAAGATAAGGCCAATCGCCAAGCCCCACTGGCCCGACTGAATCGCAGAAGAGATCTCAGAGAAAGTGCCAAAAACCTCCATCGGGCCGGAAAGCTGGCCATCCTGTAAGCCGGCCTCGTCGGCGGGCAGCTCGACCACCTCAGCCTCAGCCTCAGTCTCAGCCTCAGCCTCAGTCTCAGCCTCGTCGGCCTCGGGCACCTCGGCCTCGGCAGCCTGAGCAGCGGGGCTCTCAACGACATCGGATTCCGAAGCGTCAACAACAACAGCCTCAACCTCAGGAACAACAGCCTCCTGAGCCAGAACGGGGGCGCTAAAGAGCGCAAACAAGAACCAGAGCATGACCATGATGGCCTCCTTTGGGCGCACCGTAGCAGAGAGTCCCAAGCAATACCAGTGCCCGTTGAGCCCCAACAGTGTTGCGTTGTCAGACGCTATCCGATATCGTAAGCCCACATCAGGAGTCCCTATGAAGCCGCAGACCCACCGACACGTAAGCAACCCCAACCCACTGCTCCCCTGGGCAGAGCATAAAGTCATCCTTGAAGAGGGAGTGACTGAGACCATCCAGGCCGAGGTTGAATATGTCCTGGAGAACTTCGGACTGCAGATCCGAAAGGCCCTCTCAGTCATCATTCGGAAAGACGCAGAAGGCCCCATGAACGCAGCCATCAGCAACAAGGAGTCCGAGTTTGTCTGCCACATCAACTTGGCTGAAACCGTTCAAAACCGACTCATCAGCATCCTTGAGAGGGGGCAGAGCGACGTGCTCCGAGTCTCCACCATTACCCACGCAGTGACGACCATCCTCCAAGACCTTGGATACGTCATCGAAGAATCGTCAACAGGGCCCATCTTGGTGCTCCACTACGACTGGGGGCAAAGCCCCAAAGGCGAAGTGCCTCTCATGACTGCTGGTGAGACCCAGCCAGGCGAAAGCGACGACTGAGAGGGCTCCCCTCGCTTCCAGGAAAGCTCATGGTGTTTGGTTTCTCTTGCGCTCGATCCAGCTACTCATTCCAAGACGGCATCTGTCAGCCGGATGATCTTGGGAAACGTGCAGCTGAGCTGGGTCATACCCATCTTGGGATCTGCGACACCGCCAATGTCATGGCCGCAGTCAAGCTTCAAGGGGCCTGTGATAAATATGGGCTCTTGCCGATCTTTGGCGCCGCACTCTGGGTCGTTGATCCCCTCCCAAGCTTCTCAACGAAGGGCGTCCCGGTCGATGAGATGTGGATCTCTTCCGGGTTTTGGCCCAGCCTGCTCTCTCACGTAAATAGCCAAAGCAATGGCCAGAAAACGCTTCTCTCTCACGACCATCTCAAGAAGTGGTGGGGAGAACAGACGGATCTGGAGAGGGAAGCACTCCTCCTCAAATACCGTGGTTCGCAAGGACGCCCCGGATACTTGCTCAGAATCCTCGTCCAGAATGGTATCGGATGGTCCAACCTCGGAGAGCTCATCTCAAGAGCCAGCTCTCGCGTGTTCTTTGGGCCCAGTCTCGCCCTTGGAGACCTTGGAGAACTGCAAGAAGGGCTGCTGTTTGTCGTCGGAGGAAAGTGCTCCCCGTCTGACGAAGAGGCCGACCGCCTCGCCGCAACCGTCAACACAGACAACCTCTTCTTCTCTCTCGAAGACTGCGCCCTCCCAGGAGAAGGGCTCGCCTGCGACAACACCAGGTCCACCGCAGAGAGGCTCGGCCTCTCGCACCAGCTCATCGTCGCACCACAGGCCCGCTACGCCGTTCCCAAGCAGGCCCCATTCCTTAGAGCCCTCCACGCCTCCGCAACAGGGCTCCCCCTCTCCAGCCCAGCCCTCGTGGCCTGGTCGTCGGATCAACAAGACCTCAAGAGCAGGCAAGACCTCACCGACCTCTTCCCAGATTGGGCCAAAGAGATTGAAAACACCGGGGCCATGCTCCAACGATGTACCCACCGGCTCAAGCTTGGAACCCCCTTTCTGCCACTCACCGAGCCACCCGCTGAACTAAAGCAACCGAAATCCAGATGGATGTGGATGCTGGACAACTTCCCGCCACCGCGTAGCTGGAAGATCAAAAGACGACCCGCCTATCCAAAGGACACACCGTCAGATGAGTCCGTCTCAGAGACCTACTTTCGCTGGTACGTCCGAGAAGGAACCCGGCAACGGTTCGCCGCAGAAGGGATCCCAAAAAAAGCCCAGGCCGCCTACTTGGCTCAGATCGAGAAAGACGAATATCCAGTCATCCTCACCAGCAGAGGGGGGTTCGGCTTTGCTTCATACTTCCTGATCGTTGCCGAGTTTATCAACTGGGCCAAAGACAACGACATCCCAATCGGTCCTGGACGGGGATCTGCGGCGGGCTCCGTCTGCTCCTGGGCAATGCAGATCACAGACCTCGATCCAATCCGGTACGACCTCATCTTTGAGCGCTTCCTTAACCCAGGACGCCTCAAAGGAGGGGGCCTCCCAGACATTGATGTGGATGTCAGCCAGGCCGGAAGAGAGCGGCTCATTGAGCACATTCGAGACAAGTATGGAGACGACAACGTAGGCCAGATCGCTACCGTGATGGCCTACTCCCTCAAGGTCGCCTACACCGATATGGCCCGCGCCCTGGAGTTCCACTACGGAGACACCAAGGCCGTCACAAAAGGCATCCTCTCAGAACACGAGAAGCACGCAGATGCCATGGGGGACAAGCGCGTTCAAAACCTTCTCAGAGATCCCAGATTCCGCTACGCCATGGAGCTCACCGAAGGCCTCAAGGGTGCCTTCCGAGGAACCAGCGTTCATGCCGGCGGCGTCATTATCACCGACAGGCCCATCCCAGAGATTGCGCCCCTGGTCAGAGATGCTGAAACCGGCAGGACTGTCGTTGGGATGGACATGAACGATGCTGAAAGCATCGGCCTCGTCAAGTTCGATGTGCTCGGCCTCGTCAACCTTGACATCCTCCAGCAGGCTGAGAAGGAGATCCAGCGAATGGAGGGCACACAGCGCCAATTCCATGAGATCCCCCTCGATGACGAGGCATCCCTCGCCCTGTTGAGAGAAGGAAAGGGGCTCGGCCTCTTCCAAGTAGAATCCGATGGAATGCGCCGGCTCCTCACTCGCATTGCCCCGAACTCCATCGACGATATCATCGCCCTGGTAGCCCTCTACCGACCAGGTCCCCTGATGACGGGAATGGTAGATGACTTCATCGAGCGCAAGCACGGTCGACAGGCCGTCTCCTACCCCCTCCCGGAACTCGAGCCAATCCTCAAAGAGACCTATGGTGTCTGGGTCTACCAAGAACAGATCCAACGCGCCGCACAGCTCCTCGCCGGCTACACGCTGGGGGAAGCAGACACGCTTAGACGGGCCGTCGCAAAGAAGAAGACCAAGGAAATGGCCCCTCATAAGATCAGGTTTGTCGAGGGAGGAGTCGAGAGAGGCCACCCTCGAGAAGCCCTTGAACGGATCTGGGTCGACTTTGAAGGATTCGCCAGCTACAGCTTCAATAAGGCTCATAGCGCCTGCTATGGCCTCATCACGATGCTCACGGCCTGGTACAAGACCCACCATCCAGATGCCTACATGGCCGCAGTCATGACCTGGCAGAAGAAGGGGAAGCCGGAGGCGTGGTCCTCTCGAATGCAAGCCTGCGTCTCAGAGGCCCAAGATGCCGGAGTAGAGGTCCTCCCGCCCCACGTCAACAAGAGCGCAGTCCCCTTCCAAGTGGAGAAACCAGGGACAATCCGCTGGGGCCTCAAGCAGATTAAGGGCCTCGGGGAAGCGCCTGCATTAGATCTCGTCTCAGAAAGAGAGCGGAGCGGCCCCTTCACCGACGCTGAAGACTTTGGGTACAGAGTCCCAAAGAGAAGCGTGAATAAGACAGCGCTGATGGCACTCATTGGGGCCGGTGCGCTCGATGGCCTCAATGCTCCCAGACACCTCATCGCGCAGCTCGCCCGGCAAGACAAGGCGCAAGGCCAGACCTCCCTCTTCGCGCCGCAAGCCCTCGTTAAGCCAGGGGTCGCCTGGGACTGGACCAAGAGGCTCCAGGCCGAAGTTCTCGCCATCGGAGTGAATCTCAGCGGGTCTCCAATGGATCGCTATACCGCCCTGGAACAAAGAGTCCGAGAGGTCAGCACAACCGATCTCGCAGACCTCCCCCCAAACAAAGACGTGGTCCTCGTTGGATCCATCCAGCAGATCTTTAAGAATCGGACCCGCCAAGGGGATGAGATGGCCGACGTACACCTTGCCGACCGCAAAGGGCGATGCCGACTCACACTCTTTCCAATGATCTGGGAAAGATGGAAAGAAGAACTGAAGACCGGACAGTGCATCGCCGTGCGTGGCTACGTCCAACGAGGGGCCGGGCACCAGGGGTTCTCAGTACGAGACATTCGGAAGCTCTCAGACATCCTGCGCTACTCCACAAGCGAACTGCGACTCCAGCTTGAGCTGAAAGACCTCGAAGACAAACGCAAGCTCCACGCCCTCCAAGAATGCCTCAAGCGATTCCCGCCAGAAGAAGGGCGAGCTGGCGCCGCCGTCTACATCGAGGCGACTCGCCCAGATGTCTCCAAAATCATGCTGGAGCTCCCCCAAAAAGTAGCGCCAAGTGAAACGCTCCTCTCAGAGCTTGAAGTCCTCTTCGATCGCCACGGCTTCGTTCGCCCTATTGGATCTCTCGACGGAACACAGGCCCTGCGCCGCAATCCCGTTGTGTGACATACTCCAAAATGTTACACTCGTAACATTCACCAATGGAAGCTCCATGGCAACTAAGAAAAGCAGTCCCGTAGGCGGGCCAAAATCCCTCAACTTCCATGGAGACCCGGGCAAAAAGGGGGAGGGGTGGGAGTCTATGGTTCGACTTGATCTCGAAGACAGACACTACCTCGATCTCGCCAGGATCTCAGACGACCGGAACATCCCAGAGACCATTCGGCGCTGCATTCGAGAGGCCGCCTTCCGGAGTGGTGGAAATGAAATCTGGGTCATGCTCCAGATCTCCAAACCTCCGCTCTTCCCCGTTAGCTCCATGCGCCCCCTCATCCTGCCAGCCTACGTCGCCGACCAACGGGTGCGCCGCTACCAGGCACAAGGATTTCAAGTCGAGATCACCGCTGTGGATCCCCCAGAAAATGATGAATCGATCCCAGTCAGCTCCATGAACTCCATGCTGCGAGCTGTCACCGCAGCATCCGACATCCAAGGCATTCTCCATACGCTCATGAAGAGCGTGGAGCAGCCCGAGGGCAACCTCCAAGAGAAAGCCAAATAGGGAGAGCTTAAAAGGGGGCGCTCAGAGCACTCGGCCCCTCCCGAAAGACCCGGCGCAAGACCGCCGCGGTCTCTTGAGGCAATCCATGTACCGGATCCCTCGGCAAAAAGCCCTGCCGAGAGCGGAGTACCAGTACATCCTCCATGCGCCTCGGAGGAATCAAGGCAACCTTCCCTCGCTCATACTCCTGCGGGTTCTTGTACCACTCCCAGTGGTCGTAAGCCTCCTGCCAGCGAAGAAGGCGGTCGTAGGCCTCCACAAGATCTACCGCATGCTTGGTGATCTCGTCGCGGGTCAAAGCAATCTTCTGACCCGGAAGCCGAATGGTTCGAGTGAAGATCGAGAGCGTCGAGCGATCTAAAGCCCGACCATAAGGCGTGGGGAAGAGCTTGCTGACCTCGCCTGGCATCACAACAGCACACTCCGGACCCCTGCAGCTCACCGCTCCAAGGGAAATAATCCAGGCCAAACGACCCGTCTCTCGACGGCAGACCGTGCAGGCATGACGCCGGAACAAGTCCACTGGGCGACCGTGCTGGGGGATCTCCCTGAGCTTGGTCAAAATCTTTTCCTGGTTTCTCTTGGGAAATTGGGGCCTTACGCTCATTGTCTTACAGTGCTCCACATTTGGATTGGACAACACCCAAGTAGTCCCATAGTCTCAGGGTGTCCAGAGCGAAGATCAAACTCTCCAAGACCACGGCAAAGCGCCCGGGTCTTGCGGGGCCAAATCTATGCAATGGCATTCACCCACAATGAACTCCCTCATAGGACAGACTCACATGAGTACCAAGAACGATACTGCTGACTTCGACATCTTCGGAATTGACGCCGCTGAAATCTTTTACGAGCAGGCTGGCGTTGAGCCCGTCCTCCCCGTCATCCAGTACATCACTGGCGCTCCGGACAAGAAGTCCACTGCCAGCGGCAACAACTTCGCCTTCACCGGCTGCTTCTTTGTCGCCACCGATCGATACGCTGAGAAGCTCCCAGGATTCGAGCCCCACACGCTCTTCACCCAGAGCGGCGAAGAGATTGAAGGTCAGGCAGCCCACAAGTTGCCCGATCTGATCCTCCTCGGAAGCCGCGCTTGCTGGATGGCTGCTGCCCGCAGTCCTCTTCCAGTCCGCTTTGCACGCCGTGAGTACGAAGAGGCCCAGGACTTCGCAGCCACCCATCCAGAAGACAACTCCTCCGCTCGTGGCAAGCTGCAGCTCCGCATTGCCTTTCCTGAGATCGAAGAGATCTTCCTCCTCTCCTTCTCCGGAACGAACGTCTCGGTCATGGATCGGAATCAGATCTCCAATCCCGGCATCATCCAGTCCTGGCAGCGCAAGATTGTTGCAGCCTACAACGGCGAGATGCGCAAGCGCGCTCGCGCTGGTGCTGGAAAGGGCGTCCAGGTTGTGGTCCCCAACACCCCCAACTGCTTCTTCTCCATTCGTGGCCTGCAAGCCTCCAAGCTGATTCCTGACGAGAAGAAGAAGGACACCATGGTGCCCGCATTCAGCAAGGTCGGAAGCGGCGAGAAGACTTCCATGATCACCAAGCCCCACTGGGGAGACGAGCCCAGCGGCAACGCTGACAACGCCTTGTTGACCAGCCTCATCGTCCGCAGCCCGGCAGATCGCTCCCGCTATCAGGCCCTGAGCTCCGAGGGTGACACCTGGCGTGACGCTTGGAGTGCTGAGTCCCTCATTGAGCTGCGCAAGAAGCTCGGTGTCGGAAACTCCGCTGCCATTGCCGCTGGCGATGACAGCGAGGAGACCCCAGACACCGTCTCCTTCTGAGACGCTGACTCAGCGTAAGCTGCGTCAGAAAAGAACGCCCAGGCCACCACCTGGGCGTTCCTGTTTGTGGTAAAAACGACTGGAGGAAACATGCCAAAGCCATCCTGGGAACTTCGCGAGGATCTCTTTGACGGGCTTCCCCTGCTCGGCCTCAATTCCAGTGACATTGGACGCGCTGAGAGAAGCCCAACCGCTCGGCGAGGTCTCCTATCCAGGGGAAAGTTGGCGTGGCGCAAGGCTGCCCTTAGCCTCCACCCAGACAGGCTCCCAGCCGGGGCGTCCGGGCAGCCCTACCTGGACACCTCCTCCGCATGGGACCATCTCCAAGCATGGGCCGAGAATCCAGGCCTCTACGCTGAAATGGCTACGCCCCCATCCAGGAATCCAGCACCAAGCCCAAGAGGGCCTTCATGGTGGGCTCACCGTCCCAGGAGTAGCCAACAGCCCCCTCCCCCTCCCAAGCCCCCCGACAAGCCCTTTAGGAGAGTCCAACACCCGCTGGGAGCTCAGCTCAACGTGCAGAGCCTAAGCCTGAGTGGGCGGCCCCTCAGGCGGCTCGGCCTCAAGGCCGGCGTGGCGAGATGTGGCAATGGGGGCACAGCCTACACGATCAGCTTCGTGCCATCATTGCCAGCAGGGCAAGACTACAGCCAGGTGAAGGCCAAGCTTCAATCGTCGGATGGCCGCATCGTTGAGATCTCAAGCAAGGCTGCAGAGTACGCTTGGGACGAAAGGGGCGGACTCTCCAGCATCAGCTTTAGACCATAAGTCAGCGACCCCGCGCTTCGCTCTTCACGGCGTCCGAGAAGAGAGACGGGCTATGGGCGGGGACTTCAGAGAAGTCAGCAGCCACAGCCTGCCCCCTGACCCCTGAAGGTGGGGCTGGGTTCTTGACCTGACGTACTTGGACCCGAGGGTTGCCATCAGCACCCACGCCCTGCCCAACCGTCTGCGTGTTGGACAGCTTCGCCTTCAGTCGCTTCTGGTTCTCGCGATAGGCATCCATCGCCTCGTCCATGCTGATGCTGGAATCCTCCTCCAGCTCTCGGGGAACCGCAGCTGCTGGAGCCGCCGTGGCCCTCTGTGGAGAGGAATAGCCAAGGAGGGCTTCCAGATCGTCACTCTCCTGAGCTGACGTGATGGGCGCGTTCCCCTCAAGCTCCAGATCTGCAAACGTCATCTGAGGAACAGCCGGCACTTGGGATATTGCCTGACCCTGTGAGCCAGACCGGTAGGAGGCGAGCTCCTCCGCCATTGCTGTGACGGCTCGAGCTGCTTGACCATAGTCTCCAACGGTGAACCCAAGCGTCCTCGCGGTGATGAAGATGGTCGCCATCGCATCATCGGCCTGGCGCAGGTTTCGGTTCGCCTTCTTCGCCTTCGACCGAAGCCCTCCAGCGCCGCCTCCGCTACCGAGTCCGCCCTTTCCGCCCAAACCACTTTTGCCGATGCTGCTCATATGCTTCACTCCTTCGAAGATGTTACTGTTTGACAGTGTAACATCGTTGGTTCAATGAGCGAAGACCCTAAGAAAATCCACGCATCCTCTGATCGCCTCACTAAGCATGCTCTTGGAGCACTCAGAAAGGCAAGCCAAATCCAGCCAGCCGGGTCTGAGGCCGTCTTGGATGTCATCGACGCCATACAAAATGGCTGTCGAAGGCCAAGTTCCGAGAGCATGGGCATTACGATTCTATTCCTTTTGGAGGAGCTCTGGAGATCGGCCTCGGGGAAAAGCACGGAAGAGTCGATCTCAATCCTATGCCGCCGCCTGCCGGACCATGTTCACTGTGCCGTCATGGAGGAGATTGGGGGCGTCTCTACGCTCCTGGCTGTCGCCACTTCGTCTATTGCGACGAACGGGCCCAGCGAGGCCCTTAGGAACGCGGCAGCCGAGGCGCTCCGCCAGGCGAGAATCGTACCCAGCGAGCTGTCTGAAATCTATCCTGGAAGCGGCCCGTGGGGGAGTAGTGCTCTCTCAGACATCGAGCGCGCCTATCCCCACGCGCACCTTCACCCCACCAGCGATCGCGCTCCGCCTCTCCGGGATGCTCCAAGTCCCAAGAAAATCCGCACGTTTTGGCCAGAGGAATGGAAATGACCCCATCAGCCCTCCCCCCTTCTCTTCTCCACGGCTCCATTGTTGGACGCTTCTACTTGGCCAAGGACGACCTGTCAGATCATCTCCCGATCGTATCGTCCTTCCAGGCAGCCTCAGTCAAGCGGGATGGATCTCCAGCCCCCATGGAGATCGACTTCGTCTGCGAGGGTGATCACGAGCAGCTCAATCTTGAGGAAGACACCCAGCTGGGCTTGGACGATGGGCCTTGGTCCGTCCATCATGGGATTGCCCGCGGCTGGGTCTGCGTGACCCAACGAAAGGTGCCCAGCTCTGAGATTCAGCGGCGTGCCGAGCTGCTCGCCGGCCTCCATCACGACCAGCCGCTCCGACGGCTCCCTGCCAACGTGAGGAGCGAGCTGAAGTCAGAGGCCCGCAAGCACCTCTTAGTTGACGCCCTCCCAAGCCGGCGCTCCATGCCCTTTCTGCTTCGCGACAAGCAGGTCCTTGTCGTTGGCCAGCGGGCGCCATCAAACGAGCTTCGGGCGATCCTTTCTCGTGGGTACGGACCTCTCGTCTTAGACCCCGTGATTTGGTCACCGCGTCCAGAGTGGCCCATTCAGGTGGCTCAGGATGAGGCGGCTCTTGGGTGGTCGACCCTCCAGGTTCTGATCCTCAAGCTCCTCGCAACGCGGGGCCCGGAGATTTCCGCCACCATCCACATCACCAAGCTCAAGGCCCAGGCAGCGGGGATCAAAGTTCAGTTTGCTGGACTCACCCAGCTCGATGCTGCCAAGAGCCAGCTCTCCCATCTCCTTGATCTCTGCAGCGGCGGAGAGGCGCTCGATCTCAAGCACTTGGAGATCAAGGTATGGCACCAGGGGGACGAAGTCCTCCTCGAGGCCGACTCGCACGGGCTCACAAAGATGCGGCCTGGTAGGAGCTCGGGTGGCTTCTTGCACGAGCGAATGGCGAGGCGGATTGACCAGGGGCTGGAGGCCGCTGGTCTCTTTCGCTCGATGTTGATGCGGGAGCTTGAAACAGGCCTTAGAAAGGGCGAATGAACCAGGAGACCCGATTGATGACCGTTGGCTGTACCTGAAACCCAATCACTGGGATCTTAGCTCCAGCTGGCGCATTCACATCAAAGGTAGAGGCACCAACGCCTTCCACGGTCGTATTGTCCCAGCGCAGCGCTGTGTCCGTCGTCTTAAAGACCGCCTCAAAGGATCCCTGGGGAACATCGTATGGAACATTTGGGATCCCAAGGTGTTGGACCAGGATGAGCTCTTGGTTACCCGCTGCGCTCTGCCCTGAAATCCAAGCCCAGCTAAACTTGGATGTAGCATCCGTTTGCAGGATCCGAAGCTTGAAGAAGTCCCAAGCTGCCAAGTCAAAAGTGGCTTGGTAGCCATTGCCCAGGAAGAACTCTCGGGTGTCTTCTGCTCCGCCGTTCGCGCTTCCAATCGTGGCCCGCACCCGCATCATTCCCCCGGTGGAGATGAGGCGGATCACAGGCCGGTCGCACGGGACACGCTGTGAGGTGACCTCCAAAGATCCCTGCGTCAGCGAGCCGGAATAGCGGAAGTTGCTTCCATCCAAGTCATAGGCATCAATAAGGCCAACCCCGCGACCTCCGTCTGTACGAGCACCAGCTCGCTGGCGGGGCATTCTGGAGTCCATCTGCTCCCTCGCCGTACCTACCCCGTACCCTCCGCCACTCCAGCGGCGCTGCCCGGCTATGTCTCGGTGAGTGTAGACGGCATGACGTGGATGGAGATCGGGGGTCTGGCCCGGCCACCAGGCTGCGTTCTCTGCCATGATCTCTGCCATCGAAGCATCGTATGGACGCGGGAAGCGCATCCCCATCTCCATCTGCTCCAGCTGACTTCCACATCCCGACGGAGAAAAACTCGAGCCCTGAGGCATGCCTGTCTGGTTGGTCTGGGGCGTGAACCGCTGGAGGTCTTGCTGAACCCTTGATGGGCCACTGGTCTGGGTGTTGCCACCCTGCTGGGCCAGGGCTGGCCGATAGTTATCGAAAGACATGGGGAACTCCTAAAAACAAAATACCACGCGAAGGGGAGAGCTGTCCCCATTCGCGTGGCATCTTGATCGGCCGGGGCCTGGACAGAACGCTCTCTTAGAAGAGGGCCTTCAAGATTGGAACACCAACCCCGAGGAAGTAGCCAACACCCACAACGTGGACCGGCTTTATCTTGCTCAGATAGCCGCCTTCCTTGGGGGCGATGTGCTCGTTGTCGTAAGACGCGACCGATGGGACATAGGGCTGTGCAGCAGTCTGGGCAGCAGGGCGGGCCTTGATGATAATGGCACCCTGGGAGATCAGGCTGTCATAGATGACCTCAAAAGCATTGACCCCAGCAATGTCCAGGAGGCAGAGGTACGCAGCATAGTTGTTGATGACCTCATTTCCTGTGCTGAACACGGAAGTAAATGCGGCAACGTAGGTCGGAAGATCCTTGAAGATCAGCTCGGCAGCTACGTGCCAGGCACCGTCTCTGACGCGCTTCAGCTTGTCATCAAGCTCACCGCCTTTGCCACCCGCATCGTTGTAGAGCTCCACCATCGCGTTGTAAGCTTCGCTGTCATCCAGGCTCGGCAGAATGGAGCTATAGGTGAATGCCTTGACGAACTCAATACCAAGCGCCTTACCCTTGGGCTGGCTGATGATTGGGAAGCCCTCGAAGGCAACCGCATCTTTCAGCTCTTGAGCCAAGTTCAAGAACTCGTTCTCAAGGTTTGCCATGCTCCCAGCAACTGGAAGATTCTGCTGTATCATCCAATCAGGGAAAAGCTCAGCGGCGTCCTTGAGTAGCTCTGGGTAGATGAATGCGTTCTTGGCCTTCGGGACGTTGACTGTGGCGTCCCCGATGAGGATCACGGCTGTGTCTGCGCCGTAGCTCATGCCGTGGTTGTAGCCATCGTAGCCAAACTCCTCAGCCTCGCCAATCTCAGCATCCAGGGCATCGAGCTCAGAGTCGATCTCATCGGTCCCGTAGGCTCCGAAGTGGTCGTCATCACCAAGTAGTTCAGCCTCGATGTCAGAATCATCGAAGTTGGTGTAAAGGTTCTCGTACAGGGCGCCGAATTGGTCGGTTGGGGTGCTCATGTGGCCTCCGGGTGCTGATAGCGTAGCATATTCTTACAAAAAGTGTGGGGATTCCGAGTTAGCTCGAAATGCCCCGACTTGCGATGGCAAAGAGTGATCCAATAGCCAAGATGCCAACCGCGAGGCCGGCCCCCACCTTGAGGGAATCAGTGAAGTGGTTCGGCTCAACGGCTTCATTGGGCCAAACCCGAACGTCCCCAGACACGCGAGCCTGGGTATAGGCACTCTGAGCTGGCGGGGCGTATGTGACCCCCGGGTCTTGAGCGGGGGCGGGATCTGGAGCGGCGACGTGCGGGGTCTTGGTGAAAGCGCCGAATCGAGACGCGCTCGACTGACAGCCGCAATCCCCAAAATCATCGCGTTCGATCTCGTAATCCATGGCTCCGAAGGAAGCCGCGCCATCCAAGATTGCGTCGAGCTCTTGCGCCGCAGCTGTCAAGTCCAGAGGACCCTGCTGGGAATAGCTGTCCTGCTGGGAGTAGCCGCCCTGCTGGGAGTAGCCGCCCTGCTGCCCCTGCTGCCCCTGTTGGCCTCGCTGGCCCTGCTGGCCTCGCTGGCCTTGACGTGGAATCATTGGCCGATGGCCTCCTCCGCCGCCTCCACCGCGGCCTCCACCACGGCCTCCGCCATGGCCTCCGCCCTTACCGAATGCCTGCTCTTGAAACATCATTGCCTCGTCTTCCCAAAGAGGGGTGCTTCCATGAAAGGAAATGTGCTGATCTTGATTCAAGGCTACCTCCACCAAGAGACAGGGATCAGTGCCCCTGCTTCGGTTTGGTAGTCTACCCCATCGGAGCCAAATCCCATCTCACTCTCGAGATCATCCAGGCTTCCTTCGATGTCATCCATGCCGCCGCCTTCGGAGGAGGGGCTCTCGCCTCCCGCCCCTGGGGCGAAGGGGATCTCTCCATCCAGGTCGTCCATCTCAGACTCGATGTCAGAATCAGATGCCCCTGGGGCGAAGGGGATCTCACTGGATCCACCCCCCTTCTTCTTGCCGCCCTTCTTGAAACCGGAAATAGCAGCCTTGGCCCGCCCCCGAAACTTCTTGTTCGAGACGAGCGCACCAATTCCACCAGCAGCGGCCGCTGCCGCCGCTATGCCCAGAATCAGGCCAATCGCCCCATAGTGACTCCGGCCAGCCACGAGTGCGTCTACATCGGTGTCCGGAACCAAGATGGCTCCGAACCCTTCGCAGACCCCACAGCCATTAGCCCCATGAGCTTGACTGCAGCTCGGGCATGGCAGGTTCTGGAGTCGGCCATAGACTGGCTCGTAGATCTTACCGTCCCCAAAAAGAATGGGCAGCGCAAGAGTATCTTGGACAAATGCAGACTCTGGAGACGGTGCAATACGACGGATACGAGCAGCTCCGTATTTAGCCGCCAGGCAAGCGGCGCTTCGTCCCGCAACCCGGCCAAAGGTGTCTACGGAATTGGACCAGGTCGACCCAAAGCGGTCGCTCACGCCAAAGGACTCATCGGAAACCGTGTTGGAATCATCGGCCAAAATCTCTTCAGCCGCGTCGTCATCTGCGATGTAAACCGGAGGGAGGTCCTCAGGACCAGCCTCTGCTGGAGAGTCTGCCTCACCATCTTCTCGACGCGACTTCCACCAAGTCCCAATGCGGCTTCCCAGCCGCTTTGCGATCGGCTCTTTAATCCCAGAAGACTCTCGGAAGGCGCTCGCAAAATCGGCACCTCCAGCCTGCGCCGCCTCTCCCTCCGTTCGACCCTGAAGCGCTCCGCCCTTGGCAGCCTTCACTGCCAGAGACGCACCCTTGCCCAGGATGGCAAGCAAGGTGGCAGTGGCAAGCCCATATTGGTCCTCACTGATGACGCTGTGATCCCGAAGGGCGGAGAGATAGCCCTCCTCAAATCCGAAGACAACAGCCTCCTCGTTGCTGCCATCTCCCAAGAGAATCCGGCGAGTCCGAGCTGCCTTCGAAATGCGAGACATCGCCCGAGAGGGAGCCTGGTCTTCGAAATCTGATTCTAAAAAGTCATCTTCAAGCTCAAGATCAAGATCGAGGGCATCAAGAGACTCATCTGAATCAAGCAAGTCATCTTCAAGCTCAAGATCAAGATCGAAGGCATCAAGAGACTCATCTGAATCAAGCAAGTCAAAGTCCTCTGGGAAGAGGGTAAAATCCATGAGTGGAATCCTTCTTAGATTCGGGTCGGGTCAAGTCGGATCAAGTCGGGTTGGTCAGACCAGATCAGCCCTCTTCGTAGATCTGCTCAACATATTCAGCTGCATCCTGAAACTCGATGTCATCACCAGCGTTGTCCCCTGGCGGATCTCCTGGCGGCTTTCTCGGCGGCTTCCTCGGCGGCCTGTATGGCCTTCTCGACCTGGGACAAGCTCCTCTGAACATCATACCCTCCGCCTGAAGCGACAGCTGCTTCAGCAATCAAAGCGGAATCGGAGTAGATGTCTTCGTCTTCAAACAGTATCAGAGCAGCCTCTTCGCTGTCTTCATCGTCCCCCGCATCATACCCTTCGCCTGAAGCGACAGCTGCTTCAGCAATCAAAGCGGCATCGGAAGGGCCTGCCTCAATCTCATACACATCCGTCTCAAAACTGCCCATCCCCCGCGCCGCAGCGATCTTCGCCTGGAGTTGGTCCATGTCCGTCGCGAGACGCTCAGCGCGCTTGATGTGTCCTAAGTTCTTGGCGCGGTCATATGCTGCATTCTTGCTCTGCAAGCGCTTCTGAACCGAGCGGATTCCGGGTGCGACTCCAAATGAGTCGCCATGGAAGCGTGGGAAAGCACGATTGGAGCCACCAGCAGCGGCCCCGGGTAAGCGGCGCTGCTTTTGCTGGTGCTGCTGACGGCGTTGCTGCTGGCGGTGCTGCTGGCGGCGTTGCTGTTGCTGGCGTTGCTGGCGCTGCTGGTTCTGGCGGTGTTGTTGCTGCTGGTTCCGGCCGGGCTGCATGAACGCATTTGGATCTTCCCACGGAGAGCGGGAGCCAGCGGGGAGGTAGCCATCAATTGAGGCCGGCCCCTGCTGGTAGCCGCCCTGAACCTGGACCGGTGCCGAAAGGACACCTTGCAGCTCCTGCAAGAGATCATCGTCAGATCCGGATGGGGCGTAGCCTGGGTCATCGTACTGGTCGGAGTACGAAACGCCCTCTTCCTCGTACCCGGAAGATCCCGCGTTGGGGCCCGTCTCGACGCCCGTGCCGAAGTCCAGCCAAGACTGAATCTGGGGACTTGGAGACCAGTCGGGATCCAGGGAAATCAGCTTATCAACGACGCCGCCCAGCTTCAAAGACAACCGCTTGGCCTTGTCTACATCTCCCTTGGCGTAGATTTTTGCGATCTTTCCAACCATGCGGTTGATTCTGGATTCCTTAGTCTTCGCCCGGAACTTGCCCAGGATGGCGCCGAACTCGTCGTCGTCTTCAATGAGAAGCAGTTCCAGGTCGTCCTCAAAGAGGTCGTTTCCAATGATATCGTCCATGCGGGAGCTCCAAGGGGAGGTGGGGTGTAGAGTTGATTCTCGCCTGTTTCGACAAGAATCGCAAGGGGCGCTTAAAAGCCGAACCCTTCCATCTCTAACTCAAGATCAAAATCGTCGGCAGTCATTGCGCCGTATTCCTCATACTTTGCCCTTGCGGCCCTGGCCCGGGCTTTTTCCGCCATGTCAGATGGCCTGTAATAGGCCGCTTCGGACGCATGGGCCGATCGACTACGGGGCCTTCCACTACGACGGGGCCTTCCACTGGAATCGCCTCCATCGTCGCTCAGCTTAGACCGGAGATCTGACGCCTTGCTCACAGCTCTATCCTCACGCCACTCGGCTGCTTTTAGTCGGGCATCCGTAAAGATTCCTGCGAAATCTTCTGCGGTCATTACGCCGTATTCCTCAACCTTGTGACGAGTCTTTATAGTGCGCGAGACCCATGCCTTATTTCTGGCGGCGTCTGATTCCGCAGACGGCCCACGACTCCCAGCTTTGGGGGGGCTACCGCTTGGCCCTCCAGGACGAAATCCCCTACTTGCGCCGTATTGTATCGCAGAAGGAACAACGGACGCAGAAGGTGCCATTTCCTGAGGTCCCTTTGGAATGCCCTGAATGTGCTGGAAAGCACGAGGTCCCTGCTTAGGACCTTGTGAGCCCTGCTTAGGGCCTTGTGAGCCCTGCCTGGGGCCGCGTGGGTGCTGCCTGGGGCCGCGTGGGTGCTGCTTGGGGCCGCGTGGGTGCTGGCCTGCGGGGCGGTTCTTGACGTTCCTCGAACCGGCCTGCGCCTGAACTGGAGGCTTGCCCTGAGATGCCTGCTTCGCGCCGTGGCTTCGATACCAGCGCAGCACAGCCTTCAGCCCTTGGGTTGGCTCCAACTTCAAGTTGATCTGGCGGGCCTGTGCCAACACTTTCTCGATGCCGGCAATGGTTGAGGCAGCTAACTTGGCGTTGCCGCTCTTGATGTTTTTCTGCGCCCGGGCTGTCATACGGGCAAGGCGCTTGGCAATCCGAGGCTTAGTCATCTGCACATCGGCCTGAACGCCCTCGTCACTCATCGAGTCTGCCATCACTTCCGACTCGGCCTCATCGGCAGCTTCCTCCAAAGTCGAAGACGAGGCCTCAAGCTTCGACTCAAGCTTGTCAACCTTCTTGTCGGCACGAGCTTGGCGCCACTTGGCAGCCTTGAGGCGCGCCTTGGCAAGGATCCCGGAGTAACCAGACTCTTCGGCGAGGATTCCGGCGAAGATGTCTTCCTCTTCGCACAACATTCCAAAAGCTTCCAGAGAGTCTGCGATCAGCTCGTCCTGGCCAGCACCGTAAGCGCCGTAGTGCTGCGAACCCGTCGCCCCGCGCACCACTTGGTGGACGCTTGGGCTCGAACCCAGGTCGGCTCCGTAGTCTTCACCCTTGAAGACTGACTTGAGAGATGTAGCCGCACTGCGTGCGCCCTCCGCCCAGATCTTCTTGAGGGACGCCTGGTCCATGTTCTCGTAACTATTGGCCAATGCCTCCGCTCTATGAACGGCCTCGGAGTTGCGCACCTTGCGCTTCAGGCGACGGATCCGACTGTTGAGGCGACGATTTGCAGACTTGGCATTGCGGCCGAGCCCGACGACCCAACCAGGGATCTTGCCAGTCTTCTTGATCTCGTTCAGGGCAGCGTAGTAGATCGGGAGCAGCTTGAGCGCTTGGTCCTTCACGAGCGAGCCGGCACTGCCGTACATCGCGCCGTAGATGTCGGAATCATCGTCCTCCAGACCTTCCTCAATGTCGAGATCCACATCGTCGAGATCCCCATCGTCGAGATCCACATCGTCGAGAATGTCCATGTCGTCGCTCAGGCCATCGCTCAAGAAAGCCGAGATGCCGCCACCCAAGCCCGAGCCCAGGTCACTTGCAAATCCTGAGCCCAAGCCCAGGCCGGAGCGCAAGCCCCCGCCAAGGGACTCTCCGATCTGCTTTGCAGTACGGCCCCCGGTCATCCCGGTGCCCATTCCTCGTGCCAAGGCACGGCCAATGCCGCGCCCACTGTAGTTTGCATTGCTCATTGGCTTTCCTTGGATTCCAGAGAAACTTGATCCCATGCCGGCCGCGACACTTGGATCTTGAAGGGTAAACCCGGGCCGCGATGCGCCTCGGGCATTTGGCCAACCGGAAAGGAGCTCGCGCTCAGATCCAAATCGACCCTCTCTAAGCGCCGCATTCGGCACCGCTGCAACAACATGAAAGAGACCAGGCTTCGGCTTGTAAGCATAAGCCTCGGTCTGGATATTGTGACGTACACGATCCTCAGCAGCCACCGCAGATGCCAAATCCTCACAGTCAGCAAAGGCAACCCCGTTCGCCTGGCCCTGAGTGATCAGGTCCCGGTAGGTCTGCCAATGCTCCTGGGGATCCGCCAGGCGGTACTTGAGCTCGCCCCTCTTGATGAGAGACCGCACCGAAGGCCAATCCGGATTCGCCCGGAGTTGCTCTTCGTTGATAGCCACCAGCGCTGGGAGAAAGTTCTTTGCTTCCTCTCCAGTCACCTCAAAGTGTGGAGAAATCATGTGCGGGCCCTCTCAAGGGATCGAGGATCAAGCGAAGGCGGCAGCGACTTCATCAGATTGGACAATCTGAAAGGAGGCCGCCCGAGGAACAATCTTGGAGGTTCCTCCAGAAGCATAGATCGTCTCCACTGAAGTGTCATCAATGGTGACTGCCAAGAGTCCAGCAACACTCGTCAGAACCAAGGCCGAGTTGGAAGCGCCGCCGGCCTGAACCGTACCCGTCACTGCCGTTCCGTTGATGGTCGCATTGGTGGCAAGGTCATACTCGCCCACAGCAATCGTATCGCCCAAAATCAGGGATACCTTGCGAGCAGCCAACATAGGGCTGCCATCAAACTGCAAGAGCTGCATCGTAAGAATCCGCTTATTTGCAGCCTCAGCTCCAAGAGATACGAGGCTAAGCTTTCCAAACGCAGTGTTGAACGTCTGGTCAGCGAGCGTGCTCCCATCGTCGACCAGCCAGTCGCTCGAGTCTGTCGACAGGTAGGCCCGGATTGTGTAGCTTGTGACGGCAGCTCCGCCGGTCACGTCGACGCCCTGGAAACGGAAACGGTTGAAACCGCCCAAGTCAATCAGGTTGCCCTTCTGCTGCATCTGCTGGCTGTTGGTCGTCGTGAAGCTGAGAACGTCCCCAATGTTGACCCAGCTCGTACCGTCCATCGAGCCCTGCAAGTTGACATTAACCGCGGTGGCAGCGGCTCCGAGAACGAGGGCCGAGCAGACAGCCTGGACCGTAGCGTAGCGACTACCGCCCTGGCGACCAAAGGGAACGCCATTCTGGGTTGCGCCAGCTCGGACCAATGTGTTGTTCGAGATCTGAGCGTCAGCAGGCTTCGAGAAGCCGCTCACCGACACCTGGGTGACGAAGGTACTACCGGTGCTTGTCAGCCGGGTACGGATCCATTCCCACCGATCGACCTTGATGACGCCGACGTTGGTCGTGGAGTTGATGAGCAGGGTGCCCACCGCAGAGATGGTCTCTCCAGCCGGGGTCGAGTAGACCGTGTGCCAGTTCACTCCGCCGTCATTGCTTCCTTCAACGAACAGGGTCTGGGTGTTTCCACCGCCGCCATGCGCCGATGTTACAGCCATGACGCTGATCTCAGTCAGTCCGCCGGGACGAAGAATTGCTGTCCCGAGTAGAGAGGCGTTGCTGAGCGCGTCATTGATCAGGTTTTCGCGAGGCTGCCAGCCGACTGAGAGGGTGAAAGCCTCGTCGTTATTGTTGCGCATGGGCACATTCTCCAGGGAATAAATATCTTTAAGAATGCCCCAAACGAGGGGCTTACAAACAATAACGGGGCCGGAGCGTTAGCCCCGGCCCCGTTGTTGCCGTTAGGGTCGAAGGCCCGCAGGACTCCAAAGCAAGCTATGGAGTCCTGAAGCGATGATCCAATCAGTAGAAGCCGGGGCCGGGCAGGCCTGGGCCGAACACGTCATCACGGATCACATCAACCACCAGGTCGAAGGAAGCGATCACGGCCTCTCCACCAGCGGTGCCTCCGCGACCAGCAACGCTGATCTGGGCGGTGTTGGGGCTACGGAGCATGGGGTTGCTTCGGAGACCAACGAATCCGTCGCGATCCACGTCAAACTGGGTGGCATCCATCCAGTTCTCGGACAGCAGCAGGTTGGCGGAACCGCCAACCTTCAGGTCCTGCACCACAGCCGTCGAGCCGGTTGGGGCATTCAGGGTCTGGGTGGTCATGGCGACGATGCGCAGGATGGCCCAAGAGACGGACTGGGTGACCAGGGCAGCTGTGACACCAATGGCGCCAGCGCCGCCAGCGGTGATGCTCTGGACGGGGTTGGTCGCAGCGGCAACCACGAAAGGCACGGTCGTCAAGTTGCCGCTTGGGGGCGGGGTGTTGACGGACCAGCGCATGCCCTGCTGGGCCTGGTTGACGTTGTGCTGCTGAATGACTTCAGGTCCGAACTCGTTCTCGACGACGCTCATGCCGCGGATTCCGGTTCCGATCAAGGATCCGCTCTGGCCAGCCATAGCGGACTGGGCTCCAGCCTCGAGGCCGAGCCGAGCAGCGATCTTGCTCTGGTACTTGATCAGGGTGCTTAGGCGCTTGGCAATCGCTGGACCGCCCTTTCCCTGTGCGATCTTGTGAGTGAGAGCTTGGATACGAGAGTTGATCTTCTCGAGGGTAGCTTGTGGGTTGTTGACGCCACCAATGGCCAGGCCGGGGCGAAAGCCACCGTATTGATCGTGATTCATGCGGGTCTCCTGTCTCTTAATAGAGGCAAAGAAGGGTTCATACGGGCGGCCTCTATTAAGAGACCCGGGGGAGGGGTTGTCCCGAAGGACGGTGTCCCGAAGGACGATGTCCCGAAGGACGGTCCACTGATCACCCCAAAGGAGTGATCAGTGAGAGCGGCCCTTAGGCAGCCCAGGAGCTCTGGTACGCCTTGGAGGACGCGCCGTAGGCACCCATCTGGTCATCACTCTTCTTCCAGGAAGGCATCGCAGTGAAGCCTTGAGCAATGGTGCCGGGCTTCTTCTGGAGCTTCATCCGGATGCCCTCGGTGGTGGCCAAGGAGATTCCGGAGACCAGGGCGATGCCGCTGAGCGCCTTCTTGGCGTTAGGGCTCATGCCCTTGATGAAGGTAGCTCCGGCCAAGGCGGCCAGGCCGCCAATCAGACGGGCATCAGTCAAGAAAGCCCCGTCCTTGGTCAACGACAGACGCATCGTCAGCTCGTCGTTCGTGTTTGTGCTGCCAGCAGCAACGTAGCCAAGGGCTCCGGCTCCGGCGAAGGAAAGGCCCATGCCAAACAGATCCATCATGTGGAAGTCCTCCAAAAGGGGGGGTTGATGTTCGGCAGCCATCGCCGCCTTGCCCCGCCACTCTATGAGGTATCGCACCAGGGAGTCAACGACCTTTTGCAGACCTATTCTCTGCATGAGAGGATCATATAATCTCAATGATAATAAACAGTTATCACCGATATCCCAGAACATTTCTCAATAGCCCATGACAAGATCCTATCATGTATGATACCAATAAAGTGCCTCATGGGCCTTAAAAGTCCGGTCCCTCCGAGGGGCGTCCCGTTTGTTACATCCAAAAAGCAGGCACAATGAACGCCAACGATTCGAGTCCAGTCAAGTCACGAGGCGCCCTTCAGAATGCCCGAGTGTGTTTCTCATGCGGTCTCACGATCACGGACCCTCGATCCGTTGGCTGCGACCGATGCGGCTCTACTGAGCTCAACGAGCGCCATTCCCGCCCTTCCTACACTGTCCCTCTACGGCGCAGGGATTTGGGCATGCCGTTCTCCACGAGCTTTGCGCCTGGCGGAACGATTCTTCTCTCCGGGAACAAGGGTGCTGGCAAGACCACGAGCTGTGTACGTCTCTTTGATCTTGACCCAGACGAGATTGAGATCATGCAGGGCTTGCGAGACCCTGTCAGCTGCGAGCCTTTTTCTTCTTCAGCTGCCGGCCGCTCTGTAGACCTCTTCTCCGTGAAGCTCCTTGAGCTGCTCCCCCAGCTCAGCCCGGCCCACCGAGATCGGCTGCGCCTGGATGGAGGCGACGTTCTCCTTTGCGACTTCCTCAAGGCGAAGAAGCAAGACTCGGTTCTCCGGGAAATCCAAAGGGCTCTAAGGAAGGGGCTTGGGCTCAAGCCAAACCGATACAGGAAGGGGGCTCTTCGAAGAGGTCGATGGATCTCATCGGAGCAAGAGGTAGAGCAAATCAAGGATGCGTGGTATCGGAGCCACGGAAAGGATGCCGAGCCCCCCAACGTCGCCTACGCCTACACATGGGAGGACTTGCTCGAGGAATTGATTGGGCTCCAGGAGGGGGAGATCGTTGTCGTTGACTCGATCACCCAGCTCGGGAGCTCAACTCAGGATGCAAACCGAATCGTAAAATCTTGCATCGAGCAAATCCGGAAGGGGCAAGCCATTGGCGTCTTCATCGCCCAGTACCTCAAGGACGGAAGCATTGCTGGGCCCAATATGCTTGGCCACATGGTGGATGGCGTTGCTCAAATCCTAAGAGGCAAGGATGGACTCCGCAGGTTCACCTGGGACAAGAACCGATATGGAGGCGAGCCAGTCACCTACTTTCAGATCACGTCCAATGGAATTGAGCACCAGGAATGGCCTTGGGCTTACTCGGTCGAGGGGCCAGCTGGTGGATACGAGCTGGTCACCTACCCAAGCAAGAGCAAACAGCTCTACGCGGGCCTCCTGGACATCTTCGCAGACAACGCGATTCAAATCCCTAAGCTCGGGATCGCCACAGCTGCCATCGTCAGCAAGATCTATCCAGGCGGGTACGCAGAACCGGTCGACATCTCAGAGCGCAAAGCATTCGCTGAAGAGAACGGCCTCACATGGCTGGAACCAGACGACGTGATGAACCTCCTCGCAGAGTATGAGGAAGAGCCCGCTCGTTCCTAAAGTAACAAAAGTAACAAACCGGTAGAGGATGGATCCTAATGACTACTATCTCAAAGAAGGCTTGGAAGTCTCTCATCAACAGCAAAGAGCTCGGGCTCGATGGACTCCACGCTGAGGCTCTCTGGACGTATGCAAGGGTTCTTTTAGAAGAAGAGGTCAAGAACGGGCGACTTGATGAGGAGAGCAAAGAAGAGTTTGAGGAGACGACTCCGTCGCAAGGCATGGAGCTCGCCAAGGACTTTCGAAAAAATCAAGGTCCCTCATGGTGGCCTCGAAACATGGGAAGGATCAGGATCAGCCTGAGCTGGATCTCCGACAAAGACGGCCAAGAAGACGACCGACCCCCCATTACCATCAACCCAGGCAAGACCGAAGGCGGGCTCCCACACGTTCTGCAAGGCTTGCTCCAACAGCTCGCTTCCATTGGATCTATATTTAAGGGAGAGATCAACATCGAGATCTCAAGAATAGACAAGACCGATGGATGGCTCGCCGGGAGGAGCGTCCAAGTCTCCATCGGACAATCCGTAGAGGAGGAGAAGAGCGGAGGTAAGGGAGGGTCGCTCTCCACCGAGCAGACGGACTACCTCTTCAAGAAGTGGCAAGAAAGTATGGATGTCGGCATTAGCATGCTCGGCGGGGTCTCCAACGCCATGCACGCATCGGCCGCCATGGTCCATGCCGCCAAAGGAAGCATCTATGGAGAAGATGCCACCGAAGACGACGGGGATGAGAGCTGGCAGGGTCGGGTTGCCGAGTTTGCTACCGATCTTGGAAGGGCCTGGCTCATCAGCAACGGGGAAGACGATGAAGACGCCATCGGTGATGGGTCCAATGGGAACAAGGGACAAAAGCAGATCAGCTTTGCACCCAGCCATATGCCCAAAAATGCCCTGGTCATTGCTGGACATGGCACCGACTTCACCGGACCTCCGCCAGACCCATATGCCGATGAAGTAGATCCAGCTCAGCCCATCGACGACGATTGGAATGACTGGGATGGCGAGCAGGAAGACCAGGGATGGGACGAGCAGCCAGATCATGAAGAAGAGGAAGAGGAAGAGGCCGAGGACGATGAAGACAGCGAAGACTGGGAGCCAGCCCCAACCCCAGACCATGCGGAAAGTGACCTCAAAGCAGCCTTCAATAACCTCAGCGAAGAGGACGCAATCGCCCTCCTCCAGCAGCGCCTCATGGGG
>Ga0307986_10000233_pt1 | contig 40994 bp, 40 predicted proteins | sample EllFjometageno82_FD_203170 | JGI IMG/M metagenome (GOLD analysis project Ga0307986, IMG submission 203170) | Marine microbial communities from Ellis Fjord, Antarctic Ocean - #82 | ecosystem: Environmental > Aquatic > Marine > Unclassified | place: Southern Ocean | collected 2014-10-09 | reverse complement strand
AGATTTGAAAAGGTTCGTTGTGAACTGAAAATACAGCTCTTAAGTCTCCGAACTTTTTTCCTTCCCATTTACTAGATCCATTAACTGCATGATACTGCCAGTCAGATTGAGCAACTCCAAATTGGAATTCACCATCTTTAATTTGACCAATATTATAGTTTGATCCACCTGTTGATGGAGCAGTACATCTGTATGCTGTGTCTATGCCTTTTTTTCTTCCGTGTTCTTTAGCTATTGCTTGTTTGTGCAACATTTTACAAATTGCGTTACCTGTTTGGAAATATACTCCAGTAGGTCCACCAGTTCCTATTGTAAAGAACTCTGCTGATTTTGCTATTGAAGTGAATGAGCTTGTTACAGCAAACATTACTAAAAAAGCAGAAATCATTGATGTTATTTTTTTCATTTTTTTCCTTATTGTTTATTTTAATTGGGATATTAAACTACGTTGAGGCCAGAAGGTCAAAGGAGAAATTTATAATTTTTTAGACCAATTTGAAAGGATTTTGGCACCCGCTACAACATTAGGAGCATATTTTTCTACATCTGATTTACTAACGTTTTTTCCTGAAGAAATATTTTTTAAAAAATTGCTTCCATCAAAATCTGTAAAGCTTAACCTTACTAACATCTTATTTGGTCTAAAGCCAAATGCAGAACCAGGTAGTAACGCTACACCTGTTTCTTTTAAAATAGCAACACACATATCCGATGAAGTTTTGTATTTCTTGTTAATAAATTCTGGCATCAAATAAAATCCTCCTTGTGGCAGATTAATTAATACTTTGTTTGATCTTAAATTTTCGTAAACATACATTCCTACAGCTTGTAAAATATTAGAAGTTTTTAGTTTAAAGTCTTGATAATCACCTTGATAGGCTTCTACGGCTGCATATTGAACTGGACTATTAACTGTTGAAAAAGTCTCACTTGCTAAAACTTTTAGGTTATCCATAAGAACGTTTAATTGCTTTGGTGCCGCAAAGAAACCAAGTCTCCATCCACCTGCGCCACACCATTTACTTAAGCCTCCAGTAATACAAGTACCTTCAGGATAATATTTTGAGATTGACTCATAATTTTTATCAAATTTAAGATCTGTATATATTTCATCAGAAAGAATTATAATTTTATATTTTTTTGCAACTTCGCCAAGTTCTTTTAAATTATTACAAGTAGTTCCAGATGGATTATTTGGTGAGTTTAGTATTAAAATGATATTTTTATTTTTAATGGATTTAATTTTTTTCTCTAGTTCAGTTGCGGTAGGGAACCAATTATTGTATGCGGAAGTTTGAATCCAATGAACTTTATTGGAAGCGATTTTTGCTTGCGGAGCGTAAGAAACCCAACTCGGAGCTGGTAAAATTATATCTCCATTGAAGGCCATGTGCATTAAAAACATTCCTTCTTTTGAGCCAGGTGTAATAATTATATTTTCTTTTAGGAAGCTATTCTTAGTTTTTTTGCTTAGATAATCTGATATTGCTTTCCTAAGTTGCGGCAAACCTTGCATTGGAAGATATGCTTTTTTATTAGCATTTTTTTTTAAAACTGAAACTATTTTTTCTGGAACGGGAAAAGGTGACTGACCAAACCCAAAACGATAAACTTTTTTACCTTTCGCTATTAGTTCTTTAGATTTTTCATTTATTGCTAAAGTTGCCGAAAGTCCTAAGTTTATTAAATTTTTTTTTATTAAATTTTTTGTCATATATATTTGAAATAACTTTTATAATATTTTTAGGTGTTAAATTAGAACATTTGACAAAGCGATTCGGTCATGTTTTAATCTTACTTTGTTCTCATTATTGATCTACATATAGTATTTACAAAAAAATTAAACACAAAATGCCAAACTCACCAAAAAAAAGAATTGTTGCTCTACTGGGACCTACAAATACAGGAAAAACTCATGACGCAATTGAAAAAATGTTAGAATTCGAAACTGGTGTTTTTGGACTCCCACTCCGTTTGCTGGCAAGAGAAGTTTACGAAAAATGCGTAAAGAAAATAGGCCAAGATAAAGTTGCTTTAATTACTGGCGAAGAAAAAATAATTCCAAATTCTGCTGATTATTTTATTTGTACAGTTGAATCGATGCCGAAAGATAAATTTGTAGATTTCGTGGCAATTGATGAAATTCAAATGTGTTCAGACAAAGAACGGGGGCATATTTTTACAGATAGACTTTTACATTTCAGAGGAGAAAAATTAACTATGCTTCTAGGCTCCCAGGTAATGAAAAGTATAATTAAAGATTTAGTAGATGATGTCGAATTTGTTAAAAAAGAGAGATTTTCAAAATTATCTTATAGTGGTTATAAAAAAATTTCTCGTTTAGAAGGAAAGACAGCAATTATAGCTTTTTCAGTTGAAGAAGTTTACGCAATAGCAGAACTAGTAAGACGTCAAAAAGGTGGTGCAGCTGTTATCATGGGGTCGCTAAGTCCTAAAACTAGAAATTCACAAGTAAATTTATTCCAGTCTGGTGATGTAGATTATTTAGTTGCTACTGATGCAATAGGTATGGGGCTAAATATGGATATAGACCAAATTTATTTTTCAAACTTAAAAAAATTCGATGGGAAAAAAACAAGAAGATTAAATTTAATTGAAATATCTCAGATTGCCGGTAGAGCCGGTAGATATAAAAATAATGGTAATTTTGGTACTACGGGAGACTGCGTAGCATTAAATTCAGATGAGATAGAAAAGATAGAAAATCACACCCTTCCACATACAAAAATGCTTTACTGGAGAAACTCAAATTTAGATTTTAGTAGTAGTGAAAAATTAATTTCTTCTCTCGAAGTTAAACCTGATAATAAAAATCTTATAAAAGCTAATGAATCTGAAGATGAGATTGTGTTAAGATTTTTGCTTAAAAAAAATTTAGAGAATAATACCTATAGTAGAAACTTAAAGTTACTATGGGAATGTTGTCAAATTCCAGATTTTGAGAGAAAAGCATACGGACAACATATAAATATTGTTGATGCGGTTTTTAAATTTTTATCGACACGAAAAAAAAGAATTCCAAATGAATATATGAAAAATCAATTAAATGGTCTGGAAAAAAAACATGGAAATATAGATGTTTTGGCAAATAGGATTTCAAATGTTAGAACTTGGTCTTATGTTGCTAATAAAAAAGATTGGGTTGAAAATGCTGATTATTGGATTCTATTAACAAAAAGTATAGAAGACAATTTATCAGATAGATTACATGAGGAGCTTACGAAAAGTTTTATTGACAAAAAAATTAGCATTCTGGCAAGGGGGTTAAAACAAGATATGGTTTTAGATACAATAGTTGATGAAAACAACAAAGTATTGATTGATCAACAATATATTGGTGCTCTTAAGGGGTTAAAGTTTATCATAGATTTTAGCTCCAAAAATCTTGATGTAGATTTAAAATCAATAAAAAAAGCCGCTCGAAAAGGTGTCGAAGAAGAATTACGTAAAAGAGTTAAACGTATAATTGAAGGTGGAAAATTATCTATTGGTGAAGACAATAAAATTATTTGGCTAGATCACCCGGTAGCAAAAATCAATAAAGGTGAAAATTACTTATCTCCTGAAATAGAAATTATTGCAGACGATGCCCTTCCCTTGGATATTAAAATTGAATTAGAACAGTTTATAAAAAACTGGTTATCCGTTTACATAAATGAAACTTTAGTAGATTTAATTAAGTTAACAAACGTAAAAATCGAAAATCAATATTTAAGAGCTCTATCATTTCAGCTTTATGAAAATAATGGAGTTTTAAAAAGAAAAAATATAGATGAGGTTATTAAGCTTATTTCGAAAGAAGAAAGAAAAAAACTTTGGAGTATGGGTGTTAAAATTGGACGCTATCATGTTTTTTTGCCAAGAATGTTAAAGCCAAAGGCAGTTACGTTGAGAACAATGCTTTGGAAAATTTACAATAAGATTGAGTCTGTTCTCAATACTCCAAAATTTGGCTTAAATTTTGTAGTAAACGAAAACTTTAACGAAAAATTTTTGTTATTATGTGGATTCGAAAGATTTAAAGACTATTTCATCCGTATCGATATACTTGAAAAATTATTTATTAACATTATTGATAAAACTGTTGATCGTAAATTTAAAATATCACCAGAAATGATGAATTTATTAGGATGTACAAAAGAACACTTCTACAAATTAATGGATTTGATGAACTACAAAAAATCAAAAGAAACGGATACTTATTATTTTGCTGGTGATATTAAAAGAAATAAAGAAAAAATAGTAAAAAAAGATAAAACTAATCCATTTAGTAAATTACTTGCACTAAATATTAAATAGTTTAATTAGTAAAAACTTAATGACATATATTGTAAAAGATGAATGCATAAAATGTAAACTTACCGATTGCGTTGAGGTGTGTCCCGTAGATTGTTTCTATGAAGGTGAAAATATGTTGGTTATTGACCCAGATGAATGTATTGATTGTGGCGTCTGTGAACCAGAGTGCCCAATAGATGCTATAGTAGCAGACACAGGTGAAGAACAAGATAAAGACAAATGGTTGTTGCTTAATAAAAAGTTTTCTGCAATATGGCCTAATATTACGAAAAAAAAAGAACCGATGATAGATCACGAAAAATTTAAGAACCTAAAAGACAAGTACGACAAACATTTTTCAGAAAAACCGGGTAAATAAAATGCTAACAAATAAAAAAAAAAAAACTAAAAAAACTAAAAAAAAATTACCTTTAAAAAAAGTAAAAAGAAAAGTTGAAAAAAAAAATGAAACTGCTCCATTAAGAATAGCAAACAGCAATAAATACACACCAGAAGAAAAAGTTGAAATTAAGAAAATAAAAAAACAAGCAACAGAAAAAAGAATTTATGAAATTAAAGACTTTGTTGTTTATCCCAAACATGGTGTAGGAAAAATAATTGCAGTTGAGAAAGCAACTATAGGACAAATAGATATTCAGTTTTACAAAATTTTTATTGAAAAAGAAAAATTAACCTTAACTGTTCCAATTAACCAACAGTCTAATTTAAGATCGATTTCTTCAATTAGCCAAATAAACAAATGTATTTCTATTTTAAAAACTAAACCAAAAATTAAAAGAACAATGTGGAGTAGACGTGCCCAAGAATACGATCAAAAAATAAATTCTGGTAAGATATACGAATTAGCAGAAGTGGTTAAAGATCTAAATAAAAATTCTGACATTATTGCCGATCAATCATATAGTGAGAGACAATTATTTGAAAAAGCTTATGAAAGACTAAAGTCGGAGTTTGAGGCTGTTCTAAAGGTTACTCCTGAAGAAGTTCAAAGGAAAATGGATAAGGCTTTGGGCAGAAATCAAAATATTACAGATGTGGAATAAAAAACGCCCTTTTAATTATTTAATTAAAAGGGCGTTTAGTTAAAAAAAGTACTATCTTTTTCTTTTTTTAGTTTTAGCTTTTTTCTTAGTTTTCTTTTTCGCTTTTTTTCTTTTAGCCATTTTTATCTCCCTGTTTGTTAAAACAAATCTTAGTGATTCGTTTATATACTTAATCTTTAAGTTTTTTTTCTTTTATGTCAAACATAAATTAATGACAAACTTTACAACTTAGTTTTATTTTTTATAAAAATTAATTGTAAATTATTTAAAGTTTTAAATTTAATTTATTAATAAAAAATGTTTAATACCAATACTTTTAACCGCATAAATGTTTAATTTTAATAAAGATTTTCTATTTGTTTTAAATAATTTTTGATAACTACTTTTCTTTTTAACTTTAATGTTGGTGTCAACATTCCATTATCAACTGTAAACTCATCGTGAATTAGAATGAATTTTTTTACTTTTTCTACTGAAGTTAAGTTCTCATTAATGTTTTCAATTACAGGTTTAATTTTTTCTTTGTTAATTTCTTTGTCACACACAATAATTGCGACTAAATAATTCTTTTTATCACCATAAATAAAAGATTGTTTAATTAATTGATTTAAACATAAAATATTTTCAATTTTGCTCGGAGAAATATTATCTCCCCCAAGGTTAACAATAATATCTTTTTTTCTATCAGTTATTTTTAAATAATTGTTACTATCAAGTTCTCCGATATCTCCTGTGTGTAACCATCCTTTTTTAATAACTTTTTCTGTTTCTTCTTTTTGATTCCAGTAACCTAACATTACATTTTCACCTTTAATGAGAATTTCTCCATCATTAGCAATTTTAACCTCATTTGATCTAAATGGAGGGCCTACTGTTTCGACCTTTACCATATCTGGTAAATTACAACTAACTACAGGAGATGCTTCGGTAAGACCGTAACCTTGCAAAGTTGGAAGTCCTATAGCATTTAAAAACTCTCCGATGTTTCGATCTAGCGCTCCTCCACCTGACACAAAAGCTTGAAGATTTCCTCCAAATTGATTTTGGATTTTTTTTCGAACTAAAACATCACAAATAAAATTCATGGTTTTTTCACTAAAATTTAACTCTTCTTTTTTGAGTAGTTTTTTCCCTAAATTCAATGTGTTGTTAATTAATCTTTTTTTTATTCCTTCTTGTTTTTCAAAATTCATATTTATTTTAGTAAATAAATTTTGATAAAATCTTGGAACTGCTGTCATAATAGTTGGTTTAGCAACACCCATATTTGGTATAAGTTTTTCTAAACTTTCTGCATAATAAACTTTTGCACCTACGATAATTTGAATAAATTGAACTGTATGTTCGTATGAGTGAGATAAAGGTAACCATGTTAAAAATATCGGATTCTTTTTTTTTGTTAATGGTTCGAGTAATTCAATAGCTCCTTCGCAATTAGACAAGATTCCACCATGACTTAAAATTACACCTTTAGGATTACCTGATGTACCAGACGTATAGATTATACACGCTGGCATATTTCTTTTTAAATTATTATTAATTATTTCTTTATAATTGTCTTCTTTAAAAATATTTTGTATTAAAAGACTTTCAGTTTCTATTGGTTCAAACGATATAATTTTCTGAATATTTAAATTAATATATTTTTTTATTTTTTGATATTGACTGTCATTTGAAACAATTATCAGTGAAGGCTTGCAATCATTTAAAATATATTCGTAATCATTAGGAGAGTATGTTGTAAAAATTGGTACTGAAATACCACCTGCGTTCATCACAGCTATATCAGATATTAACCAGTTTGGTCTATTTTCTGATAAAATTAAACATCTTTCTCCTTCGTTAATTAAAGATTTAATTTTAAAAGAAAGTTTAAAAATTCTCTCTCTTATATCCCCCCAGCTGTAAGATTGCTGGTCTGGTTTTAACCATTTTAAAAAAATTTTTTTTTTATTAACTTCATCACATTTTTTAAAATATAGTTCTATAAGACTATTTAATTTATTTATTTTCATAATTTGGTGGGCGAAGAGAGACTCGAACTCTCACAGTATTGCTACCACCGGATTTTGAGTCCGGCGCGTCTACCAGTTCCACCATTCGCCCTTGGTAATTAAACATTTAAAGTTTATAATTAAATAGTATTCAAATTTCATTGCTTTATAAATAAAAAAATGTTGAAGGATCTTTTTGATAAGTGTGTAAAATTAGCATCTAGCAAATACGCTGATTATAGCTTGGCTATAGTATCTTTTATTGAAAGTTCCTTTTTTCCTGTCCCGCCAGATATTATGATTGTGCCCATGGTCGTGGCTAAGAAAGATAAATATTTTAAAGTATTTTTAATAGCTACTTTATCTTCTACATTAGGTGCTCTTCTAGGTTATTTTATAGGTTTTCTTTTTTTTAATGAACTTGGTGTAAAAGTATTCGAATTTTATGGACATAGTAATACTGATTTTTTAAAAGAGAAGTTTCAAACGAGTGGTGGGTCTTTTTCTTGGTTATTAATTTTATTTACCGCTGCATTTACTCCTTTACCATTTAAGTTGGTGACAATTTTTAGTGGTTTTATACAATTTAATTTAGTTTTATTTTTCTTTACTTGTTTACTGGCAAGAGGATTAAGATTTTTTATTGTATCGTATTTATCATTTAGATTTGGTTCGGTGTTTTCCTCTTTTTTAGAAAAAAAAGGTGCTTTTTGGGCGACTATAATTGGTTTAACTATAGTAATACTAGCTTTGATTGTTTATTTAGTGATTAAATTTTATGTTTAAATTTTTGAACAATAACCTAATTGCAGTATTTCTTTCTTTCAGTGTTTTAATTCTTTTGTCCGCATACTTTATTGAGTATGTGCTTGGTTACGAAGCTTGCAATCTTTGCTTGATAGGAAGAATTCCTTACTTTTTTGTAATTGCTTTTAGTTTAATTTTTTTCTTTTTTAAAAAAATTAAAAAGACTTTATTAATACTTATCTTTATGAGCTTTATATCTAGTGTATTAATATCTTTTTACCATTTTGGTATTGAGCAAGGTTTTTTTGATGAATCTTTAGTTTGTCAAATTAAATTGTTAGGGCAAAATACATCAACTAGTGAATTATTGCAGGAATTAAAAAATAATACATTTAAATCTTGTAAAAACGTTAATTTTAAAATTTTTGGTTTATCTCTAGCGACAATAAATTTATTTATTTCTTTAGTTTTATCAATTATTACTTTTAAAGATATTTTAAAAAATGAAAAAAACTAATCAAAAGCTTTTAGAAGAAATATTAAGAGTTGATCATGCAGGTGAACGTGGTGCAATCAAAATTTATGAAGGTCAACTTTTAGCTCTTAAAACATTCAAACAGGATGAAAATTTAAAAAAACAAATTGAAGAAATGAAAGAACATGAAAAAGAACACTACGAATTTTTTGATAAAGAAATTCAACAGAGAAATATAAAACCTACAAAACTACTTCCTCTTTGGGATTTGCTTGGAGTAGGTCTGGGTTTTGGAACAGCTATGTTGGGGAAAAAAGCCACAATGCTATGTACAGCTTCTGTGGAGGAAGTAATAGGTGATCATTACAAAAATCAAACTTATAAACTTGAAGATGATGAAAAAAAATTAAAAAATAAAATTATTAAATTTAGAGATGATGAATTAAAGCATAAAGATATAGCTTATGAAGGTGGTGCCACTAAAGATGGTTTATATGGGTTGTTAGATAGAGTTATTAAAACATCATCTCGTATAGCTATAAAAATTTCTGAAAAAATATAATTAAGGTTCAAGCTCAATATCCCAATATAAATAATCCATCCAACTTTCATGTAAAAAATTTGGTGGAAAATTTCTTCCACTTTTGTGTAGGTCATCTACGGAGGGCCTAAAAGGTATTTGAGAAAGCATTAGACCACAATCTTTATAAAGCTTGCCTCCCTTTTGTACATTACAAGTAGAGCATGCTGTAACAACATTTTCCCAGTCTGTTAGGCCACCCTTTGACTTTGGCAAAAGATGGTCAAATGTTAAATCTTTTCTATCTCCACAATATTGACATGTGAATTTATCTCTTAAAAAAACGTTAAATCTTGTAAAGTTTGGATTTTCAGATGGTTTAATAAAATTTTTAAGCGCTATAACACTTGGCAAGTTCATTTCAAACGAAGGGCTTCGTATCTTTCTTTTGTAATTAGAAACGATAGTTACTCGATTTAAGAAAACAGATTTGACTGCATCTTGCCAGCTCCAAAGAGATAAAGGATAATAGCTTAAGGGTCTAAAATCAGCGTTTAAAACTAATGCTGGGCATTTTTCTAACGGTACTTTTTCATTTGCTGATATAATCATAATAAAAATTTATCCGAATAAACAAATGATATCAAGTTGTAAAAATGTTATAACTTAACAATCATTAGTATAAATTTTTTTTTAAAAATTCTAATCCTAAACTTGATCCCTCTGTTGGAATACGATGTTCACAATCTTTAAAAATTTGTGTTTCTAGCTTGTAATTATTTTTATTAAAAAATTCTTTTGCTTCAAGTAAAAAACTTACTGGAACAATCTCATCTTTATCTCCATGCATTAAAATTATATTAGGACGAGAAATAATATTGTTTTTTAGATGATTGGTGTCTATTATTTTTCCTGAATAACCTATGATTGAGTTAATCTTTTTTTTTCTTTTAACGCCTGTTTGTAGGCTAATCATACAACCTTGACTAAATCCTCCTATGGCTATTTGTTCACTCTGAAGTTCATTTTTTTCCATCACTTCATCTATAAATTTATTTAGTTTTATCTCGGCAACTAAAGATTTAATTAAAATCTGTTCTTTTGTTTGATCCATTAGGTCAAACCATTGATAACCATTAGGGCTTACTACACATTTTTCAGGAGCATTAGGACAAATAAATAAAGTTTCTGTTAAATAAGTTCTCCAGTAACTTGCCAATAAAGAAATATCCTTACCGTCTCCTCCGTAACCGTGACAAAGTATAACAGCATTTTTTGGCTTTCCTTTAGAAAGCGGATCTAAAATAGTTGTGTTTAGTGAATAGCTCATGATAGTTACTAATTAATAATGTCCACTTTTTTATTCAATTTTATAGGTTTTATCTTATTAGGTTCTGTTGCAATAGTTTTATTGTTAGGTCTTTATACTTTATTTAAAGGTGGAGAGACTAGTAAAAAATATTCAAATAAACTTATGCAGCTTAGAGTTCTGCTTCAATTTATAGCTATTATTGTCTTGGTACTCCTTGCGTATTTTTTTAAAAACTAAAGGTATTCTTTTAGAAAGTTAATAAAAGATTTATCAATAAAATCTATCTCACCAATAATTCTTGCAAATTCTTTACCCTCTTTGTTTATCAAGATACTAGTTGGCACACCTCGCATGTTAAAAGATTTTACTAATTTAAACTCAGGGTCAAAATAAATGTTAAGATTTTTAACATTCAAACTTTCAAAAAAAAATTTAGTTTTTTTTTTATTTGGTTTTTCCAAGTTTATTGGGTAGATACTTACCTCTGGATACAGTTTGGATAGTTCTTCTAACGATGGCATTTCTTCTTTACATGGAGCACACCAGGTAGCCCAAAAGTTTAATATCATGATATTGCCTTTTTTATTAGTTAAGTCCAAATCATTGAGATTAAAATCTTTAAATTTTAGTTCTTTAATTTCTAAAGGCTCTTTATGAACTACTATATTTTTTGGGTAGTTTGTTTCGCTTAATAGTTGCTGGGCAAAGAAAAAGATAACAAATATGTGAATATAGATTTTAAAAGATTTACTAATTTTCATATTAATTTAAATTATAATTAACATAGTAAAATGAAAAATAAAAATAAAACAGTGTGGTCAAAAAGACTTAAAGGGAAGTCCTCTAAATCTTTTCAAAGAATTGGATCTTCTATTAATATAGACAAGAGACTCTATAAGCAGGATATCTTTGCCTCTACTGTACACACTCAAATGCTAGTTAAGCAAAAAATTATTCCCTCTAACGAAGGTAAAAAAATTATTAATGGTTTAAAGAAAATAAAATCTCAAATTGATAAAGGTAAATTTATATTTCACGAAAAATATGAGGATATACATTTAAACATAGAAAAAAAATTATTTGATATTATTGGCTCGTCTGCTGGGTTCATGCACACAGCAAGATCAAGAAATGACCAGGTAGTTACAGACTTTAAATTATGGGTAAAAGAATCTTCTAAAGATATTTTAAAAGATATTAATAATGTGATGAAGCTATTAATCAAAAAAGCTGAACAAAACACAGATACAGTTATGCCAGGGTTTACACATTTAAAAAATGCTCAACCAATTTCATTTGCACATTATCTTTTAGCTTATTACGAAATGTTAAATAGAGATAAGAAAAGATTTCAAAATAACTTGAATCTTTTAGATGAATCACCGCTAGGTTCAGCTGCTTTATCTGGTACGTCTTATAAGATTGACAGAAAGTATACTTCCAAAAAATTGGGTTTTAAAGGACCTACAAATAATTCAATCGACTCAGTTTCCGATAGAGATTTTGCTATTGACTTTTTGTATGCTGCAGCAGTTTGTGCAATGCACTTATCAAGATTAGCAGAGGACTTTATTATTTTTAATTCAGATGCTTTTAAATTAATTAATTTTAACGATAGTGTATTAACTGGATCATCAATAATGCCACAAAAAAAAAATCCAGATCCTGCAGAATTAATTAGAGGAAGAGTTGGAATAAACTATGGGAAATTAAATTCAATTTTAACAATAATGAAAGGTTTGCCTATGTCTTATTTTAAGGATTTACAAGATGATAAAGCTTTAGTTTTTGAAGGTTATGACACTCTTAAAGATACATTAACAATGACCTTTGAGCTAATCGTTAATTTAAAAATCTCAAAAGAAAGAATGTATAAGATGGCTAACGAGGGTTTTACTACCGCAACTGATTTTGCTGACTATTTAGTAAAAGAAAAAAAGTTAACTTTTAGAGAGTCGTATGGTATTTCTTCTCAATTAGTAAATTTTGCAGAGAAAAAAGATAAAACTTTAAACAAAATTTCTTTGGAAGAATTGAAAAAATTCTATAAAGATTTAGATAAGAGTGTTTTAAAAATTTTTGATGTAAGAAATTCAATGGATTCAAAAAATTCTTATGGTGGTACTTCCTCAAACAATGTAAAAAAAATGATAAAAAAATACAAAAAAAAATCTTAATGAAGCTATTTTTTCTTCTAGTCTTAAGTGTACTAATTTTAGAAAGTTGTGGAAAAAAGTCTGATCCGCAATATCAAAGTATAATTAAGTACGACGTAAAAACTTCCTCATAAAATATATGTCTCAATTAAAATATTATAAAGGGAAGTTGTTTATAGAAAAATCTTCTGTATTAAATATTGCAAGGAAAAATAAAACTCCTTTCTATCTTTATTCTGAGAAACAGATAAAAGAAAATTATTTAAATTTTGCTAGAATCTTTAGAGGCATAAACCCTCTTATATGTTTTGCAGCCAAAGCTAATACTAATTTAACAATCATGAGAATATTGGGGAAATTAGGTTCAGGAGCAGATGTTGTTTCAGGTGGCGAACTTCTTAAGGCCTTAAAAGCTGGAATAAAAGCAAATAAAATCGTTTTTTCAGGTGTAGGAAAGACAGAAGAAGAATTAAAATTAGCTATCAAAAAAAAAATATTGTTAATAAATGTCGAATCAGAAAGTGAGGCGATATTAATAAACAAGATAGGTAAAAAAATTAATAAAATAATACCTATTGGTTTTAGACTGAATCCAAATATTGATGCCAAAACTCATAAAAAAATTTCAACTGGAAAATCTGAAAATAAATTTGGTGTATCTATAAAAGATTTCTCTTCTTTTTATAAAAAAATAGAACAATTTAAGAATTTAAGAATTAATGCACTAAGTGTGCATATAGGCAGCCAGATTCTATCTGATACACCTTTTAAAAAAACATTAGATGTTCTTTCTAAAGTTATAAGAGACTTAAATATAAAATTAAAATATGTCGATCTAGGTGGTGGTTTTGGAATCAGGTATAACAAAACTGATAAACAGATTAATTTAAATAATTATGCAAAACTTGTTCATAACTTTAAAAAAAAATTAAATTGTAGTATTATTTTTGAACCTGGAAGATCTTTAGTCGGTAACACAGGTATTTTAGTGAGTAAAATTCAATATATTAAAAAAGGTTCTAATAAAAATTTTATAATTATAGATGCGGGTATGAATGATTTTATGAGGACTGCCTTGTACGATGTTAATCATAATATTGTACCCATTACTAAGAAAAATAAAATGAATAAAATTCCGATAGAATTTGTTGGCCCAATTTGTGAGACTACTTGTAAATTTGTAAAATATAAAGATTATCAGAGAATAGAAGAAGGTGACTTTGTAGCTATAACAGATGTGGGTGCTTACGGGTCTTCTTTATCTTCTAATTACAATACTAAACCTCTAATAGCTGAAATTTTAGCCAGTAAAAATAGTTTTAAAATTATTAGAAAGAAGCAAGATTTATTAAAACTGATAAATTCTTAATGCAATTAATAAAATCTTTAGTTTTTAATATTTTTTTATACCTTGGTATAATTGTAGTTTTTGTTCTGGCTATACCAACTTTAATTTTGCCCTCTAAATTCACTTTATACTGTGGAAAGTTTTTAGCTTATTACATAATTTTAATATTGAGATTATTCTTAAATACTAAAGTTATATTTCATGGACTAGAAAATTTACAAAAAGTAGAAAAATTTTTTGTAGCCTCCGCTCATCAATCTATGTTTGAAACTTTTGTCCTTCAGGCCCCATTGGGCTTTCCTATTTTTATTCTAAAGAAAGAACTTTTGAGGATACCTTTATTTGGTTGGTATTTAAAAAAAATTGGATCAATCGAGATAATTAGAGAAACAACAACAAAAGAAAATTTGAATTTTTTCGACAAAATAAAAAATACTGTTCAAAAACATAATCGCCCTCTTCTGATATTTCCACAAGGCACGAGGGTAAAATTTGATGATAGAAGTCCTTTTAAAAAAGGTGTGGGTAGAATTTATGACTCTCTTAAACTACCATGTATACCTGTTGCATTAAACTCTGGAAAAATATGGCCAAAAAATAGTTTTATAAAGTACCCTGGTAATATTCATATTTCTTTTTTGGAACCAATCAAACCTGGTTTAGAAAAGAGTGTTTTTCTCAAAATTTTAGAGGAAAAAATTTATTCTGAAACTGAGAATTATTCTTAGTCTTTTTTTCTTCCAAAGTCTGGCTTACTCGTATCCTGCCCAGCTTTGATAATTTCTTTTCTTACTTCTTTAGTTGAGTTAAAAATCTGGTAAAGCTTATCTCCATTTTTGTCATTTACAGCTTTCTTTAATTCATTCAATTTTTCAATAAAACTATCAATACCTTTAGATACATTTTCACTATTATCTAAAAAAATATCTCTCCACATTAAAGGGTTGGACGCAGCTATTCTTGTAAAATCTCTTAAACCGCCAGCACTGTACTGTATTACTTCTTGTTTTAATTTATCTTCAACACTCGTTACTGTTCTGACAATGTTATAGGCAATCGCATGTGGTAAATGGCTAGTCAAAGATAAAATTTTATCATGCTCTTCTGGTGTCATAATTTTAACCTTACTTCCTATAGCTTCCCATAAAGCTTTTAAACTTTTAACTGGTTCCTCTGCACAATCTTTTGGCGGAGAAATGACACACCAACGATTTTTAAACATTTCAACCTGTCCTGCTTTTGGGCCACTTTCTTCTGTTCCTGCTATTGGGTGAGAAGGTATCCAGTGAACATCTTTTAAATTAATATTATGAATTATTTTCATAACTTCTTTTTTGACAGATCCTGTATCTGTTAAAATAACATTTTTTTTCAAACTATCTTTTATTGATAAAATAATTTCTCTATAACTGCTTAAAGGAGTTGCAATAACTATTAAATCCGAATCAACAACACACTGACGAATATCATTGAATATATTTGTAGATATATTTTCTTTTTTTAAATATGCGGTGACTTCTTTCGAGTGATCAAAAACCTTAATTTCTTTTGCTAAATTTTTGCTTTTAATAGCTCTTAATATTGAAGATCCTATCAAGCCACAACCAATTATAGAGATAGTATCAAACATTAAAAATTTTTTTTAATTCAATTATTAGTTTTAAATTTTCTTTGCTACTGCCAATTGTAACTCTTAGAGAGTTTTTTATTGAGTATACATCCATTTGTCTCAATAAAATTCCAGCTTTAGCCAAAGCGTAAAAGACTTGTTTTGATGTTTTTTTGACTCTATCAAAGTTGATCAATGCAAAATTCACATTAGTTTTGTGAGTGTGAATATTTAATTCTTTAAAAATTTCATAAAATTTTTTAGACCACTTTCTCACGTGCTGTATTTCTTTATTCAACCAAACTGTGTCTTTTATTGCGACTGCAGCTGCAAATAGCGCCGGACGATTTACATTGAAAGGGGGTTTTATCATGTACAATGAATCAATTATATTTTTTGATGCATAGCCCCAACCAATTCTCAATCCTGCTAAACCATATATTTTTGAAAATGTTCTAGTTACAATGACATTTTTAAATTTAGAAAACAATTTTAATCCACATTCATAATCTATAAAATTCATATATTCAAAGTATGCATCATCAACAACTAATAAGATATCACTTCTTAGCTTTTTTCTTAATCTCAATATTTCCTTTTTACTAATATATGTGCCTGTAGGATTATTGGGATTTGCAATAAAAACAATTTTAGTTTTACTGGTTACACATGAAAGTATATTGTTCACTGAGGAGGTAAGTTTATTTTCTGGTGCATAAATTACCTTCGCAGTATTTAGTTTGCTATAGATTCTATAAATAATAAAACTATACTGTGGAACAATAACTTCATCGTTTTTATTAAGAAAAGCTTTGCAAATTAATTCAAAGATTTGATCTGAGCCATTACCTAAAATTATTCTACTTTGATCTAATTTAAATTTTTTTGCTATAATTTTTCTTAAAAATGTTCCATCTGAGTCTGGATATCTTTTAAAATTTTTTGAAACTTTAATATATTCTTTTACTGCTTTTGGGCTTGGCCCTAATGCAGACTCGTTTGCAGATAATTTTATTTTAGCAAACTTTTGCTTAAATAAGCTCAATCCAGCAACATATTTTTCAGCTTTAAGAATATTAGCTTTCGGTAATTTCATAATTTATTTAAGTCTTATATAAAAAGCTTTATTATTTCTATATTCATTTTAATTTCTTATAAAATTGACAATTTTCTATCGATTTAGTACAAGTTTATAGCGCTGATTTAACCAAATTGCGGGCGCATAATAAAATTCGCTAAATAGGGTTCTGCCCAGTTTAGCTGGGTTTTTTTTTTATATGAACTATAAAATTGAAAATATAAAACAAATAACTGTAACAAAACCACTTAAACTAGATTGTGGTCAAATTATAAAAGATTTTCCTATAGCCTATGAAACCTACGGTAAACTTAATGAAAAAAAAAATAATGCAATTCTAATTTTTCACGCTCTCTCTGGTGATCAATTTGTTGCAGGAACTAATCCTGTGACTAATAAAGATGGTTGGTGGAATACAGCTGTAGGTGTAGGAAAAGCTGTTGATACAGAAAAATATTTTATTATTTGTGCAAATGTTCTAGGTGGATGTATGGGTTCATTTGGACCTAAAAATCTTAATGATGCTGATAGTGAACCATATGGTTTAAAATTTCCAGTAATTACAATAGGAGATATGGTTAGAGCTCAAGAGTCTTTATTAGAACATTTTAATATAAAAAAACTCTTGAGTGTTTTAGGTGGTTCAATGGGTGGAATGCAGCTTTTACAATTTTGTGCCTTATATCCTGATAAAACTTTTTCGGCAGTACCAATTGCATCAACTGCAAGTCACAATGCTCAACAAATAGCATTAAATGAATTAGCTAGACAAGCAATAATGTCAGATCCATTATGGAATAAGGGAAACTACTACAAAGATAAAAAGATTCCAAAAAATGGTTTAGCGGTAGCAAGAATGGCTGCTCATATTACTTATATGTCGGACAAAGGCCTTCAAGAAAGATTCGGAAGAAAACTACAAGAAAAAAAAGACTATGAATTTACATTTGATGCTGACTTCCAAATAGAAAGTTATTTGAGACATCAAGGTAACGTATTTGTGGATAGATTTGATGCAAATTCATATCTATATATTTCAAGAGCTATGGACTATTTTGATTTATCTAAACAATTCAAGAATGGATTAGTTGAAGCATTTCAAGATCACAAAACCAGATTTTTAATTATATCTTTTTCTTCGGATTGGCTTTACCCTACAAAAAATAGTAAAGACATTGTAATTGCTTTAAACGCATCTGGTGCCAATGTTGCTTTTTCTGAGATAAAAACAGACAAAGGTCATGACTCTTTTTTAGTTAACGAGCCAGAATTCTTAGAAACGCTTAAAGGCTTTTTAGACTCTAATTTTGAAATATTCAAAAATGAAAAATGAATTTAAAATAATTGTGAATTTGCTTCCCATTCAATCTAGAGTACTGGATGTTGGTTGCGGCGATGGAACTTTAATCGAAGCTCTTATTAAACAGAAAAATATTGATGCAAGAGGAGTCGAGCTAGAAGAAAATAAAGTCAAACAGTGTATATCTAAAGGTCTATCTGTAATTCAAGGAAATGCTGAGACCGAACTTGGTCAATTTCCCGATAAAGCTTTTGACTTTGTTGTCTTAAGCCAAACACTTCAGGCGTTTTACCAACCAGAAAATGTACTGAATGAACTATTGAGAATAGGAAAAAAAGTAATAATTTCTATACCGAACTTTGGTTACTGGCAGATAAGAGCTAGTTTATTATTTTTTGGAAAAATGCCTGTCACAAAGTCTCTTCCTGACTTTTGGTACAACACTCCTAATTTGCATATGTGTTCTATAAAAGATTTTTATCAATTTTGTGATAAAAGGAAAATTAAAATGGACAAGATTATCGGTATTAATAATGAAAAAATATCTACTATAAATCCAATAAATTTGGAAATAAAAAACTTTCTATCTGAAGTTGGTATATTTTTAATTAGTTAAATGTTGAATATAAATATTTTACCGTGTCTAAAAGATAATTACAGCTTTGTGATTCATGACTCAAAAACAAATACTGTTTCCGTAATCGATCCTTCAGAGTTTGAACCTATTGATAATTTTATTGAAAAAAAATTTAAAAAAATTGATTACATTCTCAATACTCACCATCATTTTGATCATACTGGGGGTAACTTAGATTTAAAAAAAAAATATGCAACCAAAATTATTGGCTCCAAAAAAGATGAAAAGAGAATTCCAGGTATTGATATAAAATTATCTAATAATGAAAATTTTAAATTAGGTAGTTTAGATTTTAAGATTTTTTTTGTACCTGGTCATACTAATGGTCATGTTTGTTTTTACTCGGAAAGTGAGAAAGTTGTTTTTACTGGCGATACTTTATTTTCACTAGGATGTGGTAGAGTTTTTGAAGGGACCTTACTAGAAATGTTGAGCTCACTTAACCTTATAAAAAAATTACCAATAAATACTCAAATTTATTGTGGTCATGAATATACTCAAAAAAATTTAGACTTTTGTATAAAATATGAAATTAATAATAATAGACTAGAAGAGAAAAAAAAATGGATAAAATCAAGGTTAGATCAAAAACAACCGACTATTCCTGTGACTATTAAGGAAGAGTTAAATACAAATATTTTTCTACGCTGTGATAATTTGGAGGTAAAAAAATCTCTTGGAATGAAAGATTCAACCGAATTAGAAGTGTTTGAAAAACTTCGTAATTTAAAAGACAATTTTTAGCTTCTATCACCTTGACTTGAAATTCTTTCAAGTTATATTGCTGTAATTTTAAAAAAAAGATATTTATGTCATTTGCAATATTCGAAACTGGTGGAAAACAATACAAAGCATCTGCTAGTAAAATTATAGAAATAGAAAAATTAGATGCTGAAATTGGTAAAACTATTCAGTTTAAGAATGTGCTATTATTAAATGACAGTAAAACTACGGAAATTGGAAGCCCGAATGTAGCCGGTGCTATTGTCGAAGCTAAACTTCTAGATAATGTTAAAGATAGAACAATTTTAATTTTTCACAAAAGAAGAAGAAAACATTCGAGAAAAACAAATGGACACAGACAAAGACACTCAAAAATTCAAATTACAAAAATACTTTCAAAAGATGGCAAAGTTATAGCTGAGGCTAAGCCAATCGAACTCAAAGTAAAAAAAATTATAGAAACTAAAAAAACAAAAAAACAAAAAAAAATAACTATTAAAAAAGAATTAAAGAAATAGGAAAGTAAATGGCAACAAAAAAAGCTGGTGGATCATCACGTAATGGCAGAGACAGTGCTGGACGAAGACTTGGTGTTAAAAAATACGGTGATCAAGTAGTTATTCCCGGAAATATTATAGTAAGGCAAAGGGGTACGCGCATTCATCCAGGCGAAAATGTTGGTATGGGTACAGACCATACTTTGTTTTCTTTAATAAAAGGAAAAGTTAAATTTAAAAAATCAAAATTAAACAGAACTTTTGTTTCTGTTATCCCAAATTAATTATATAAATAACCTTAGTTATTTATTTTAAATATCTACAATGAAATTTTTAGATCAAGCTAAAATCTATATTAAGGCTGGTAATGGTGGTTCTGGCTCTGCAAGCTTCCGAAGAGAAAAATTTGTTGAGTATGGAGGTCCTGATGGTGGTGATGGTGGTGATGGGGGTTCTATTATTTTTGAATCAGAAAGAAATTTAAACACGTTAATTGATTTTAGATATGCTCAACACTTTAGAGCAGAGAATGGTTCCATAGGAACTAAAAGAAAAAGAACTGGAGCTGGTGGAAAAGATCTAATAATCAAAGTACCTGTAGGGACACAAATTTATGAAGAGGATAATAATACTTTGATCTATGATTTTATAAAAAATAAAGAAAGATATTTAGTAGCAGCCGGTGGAAGTCACGGTTTAGGAAATGTTAGATTTAAAAGCTCAACTAATAGAGCGCCAACAAAAAAAACAAATGGAAAAGTTGGGGAAGAATTTTGGGTGTGGTTACAATTAAAAGTTATTGCAGATGTCGGAATAATAGGTATGCCAAATGCTGGGAAGTCAAGTTTACTTGCAGCTATTACTCGTGCAAGACCTAAGATTGCAAATTATCCTTTTACCACTATTGATCCCAACCTTGGTGTTTCATATTACGATAATAAAGAAGTTACACTTGCAGATATACCTGGCTTAATAGAAGGTGCACATGAAGGTACTGGTTTAGGTGATAAGTTTCTTCGTCATATTGAAAGATGCAAAGTTTTATTACACTTAATAGACTTATCAGAAGAAAAACTTGCTGAAAGTTATCTAAAAGTAAGAAATGAGCTATTTAAATATGATAAAACTCTGGCAAAGAAGAAAGAGATTATTGTTTTTAACAAATCTGATTTAATTGAAAAAAAAGAATTAGAAAAAAAATTAAAAATTTTTAAAACTATAGTTAAAAAAAAATATGAAATAATTTCAGTTGTAGCTGACAAAAATTTGATTAATTTAAGAAAAATATTGTTAAAAAATGCAAATTAATAAAGCAAAAAAAATAGTTATAAAGTTAGGTTCATCTACTATTGTTGATAATAAGGGTAATTTTAAAAAAAAATGGCTCTTAAGTTTAATTCAAGATATTAAAAAATTAAGGAGGAACAAACAAGAGGTTGTCATTGTTTCTTCTGGTTCTATTGCACTTGGGCAAAGTTATTTAAAAATAGAAAATAGGAAAGTTAAACTTGAAATGAGTCAGGCCGTTGCTTCTATTGGTCAAATTCATTTGATTAATGAATTTCAAAAACTTTTTGACAAAAATAAAATCAAAATTGGTCAAATTCTAATAACTCCAGATGATACAGAACAAAGAAGAAGGGCATTAAATGCTAGAAGGACGTTTGAAAATCTTTTTAAATTAAAAGCAATACCTATTGTCAATGAAAATGACACTACAGCCACAGCTGAAATTAAATACGGAGATAATGATAGGCTGGCTGCAAGAGTGGCTCAAATAATTGGAGCAGACTTATTAATAATTCTTTCTGATGTGGATGGGTTGTATGAAACAATATCAAATAAAAAAAGTTTAATTAAAGAAGTGGATATTATTGATGAAAAAATTATTTCTTTAGTTGATAAAAAAATAAATACCTACGGTTCGGGTGGTATGTTTACGAAGTTAGAAGCTGCAAAAATTTGTATGTATGCTGGATGTAATATGTTAATTGCTAATGGAAATAATTTTAATCCTCTACATAAAATAATAAGTAAAAAACTGTACACATGGTTCAAACCAAAAATTTCTAATTTAGATGCCAGAAAAAAATGGATAATAAGCTCACTATCATCGTCGGCTAAGATTTTTATAGACCAAGGTGCGTCCAGAGCTTTAAAATCTGGAAAAAGTTTATTACCATCAGGTATAATTAAGATTGAAGGAAGCTTTAAGAAAGGAGATAATATAGTTATTATAGATAATAATAATAATTATATTGCAAGAGCATTATCTTCTTTTACCTCTGAAGAAATTAATAAAATTAAAGGTTTACAGAGTAACCAGATAGAGAATATTCTTGGGTACGCGAGTAAATCAGAAATAGTTCACAAGAATGATATTGTAATCTTATGAAAAAATTAAAACAAATTGGTGTAAATGCCAAAAAAGCTTTAACTATACTTAATAATGCAGACGAAAAAAAAATTAATAAAGTACTTTTAAGTTATAATCGTCTTTTATTAAGTAATAGAAATCAGATTCTTCAAGAAAATTTTAAAGACATAAAAAATGCAAAAAAAAAGCACCTTGTGGATAGACTGATGCTAGATAGCAAAAGATTAGAGGGCATAAGAAGCTCTGTAAATGAAATTTTTAAATTTAAAAGTCCTTTAAACAAGGTCTTAGAACAGTGGAAAAGACCAAATGGCTTGAAAATAAAAAGGGTTACAACTCCAATAGGTGTGATCGGTGTAATCTACGAAAGTAGACCAAATGTGACAGCTGATGTTTCAGCATTATGTTTAAAGTCTGGTAATTGTGCAATACTAAGAGGAGGCTCCGACGCATACAATTCAAACAAGATATTAGCAAATCTTTTTAGAGAATCTTTGAAAAAAAATAATATTGATCAAAACTGTGTTCAATTTATTGAGAACAAAAATAGAAATGTTGTAAATTACCTCTTGTCTAACATGTCTGAGTATATCGATGTGATTGTTCCGAGAGGAGGTAAGGAACTTGTAAAAAAAGTTCAAAAACTTTCTAGGATACATGTGATTGGACATTTGGAAGGTCTTTGCCACATTTATGTAGATAATGATGCCAACACAAGTATGGCTGTAAAGCTAGTTGCTGATGCTAAAATGCGAAGAACAAGTATATGCGGAGCCGTTGAAACATTATTGATTGATTCTAAATCAATAAAAAAACACGGGATTCCAATTATTAATAAACTGGTCTCATTAGGTTGTAAAATTTTTGTAGATAAAAAAATTAATCAAATATTCAAAAATAAATTTAAATTAGCAAAAGAAATTGATTGGAAAACTGAATATTTAGATGCAAAAATTTCTATCAAATCAGTTAATGGAGTACAAGAAGCTAAGAAACATATATTAAAATATGGAACGATGCATACTGACGGTATTATAACAAATAACTCCAAAACAGCAGAAATATTTTTAAATGGAGTTAATAGTGCTATAGCTATGCACAATGTTTCAACTCAATTTGCTGATGGTGGTGAGTTTGGATTTGGAGGAGAAATTGGAATTTCGACAAATAAATTACCACCAAGAGGTCCGGTTGGAATTAATCAACTAACATCATATAAATATAAAGTGAGTGGAAAAGGGATTGCTAGGTCTTAATCAATAATGATTAGATCCAGAAAAAAAAAAATTGGTATTTTTGGAGGTAGTTTTGATCCTCCGCATAAAGGGCACTTAGCAATATCAAAATTAGCTGTAAAAAAATTATATTTAGATCAAGTTTACTGGTGTGTAACAAAAAAAAATCCATTTAAAAATAAATCTTTTTTTTCACTCTCTGAAAGAATAAAAAAAAGTAAAATTATAACTAATAAAGAAAAAAAGATTAAAATTAAATACTTTGAAGATAAATTAAAATCAACCAATACTATAGATTTAATAGAATATTTAAGAAAAAAGAATAAAAAAAATATGCTTTTTTTAATTATCGGTTCAGATAACTTAATTAAATTCCATAAATGGAAAAGTTGGAAACTTTTATCAAAATTAGCTCAAATTGTTGTATTTTCACGAAAGGACTTTGATAAAAAAGCTAAAAAATCTGTTATAGTTAAGCAAGTGAAAAACATATCATTTATTAAAAATAAACCTATAAATATTTCTTCTACTCAAATTAAAAATGAATTGTCATAAATCTTAATGGAGATAACAGAAGTTAAAAATCAAATTGAAATAATCTTAGATAATAATAAAGCTAAAAATATTGTTTCAATTGATCTTAAAAAAAAATCTTATATAGCAGACTATATGATTATAGCATCAGGAACTTCTTCAAGACACCTACATTCCTTGTCTGAAAATTTAATTACAGAGCTTAAAAAAATAGGTATTTATAATTGTAGAATGGAGGGAAGAGATAGTAGTGATTGGAAGCTTGTAGATGCAATTGATATCATAATACATATTTTTCATCCCGAAAAAAGAGAATTTTATGATCTTGAAAAAATGTGGTCAGAATCAATACCTAAAGAAAAAATAACAATATGAAAAAAATTAATACTATAATTATTCTAATATTTTTTAATATTTTAGTTAGCACTAATTATCTTCAATCGAAAAATTCGAATAAATTATATGAAAAAATAGACTTATTTAGTGAAGTCTTAGAAACTATAAAAAAGGACTATGTAGATGAAGTCGATCAAGCAGATGTCATAGACTCAGCAATTAATGGCGTCTTACAATCATTAGATCCATATTCTGCCTACATGAGCCCAAAATCATTTAAAGGTATGCAGACTGATACTAAGGGTGAATTTGGTGGTCTTGGTATTGAAATTGGAATGGAATCTGGGGTTGTCAAAGTTATTGCACCAATCGATGATACACCTGCATCAAATGCGGGAATTAAGTCTGGTGATTTTATTGTAAAAATTAATGGCGTACAAGTTCAGGGTAAATCGTTAACTGAAGCTGTTGAACTTATGCGTGGTCCTGTAGGGTCAGAAATAGACTTAACTGTTAGAAGAAGAAATGTAAAAAAGTCATTAGATTTCAAAATTAAAAGAGCCATTATAGAGGTAAAATCAGTTGAAGCTAAAATTATTGGAGACAAAAAAGAAATTGGTTATTTAAGACTAAAATCATTTAATGAAAATAGTAATGAACAACTATCTAAAAGTATCAATGGGTTTGAAAAAAATAATAAATTAAATGGGTACATTCTTGACTTAAGAAATAATCCAGGTGGACTACTTACCCAAGCAATTAGTATAACGGATTTTTTTTTAGATGACGGAGAGATAGTTTCGACTAAAGGAAGAAAGATAACTGAAACCAGAAGGTTTTTTTCCAAAAAAGGAGATGGTATAAGCGGAAAACCTTTAATAGTAATCATTAATAATGGTTCGGCCTCCGCTTCAGAAATTGTTTCTGGGGCCCTAAAAGATCACAAAAGAGCAATTATTTTAGGAGAACGTACTTATGGTAAAGGATCGGTTCAGTCAATTATACCTTTGAAAAATGGTGGTGGAATTAGATTAACTATATCAAAGTATTATTTACCCTCTGGAAAATCAATTTCAGAAGTTGGTGTTCTTCCTGATATTTACGTAGAAGAGACTGGAGATAATTTTAAGATTAATAGTAAAACAGATAACCAATTAAAATATGCTGTTAATCTATTAAAATCATAAAATGAAGCATAAAGACCTTCCTTTAAGGACTGGTGTTGGAATAATAGTTCTTAATTCAAAAAATAATGTTTTTGTTGGTAAGAGAAAAGATAATCCTTTTGATAAATGGCAGATGCCACAAGGTGGTGTAGAGTTAAATGAACCTTTGCTAAACGCAATGAAGAGAGAGCTTGAAGAAGAAACTAGTATTAAAAATATTGAAGTATTAAAAGAATTCCCTCAATGGCTCAAATATGAGTTACCAGAAGATCTAATTGGAAAAATTTGGGAAGGTAAATATAAAGGTCAAAAACAAAAATGGTTTATAGTCAGATTCAAAGGTGAAGAGAGTGAAATCAATATAAACACTCAAAACGCAGAATTTATAGAATGGAAATGGATAGATATGAATTTATTACCAGATCTAATTGTACATTTTAAAAAAAATATTTACAAAAATATATTGGAAGAATTAAAAAAATATATTAATTAATTTCTTGAAGTGAATCAATTTTGTAACTTAAAATATATTTTTCTTTATCTTTAATTTCAGAATTTTGTAACAGATCTTTAGACTCTTCAATTTTTTTTTCTATGCTTTCTTTAGATAGTTTTTCAGCTAAAATTATAGACGGGGATAAAATTAAAAGTTTATTATTAAAGAACTCTACAGTACCATCTTCAACATAAAATTTTGAATTTTTATTATTAATTTCAACCTGAATAATACCTGGCCTTAAAAAAGTTATTAATGAAATATGATCTTTTAATATAGTCATCATTCCTTCATACGCAGGAATAACGACTTGTTTAACTTCGGATTTTAATAATGTTTGATCTGGACTAATTATTTCTAGGTTAAAATTTTCAGACATTTTTACTTAGCATCTTCGGCCATTTTTTCGGCTTTTTCAACTGCTTCTTCAATTCCTCCAACCATATAAAATGCTGATTCTGGAAGATGATCGTAGTCTCCTTTGCATATAGCTGCAAAACCCTTAATTGTTGACTCTAAGTCAACTAATTTTCCAGGAGATCCTGTAAATACCTCTGCAACAAAAAATGGTTGAGATAGAAATCTCATAATTCTTCTTGCTCTAGCGACAGTAAGTTTGTCTTCCTCAGAAAGTTCATCCATACCCAGAATTGCTATAATATCTTGAAGTGACTTATAAGCTTGCAAGATTTCTTGTACCTCTCTAGCAACTCGATAATGCTCTTCACCTACGATTCTTGGATCTAATATTCTTGATGTTGAATCTAAAGGATCTACTGCAGGGTAAATACCCAATTCAGCTATTTGTCTTGAAAGTACAGTTGTAGCATCTAAGTGTGCAAATGATGTAGCGGGTGCAGGGTCTGTCAAGTCATCTGCAGGTACGTAAATAGCTTGTACTGAAGTTATTGATCCTTTAGCTGTTGATGTAATTCTTTCTTGCAAATTACCCATGTCTGTGGCTAAAGTTGGCTGATATCCCACCGCTGAAGGTATTCTTCCCAACAAAGCTGAAACTTCTGAACCAGCTTGGGTAAATCTAAAAATATTATCAATAAAAAATAGTACATCTTGCCCTTCTTGATCTCTAAAATATTCTGCAACAGTTAGTCCTGTTAATGCTACTCTGGCACGAGCTCCTGGTGGCTCGTTCATTTGTCCATATACTAAAGCTGCTTTAGAACCAGGACCATCTAGTTTTATTACTCCTGACTCGATCATCTCATGGTAAAGATCATTTCCTTCCCTTGTTCTTTCTCCAACACCAGCAAAAACTGAAAACCCACCATGAGCCTTTGCAATATTATTTATCAATTCCATAATAGTAACTGTTTTTCCAACTCCTGCACCACCAAACAGGCCTACTTTTCCACCTTTTGCATATGGGGCTAATAAATCTATTACTTTAATACCGGTAACTAACATTTCTGTTTCTGTGGATTGATCTGTAAATTTAGGTGCTTGTCTGTGAATGGGCCACTTTTCTTTAGTTTTAACTTCACCCTTTTCATCAATAGGTTCTCCAATAACGTTTATTATTCTACCTAATGTTTCAGGCCCAACTGGAACGCTTATTGGTGAACCTGTATTCGTAACAACGTCCCCTCTTTTTAAGCCTTCAGTAGAATCCATCGCTATAGTTCTAACACTACCTTCGCCTAAGTGTTGAGCGACTTCAAGTATTAGTTTGTTTCCTTGATTGTCAACTTGAAGAGCGGTGTAAATTTCTGGTAATTCTTCCTCAAAACTTACGTCAATCACAGCTCCAATAATTTGTGTAATTTTTCCTTCTTTATTCATAGCTATAAACTCTCTGCTCCTGATATTATTTCAATTAACTCTTTAGTAATTGCGGCTTGCCTGCTTCTATTATAAACTATTGTTAAACTCTTAACCAAATCACCAGCATTTCTTGTAGCACTATCCATTGCAGTCATTCTTGATCCTTGCTCACTAGCAGAGTTTTCTAGAAACGCTTTAAATACTTGTGTAGAAATATTTTTTGGCAACAAATCTTCTAGTATTTCATCTTCATCTGGTTCAAATTCATAAAAAATCTCATCATTTTTTATAGAGCTTTCTTTTTTTTCAGCAGGAATAATTTGTTGAGCTTGAGGTATTTGAGTAATAACATTTTTAAAATTGTTATAAAATAAAACACATTTATCAAACTCATTTTTGTCAAATAAATTTAATATTATTTTTCCAACTTCAACAGCTTCATTAAAAGAAATTTTTTTTTTATCTTTAAAGCTAAGCTTGTTAATAATATATTCACCATATTCTCTTTTTAATTGATCGTGTCCTTTTGAGCCTATAGTAATTATTTTTAAAGTTTTTCCTTCTTTTAAAACTTTTAAGAAATAATTTTTAGCTAGTCTGCAAATATTAGTATTAAAACCTCCACACAACCCTCTATCTGATGTCATTACTACGCATAAATGAGTCTGTTCTTTACCAGTACCTACTAATAGCTTTGGTGCATTTAAGGGATCGCTAATTGAATCAGTTAAATTTAGAATTATGTTTTGCATTTTCTCACTATAAGGTCTTCCCCTTTCAGCACTCTCTTGTGCTTTTCTTAGTTTTGCTGCAGCAACCATTTTCATAGCTTTAGTAATTTTTTGTGTAGATTTTACACTAACAATTCTTTTCCTTAAATCATCTAGGCTTGCCATTATTTTTTACTTTTTTTGTATTCTTGTATAGTTTGTATTAATAAATCTTCTGTTTCTTTTTCTAATTTTCCAGTAGTTTGAATTGAACTTATAATTTCATTTCTCTCATTTTTAATTTTTTCTAAAATATCTTTTTCAAAATTTTTAATTTGATCGAGTTCTACATCATCTAAATATCCTCTTACTCCTGTGAAGACTGTAATAACTTGTTCAGCTACCGTTAGTGGTGAATATTGATTTTGCTTTAAAAGTTCTGTTAATTTTGAACCTCGATTTAAAAGTTTTTGGGTTGTTGCATCTAAATCTGAACCAAATTGAGCAAAAGCAGCCATTTCTCTGTATTGGGCGAGTTCTAATTTAATTGAGCCAGCAACTTTCTTCATCGCTTTTGTTTGTGCTGCCGACCCAACTCTTGAAACTGAGAGACCGACGTTAACAGCTGGTCTAATTCCTTGGTTAAATAATTGTGTTTCTAAAAAAATTTGTCCATCTGTAATTGAAATTACATTTGTTGGAATATAAGCTGAAACGTCCCCTGCTTGAGTTTCGATAATAGGTAGGGCTGTTAAAGACCCGCCCCCATTGGCATCACTTAACTTTGCAGCTCTTTCCAAGAGTCTACTATGAAGATAAAATACATCACCTGGATATGCTTCACGACCAGGTGGTCTTCTTAGTAATAATGACATCTGTCTATAAGCTACAGCTTGTTTTGATAAATCATCGTAGATAATTAGCGCATGCATTCCGTTATCTCTAAAATATTCTCCAATAGTACAGCCAGTATACGGAGCTAAAAATTGAAGTGGGGCTGCATCTGAGGCTGTTGCCGCAACAACTGTTGTGTATTTCATGGCACCAGCATCTTCTAGAGTTTTTACAATCTGGGCTACTGTTGATCGTTTTTGACCAATAGCTACATAAATACAATATAGCTTTTTCTTTTCATCATCAGATTCATTAATTACTTTTTGATTTATAATTGCATCAATTGCTACTGCTGTTTTTCCCGTTTGACGATCTCCAATAATTAGTTCTCTTTGACCTCTTCCAACTGGTATTAAAGTGTCAATTGCTTTTAATCCTGTTTGCATTGGTTCACTAACAGATTGTCGTGGAATTATTCCTGGAGCTTTAACTTCTACTCTTTTTCTTTCAATTTTTTCACTTAAATTTCCTTTTCCATCAATCGGGTTTCCTAGTCCATCTAAAACTCTTCCTAAGAGTTCTTTTCCAACAGGTGAGTCTACAATCGAGCCAGTTCTTTTTACTGTGCTTCCTTCTTTTATTTTTCTATCATCTCCAAAAATAACAACTCCAACGTTATCGCTTTCTAAATTAAGAGCCATACCTTTAGAGCCATCATCAAATTCAACCATCTCTCCTGCTTGAACGTTATCAAGACCAAAAATTCTTGCTATCCCGTCACCTACAGATAAAACTTTTCCTACTTCAGATACTTCGGCTTTTTCTCCAAAATTTTTTATCTGTTCTTTTAATATTTTAGTAATTTCCGATGGATTAATTTGCATATTATATTTCTAACATTGTTTGTTCGTATTTTTTTAATTTATTTTTAATTGAAGTATCGATCATAAGGCTTCCTATTTGCATTTTCATACCACCAATTAAATTTTCATCAACTTTATAGTCAAAGGCTATTGGTGTTCCCGTTGTTTGGGAAAGTTCTTTATTTAGAGTATCGAGTTCTTCTCTCGTCAAATTTTTTGAAGAAATTAACGATGCTTTAATTTCTCCTCTTTGTTTTGAAGCTAAAGATAGAAAATTTAAAAATATTTTATTAATGAAAAAAATTCTTCTCTTAATTACTAGCACACTTAAAAAATTTTTTATTATTTTTGAAAGATTCATTTGTGCTGAAATTTTATCTAATATTTCAAGTTGAATTGACTGAGATTGAGTTGGGTTTTTAATAAAGTTTTTTAAGTCTTCACTCGTTTTATATACGGTCAGAAATTCGTTAACATTTTTTTCTACTGATTCTAATTCTAGATTTTCTTTTGCAAGCTCATATAATGCCAGTGCATACCTGTTTGCTGTTTCTGAAGAAAATGACTTATTTGTACTCAACTTAACACCTCTTGATTAGAAATTTTCATTAGATTGTGGTTTCCTATCATAACAACAAGTATCGTTCAAGGTGGTTAGATTGTTTTAAGCAAAGTTAATGGGATCAACATCAACTGTAAGTTTTATTTTTTTAGAAATAGTTAAATTCTCTATGATTCTTCCTACTTTTTTCTGAATTAAATTACTATTCTTTGACCTCAGTAACAGCCTAGTCCTAAACTTCTTTTTGACTCTAAATATAGGGGAATCTACTGGACCTAGAACATCCAGTTCTACTAAAACACTTAATTTTTTTTTTATTTCCTGTGCTGCTCTATAGCTATCCTGACTAGAACTAGCTGAAATTATTAAAGCAATAAGTCTTGTAAAGGGGGGTAGGTTCTTGTTTTTTCTGATTATTAATTCGTTAGTTAAGAATTTTTCAGGATCATTTTCTAGTATATCTTTCAATGTTTCATTTAAAGGTGTGATCGTTTGGTAAATAATTGTAGATTTTTTCGAAAATCTTCCTGCTCTTCCACTTAGCTGGTTATAAAGCTGTATATTCTTTTCGGTCGTTCTCAGATCATACCCCATTCCAGAAAAATCTGCATCCACTACCACAATGCAATTTAATTTTGGAAAATTAAACCCTTTCGAAATTAATTGCGTGCCTACTAAAATATCAACTTCATTTTTCTCTATTTTCCTAATGACTGATTCTGTTTCACCTCTCTTAGATAAAAAATCACTTGAAAATATTCTAATATTCTTTTTTGGAAAAAGAACTTTTAGTTCTTCCTGAATTTTTTCAACCCCAGGACCGTACATACGAAAATCACAAGAGAATTTATCAGTCTTACACAGTTTATCTTTTTTTACTTTGCTTCCACAATGGTGACAAACAAGTTTATTAATTGATTTATGGTAAGTTAAATAAATAGAACAATTCGAACACAGGTGTTTAAAGCCACATTTTTTACAAATTAAAAATGGAGCATAACCTCTTCTATTTAAAAAAAATAATACTTGCTCTTTTTTTTTTAAATATTCATTAACTATATCAATAGTTTCTTGCGCAATAAAATGATCTTTTTTAAGTATAATTTTTTGTAAATTTATTACCTTTGTTTCTGGTAAGGAGGTTTCGCTATAACGATTAAGTAATCTCGTATGTTTATATTTATTGTTCTTTATGTTGTTAAAAGTTTCTAAAGAAGGTACTGCAGAAACCAGGTGTATTGGTATATTCTCAAAAGAAGCTCTTGCAATAGCCATATCGCGAGCATGATATATAATTCCTTCATCTTGTTTGTATGATGGATCATGTTCTTCATCTAAAACTATTAATCCTAGATTTTTAAATGGTAACAACAAAGATGAACGAGCACCTATCACTAGTTTTAAATTATTGCCAATAATACCTTGCCAAATTTTTCTTTTATTTTTAATTCCTATTTTTGAGTGCCAAATTGAGGGTGTAAAACCAAAAAACTCCTCGAATCTATCTTTAAATTGATTGGTTAAAAATATTTCTGGTAACAATATTAATACTTGCTGTTTTTTTTTTAAAACTTCTTTTATTCTCTCAAAATAAACTATTGTTTTTCCTGAACCTGTAACTCCTTGCAGCAATGATACATTAAAAGTATTGCCAAATTTTTTTAAATCTTTAAGACTCTTCTTTTGATCCTTGTTTAAAGTAAAATTATTTTTTTTTTTATTTGTTTTTTCTTTTTTAAATATTTCAATTTTCGATGAATTTTTTTCATCTCCTAAACACATTTTTAAAACTCTACCTTTTGAGACTAAATTGTACGATGAAAACCAGTTAATATAACTTACTAAAGTTGCATTAATTTTAAAATTATCTATTTTTTTTTCAATATTTCTTAATTTAAATTCTTTAGTTGTTGGTTCGATTTTATCCCAAACTACACCAATTTCTTTAGACTTCCCAAATGGTACAATTACTATATCTCCTGGTTTTAAATTGTTTAAATAACCAGAGTTGTACGTAAACGGGAAATTAAATACTTTAGGGACTAGAACGGGAACTTTCATTTAAATTAATCTAATTGATATTATGTCAATTAAAAATGAATTGCTCTTTTATCAACAGCCAGGGCAGCTTCTTTTACTGCTTCTGTATGAGTAGGGTGTGCATGACAAGTTCGAGCAATATCTTCTGCACTCGCACCGAATTCCATAGCTAAGGCCATTTCTGCTATCATATCACCCGTGTGTGGGCCAATCATATGAACACCTAAAACTCTATCTGTTTTATTGTCAGCTAATATTTTTACAAAACCATCTGTTTCATTGTTAACTTTAGCACGAGAATTGGCAATAAATGGAAATTTTCCAACTTTATAATCTATATTTTCTTTTTTAAGTTGTTCTTCTGTTTTTCCTACAACGGCAACTTCGGGTGACGTATAGACAACACCTGGTATAACGTCATAATTAACATGACCTGCTTGACCTGCTATAATTTCAGCTACAGCAATTCCTTCTTCTTCAGCTTTATGAGCAAGCATTGGACCTTTGACTACATCTCCAATTGCATAAATATTGTTTATTGAAGTTTGTAGTTTTTTATTTACCTCAACTCTACCTTGTTTGTCTTTTTTGATTCCCAATTTTGTTAAATTTAATCCTTCTGTGTAGGGTTTTCTCCCGACTGAAACTAAAACTTTGTCAGCTAAAATTTTTTCTTCTTTTGATGTTTCATTGTTTAAAAATGTTACTTCTACTTGCTCACCTTTGTTGCTTACTGAGGTTACTTTAGAATTCAATTTAAATTTAAATCCTTGTTTTGTTAAAATTTTCATAAATTCAGATGATATTTCTTTATCCATCCCTGGTGTAATATGATCTAAATATTCCAAAACAGTTACATTTGATCCAAGACGTGACCACACGGAACCCATTTCTAACCCAATATATCCTCCGCCTATTACTATGAAATTTTTTGGCACTTCTTTTAAAGCCAGCGCACCTGTTGAAGATACAATATTTACTTCATCAATTTCTATACCTGGTAATGAGGAGGGTGCCGAACCTGTGGCAATCACAATATTTTTAGATTTATATGATGTTTTTTTTTCTCCTTCGTAAACAACAATGTCATTTTTAGAAAATAAAACTCCTTTGCCTCTAATATATGTAACTTTATTTTTTTTAAATAAAAATTCAATTCCTTTGGTTAAAACTTGGACTGACTTATTTTTATTAGCCATCATCTTATCTAAATTAAGTTTTAAGCCTGAAAATTCTATTCCTTGTGCATTAAAATCTTTTTGCGCTTTGTGGTAAGACTCAGATAAGTTTAAAAGACTCTTTGATGGTATACATCCTACATTAAGGCAAGTTCCTCCCAAGGTTCCTCTTGATTCTATGCATGCAGTTTTTAAGCCTAATTGTGCAGCTCTAATTGCACACACATATCCTCCGGGTCCACCACCAACAATAATTACATCAAAATTATTTTCCATAATTATAAATTTAAAAAAAGTCTTTTAGGGTCTTCCAGACATTCTTTTATGATTTTTAAGAAAGAAACAGCTTCTTTTCCATCCACAATTCTATGATCGTATGATAACGCTAAGTACATAATTGGTCTAATAGAAACACTATTATTTACTACAACGGGTCGTTTTACAATATTATGCATACCTAGCACTGCTGATTGAGGTGGATTTAAAATAGGTGTTGAAAGCATTGAGCCATAAATACCACCATTTGTAATTGTAAAAGTTCCTCCCTGTAAATCATCAATAACGATTTTACCGTCTCTTGCTTTTTGACCAAGTGAATTTATATTTTTTTCTATATCCGCAAAAGACATCTCGTCTGTATTTCTTAGAACGGGAACAACTAGTCCTCTTTCAGTACCGACTGCTATACTAATATTATAATAGTTTTTATAAACAATTTCGTCTCCTTGTATCTCAGCATTTATAATGGGATAATTTTTAAGACCAACGACACACGCTTTTACGAAAAAAGACATAAAACCTAATTTAACAGAGTGTTTTTTTTGGAACTCCTCTTTGAGTTCATTTCTCATTGAAATAACTTCGTTCATATCAACTTCGTTGAATGTAGTTAACATAGCTGCGTTATCTTGGGCTTCCTTTAATCTTTTCGCTATGGTTAATCTTAGTCTTGTCATTTTAATTCTTTCTTCAGGGCCGTGTGTATTTTTTCTGTCTGAAGGTTTTGGAGCCGTTGCCATTAAGCTTAAAATGTCTTCTTTTAAAATAATTCCATTTCTACCTGAACCTTTAACTTCATTCAGATTAATATTAGAGTCTGCTGCTATTTTTCTTGCGGCTGGTGAAACCACACTAGAATTTGAAGCTTTAAGTTCTTTTGGTTCGTTATGAACAACTGTTAGGACAAGTGCTTCTTCTTGTTTTTTTTCCTCTTTTACTAATTTTATTTCTTTTTTTTCTTTTTCTACTAATTTTATTTTATTTTTTTCTTGTTTTAAATTTTCTGATTTTTTTGTAGGTGGGGTATATTTTTTTTCTTCTGAATTCACATCTACATTAGTGCTTTGCGATTCAACAATGGTACCTAATAAAGCTCCAACGTTTACTGTTTCTCCCTCTTTAACAGAAATTTTTTCTATTTTTCCGCTTGATGGCGCGGGCACTTCTATATTAACTTTGTCTGTTTCTAATTCGACTACTGCTTCATCAACTTTAACTATATCACCTTGGTTTTTAAGCCATTTAGCTACTGTGGCTTCTGTTACAGATTCTCCAAGTACAGGGACTAGTATACGTTCAGACATTAGTTAATTTTTCCAACCACCTTTTCTAATATTTCTTTTTGTTGTGCAAGATGTTTATTGAGATTTCCAGTCGCAGTAGACGCTGATGGTCTTCTTCCTATGTATTCAACACTTTTATTGCTAAAATTGATGATTTCTAATGTTCTATCTATGTAATGATTAACTGTGTTCCAAGCACCCATATTTTTTGGCTCTTCTTGACACCAATAAATATCTGCATTTCTAGCATACCTTTTTAATTCTTTTCCCAATCTTTTTACTGGAAATGGATAAATTTGCTCTAGGCGAATAAAAACAACTTTATCATTTTTTGTTTTTTCTCTAGCATCAACTAGATCAAAATAAATTTTACCCGAACAAATAACTACTTTCTTAATTTTCTTATCATTTTTAAGTTCAATTAAACCGTACTCACTTGTATAGGCTCGATCTCGTAGAACTCTGTGAAAAGAAGTGTCTTTAGTAAAATCATCTATAGTTGAGACGCATTGTTTGTGTCTTAGTAGAGATTTTGGAGTCATAATTATCAATGGCTTTCTAAACTCTCTGTGCATTTGCCTTCTTAAAGCGTGAAAATAGTTAGCTGGTGTTGTGCAATTTACTACTTGAATATTGTCTTGTGCGCACAACTGTAAGAATCTTTCTAATCTTGCCGAAGAGTGCTCTGGTCCTTGGCCCTCGTAACCATGAGGTAATAACATTACTAGTCCACTAGCTCTTCCCCATTTTGATTCACCAGAAGTTATAAATTGGTCAATGATTATTTGTGCTCCATTAGCAAAATCACCGAATTGAGCTTCCCATAATACTAATGTCTCAGGTTCTGATATAGAGTATCCAAATTCAAATCCTAATACAGCCAGTTCTGACAAGAGCGTATCTATTACTTCAAATTTTTTTTGATTTTTTGAAATATTATTTAGAGGAATGTATCTTTCATGATTATCTTGGTTTCTAAGTACAGAATGTCTCTGGCTAAAAGTTCCTCTACCAGAATCTTGGCCTGATAATCTTACAGAAAAACCCTCTTCTAAAAGAGTTCCAAAAGCTAAGGCTTCGGCAGTTGACCAATCAAGTGGAAGATTGTTGTTAAACATTTTTTGTTTGTTATCAAATATTTTTTTTAAAGTTTTATGAATATTAAAATTATTTGGAATAGTTGTAATTTTTTTTCCTATTAAACTAATTTTTTCTTTATTAACTCCACTTGCACCTCTTCTGTCCTTGCCAGGTGTGGGTATAAATCTAGACCAGACACCATCAAACCATTTTAACTCTGGTTTGTAATTTTTTGACTCAGTGAATTCTTTTTCCAAATATGATTTAAAATTATTTATTTGTTGATCTACTTTTTCTTTAGGAAAGATTTTTTCTCTTATTAATTTTTCAGAATAAATTTTTAAAGAAGTAGGGTGGGACTTTATTTTTTTATACATTAAAGGTTGAGTAAAAGAAGGCTCATCGCCTTCATTGTGTCCAAACCTTCTGTAGCAAAACATATCAATTACAATATCTCTATTAAATTGCTGTCTAAATTCAGTTGCAATTTTAGCACAATGCACAACTGCTTCAGGATCGTCTCCATTAACGTGTAATATGGGTGCTTGAGCAATTTTTGCTACTTCACTTGGATATGGTGAAGATCTTGCAAACCTTGGAGATGTTGTAAAACCTATCTGATTATTAACGATAATATGTATTGTGCCACCTATATTGTGCCCTGGTAACCCTGACATTGCAAAACATTCTGCTACTATTCCTTGACCTGCAAAAGCTGCGTCACCGTGAATTAATACTGGTATGACTTTTTTTCTTTCGGGGTCTTTATGAAAAAATTGTTTTGCTCTTACTTGTCCTAATACTACAGGATTAACAGCTTCTAAGTGTGAAGGATTATCGGTTAAACTAATGTGTACAACATTACCATCGAACTCTCGGTTTGATGATGCGCCTAAATGATATTTAACATCACCTTCAAAATCTCTTTTGGCTTCCACGGCACTCCCAAAAAATTCATTAAAAATTGCTTTAAATGGTTTACCCATAACATTAGCTAAAATATTTAGCCTGCCTCGATGCGACATGCCAATCTTGATTTCTTTTACTCCTAAATTACCACCCCTTTTTATTATTTGTTCTAGTGCAGGTACCAAGGATTCTCCACCATCAATTCCAAATCGTTTTGTGCCAACAAACTTAACGTGTAAGTATTTTTCAAATCCCTCTGCTTCAATAATTTTATTTAAAATTGCTTTCTTTCCATTTTCTGTAAAAATAACTTTTTTTTCTGAGCCTTCTATTCTGTCTCTAATCCAGTTTTTTTCATCTGGATCCCCCATATGCATAAACTCATAACCTATATTTCCTGAGTAAGTTTTTTTTAAAATAATTATTATTTCTGAAAGTGTTGCTTCTTCTAATCCTAAAACTCCATCTAAAAATATCTTTTTATTAAAATCACTTTTAACAAAACCATATGTTTCAGGTTTTAGTTCTGGATGTTCTTCTCGTACCATTAACTCTAGTGGGTCAAGGTTGGCTATTAGATGGCCTCTGATTCTATAGGCCCTAATTAACATTATAGCTCTTATAGAATTTTTTGCTGATTCTTCTGTTAAAGGAAGGTCAACAACTCTAGTATCTTTTAGCGGGCTTACTTTTAATACATCGTCTAAATCTAAATTATTTTTTTTAATTTTTTTTGTTGGTGCCCAACTAGGACCTTCTAGATTTTTAGAAATAATTTCTTTATTTTCCTTGAGTCCATCAAAAAACTCTTTCCAACCTTGGGGTAGTTTACTAGGATCTTTTAGATAGTCAGAGTAATATTCTTCTATAAAAGCGGAATTATTTCCAGCCAGAAATGATGTTTTTTTGAATATGTTATTATCATGTGCCGATGACATTTTGTTATCTCATAATAACATATATTATTTTTAATTAACTATTTAGTTTTTCAAGCAAGGTTTTGCCGATATCTGCTGGAGATTTTGAGATAGTTATTCCTGCAGATTTCATTAGTTCAATTTTGTCCTCTGCACCTCCTTTGCCTCCAGATATAATTGCTCCAGCATGACCCATTCTTCTACCTGGGGGTGCTGTTAACCCTGCAACAAAGCCAACCATAGGTTTTTTAATTTTAGATTTTTTAATAAATTCTGAAGCTTCTTCTTCTGCAGATCCACCAATTTCTCCAATCATAACAATAGACTCTGTTTCGTCATCTTGAAGGAATAATTCTAGGCAATCGATAAAATTAGTTCCATTAATGGGGTCTCCACCAATCCCAATACACGTTGACTGTCCCATACCGCTTGCTGTTGTCTGAGCTACAGCTTCATACGTTAAAGTACCTGATCTTGAAACTATTCCAACAGATCCTTTCTTGTGAATGTTTCCGGGCATAATTCCAATTTTACATTCATCTGGTGTTATAATTCCTGGACAATTAGGTCCAATTAACCGACTCCTACTACCAGCTAAATTTTGTTTTACTCTAATCATATCAATTACTGGAATTCCTTCGGTGATACAAACCACTAACTCTATCTTCGCTTCTATAGCTTCAATAATTGCAGAAGCAGCAAATTTTGGAGGAACATAAATCATTGTTGCGCTTGCACCTGTAGTTTTTTTTGCTTCTTCAACCGAATTAAAAACGGGTAATCCTAAATGTGTCTGACCTCCTTTTTTAGGTGTTACACCGCCCACTAATTGTGTTCCATACTTTAAAGCTTGTTCTGAATGAAAAGTTCCGTGTGTTCCCGTAAAGCCTTGACAGATAACTTTTGTATTTTTATCAACTAGAACTGACATTTATTTTATTGCCTTAACAATTTTTTTTGCTGCATCATTTAAATCCGACGCTGATAAAATTTTTAAATCTGATTTATCTAATATGTCTTTACCTTCTTGAAAATTGGTGCCCGCCAATCTTACTACAAGTGGTACTTTTAAATTAGTTTCTTTAGCAGCTTCTATTACTCCTTGGGCAATTATATCACATCTCATTATTCCACCGAATATATTAACTAAAATTCCTTTAACATTTTTATCAGATAAAATTAATTTAAATGCTGCTGAAACTTTTTCCTTAGACGCACCACCGCCTACATCTAAAAAATTTGCGGGCTCTTCTCCGTATAGTTTAATTATATCCATAGTAGCCATCGCAAGACCAGCACCATTAACCATACATCCGATTGAGCCGTTTAGTTTTATATAAGCCAAATCATGTTTGCTTGCTTCTACTTCCGCTGGTTCCTCTTCGTTTAAATCTCTTAGTTCCAAAATTTCTGGTCTTCTAAAAATTGCATTCTCATCAAAACTCATTTTTGCGTCTAAGCAAACTAATTTTTCATCTTTTGTTATTATTAGAGGATTAATTTCTATTAAGCTTGCATCTTTCTCTATTAATATTTTGTATAATGATTGGACAAGCTTTGAAGCTACTAATTTTTGATTTTCATTAAAGTTAAATATTTTTATAATCTTATCAATATCCTGTATTTGAACATTTTCTTTCATATTAATTTTAGTTGTAATAATTTTCTCTGGCGTTTCTGCTGCGACTTTCTCAATATCCATGCCTCCTTCTGTGCTACTTATAAAAGCAATTTTAGAGCTTTGCCTGTCTACTAGACAGGATAGATAAAATTCTTTTGAAATATCGGAAGCTTCTTCGATATAAAGTCTTTTTACTTCTTTTCCTTCAGGACCTGTTTGATGTGTTTTTAATATTTTACCAAACATTTTTGATGCTTCTTCTTTTAGTTGATCTATATTTTTAACCAGTTTGACGCCGCCTGCTTTACCTCTGCCGCCAGCGTGAATCTGGGCTTTTACAACATACTCTTTAGAGTCTAATTGTTTAATTTTATTTGGTATTTCATCTAGAGAAAATATGACAACACCATTTGAAACTGGTGCACCAAAGCTTTTGAGTAAAATTTTTGCTTGGTATTCGTGAATGTTCATTTTAACTTTTTGTTTTTATAAATTCTATCTTCCCAATACGTAAAAGGAAATTTGAATGTATCTTCTAATACAAAGCTGTTTTTAATCAAGTAATTATGAATTTTTTTTGGACTATAATTAGGGTAAATTTTATCTCTGTGAAATTCTATTAAAATATAATGAATATTTTTAATGGTCATGCCAAGACCTAACAATACTTCAAATTCATGACCCTCTGTGTCTATTTTTAGTAAATCAATTTTATTTATATTATTTTTTTTTATGACACTATCTAATCTTACAGTTTTTATTTTATAAGTTTCTTTTATTAAACTCTTAGAGCCACCAGATGCAAATAATTTAGCTTTTTGTTTTAAATAATTATTCGTTTCATCAATCTTTACAAGCGACGATGTTAAATCGTGTCTATTAATATAAATTTTACTAAATTTATTTTTATCAGAAACAGCATTATTAAAAATTTTAATAAATTTAAGATTGTTGTATTTTTTTTTTATAATTTTAAAAATATTTTTCTGAGGTTCAAACATTAAGATTTTTTTGACCTTAAAATTTTTTATAA
>Ga0307986_10000230_pt1 | contig 41570 bp, 26 predicted proteins | sample EllFjometageno82_FD_203170 | JGI IMG/M metagenome (GOLD analysis project Ga0307986, IMG submission 203170) | Marine microbial communities from Ellis Fjord, Antarctic Ocean - #82 | ecosystem: Environmental > Aquatic > Marine > Unclassified | place: Southern Ocean | collected 2014-10-09 | reverse complement strand
GGCAAAAAGGCGATGATATTCGGAGTGGTAGCTACAGGGATAGGATTTTTGGCAACCCTGCTTCTATTTCAGTAAGCACTTAGGATAGTAGACCGACTCGGATTCCGTATACAAGGGCCCCCCTTGTATGCACATATGCATACGTCGGTAGCGAACAAACAGACCCACTGCAACTTGAGGGGGCCCCATTCAATGGGCGGGTGTTGCTAGGGTAGCGTGAATAAAACGCACCGATTCCATCATTCCTAATTGAATTGGGCGGCTCCACCGCGACCTTTGAACAAACCGATCCTAAGCATTATTGTTCAAACGGTAGGTGGGGCCGCGAGAACATTACGCAACGATTCCTATCAATTTTAATCGTTTAGAGCGGCCCCACCGCGATTCGAACACGGGTTCGTGGCTCCGCAAGCCACTGTGATATCCAAGCTACACTATGGGGCCTTGGTAATCCGAGCCACCCGCGACTCCTTTTTAATAACGACGGAATTGTTGGGAATGGGCAATCCAATTGGTATAATTCAAACGGAGAGTTCTTTTTACAGCGCGCTGTGGACAGGATATGGCGGTAACCTTCTCTAGACCAGTTGAATTTTCAATGCTCGATGGAGCGAATATTGCATATTACCCGAGAATCTTTGATTTGGCTCATAAATTCTTTGAACAATGTTGGTTGGAAATTTGTGAAATCCGTTATCCAGATTTAATCAACATCAATCGGATTGGCTTTCCAGTGGTCAACATAGAATCAGATTTCTCCGCACCAATGCGATATGGAGATGAGGTTATAGCAACTATTTGGATAGATAATATCGGAACTAAATCGTTGACTTGGAATTATTTATTTCATAATCAAAATGGTGATTTATTGTGGACTAGTAAACAAGTAACAGTTTGTGTTGATATGGATTCATTAAAGCCACAAATAATCCCAGACTACCTGCTCATAGGATTGCAAAAGCACCTCACTGAGGAGATACAATGAGTGATGAATTGGGCATTTCTATTATGATGGGCAAGAAAGATTCTATCCCTGAAGGGCCACAGTTTCCCTCAGACATTTTAGCCGTAAGGGCAGATAAAAAGGGACCACAGACAGTTGCAATCTTGCTGATTCTTGGTGCGATACTAATTGCAGGCCAAGCATATGGGGATTGGCAATTACATTCAACCCAGGACCTAAGCGATTCTGAAGCCGAAGAGATTCTTATCGCATTAAACTCACAGGATGGAGATGAATTAACCGTTGAGGATTACCAAAACTTCCACGATGCTGCAAGAGATTCAGGTGGATATTTATTGCGAGCGTCTGGATTAGGATTGGGGGCCGTTTTGATATTTATTGGAGCCCCATTATTGTTCAAACTAAACCCTTTTGGCGCTAAGTTGTCGATAGCAGGAGCATCGATGGGTTTCCTTGGCGGAGTTGCAGGAAGTTACCAATTGAATCAAGCCGCGATGGAAACATTACACGGTCCACTTTCATTTACTTATGAAATAATGATGTATCTGTGTGGCGTTTGTATGGCTATATGCGTTGCATTAGCGATAATGCCACTGTTCAATGCCGCAGCAAGAATGGCTTTGTACGGTGAAGACAAAGTGACTCTCATCCAAGAGCAAGAATGAAAATTATTATTGTGTAGGCCGTGGCCATTTCTTTGCCAAAACCTTCTCTAAATCCTCGTTTAATTTAGCATTCCACCAATCGGAACCCTGCCAAATTGCATACCTTCCTCTGATGCCTCTAAGGTCGGCCCCGCTCATTTTACAATTGCGAAAATTGGACAAATTCAATCGTGCTTTACGTAGGTCGGCATTTCTAAAATCAGCTCCATCAAAAGCAGATTTCATTAGATCTGCTCCAACCATCGAGGCCTTACTAAAATCGCAATTGGTAAAATCACCTTCAGTCAAATCAGCATTATTCAAAATCGCTCTTTTGAAATTAGAACCACGATGTTTTCCTCCGCGCAACAAACCATCAGTATGGTTTTGGTATGACCAGTCTAAGACCTCAGCGTCCTCATTAGGGTCGTTTGAATCCGTGCTCCCACCACCAGACATGACCATAATAATGCCTCAATTGGATGACCGTTTGTTCAAATGTTCTCTACCTTCAGTAGTTAAAATGGCATATCTGTTCTTATCTTCTGTTTTATCGGGAATTTCTAAGAAACCGCGCTCTCTTAGCCTATTTAGGTAAAGGGATAAATTTCCAGGTGGTTCAAAACCAGCATCTTCAAATAAACCATTTATTATTCTTGGAGGTGCATCATTTAAGGATTCAACTTCTCTTAAGTAGTGAATTGCGCCTAATACCTGATCGGGTTTCTTGGTTAATCTACAATTGGATAATAATGCTGCAAAGGCCGAACCACGCTCAGGTAACCCGGAACTTTTTGCGGCAGCCTGAGCCGCTCCTATTGCAGCTTCTCTCGCATCACGAATCCTTTCAATGAGAATAGTCCATGTATCCTCTTCTTTAATCATTCCAAGCCTTTCATTGACTTCAATCGTAGCACCTTCTAATTCTATTTCAATATCACCAGCGGTAATAGACACTCGATTTGAACCAGCCATGCTCTCTCCTCATAATGAGCGTATATTAGCGCCTTGATAACCCTTTAGAGAAGTGATAATTGCAACTTAAACAAGAAACAGTAGTTTTGGAATGAAATTTTTTGCACAATAATAATAACATTTTGCCGAATTGATGCTATGAGCACAACAAATAATCGTTCCAATCCCATTTACATTGAGGTTTTTATGCGTAAGTAACTTCAAGGGGAACTATTCCTCAGCGTATAGGGTGGATACTATGCAACGACATAAGCGAGTGGCGGTTTTTCTTTTCATTGCATTATTGGTTCTAAATTCCTGGTCATCGGTTTTGGTATCTGCGAATGGTCGTGCAGGCTCCCTAAACACCTTTGCTGGCGGTTTTTCTAATATTGATATCGCTTTGCAAGGCTCGGCAATAGACAATACATCTGTTATTGAAATCCCACGTAATGTAACCTTCGACAGCGCATCTTTCCTAGTTCAAGCTGAGGCGGGTGAAACAAGCCCTGGTAGTGTTTGGCTAGATGTTGACCAAGATGGCAGTTATGAATGGGCTTTCACTGGCACAGGTTATGGTAATTTGGCCCATCAAAACACATTCAACGACTCATCAACATACAAACAGGTGCCAACCACTAGGTCACCTTTCGGACCAACTACCGTTTCAGCAAATTGGCATACCTCTGAACCAATTCTACTACCACATGCAGCAGCATTGTCGACAGCGGATTTGAATATGGCATATTCACCCCAAATCGGTGGAGGAATGTTGCCAATAGGGCAAATCGGTGACATGATCATCGGCGACTTCAACAATGATTCAACTGCAGATGTAGCAATTCTTTCCCAATCCAATAATACGACTGGAGTCGGCACAGCGATCTCCTTAGTATCGTGGAATGCAACCAATGGTTTGACAAATACCACTTGGATTGCTACGTGTGAGAATGCAACATATTCTAACGCCGCAGATCTGAATAATGATGGATTAGATGATGTTGCAACATTTTCGCTAACCGATGATTTGGCCTGTATCCATGTGACAAATGCATCAACCGGAATACCAGGCCCGAAATTAGAAATTAAATTACTTGGAGGTGCTAGAGATGCAGGCTTTGCAGATTTCACAACCGATGGCTTTGCAGACCTAATTTCTATCCACCCAAGCGGCGAAATTTCCATACGCAAATACTCCAACAAAACGAATTCATTTAACAATAATTTAACAGCCACAGTATATGGCGATGGTGTTACAACCGCAGCAAACCTATCACAAATGTTCGTAGGTAGCGTTAGAATGGGAGGGAATATTTCTGCAGTAGTAGTCGATATTACAGGCTACGGGACTGAGGTTATATGGGTGGCAGCCGCTCCATACGTGACAACTAATACTTTTGATGGGTTGGGACTGAATATTATTACTGGGGATATTGACAATGATGGCGACATGGATTTCATCTCGGAAAGACCCCAAGGTGGCTCAGCAGTGACAAAATATGGTGGAATCAGCTGGGAAACCGATACCGGCTATACCACTGTAAATTTGGTTAATGCTACGATTGGAGACCATGATGGCGATGGAAATAACTCAATAATGCTGCTATCTCCGGGACTTTCAGATGGTAATCATAGTACCGTAGAAGGACAAATCAACTTCAAAGATGTTTACTATCACACTAACGGGAATAACAGAGGGTGGAGAATAAACAATCAGGCTTCACATCCAAGTGCGCATCCGTGGTCAATTCCGCTAGATATTATCTTAGGAGATATGGATGGGGATGGTCTTGACGAACAAATTATTATTGCAGGTGAAGGCAATCTCACGGGGTTATACATCTCCGCATGGCACACTATTGAAGTGGATATGAATAAAGACGGAATCAGTGAATTAAATGCTACTGGTTATGCTGGAGACGGTGTTTTAGGACAACCACCACTAGTAATTGTAGATGAGTTTGGCGAAATGTACCAGATCCTATCTCCGCAGATGGGTGCAGGAGGGTATGCTACCGATGGATACGGGATCTCAATGTCACAATATACCTTTAATTTCACTGCAAATAGTATTGGTAATTTCAATCTTTCACAACTAGACTTTGGCTATGATTTCGATTTCAGAGTTGATACAAACCCCCACTCTTCTGGGAATCTAACAAATATACTCAATCAAAGACAAACAGGAGGGGTGGGAATAATCAATGTACCATTGGCATTCAATTCAACCCTAGCAGGCAATTTCACAATAAAAAGTCTTACAGCAGAATACCAAGATGGTGCACCCAATTTAGCATTGCCGCCAACGCCAATTTTGGTTCTCGACCAATTAACTTCAGAATCGGTAATTATCGAATGGCAAGACCACATGGATTTCGGACTTGATTTAATAAATTTTGAAATATTTAGAGTCACTAGTGGAAACCCAATTGACCTTAACACAGTCTTTTCAAGTACTCAAACGAATCTAACAATAGATTCTTCCATTACATTTGGTGAGACTTATGATTACGCAATTCGCTCTTTACATACCTATGGAATCACTAGTAATCTCTCAGCAATTCTTTCAGTGACAATACCTTACCCATCTCCACCTTCAGCAATCACTGGAGTAACGGCCCAAGATACAGCAAATGACGGAGGCGGTTCTTTGGATATTACATGGCTTGCTGGCGACGATACAATAACAGAATACAAAATTTATATCAACACAATGAATGTATCCAATATTTCCTCTACCGTTACCCTTGCATCCTATTCAGGAACTACAACCCCCGATATTTTAAACGCAACAGTAAGTTGCTGTGCATTGGATTTACAATTGGTAGATGGCACTGCATATTGGGTTTCAGTTATTGGATATGATTCGCTTGGTAATACAACTGACGCAATACAGTCATTTGGGCCAGTCTATACTAGAAATGACACCATTCGTCCAGCAGATCTAACATGGAATATTTCTACTAGTGCTCATCAACAACAAATACATCTTGAAGCAACAGGCCCATTGGATGTTAATTTGAACCTGATGGGCGATGGACAACCAATAGAGGGTGAGCAATTATGGTTCAAGATGGAACATCCTATGTTCACACAAAATTTCACAGGGACTACAGATGTAAATGGAAATTGGCAGGCGATTTCGGTATCCAAATTAAGTGAATTATCTAATGTCATGTTCGGCATGGTTGGCGATGTTGAATTCAGTGCAGGCTATGAAGGGTCCAACGACAATATTTTCCTTCAACCTATCAACAATTCAACAATAACTCAGACCATTAGTGCAAAATTACATTCAATTGTCGCAGCAGATAGTACTATTCAATTAGATGAGAATAATTCATTTTCAACAACAATTACAGTTAACTCGCCAACCATAGAACAACAGTTTTTGCTAGAAGGAGTCCAATATTCTTGGGAAATTAGCACAGCAGAAGGAGATTTGACTTCATCTGGAACTGAAGAGGTTATGGGCGGGGAAATAGAAATTAGTGGTTTTTCAGTGGAAAACACAGTATTGAGGGTTTGGTCACTGAACACATTTTCTTGGCTAGATAATGATAACGATAATTTCACTATCTCCTTCTTAGCTTGGGTTGACGATACTGTCGTAACTAATGAAACAGGAAATGAGACGCAAAACAATACAGATACTTGGCAACCTACAACGATTAATTCGGTCACTCTAACCTGTCCACTGCAGAATTATGTGTGGCAACTAAATGCTACCGATACTTCATTGGAGTGCACATTATCTAATCCTAATCCTTTCGAAGTAAGTGTAGAAATTCTTCTAGGAGATCAAGTTGCTATCGAGTTTACTAGTTCAAATTATACCTATATAATTGCGGCGAATGAATCTACTCCGATGACCTTCTCAATTACTAGAAATGGTCCTTCTACTGGCCTCTTTGCTGGAAATATGGGAGTGCCTTGGACAATCACATCAACTGCCACTGAATGGAGTTTAGAGATTACTAATAGTGGCGAATTCAACTGGAATTTGGAATCTGAAATAATAGATGACCCCGCTGTAGGTACTAACAACACGACTCCAACTGCGACCAAGAGTAATACTACCTTATTCATCGGAATCGGGGCATTTGCCGTCATTGCTACTATAATTGCTGCAATTGTAGTTCTTAGGCCGAAAAATAAAGACTTTGATTTCGAAGATGAAGACTGGGTTGAAGAGGAAACAACCCCGGCTACTAGACCACAATCCAATTTCGTTGTCGCGGAGACAAGCAAAACTCTTGACGAGTTGAAAGCAGAAGGGGCAATTATCGAAGAAGATGCACCAGCAGGACCTTCTTCACAATTATTTGATGAAGTAGATGGCGGCTCTGAATACCAGTCTGAAGTAGTTGAAACAGAGCAAATAGAACCTACTGAACAATCCGAAGACGGAATCACCGTTGATGAAAATGGTACAGAATGGTACGAAGATGAAGTTGGAGTTTGGTGGTATCGCGAGCAAGGTTGGCAAGACTGGGCTGAGTGGCAAGACTGACGCAGAACTTTTGGCCAAGAGGTACGACGGCTGTTTGAGGTGGAGAGTATGGATAGTGGAATGCCGGCATACTCTCTCGTCCTCCACGATGGCGCAGACCCACGTACTGGTGGGGTGGCAATCTGCGGATTTACAACTGCTGGAATGGTTGGCGTGATAGCAACAAGTCACATTATTTCAAGTCTAAAATTAAAACAATTAGGAACGGTTATGCACGCTGATTTCCCAGCAGTAGCATTGATTCATAATGAAATCCCGAAACACCCAGTAAGAGTATACCAAGGTCAATCTGTAGGAGTTTTTACTTCTGAGATACAATTCAAGAATGAAAAGGACATCATGTTTGCTAGTACTGTTATTGAATGGTTTACCCGTGGCGGGTTTGATAAATTAATTATTATTGATGGGCTAACACGCCCAGACAAAGAAATAACTTCGGGTCAATTATTTGGAGTCGGTTCATCCGAAGCAGCAAGAGAAAGATTGCGGGTGGCAGGAATTGAACCAATTCAACAAGGAGTTGTTGCAGGCATTACAGGATTTTTATTGGGCGAAGGTGACCGATTAGGAATTGATGTTACCGCATTATTAGCAGAAGCATCTCCAATGTATCCAGATGCAAGAGCCGCTGCTCTTGCAGTTGAGGCAGTTAGTGATTTAACAGGTCTAGATATTCCGCTAACAGAATTGTTAGAAAACGCTAGAGCGGTCGAAGAAAGCGTTAGAGAAACGTTTGAAAATTCCATGTCAATGATTCCGGGACCAGGTCAAACTGGTAAAGGAGAATCTGATGAGCAAGGATACCACCCTCCTTCAAAGAATGGAGATACAAGAGATCCTTCTTTCAACTGAGTCAAGCATCTACTAGAGATTGGATTAGTTAATATCATTGAAGTACCACCGTGTTTACAGGTGAGCATATTGCAGAACAATCTTATCCTCGTCGAGTTACCTTGGGGTCGCAACAAAGACCCCCGAGTTCCACTTGGACATGCTTCGTTATTGGCATCACTCAAGATACACACGACATGTGAAGTTATTTCCGTAGTTGAATGTATTAATGATGATGACTTTAGCGTAGACAAAGTGTTTGACAGAATCTCATCCCATTTACAAACAAAGGAAAACATATCAACGATTGCATTCGGCGTATATGTTTGGTCTGAAGATGCAATCCAACAATTGATAAACAAAATAAAAGAAATCGGATTTCTTGGAAGAATCGTACTCGGCGGGCCCCAAATATCTTATTGTGGAGCGACTCTTGAAGAAAACTATCCCCACGCAGATATTTTTGTCAGAGGGTATGGGGAAATAGCACTTGCCAGTATTCTGAATGAGCAAAAAAAAGTAGTATTACAGGGAGTTCATTATGCAGGTGATTTAGACTTAGTTGAGCAAACACAAGTAGATTTGGAGATGCTACCTTCGCCATGGTTGGAAAATGTTATTGATATAGGAAATCAGATATTTATTCGTTGGGAAAGTCAGAGAGGTTGTCCATTCAAGTGTGGCTTTTGCCAACATAAGGAAGCTGGAGCACGTTTGAAAAAGAAGTGGTTTAGTACAAATCGGGTTCAAAATGAAATAGATTATTTCTGCCAACAACAAGTACAAGATATAGCAATCTTGGATCCAATCTTTAATTCCGACAAAAGGGCTAACGATGTTCTCCAGCGTTTCTTAGACAACCAATATTCGGGTAGGCTCTCAATTCAATGCCGTGCAGAAATGGTGGATGATGAATTTATTGAGAAAGCCTCAAAATTGAATGTAAGATTGGAATTTGGCTTACAGACAATACACAATTCAGAAGGTAAAGCCGTTAACCGTAACAATAATATTTCCAAAGTTGAATCAGTATTGGAAAAGATTGCAAAAAATGAAATTGATTATGAGATATCTTTGATTTTTGGTTTACCAGAACAATCACTGGAATCATTTCAACAAACCGTTGATTGGTGCTTGAAAAGAAATGTTCCAGTCATCAAAGCCTTCCCTCTGATGTTGCTGAGAGGAACCGATGTCGAAAAAAGAAAAAGCGAATGGGGTTTGGTTGAATCCAAAGATAGTATGGCAGTTGTTTTGAAATCAAATACATTTTCCACTGATGACTGGGAAAAAATGTCACAGATATCTGAGGCGTTAAAATCAACAGAAGGAAACCATCCCAGCAATATTGCACAGTTGCTTATTCACTCTACAGAAATGGAAGTAGACATGCGTAATTATCGGCCAGAGATTGACAGTGTCAATTATAGATCATATCCCTAGACCGGCGTCCACAGTTGTTGTACAATTTTTATTACATCTGTAAATGCAGCGTCGGTAACGAAAACAGGTTCCAAATCAGGTAACCTTGCAGCAGCAAAGTTGAGTTGTTGTAAAGCGGCTATAATTTTCTCCATCTTAGGAGCGCCTCCAGTTCCAGCCCATTTTGGTAAAGAGTCAAGATTTATCAACAGATGCTCCCTTGACATTAAATCTGCAGCATCAGCAATATAACGTACACTTCTGCGAAGTTCACGCTGTGAATATTCAATATCTTCATCATCCCAGACCAATCCACTTGCACGCATTTGTTGTAATTGAGCCTCAGATGGGCTGCACATTTCAATAGCCCTCTGCTCGGTTATTCTTCCTGCGATTTCAGCATCCCACAATGGACCTATCCACATAGGGCCGCTTGCATTTTCCAATTGGTCTGTATTTGGATGAGTGACAAATCGGTATGGCACATCTTCACCACGCACTCTCCAGCCCATGTTTTGTGTGATTTCACTGGCGCCTTCTTTACTTGTTTTTAATTGAACAGAAACACGCACATGATGTCCATCAAATAATGCTAAAATTGGCTTTATCTTTTTGTCGAGACGCGCTGCAGAAGTAGCGATTAAACCGAGTAAAATTCTCACAGCATCATCATGAGCATAGATATCAACCAGTCCTTTAGCACCATATCTTCGCGCCATACTAGAAGGGGATGAACCGGTTAATGCAGCAGTATCTGTGGCTGTAACCTCAAGAACACCGCTGCGAGATAAGCATTGAAGAGCGGAGTCAAGGAAACTCACTGGAGAGCCGAAAGGGTCCAAATCAACCCATTGGAAAGCAGATTCCATCATCGCCTTACGCGCATCTAATTGCTGAATATGTATTCCGTTGATTATTTCTCCACTTGGAATCCTGTTATGCCTATCATCTTCAAATTCTTGTTCGACTATTACTTCGGGGGGATGGGTTATGTGGGATATTCGGGTCCAATTTAATGCGAACTCATCCAAATCATTTGCACTAATCCTCAACCGTTGTTGAAGATTGGCAGGTATTTCATTGCGCCAGCGACGAACTCGCACTCCTGTAGCACAAAGAGCGTCTAATACTCGAATTGGTTTTTCTCCAGCCACCAACCAATCATTCTCTAAAGCATCTGCTAAAAGAAGGACCGAGCGAGTACGAGCTGGAGCCATAGCAGGGTTCAAAAAACCTTGACCAGTGTTCTTAGCAGGACCTCTTGGCATGTGTGTTGGACGTTCCTGTTGTTGTTTGAGATGAATTATTGTTCGCCCTTCGAGCCACAATTGACCAGGCCAACCTTCGGGAGTCGCCATTCCCGTAGCATCGCCCGACATAGCCAGCCCTGACTTTCTTTGTTTTTGACAAAACCGCTCCTGTCATTAGTAGAAAGACCTGCTAAATCATTGATTCATTTAGAGCAACGACTATACGGCATTGTAGCCACCTTCAACCATGTCACTTCTAAGATCTGATAAGACAATGCTTGCAGCCGGCCTAATGTTTCTCATTCTAAATATTGCAGTTTTCGCCCCACTAGCCACTGGTGGAGTCCAAGATGCAGTAGACGAAACATTTGCCACCTACACAAAAGATACAGCATGTGCAAACGATGATTGTACAGAGGCAAAGGCCGATTGGGCCGTTTCTACTTCCCAGCGAGATTATTCCGCTTGGACAATAACCAATCTTGACGATATGATGGCCAATGGTTCAGAACCGGCTTATACAGAAGTTGGTCCATTTACTTATGATATTACAGCAACTAGGACACTTACTGGCTATGATGCAGCAAATGGCACCATGACCTATACTCAAGTCAAGTCACACAAATGCGCTGCAGAAAGTGTAATGCCTTGTGATACTCCTGTAACTCAAATAAATATTGGTTTCCAACCACAGGTGATCGGTGCAACAGGATTGGCAGTTAGCGGAATAATGGACTTGACAAAGGCTGGATTCGCTGCTGGTGCAATTGGTAAGGAGATGGAATCCTTCTCCGCTGGAAAAGCAACAGGAGATGGAATTGCAACTTCCTACGGTGGTATCCAGATGGGTGCTATGACCGGGGGCGTCGCAGTTGATGCTGCAAACGCTTCAATGATGCTCGGAATGGGCTGGTATGATGTATATGATGCATACTTCGCTTCCATCAACGGATCAGGTCTTGGGAACACTGTCACCTATACTATGGCGATTCAGGGACTACAAGCAGCAGAAGCAGCAGGCGGTGTCAACACCGCTGGTGTGACATTCGCAGGTAACCAATCAATTGGAGACCTTTCTTACGCATTCGATTCAGCAATGATGCCAACAACTGATGAAGATGCTTCACTGACCAACATGCAAGGTGTTTTGATCCTTGCTGGACATTGTAACGCATACGCTACAGGGAACTACAGTGTTGTTTCAGCCGATCTCGCTAATTATCCTGCCTTTACAACCGGAACAATGCAAAGAGCTGGTATCTGGGGCTATGCATCTGCTGATATCAACGCAACAATCGCAACAGATTATGCGTTGTGTTTCGGCGTTGCAGGAACGTTTGCTAACATCCATGGTGGAGCCGATGATAATTGGTATGAAGATCCTCTTGCAGTCAATGCTTCAACACGAATGATGAACTATCTTGGTGTTGATATCGACAATACGGTTGCAATGGGCCTTCTCTTTGGTGGACAAGGAACTGCATCACCAACAGGTATTCTTGCAACCAATGCAATTGATGAAAATGATTCTCCAACTGCATTTGGAATTGCAGCATTCGCAGGCATGGACCCAGCCACAGCAATGGCAACCTACGGTCTTGATGCTACACAATACGGCACAGTTGCAACATGGATTGGCGGATGGCTAACAAGCGCTTCCTCTCTCCCAATGATTCTCCTTGGTGGAACTGGTACTATGTCTGCTGAAGACTTTGTTAACATCTCCTTTGGCGCAGCAGACCCAATCAATGGTGGATACCTCACCAACAGCCTGAACTTAGGCGGTGCATGGGGAGTTCTCGGTGCATCTCTTGGCGCTCCGGCAATCGATTTAACCGCTGCACAATCCGGTAACCTTCTCTATGGACCTCTTGGTCTGACAACTCAGGCAGGAGCAACAATATTCCTATTCGGTGAACTATCAGGAAAAACACCTCCAATTGATTTCACTACAATGCAACCAGGTGCACAAATGACTTGGAATGCTTCAACTATTTCGGCTTTGTATGGAATTGATGTAAACGCTGCTTCCGCAGTTCGCGCTTTGATGATGGGACCAATATATGGCGACACACCAGAATCTTTCGTACCAGGATATTTGATGAGTACATTCGGAACCAGCCAGTATTTGATTCAACCTGTTAGTTCTTGGTTATTCGGATGGCACGACCCAGTTAGTGCCTACCTTGCTTCAGGAAACCCAATGGACATGACTGTTGGATGGGCTTCTCTCGATACCAATGAAACATACTATGGTTCAGATGGAGTTCTCAATGGTGATGGAACATCATACACAGTTTGTACTGGAGAAATTGCAGGATGTGACAAAGGAGAATCTGTATTAGAAGATGGTTCCAATGAATTGGCCTGGCATAACACCAGAATGGCTACAGCAACCTTTGGATTGATCGGAGTTGAATACCTAGATGGTGCAACAGGCGGATTCCTTACAGGAACTGATGATAAGGTCGATGTATCAGGATATGCAGTAGTTCCTGTTACCTGTGACACAACAGGAACCGTTGAAGGTATTCCAGTTGACATCTGTACTGCATCAGTTGAAGCAACATCACGTTCGATTCAAGCAAAGAACTTGAAAACATTCACTTTGCTAGATGCAGTTCCAAGCGCTCTGCCGATTTTCTTAGGCAGTGAAATCACCCTAAAGAGTGAGCAATTATCAGGATTGATTATCGCTGGCGAATCTACAACAACATTCTACTTGGACACTCGTCAAAATACAAATATGACGACAGCTCCAGAAATGTCTGATTTGATTAAGGTTTTCACAATCAAGTCATCATCATCGATAGGTACTGCAGATGCAGCTGATATGGAAAGTGCAATTGTTACCAATCAAGATTCATTAGCATATTGGACAAACTTTGATCACCCAGTTGATTACCTAACGGTATTGTTCTATATTGGTGCTTTATTATGTATCGCTAACGGTGTTAAATTAATGCTTGCTGAAGAGGAATCTGAGGAAAGCAACGATACCGAAAAGCTCGATTGAGAATCAGTTGATATCACTGAGACAGCATTGGAATGAATGGTAAATTACCGTTCTTCAATAATGCGAGAACTCAACACCTGGTAACGCATGTGTTACCTTGTGTCCATTGTCGACAACAGTGCCGATGATAGCAGTTCCTTGCATGCGTGAAGATAACCACTCACAGATAGTTTCAGCATGTTGAGGGGAAACAGCAATAATCATTCCTGTGCCCATGTTGAATGTCCTATACATCTCTCTTGTTTCAACAGCGCCTAGTTGTTGCAACCAAGTGAATTCAGGGTGTGGGGTTAGTGGGGATGAAATATGCCATCCTAGCGAGTCATGCAATCGTAATAGGTTGGATAAACCTCCACCTGTGACATGGCAAATCGCTCTGATGTCACTAAGTGAAAATTGTTCATCTCCTCTTGCACCATTTAGTAAATCTATTACTGGGTCGCAATAGATTCGAGTAGGATTAAGCAAAAGTTCTCCGACACTAATAGGTGCATCCTGCACTCCTGCAAAGCGCAATACTTCTCGCCCTAACACATTGGTATCAAATGGTGCATCATCGGTATATGACACTCCACCGTGCTCCAATACTCTTCTTACCAATGAGTATCCATTAGAATGGATTCCTGAAGAAGGCAATCCGATCAATACATCGCCTTCTTGCAAATGTTCTCCAGTAATCGCTTCACCCTTTGGTAGCCATCCGAGGGCAGTTCCAGACATATCTAATTCAGTAACGATTCCAGGTAGTGATGCAGTTTCTCCACCAGCGAGAGTTACTCTTGCTAAACGACAAGCCTCAGCCAAAGATGCTCCTAAAGCAGCGTGGATTTCTGGGTCAGGTTTTGGTACAGCGACATAGTCGACAAAAGCGATTGGTTCAGCGCCTACACAGAGTAGGTCATTGACGTTCATGGCCATGCAATCAATGCCCACTCCAGCCCATTGATTTAATGCGCTAGCAATTTGTAATTTGCTACCGACACCATCGGTAGCCAAAGCAAGAAGATTATCTCCAAACTCGATTAGTCCTCCGAAACCTCCGGGTAAGTCAACTGGCGCTCCAGGTGTTCCCGCTTTGCGAACAGACTTGCCCAATGCACCGATTAAAGAAGCGACTGCTGAACCTTCAAGGTCAATATCGACACCTGCGCTAGCATAGTCCATTGGCTCGTCCATAACCATTCCAAAGCAAGGGGTTTGAAGAACCATGCGCTTGATGAATTACTCTAATTTTCTTGATATAATGCTTTTGAAAGTAGAGGGAGTGAGGTATCTAAGCGATAATCAATAGAGGAATGTGTGCCAACAAATTCTTGCCATTGATGGGTAATTCCGAGATCGGTTAGCCGTCCAACCAAACTACGAGAACCATATTGGATGTGATATTGGTCTCGATTTCCACAGTCGATGTATAACGCACTTAGGCCCTGTAAATTTTGTGAAGCATTTTCAACTAGTGTTAATGGGTCAAACTTCAACCAATTATTCCAAGACTGTTCATCGATTAGACATTTGTCAAATGATACGGGTAAGGTAATACCGAGAGGGTTGTCTGAAGTTACTGGTCTTGGGTCATAAGATGCTGCGAGTGCGCACATCATCAGGGAGTGGAAATCAGCACCGGATAAAGACGAGGCTTGAACAACACTTTCTACATATTTGGCAGCACTTCCATGTCTCGCGAGATGAGTAATTGTTTCAGCAAAAGTAGGCTTGTACATTAGGTCAAAACCTACATCTCCAGAATGACTGGCGATAGCAGACCAAACATTGGGTTGCGTCATGGCATTATACAATGCCCCATAGCCACCGGATGACTTGCCGACCAAGGCAAATTTACCATTGGTAGAATAACGTTTAGAGATTTCAGGTTTCAAACATTGAGATAGCCAACTTGACCACTTACCCATTATCGGAGAATCAACAAATTGATTGCCACCAAGGCTGGTAAATGTGTCAGGGAATACAAGAATAGTTGGCTTCATTTTGCCTTCAGAAATAAGTCTTTCATGGCGCTGTGGCAGTGTTTCAGCAAAAGCCTTCCATCCGGCGCGTTGTGGTCCAGAGGATGTAAATGGTGCAAGATAAATGATGACGGGGATCAATTCCCCGTTGTTCATTGCCGATTCCGCTTGTTGCGGGATATGTACCAAAATCTCTCTGAGAGTAGGATCTCCGAGGCGATTTTGAAGTAATTCTGAATCGACTGAAAACCTCTCCATTCGGCCGCTAAGAGGAGTGAAATTATGCCCCGGCATATCACCTCCGTAGATGAACACACACATGGGCTAATCGGTTGATAATAAAATCTAGAATTTCATCATCGGCATTCGTGCAGTGGTAGTAAATTTCCACTGCTATTGTTTACCTGTTGCCCGCTTTCATTTTGCAGTGGAAACCAAGGGGTGTAGATTCTCAGCATGAATCATCATAAACTGTTGACCTCACATGCGATAAGTCGGGTAGTACAATCTATCACAAAGGGTGCTCATAATGTTACAAGAATTTGATTTACCAGCGCGTTGGACTTCCCTCATCCAAGACTACTTTTCGGAAGCAGTTCATAATTTGGCACAGACCTGGCCAGATGATCAATCTTTAGATATTTCATACCGGATAATAGAAGGATTCGATACAGAATTTGCCAACGATATTGTAAAAAACCCCGACATCCATTTCCAAGCAGCAAATCAAGCACTGCGTCAATTCTTAATCGATGCGGGTGGGGCTACAATGTATCCCTTTGTGCGTATAATCCACCTTCCGAGTGATCAAATTCGCACCGTGTCACAATTAAGGGCTGATGACATTGGTCAAATGTTGGCACTTGATTCAGTAGTAACAAAAATCTCAGGTGTTAGACCTCGTATTTACTCTGCAGTGTTCCAATGTATGGCGTGCGAGCATACTATGGTTCTCAATCAGACAAATGAACAGGAACTGATAGAGCCTGTTGAATGTGAACAAATTACTGGTGGTTGTGGAAGGCCCAAGAACAAAACTAGATTTGTTCTGAATCATAACGAATCAATATTGATCAATTCACAATTTATTGAATTACAAGAATTACCTGAACAGATGAAGGGTGGAATTCAACCTGAAAGAATAATCTGTATCGGTGAACACGACCTTGCAGGAAAGTTGAATCCAGGTGACAGAGTAAAGGCCAATGGAGTTCTTTTCATACGCTCTCAGAGAAAAGGTGGAAAAGATACCCCTGTGTTTGATATATTTTTGCGCATTCAATCATTGGAAAGGCAAAATATTCCTTTGGAAGAAATTTCTATTACCGAAGATGAAGAGTTGGAGATTAAAGAACTAGCACGACGTCCAGATATCTATGACTTATTCACCAACAGTATCGCGCCTTCCATTTTTGGAATGGATTATATCAAGGAATCTTTGATGCTACAATTATTCGGCGGAGTGGCTAGATTAAATGAAGACGGTACAAGGAACCGTGGCGATATTCACATTCTGCTAATGGGTGACCCAGGAGTTGCTAAATCACAATTACTCAGTTATATGTCAAAACTTTCTCCAAGAGGACGTTTCACTTCAGGACAATCTGCATCCGCAGCAGGTCTAACAGCAGCCGCAGTCCAAGACCCAACGGCTGACGGAAGATGGACATTGGAGGCCGGTGCGTTGGTTCTTGCAGATTTAGGTCTTGCAGCAATCGACGAATTCGACAAGATGAACGAAGGCGATAGGTCCAGTATGCACGAAGCGATGGAACAACAGAGAATCTCGATTTCAAAGGCAGGAATAAATGCAAGTTTGCGAACAAGATGTGCGATTTTGGCAGCAGCAAATCCCAAGAAAGGTAAGTTTGAACCAGTTTCAGAGATTCCCTTTACTTCGCAAATCAATCTGTCCCCACCTCTGGTTTCTCGTTTTGATATAATTTGGTTACTAACCGATAACCCTGACGAAAATAAAGACGCTAAAATTGCCAATCACATCATTAAAAACAGATTACGAGGTGTCAGCGAATTATTAGTCAATGAAGGCAGTGCGCCAGATCCGTCTAAATCATCAGCAGAATTGAAAATATCAGCCGACGATTCAGAGATGTTACCTAGAGAATTGATCCGCAAATATATCGCCCATGCCAAGAGAACGGTCCATCCTAATTTAACCGCTGAAGCGACAGACATAATCGTCAAGTTTTATATTGAAACCAGGAAAAAAGGCGGCAATTCAACCGATAGTGTATCTATCACTGCTCGTTCACTTGAAGCGTTAGCAAGATTGGCAGAGGCAAGTGCAAGAATCCGTCTATCACAAGATGCGACCCTTGAAGATGCAGAAAGAGCCATTAAAATCACTCGTTTATGGCGATATGCATTAATGGGCGAGGATTATGATGAAACCTCAACCGCTTCGGGAAAGAAAACTTCTGTTCGTAACAAGGAGAGAACCATTCGAGATATTGTTTCAACACTGCAAAATGATGGCGATGGAATCGTAAATTCAATAGATGTGTATAATGAAGCCGAAAAGTTAGGAATCGATAGAAATACAGCAGAGACCATAATTGAAAAATTGGTTCTAAATGGCACATTGATGCGCCCATCACTCGTGGATGGAACATTGGCAATAGTTTGAGCCAAGTTAGGCAATATCAATCGCTTGACTGATGAAGGGTGAGTGCATGGGCTTTGTTATGGGGGAGACTTTTACAGAGCAGCCAGTTGGCGAAATCGCCGATGCAGATGCTCTAATCCCCGAGATTTTGGGCTTTATGTGCGGCATAGAAGTCCATCAGCAATTGGCAACAGGAAAACTTCATTCACGTCAAAAAGGCGAACTATATGATGTTACAATAGACACGGTTCCACAACACTGGCCTCGCTATAATCGCAGACTTAGAGCCGGTAGGGGAGAAGGCGGAAAAATAGATGTCGCAGCGCGTTTTGAAACGCTGCGAAACCGTTCATTCACCTACGTACAATCACCCAATGCTGGCTTGATAGAATTGGATGAGCAGCCTCCTTTACCACACGACCAAGATGCAATAGATATCTCATTAACAGTCTCGGCATTACTTCAGGCAAAGCCAGTATCGTTAATCCAAACCATGCGTAAGACCGTGGTTGATGGTTCCAATACAAGTGGGTTTCAACGAACTTCCTTGATTTCGATAGATGGAACTCTGTCTACCGAAACAGGCCCAGTTGGAATTGATCTACTATGTCTTGAAGAAGATTCAGCGCGAAAGTTAGAAACTGAAATGACTGCTAATGGTGAAAATGTGATTTACAATCTTGACCGTCTCGGCCTACCTTTAATTGAGATCGCAACAGCTCCAGATATTACTTCACCACAACACGCAAAGGAAACTGCAATCGCTTTGGGAAGAGTATTACGTCAAACAAGAAGAGTTCGCCGCGGATTGGGTTCAATCCGTCAAGACCTCAATGTCTCATTGATGTGTGGTGATAGAGTTGAAATCAAAGGCTGTCAAGACCTATCTTGGATCCCAAGAATAATCAGCCTTGAAATGGCAAGGCAATTACATTTTTATCGCCTTACAAATGAATTGAGGAGCTCAATGAATCTACCACTGCTAACCCCTGATAGGAGGACTACGGATTTGGCAACAGAATCTCAAGTCGCAGCAGCAGTTGCACAATTACTGCCATTAGATTTGCACGATGTTACCAATTGTTTTGCTCAATGCACCTCAAAAATGGTCGTCACTGGTTTATCCAATGGCAGCATAATGATGGCATTACCACTTGCCAACCTCGCCGGCAAGATTGGAACAAAACAAATGGATAATGGCGATTCCCAACTGCCCCGCCTTGGCCGTGAACTTGCTGGTGCGGCAAAGCAAGCAGGTGTCAAAGGCGTATTCCATTCCGATGAGTTACCAGCCTATGGAGTCGAGGAAGAACAAGTAAAACAGGTCCGCAGTGAATTGAAACTTACAGATTCGGATGCTTTCATCTTATGTTTAGCACCTCGATGGCAAGCGGAATTAGCACTTGAAAGCGTCCTTCACAGGGCACGTTTAGCGTGGCATCGTATTCCACAAGAAGTACGCAACGTAGTAGTCAAGAAAGGCGCTCCTGAAGATGGTACAACCTCTCCGATGAGACCACTTCCAGGCGGTGCTAGAATGTACCCAGAAACAGATATACCATCTTTTACTCTATCCAACGAAGAATGGCTCGTTATTCTTGATAATTTACCGATGAGTGATGATGAGCGGAATATGAGAATGCAACAGTTTGAGATTTCACAAGACCAATCTAAACAAATAGTTGCAAGGCAATTGGATGACCTTTTTGTGGATAATATCAGCGATTTACCGCACAAGGGGCTGGCTACATTACTTTTGGAAAACGATACTGCAAACCCTCAATTATTGGCTAATGTGCTACGGGCAAAGGAAGCAGGGCACCTTTCACGCGAATCTATGAACGAAATCGTTACAGTCTTCGTAGGTTCAAATCCGACAGTTGAAGAGATTGCTGAATATGCAGAAAATAATGGATACAAACCTGCCGACGTTGCAGATTTGGCTTCAGTAGTAGATTCGATTATCGCCCAAAGAATTGACTTTGTCAAAGAAAGAGGCATGGGCGCCATGGGTCCATTGATGGGAATTGTAATGCAGGAAGCTGCTGGTGCAGATGGTAAGCAGGTAAGCGCATTATTACGGGTAGCGATTCAAAAAGCAATAGAGTGATGACCATGAATCGCCTACAAAGGTTGCTCATATTGTGCGCGATTTTTCTAATTCTAAGCACAGGTTCAGCGAGTGCAATATCAAGTCCAAGTGAGTCTGACCAAATTTATGGATTTGAAGCACAATGGGTTCAACAATTTGACGCGGGATATGTTACTACTGCGCCCATAATAGATAATGCAACAATATTCGTGCGGACCAGTGGAATGTGGATCGGCCATGAAAGACCACAAGTATTTGCATACCAATTAACAGGTAAGGAGTTATGGAATAATACCAACCTCAATGCCACTCAACATGACATGTCACCTTTGAAGATAATAGAGGCAGGTCAAGGACCATGCGGAACTTGGTCCAAGCAACTCATCATCGGCTGGTCTGATGGATTAATAGAATCACTTGAACCGATGACAGGGCTAAGAAATTGGTACTATCAAAGCGAGGTAAATGTTTGGGGAATTACTGGTTCACTGGCCCAAGACGAGGATAAATTAGTTGCACCAACAAGAACAGGAATCGTTAGTTTGTGTTTAGCAGATGGGACTTTGATCCAAAACGCAACTACTGATTTGGGTTGGAGAAATGGTGTTACTGTGACCGATACCGGCTATCTAGTAGGTGATGAAAATGGAACTCTATGGCATCTTTCACGCGAGGGTAATTTAACATCATATCCACTGGCAATTGGCAAGATTAGACATTCTCCTCTCTTGACCAATGGAGGAATAGTGATACATGCTCAAGGAGGCGGACAGAGCACAATTGCCCTACTCGATGAAAATTATTCAATAATCAACAGTCACACTTCAGGTTCTTCTCCAGCGATGCCAATTGTAATAGACGGGTATTTGGTGACGGGTGATTCATCTGAATTACGTTCATTTGATTGTTCGCAAAATTGCAGTGCATTATCTGCGCTAACATTCGCCACCAACGGTGAGATGGCAATGGGGCTAGATGGTCAATTCATGGTCCCACTCAACACTGCTCAAGGTGGCTGGAAAGGATTTACATTAGTTGAAAATGGATTACTTGAACATATTAGAGGCTTCCAGCCGGGATTCTCAACATATACAACCGCAGCACCCGCAGTATATTCTGAAGCAGATTCAGATTGGCTGGTATTGGCAAATGACGCCGGTAGGATGGCTGTTTATTGGCGCGGATTAAATGAAACAAATATCACTGAAGAAGTGGATGAAAACCTTTCAATAGATAATGATAAACAAAATTACAATCAAATAATTTTACTTGTAATTTTCAGTAGTTTCTGTGCAATATTATTCGCGGTAGGAAAGCCCCAACAGGGCAAGAAACTTTCAATATTGCTTATTTTGGTCGTCGCGGTCATCACAATACCGACATTGTCAACTCAATGGTCAGCCAAAGTGGATGATTTGAGTACGGCTATTGGAGATGATGGAGCAACCAATGGAGTCGAAGGTGAATGGAATCAAAGTTGGCCCGAACAATGGCGTGATACTCAGATCCTAATTATTGAAATAGATGGTCAACAGCAAATAATGGGTGGATATACAGGATATGATAATGTCTTACAGTTAACGACTCAAGCAGCCTCTGACCTAAATATTACAATCAGTTCACAGCAATCAGATCTCGGCACTTATATCACTTCGTTTAATGGTCACCAAGGGCAAGGTTGGGAGTTTTTTGTCAATGGCTCCAGAGGCTCATTAGCTGCAGAAAATATTGTGATTGAAGAAAATACAATCATTCATTGGCTACCGGCATGATATTACAAAATCATTGCTAATTTGCGCGCAACCCTCAAGGAGGCGTTACCCTTGGCTTGTTATATGTTCCAAGCCCTTGGTACACACGGACCAGTCTTTTCACCAACAACTAGTCTTGTTTTGGATGTAATTTTGTTAGTCGCAGCATTTTGGCTATTAGCAACTCCTTCAAAGAAGAGTCTTGGAGATACACTATTGCTAGTAACATTAGTTCTCGCTGTTTCAGCAACTCGAGTATTGATGCAACCTTTACCTAATATCCAGCCTGTGACGGTTGCAGCATTGATTATCGGGGCTCAATTAGGAGCACGACGTGGTGCTGCTTTCGCAATATTGGTCGCAATGATTTCCAATGCTGTAATCGGTAACGGATGGTGGACTATTTTCCAAGCCATTGGTTGGGCAAGCGTTGCAGTAATGGGCTCAAAGTTATCCCTAATTGTTAATGGAGAATTACAACGCAGCCGCCTCTTTATTGCGGCTATTGCTTCTGCCTTTGTGTTTGATCTCATAGTTTCATTATCTATTGTAGATAGTTCATTTACAATGTTGACTTTCCTAACATATTTGGCTCATGGAATCCCATATGATTTACTACACGCATTAGGCAACCTTACCTTTGCAGTTTGGTTTGGTTCATGGTTTGCAGATATGGTTGCAGAAGATATCGTTGTTGAAGAAATTGAATTTACAACAGTGGAATCTATTGTTCAACAATCCTGAGTAGTGAAGGTTGTAGAAGGTTATGTCAACTAGCGAAGATTCCCCTTCAATGGCTTTGATAGTTCGAAAAGATCTCGGATTATCAGCAGGAAAAATGGCAGTTCAGTGCGCACATGCAGCAGTTTCGTGCACCATGGCCTCACGCAAGACCAATTCAAGATTAATGGAGAGGTGGCTAAATGGTGGAGCCAGAAAGATATGTCTCAAAGTTGACGACCTACAAAGTCTACAACAATTAGCCGGACAGGCACAAGCGGCAGGTTTGGTGACACACATCGTCAAAGATGCTGGCCATACAGAAGTGGAACCTGGAACGATAACAGTTCTTGGCATTGGACCAGCACCAAGAAGGTCAATCGATGCACTCACTTCACAGTTGAAGCCTTATTGAGGGTTGAGCCCTACCTCGGCTTGAGGGGATGAAGTGGGACTACGCTCAATTATTCACAAGATGACTGCCCCTTCACATCATGGACATTCGCCCTCAGGGCCAGTCAAAATGATTCTTATCGTCAATAATGGCCTGAAGATGGGTAAAGGCAAAATTGCTGCACAAGCAGGCCACGCTTCAGTTCAAGCAACCCTAAATGCAGGGCAAAAATCCCCCTTAGTTCTTGATGCATGGTTATCTTCTGGACAAAAAAAGGTCTGTCTAAAAGGTGATGATGCTGACCATTTACTGGCACTAGAAAAGTTAGCTATTGAGGAAGGGTTGTTGACTTCAAAGGTTCACGATGCCGGACATACTCAAATCCCATCGGGTTCTTTGACCGTACTAGCCATTGGACCTTGTCAAGATGAGTTGGTTGAGAAAATAACAGGCACTCTCAAACTTCTTTAATTTCATTTGTCTAGTTCTTCATCAAAGAATGGACTGGACAACATTTCGATTTCACCATTATTGATGGCGAGTAACCTATCTTTGGGAATAACTTCCCAATTTTCATCAGTTAATTGCTTGGTAGAAATTAGTATTGCATCGCCATATGCCTTTGAACGTCTAAGCATATACATTGGTTTTCTACTATAATGGTTGAAAGCATACATCATGTTTCCATCACTGATCAACAGATTCAAGTTGATGGTACCATGGTGTAAAGTAAACACATTTTCAATCGCTTTTTTCAATGCTGTATATTTTCCTCTAAAGGTTCCAGAGTCTTGATACTCGCTTACCTTATCCATTATTTCATGAAAAATTGTCTCAGAATCAGTATCTCCTTCTGCCATCGGATGGCCTCCTGCACCAGTAACCCATCCGTTATGGGCTAACATCCAGTCTCTTCCGTTGTGATGGCGAATGAATGGGTGGCAATTACAATCATTCGGCTCGCCCTGAGTAGCATAGCGAATATGGGCGATTAGATTGCGACTACGGGCTTCATCTATGCTGTCAAAGAAAGCCTCGTCCCAGTCTGCTCTACATGCGGCACGACGCACCACTGCATTATTTCCTTCAAACCATCCAATACCCCAGCCATCAGGGTTCCTGCTGGCATATTCTGAGAATATTGGTAAACTTCTCGTAGCCCTATCTTCATCGTTACAACTCATTGCAAATAAATCACACATAACCCTAAATTACCACGAGTATATTTCAATCCTCGCCTACGACTCTGCATAAGATTACGCAAAACCACCGGTTTGATGTGTGTTGGCGAACTGGCGAGTATATGCGCGACCATCCAAGTGACCGAGTAGATGTTCGCTCGGATACAGTAACCCAGCCAACCGCTCAAATGCGGGCCATAATGGAGAGTGCTAGTGTAGGAGATGACGTTCTTGGTGATGATTTAACGGTCATTGAATTACAAAACCGAGTCGCAAAAATATTCGGAAAAGAAGCGGCTCTTTTCGTGGCTTCAGGTACGATGTCTAACGCAATTGCCATCCGAGCACACACTGTTCCAGGTGATGAGATCATATGTGATAAAAGCGCTCATATTTACAAATATGAAGGCGGTGGATACGCAGCATTATGCGGGGTTAGTATCGCCTTGGTCGATGGAATAAACGGCATCATGAGCCCTGATAATGTCACATTAGCAATACGAAAGGCAGAAGGTAGCCAAGGACATTATCCAAATGGTACCTTGGTCTGTGTAGAGAACACCTCAAACTTAGGCGGAGGCACTTGTTATCCTCAACAGACATTAGATGACATTGCTGCGGTTGCCAATAAAAACGGCTGTAAAACACATATCGATGGAGCAAGAATATTCAATGCGATAATCAAGACCGGAATAGATGCCAAACGAATGACTAGAGATTATGATTCGGTTTCAATTTGTTTCTCAAAGGGAATGGGGGCTCCTGTAGGTTCGGTCTTAGTAGGTAGTACAGAATTCATCGCTAGGGCTCATCGTTGGAGAAAGATGTTCGGTGGAGGTTGGAGACAAGCAGGAATATTAGCCCAAGCCTGTCTTTTCGCTCTAGACAATAACATACAGAGGATGGAACAAGACCATCAACGAGCAAAACGGATTGCAGTTGCCATTAATTCAATTGATACATTCTCAGTAGATTTGGAAACGGTTCAAACAAATATGGTTTATGTTACCTGTGACAAACCCGCATCCAAAGTAGTGGAAGAACTGCAGGGACATGGAATTGACCTTTTTGACCTAGGTCCAAATAGTGTTAGAATTGTTTGCCATTTACACATTGATGATGAAGATGAACAGAGAATAATCAAAGCATTTTCACAATTAATTTAGAATTTGTTTATTATAGCGCGCAATGTTTTGTTTGCGAACTTCAAATACTCTAGGTTTGCTATGTCACTATGAGTTCTGAGGACAAGCAAAATTGTGATGCTTGTGAAAACAATGCTGGCTCTGAAATTCTCTGCCAGTTATGTCAGTCGATTGTTGGCAACTCACTAGGCACAGATTGGAATGTAGTTTTATCTCCAAGGGAACACGAAGAAGGAATTGAATTATTCGGGGGGAGAGGTGGAACCTCCCGGCAACGTTGGGCGAAATTAAAAGGCAATGTAGACGGAACTGCAGATGTTACATGGGCTAGGTTAAGAGATAATGAAGATCCAATTCGTTCATTGCCTTGTTCGATTGAACGGCTTCAGGGAATTATTCATTTGATAAAAGAGGGTCACCGCTTACAACACGAAGAACGGAGACTACTACAAATTGGCTTCGAATTACACGATGGAAAACTTCTTTCATTTTTACAAGATACAGCTGTACTCGATGGAAGAAAACTTCCTGCACCTGTTCCAATGATATCATTATTGACTCTAATCTCCGACGAGAAAAAGAGGATTGGGTGGAATATTTCCAAGTTAGTTTTGACTATGGGTTCCTTGGTCCATGATGCAATCACTTCTCGAGAACAAGAGCATTATGGACGTATTTTCAATGATTATAGAAGACATAGAATGATGCGGAGGAGAGAATTACGCGACGGGCGACCGCAACCGAATAATTGCAAAAAAAGACCGCTGGTAGCGATGCTAACTTGGTTACAAATAGAAGCTGAAGACCATCTTAAGAAGGGGGATTCAAACGGCAATCATCCATTGAGTGCTTGGGCAAGAGATGTACGTTTACGAGTTCATGTTTCAGACCCCTCCTCTTTCAAAAGAGTAGTAGCTGAAGGCTTTGACCATCACCCCAAAGGCTCTCTAGATTTGATAACTTCTCCTTGGATTTCAAGATGGCTAAGTCATAGGCCGACGGACAGGCCTATAGCACTCAAAGATTGGCCGTTAAAACTTACAAGAAACAAATGGCAGTTTAGGGCTCGAACAAAAGCAGGAAATTCCCGCCTGACAAATATACCAGAAGACCCAGCAATATGGGCTTATTTGATATCCGCAGTATTATCTCCGCTCGAATCACAAATCGGATTAAACTTATTGGCCATGCAAAGCAATTGGACCGCCAGCCATGATGATAAATTAGATATTTCACCTCCAATACGTCGCTCAATTAGTTTTCTAAACCAGATAATAACGGCCAATTCAAATAATGTATTTGTCCAATCGGGTAGGATATTGGTGATTGGACGTCTAGGCCATTTTTACGAAGTAAGAGTTGGAAAAGGGGTGCACGGGGCCCCATTCCTCATCAGCGCAATCAGGAGTTTAGATCCACACTCGCCCAATCCATTGTGTATTCACCATGGAAAGTTCCACGCAGAAGTGCCATTGGGGGACACTATTGCTTCAGTAGTACTTTCATTAGTGGACGATGTAACATTGGCTGAGAGAGTTGAAAGTGTGAGGTTAGAAATAATTTCCAATCCACCATTTGGTTTTAATAATAGATTAACTCCTATCGAAAAACCATTTATTGATGCTAAATCACTTGATAAATTACGCCTCCAGTCTCCAAGAGGGGTACGTTCTATCACATGGTATGACTTTGATGATAACTCTCTTGCACCTCAAGGACGGGAATCGTTACAAAATTTGTTAAACAGAAACTATGGTGCCCGGCAAGGTTTGGTTCAAAACTTTGACTTTTTTGGTGCTGTAGGCGGCGATATTCGCCAAGGGAGAAGGCCGCGCAACACAAAATATATCGATGCAACACTTAGAGAAGTTGCCCAAGGCAACCCACCACCAATTGAAAAATTCGTTGAAGAATGGCGCCAACAAGTCTCATTCAAGCCACTTAATGACTTATCAGAAACCACTTATCGGATGAATCCACCTTATGGTAACGATTGGATTTACTTGCGAAATAATGGCATGGGCAATCGTAATGATATCATCGGCGATATTAGAAACGGAGAGCGCCGATGGTGCGAATTAATGCCGCGTATTTGGCAAGCCTTGCAACTTCAACCACTTGGTTCAACGATTAGGGTTGGAGAACAAAACAGGCAGGCAGTATCCTTTGAACATTGTAATCTAAGAGTGACGATGAGGAATATGTCCGAGAGACGTACAGTTGTAAGACTTGCAGAATTATTGGGCTATGTTGAAGATGGAGTTTACAATGGACAGATAGTATTGGTTCGCAGAGACCACCCTCTACCTAACAACCGCCGTTCGATGACTCGAATAATTGAGGCATTGCAACAAAGAAACGGAGCGAGAGGAGCTCCACCTTGGTGGTGGCATTATGGAGAGGCAGCAGAGGCACCACAAGAGGTACCTGAATTCACATGGGAATTAGAAGAAGATCTACGCGATGAAGAAGCAATTCTAATCAACGTCGATATTATTCCTTGATAGGCCGCGACTCTCTTAACTGTACAGCAGCGACAACAATCGCAAGAGTGGTAATTAGTGATACAGCGGGTAATCCTTTTTCATCACCAGGCTCCTGTTCGACTATGTCTTCAATAACGATTGGATTGATTACTTGATAAATCAAATGGACTGAGAGGTCATCCCCATCAAATGCATCAGGCAGAGAAATCTGTTTTGTACCGTTTGTTGAGTTGCCTAAAGAATGAATCTCACGTACGATAAATGGATAATCCTCTAAGCCATTGGTCCCATCTTTGAAATGAGCAGATGCTTCAACAACCCACAAATTTACTGAAATAACACTATCACCGAATTGAGAACTATCGATTGAAAGATTCCATGAAACAGAACCATTGTTTTGCCCAGCAGCAATCCAACTGAAACTAGAATTGCCCTGTCCAAGTCCTAAGTCGATTTGTGCTAATGCAGTGAAATCATTTTGCAAAGTATCTCCATTAGATACACTCCCTATTTGCTTTTGGCTACCATTAAAAATAACGGTAGGAGGGATTCTCGCCCCATATCTTGATTCCCAGCGAAGGTCCAAAACATCAGTGCCAAAAGGGTCCTGAGTTTCGCCAATAGAGCGATGGAAATTATATTGCTGAATCGATATCTGTTGCTCTACATCATCAAGTGCATGTTCAACATCAACGCAATTGGTGCACCACGTAGCTGTATAATCTTCAACGATTGCAGGAAGGTCGGCTAACTGACTTGTCTGAATAGAACTATTGTTTGCTTCAGCCCACTGACCTCCGAAGACGGCACCAACAGACAATGTTTCAGCCGGTGCGGCATCAACATCGATCGGAATAATTATCGAAAGCAACATTAACGAGACAAGGCAAGATAAGAAGCGCATTAATCAAGGCCATCTAGTGATTCAATATCAAGTGTTTTGATTGCTGTCAACATCACACTCTACAATTGTATGAAATCCTCAAAGGCACCATCAACGAATAACTTACCAGAAGCATCCTCATCACGGAATTGTTCCAAGCGTGATGAAACACCACTCCCGGTAAGGCGGCAGGTTGAAGCAACACGATTCAACAAACCATCAGCAAGGTCAAGAGATTGCAATGCGGCATAATAGGCACATGCAACAACCATGCGAATGTTGGTATTAACGGTTAGTGGAGCCTGCACTCCATCCCCAGGTTCGCACAAGAGGTCTAGTCTGTAGGCAGCATTTCTGTGAACAGCATCCAAGTCAGCATCCCTCAACGAAACTACAAGATTCTTTTCAAGATGGGAAACAACCTGTTCAACATCATCAGCACGTAGTTCGCTAGGGTCTATTCTACGAGGCGGAGCCACACCTAGGAAACTAACACGAGCTTTGTAGTGCTTCATAATTATTGTCTTAGCGGATAAGATCTGCTTGTCTGTCAGTCCAAAACGAGGAAGGTCGAAGCGACGGTCAATCTTTGAAGTGATTTGTAAGTCTCCACCGAGTTCAGCCAAAGCAATGGCGATAATTATCGCGTTATTTTGCTCAGAGTCGCCTTTCAGGTCATCCTTTTGACGACAGATAGATTGCTTGGGCATAGCCAACCTCTTTTGGTCGCAACTCTTCAAACCATCACGTAGTTCGTTTTGCTCATCAGTCAATGGCAAGCAAGCCATACGAGCTAAATGCTCTAAGCGAATCGCCGAATTATAACCATAAAGGCTATTCATCTGATTCATTACTTTACCGAAGAATGGATGACTATCACGTACTGTGCCACGTTCCATCAACCTCAAGCGATAAAATGCCTTTTTAGCAGAAGGAGATAGGCCACGGATTTCCAGTTTAGAAAGTGGTTTACTACCAAGTGCGGTGTTTTTGTCAGTCTTATCAAAGGTCTTGACTTTGGTCGCAGTTGCCCCTTCACCATGATGGCGGTTGTCATCATTGGAATTGTACTCCTGCCAATCGACAGTCAATCCGCAATCGTCACATTCTCTTTCCGCACGTACATGGCTAATTGTGAGCTCGCTACTACCGCAATCTTCACATGTTACTTTCTTGTTTTCTTGTTTGTTTGTTTTATCATTCATATTTCATTCCTCCGTATTATGGTGCATTCTTGATAAGGAGTTGCACGATCCTTTTATTGCTGCGTATGGATTAGGGCTTCCTAAAAACAGGCCTCTTAGCACTACTAGAGGTCGCATACAGTCTAAGAAGGGGGCTCTAGTATTTGAGAGTTTCGCCCAAGATGTCGTATAATGGACGAACATGATTTACTCTTGTTCACATTAGTAACATTCACTCAACCCTATATAAAGTAAGGAAACATGAATGCAAGTCATCATCTCAAACAGTGCTTATAGGCAGTTTTTGAAACGTAGAATCTTCTTCACCTTCTCTTACTATATCGGTTTATATAAGATTCCATTCATTCCATATGGCATTAAAGAAATGTAAATTTTAGGGAACATCGTGTGGCGAAAAATTGCTATCCAATCACCGTAAAATGGAGATGGTAATTGGGTAATAATGCAAGCCTTCAATAACGGTTGACTTTAGTTCACATAGTCTAGGAGTAGTTTCAATGTCGAACCATACACAGGTACCAATCACCAAAGAGGCAATACCTCATGGTTTGGCAGTTCCTCAGTGGTTAGAAGATGGTATACAAACGGAGTCCGGCAAAGATATCCTAATTATCCATGCGAATGATAATTCACGGTCAAGTTTGCTACGGCAATTATCAATGGATGGCGTTCCTGCAGACACAACTCGTCATGTAACAATTCAACGTTTGGTGGCATCTCTACATTTGGATCTCCGCTTGCCAGGAATACTTGAAAACGATGCCACCCTCTTTTCCCTAATCCACGAAGAATGCGTTAAAGCAGCAAAGAATAATCAATTTCCGTTAATGCATAGTGGCGAATATGGTGCATGGACTACATTCAAAAGCGAAAGGTTACTGCAATTGCATCGAGTATTATCTGAAGTTAGAGACCCCAAGGCTTGGCAAGATGACCCGGGTGCGCAAGACCTAGTCGGGATACTAGGCCTTATCGAAGATAAATTAGGAGGCTCACACCCAGACTTGGTCAAAAAAAGATTGGTTAAGGAACTCAGTTCAAAAGATGAAGTTCCATTTTCATTAAAAGAAATAAGTGGAATAGTAATTTTGGACATGGCGCCGGACTTCACAGAGATTGAAATTGATTTGTTAACAGTAATTGCAAAATTCAAGCCCATCCATCAATTATGTAATGCCGGTAATTTCCGCATAGGCCATCATGGCTCATACATCCAGGATGTCCATTTCATAGCCCAATCCGAACTTCCCAAGTGGTTACCTGATCACGTTGTTTGGCAAGCCGCAAATCCAGCGGATTGGCTATCTCCAATCGGCCTGATGCGAGAGACCAATCACCATATTATTACTCTGGATAGGAGTGAACATTCAGTAGATGCTGCAATTGAAATTCTATCAAATTATCAAAAGACTCAAGGCGGCACAGTTTTATTAATAGACGGCGCTAAATCCTCAAGGGAACAAATTTGGTCAAAGAGGCTAGGGGAATTGGGATATGACCTACCACTTAGCGCAGATGAGTTGGATTCCCAACCAGCCATTGCAGCAATATTGCGATTAGCTAGATTGAGCAGTGGCCAAAATGCATGGAGTTTGACAGATCTAATCAATTTGCTTTCAGGTCACTCTCTACCAATAATTACAGGCGCTGTAACAAGTGAAGAACATCCAACAGAGAAGGATTGGGAGGCAAAACCAAGTCGTTCTATTTTGGAGAAAATGGCACAGTCATTCCACGTCTTAGGTGGCCAGGGTGCGCTAAAAAGATGGATGAGAATGTTAGCTCAAGCCAAGCCACAATTGGGTGATAATGAAGAAAGAACCTTGAAAGAACTGGAACAGACACAATGGTGGATAGCATCCTTGGCACGGATTTGGGCCCCATTATTACTGAAAGGAGAAGAAGCACTGTTACAAGAGGATGTAATTGGATGCTCTAGTGGGCAAATATTGCCTTTGCCCAAGCCACTAAAAAGTGGTGCACAATGGTTTAATCACATTCTTTCAAAAGTTAATTGGCAGGTATTGATGCAAAGAACTGCAAAGCAAGATCGATCTATTCAAGCACTACAAATTCTCAATGAATGTTTCAATAACGTAGTTCAACAAATGCATAATTGCGGATTTAAAATCGCTTCAAGTGGTATTGAGTTCACTGAATTTTTAGAATTAATAGCCAGTAAATCGAAATTAGAGACTTCGCGCACGACCAATCAAAATTTGACATTAGCAACTCCAGAGGATGCACATGGATTACAAGCCGATTTGATAATACTAGCAGGATGTGATGTTGATTGTTGGCCAATGAAATCTCCAAAGGTACCGTGGATTGATTCTGAAGCGAGAATAAAATTGGGATTGCATACTACAGATTTACCAATTCGCAGAGGGCGCCATCATCTCCGTCATTTGCTAAATGCTGCAAAAACAGTAGTTATTTTTGATACTACTGCCGATGAGGGTTGCGGCCCAAGTGCGCCATTGGCTGAATGGCTTGGCGATTTGAGATTAGAAGGAAAAATTTCCAATCATTCCCAAATCCCCTCATTCATTCCAGATACAGAATATTTAGAAAAATATCCGAATAGAGCATGGCATTTGGTTCATCGTCAAAGCGGTGAAGGTGAATGGCTTACCCCACGTCCGTTTTCTATGGTTATGAAATATGGTACAGCCCGAGGACAACGTTCAGGTAATCGAGGCAGAGATAGAAAACAACGTCTCGGTTTGGCAATTGCTGGAGGATGGGATGAAGAAGGAACTCCGTCCCATATTGGGACGGTAGCAGTAGCTCATGAAGAGAAATTACAAGCCGATAGATTTGCAAGGCAACCTGATTTTTCTAACTTGGATGATGCTGAAACAATCGCTTGGGAGCAGAGAGATACAATGTTGAGTTCTGACTCAATACTGCTGCACCCAACTGCAAACCTCGCTAAGAACGGAGGCAGAATTGCAAAAGATTGGCCGACTTTGGGATCTAAATCGGGGAGGAGTAAAACTCCTGCTATCGACCCTAGGCCTCTGCCTTCAGTAAACATCAACAAAAGTGAAATCAACAATTATATTGGCGCCAATACAACTCGAATAAGTGTTGAAAGGTGGTCTGCTAGCCGCCTCCAAGCATGGTTAAAATGCCCACGCGAAGCTTGGATGAAATCGCATTTACGGGCTGGCCAAGAAGAAACTCAAAGCGAAGACCTTGACAATAGAATCAGGGGAACCATCATTCATGATTGCGAGGGTGCAATATTGCAAGGGCATGGCGTAGATGTGGGCGGTCCAGCAATGTCCAAGAGCATCTCATTGGCAAATGGCCCAGTTGGAACAAATGATAAAGCATGGAATGCAGTTCTTGAATATTTGAAGGAAAATGTGCCATGGTTAGCAAGAAGCGATGCGGTTGCAGTTCACAGAACCAGGGACTTACTCGGAATCTCTACAACAGAATGGAATCAATACTTGGAAGGAATAATCACTCTTCCTCCAAGCGGTAGACTTGGCCGATTGGTCGACTCCGATTTGGCTCTAAGGGATGTGGCTCCTATCGCTTGTGAATGGTTTTGCAAGTCCAAGAATAATGATTCAGTAACCATTGATGCGAGCGATGATTTGGGCAAAAAGAAACATTTCAAATTAGCGGGAAGAATTGATAGAGTTGATGAAGTAATACTGCCTAAACATCTGCGACAATTAGCGATAATGAATGGCCTATTAAGTGAGAAAACAGACGATCTTAAAACCCTCACACTCGGTCATGAACAACCCTGTGGTCCAGCCAAGAGATGGATTATTATCCGTGATTTGAAGAGTCTTGAAGGCCCTAAGCCCAAAGAAGGTGGAGATAGACATCGCAAGGCTATTTTTGATGAAGTACAACTTGGTGTTTATGCTAGAGCTTGGGAACTTATCAACCCTGGAGATAGAGTAGTTGGCGTAGGTGTTAGTGAAGTTGGCGAAGACACTGTGCATTATGTTGACATCGATAGTGATTTACGAGAATACTTAATCGATTTATCTATAGGCGAAATATTTGAGAATTGTCAAATCCACTATCGAAATTTAGGAGAAGATGCACCACCTAAATCTTCTGCCTTTAGGGCGTGGATGAGTGAAAGAATCCGTACTTCAACAAGAGCGGTAACTGCGGCAGAAAAGGGAATGGTCAATCCAACTCCTTCAAAGAAAAATTGTAAATACTGTTTGGTCAAGAGTTCATGCCCAGTTTCATCGGTCGCCGGAGGTGGAGATTAATGTCGAAAATAGAATTTAATTTAAGTCAAAAGTTAGGATTAGATTTAGACAAACACATTGCTCTAGATGCGGGTGCAGGGACTGGCAAAACCACAGTTATGGCTGAAAGATATGTTCAACATTTAATCACAGCAGAGCAACGTGCAACTCTATGTTTGCCCAATGGCCCAAGAGAGCCTTTGCAAGGACAAGGTTCACTACGAGCACCTGCTAAAGAACGAAAAGATTTCAAACAATGGAAAGGACTCACTCCTAGTGAAGTGGTTGCAATTACTTTCACTAAGAAAGCAGCAGCAGAACTGAAAGCAAGAATTCGTAAAAGAGTTTCAATTTTACGACCTTTGCCGAAGGTTTCAGGTGCAACAGATTTAATTTTCGACTCCCGCATTGAATCTAATGCTGATGTAGAAAAATTGGTTGCAGCCTTGGACGATGCGCCTATTTCTACCATTGACGCCTTCCTCTCAGGATTGGTTTCACCGCATTTGGACATGGTCGCAATACATCCAAATCGGGAACAAATAGCAGAGGAAAGAATGCCCTTGCTACAACAAGAGACCCTACACACCGCTTGGCGAATCCGCTCTGAATATGATGCACAGGAGGCGGGAATATATGTTGGCAAGTCGGAATTTATCGAAGCGAGAGATCGTCTTGCAGTATTGCTTGGCGGTCAACAAAAGGCAGCAGTAGTATTCACTGGAATGCTATGGAAGTCATTATTCGTTGAAGAATCAAGACGCTCAATATTACGCCGTTGTAACGAAATGGGTCTCGTTTGGGATGGAGTAAGTAATCCGCCGAGTGAGGCATTATTGCAAATGATAGTGGAACCCGTTCAAAATGAAGTCCTTGGCCTTGCTACTGAATTACAAGATAATTTGCTAAATTGGACTAATGTATTCACCCAGTATTCAGCCAACTATGTCTCAGCAGCAGAGATAGTTCATGGAACCCACCAAACTCGATTTAATCATTTACTACAATTGGCTAGGGAACCGTTACCGACTGAAGCAACTCATCTAATTCAATGGGTCTGGTTAGTAGCGATCGCTACAGCATCATGGAATTCTCTACACAAAGATGATGATGTCAAATTCTTGTCAAGAGGTGGGTTACCTAGCGGCAATAAGCCTGGGGAATGGCCAAGTGGTTTACTCGCAAAAAGCAAAGTCAAGGGTGTTTCCGGTGCGGAAAAGATAAGAATTGCTAATGAAGCAAAACCTTTTGCTGAGCAAATAGTTTTACTTTTGGATAATCAGCAAGGACGTTTGATTAGAATGCTAGGTCGCAGTTCTTTCACATTAGAACCGTATTCAACCATTCCAATGATGCCTCCAGATTGTAAGTATAAGATTTCACCCTTAATGCCGAATCCGCCGGAAAAGGCACCATCGGGAATATTGAGAATCTCTAGCGAATTACAAAGCAATGTTCTCGCTGATTTGCTAACTGTTCATAGAGGTTGTAAGGCAATAATGACTCTAAGAAAGGCACAGGAAGGAGTTCATGATTTCGATGACATGCAAATTTTGGCCGGAGATTTATTACTCTCTCGTTGCCCGGAAAGTTGCCGCTTTGATTATCCAGCTGCTGTTGTAGAGGCCTTGGATAGTTTGGGTGATGAACCTTGGACAGACCATCACATTTCGCGAGCCTTTACAGTAGCACAAGGCAATGATAAATGCCTAGAGGATTTAGGTCATAGATTCAAAGTTTTACAATCGCTTAGAAGAAAGTATAGAGCATTTATCATCGATGAATATCAAGATACCAACCCCGCTCATTTTAGATTACTGGCACGCCTATGGGGGCCACGAGATAGAAGGTCCGATGAACCAAGTCCACCATCGGGCGATTGGGATCCAACGATTTGTATCGTCGGCGATATGAAACAGAGTATCTATCGATTCCGTCAGGCAGAAGTGACCGTGATGTTACGAGCAGTAGCGGAAATAAGAAAAAATAACCAAATTGAGTTATCTGAAATAAAAATTGCCCCTTACCGTAAATCTGGATATGGTCGAGACCCCCGTCCTACAGGTGGAGGCAATTCATTTTCCAACCAGCATGATACAGGGGGGGAAGGTCCTCAGCCATGGACGCATATTCCGGCAGGAATAGAAGATGACAAATCCACTCCGATACCAGCGACTCGTTTCTTGCAACGCCAAGAAGGACATATTGACCTGACTTCTAATCATAGAACCCTGCACAATTTAGTGCATACATTGAATGGTGTTTTTGAAGATGTTTTCAACCAACGACACCATGCATTACCTGGGGATTGGCATGCAAAACCTCAGGCCCTTAACCCTGCGAGAAATGATGATGCTGAGGGGATATTAGAATGGATATTGCCCTTGCAACTAGAAGCCGGAACTCCAGAGAAAGATATGTCGAAACCATTGGTTGCATTCAAGAATCCTAAAGCAAAATCATCTGAATTAGAGCATGAAATGATAGCTTCACGGTTGCGCGCATTGTTCAATAATAGTTCGACCAAGATTTTGGATGGAACAACTAACGAAATGGTTGAAATTGTAGAAACGAGTGACGAGATATTGCCAGATGACGTCATGATATTATTACATTCTAGAACACATTTACCAGATTTAATTGATAAATTACAAGCAAAGGGGATTCCAGTTCTTGCTGATAGACAAGGCGCATTGCTAGCCCGTCCAGTTTGTATTACTTTGATGGCCGTATTAGAATTGATGAGTAATCCGCATTCTAAACACGCAGCATTAGCGATTTGCCGCTCACCGATAATGGGTCTAAAAGATGTGCAAATCGCAAAAGCCTTGGCAACATCTAGCGAAGAAGGATGGTGGAGTAAACTGATAGATAATTCACCCACAGAAGCGGTCAAGAATTTGCTTGTCCATTTGTTGCAATTAGTAGATGCTGGAGCAGTATATGATGTATTTGATGCAGTATTAGACCATTCTGATTTGCTAATTGCCTATCCAGGGGATGCTGACAGGCAAAATGGAGAAGCATGGTATGCGCTGGCAAATAAAATCGGTAATGAACTAGGGCATGATTGTAATGCTATTTACAACCGAATGAAGCAATTATCTGAACTGAATAAATCTGGTCCAAAAGCCGTATCAGTGCCTTCCGGAGGTGCCGTCCAAGTAATGACAATTCACGGTGTCAAAGGCCTTCAATCAAAGGTAGTTGTCGTTGCTGGACTTTTCAATGCCGGTAAAATGGATGCGACGATGGCAGTTAAAGAAAATGTAATAATCACCCCGCAAGTCATCGCTGGAAGAATTAATCCTTGGACGAGTCGAGAGAGACCCTATGATGGACTATGGCAATTCACCAAGAACATGGACTCAGCACAAACTCAGGCCGAAAGAAGACGTGAATTTTATGTTGCTTTGACTAGGGTTGAAGACAGATTAATTCTAGTCGGCAGCCATACTAACGAGGCAAATCACGATTCAGCAGATGGCTGCTTGAGATTGAAAAAGAGCAAGCCTAACAAACGTAGCATGGGATTGATGCTACTGGAGGGATTGCGAGGGCTGGCGCATTCCAATTCAGTGACTGACTCGCCTTGGTTACTCGAGAACGACCTTACTGAGTCATCATTGACCCCATATGCCGAATCCGAATTAAAGATAGACCCATTACAACTTTATTTGGATTCTGGTTTAGGCGGAAATGCTATTACGAGTATTCGAATTTACCATTCACCTGATTGTTTTGACATTGTTAAAACCAAGTCGCCATTGAGCAATTGGTTAGAGGTTGAAGCGAGAGTAGACAAAATAATGAAGGCTCCTCTATCACCAAAAACGGTTATAGAATTACCAATGGTATCTCAATCGGTTAGGATGAGTTCACACTCACTAGATACATCCCATCAATGCCGCCGCCGCCACTGGTTAGAACATATCAAGGGATGGAAGCCAGAGAAAATGCAATTATTGAACGATCAAGTAAATTCTGCTCTTAGCACTACAAATAACTGGCCAAGCGCCACAAAGTTCGGATTAATAATGCATAGATTGGTCGAAGTTGGCCTTGCCAATCCGTCAGCAGCAACGGGGACGCCTTGCCTAGACTTGCCTGATGGTTGGCGCCTGCAAAGCAAGGATGCTTTGGCAGATAAATCAGTCATTGACCAAGTACTGGCAGAATTCAATATTGACTCTTCTAGCAGCGATAAAAATATTGCAGCACAATCCCGAATAACCGCAAAGCGACTAATCCAATTATCCCAGTTAACTCAGGATGGATTGCTTGGAAAATTATCTGCAGGAGAAACTCAAGATGGATTTACAGTTGAAGGCCTGAGAACAGAATTGCCATTCCTGTACAAGCATAATATTGCTATGCAGAATAAATACAAAACAGTATTTTCATTATCTGGCCCCCAGCCGGTTGCTGAAGTAGAAAAAGTTACAATTTCATTCGACGGAAGGGCTGATTTGGTATTGGCATTACGGGATAAATCACACAAAGGATATTTGCAAGTGGTCGACCTAAAAACAACAGGCTGCAGGGGTGAATTCAATGAATCGGATGTAAGTAAAGGCCATCCACTACAGAGATTAGAAGGGGACCCTCTAAATCCATTCGCATCCACAGATGCAGAAAAGGAAATACTTGCAAAATACCGTTTACAACTTACATTATACTCTCTTGCTTTGGAGGCGATGGAATCCGCAAAAGAAAAATCGCAACGAAGGGATATTTTAGCGCCTGCATTACTAATTGGAGCATCAGGAAGAATGGTTCGCTTGACCCCTGACGATTACCAAACAGCGCGTAAGGAACTGGAAGGTCACTTAGAGTGGATGGCACAACTGAGTGTTACAAATACTGAATCTGATGAACCGCCTAGATTGGAAAATGAAGCCATCTCAATTTGTGAACAATGCCCGTACTATAATGGAAAGATACGCCTTTGCGGGCCCATTGACGCCAACACCGGCCATGTTATCAATAACCAATGAGTCGCTTCTAATATGGGTCATTTAGCAGACGTAGAGAAAGGATACTTTTCCCACCTAATCGGTGCGTGGAAATATGCAGCAATATTTTTCATCGGTTCAATTCGCTGTATTATACACGGAGTTATACCTGCTGTGGACACAGAATGTGCTCAAAGTACTGCCAAAAAGGTTGATCTAAATTAAAGACTTTTCATCAAACCAATTGCTTCTGGCTACCGGTTTATTACTTAGTTCCCAGCATTGTCAAGGTTCCAATAAAATCGTCCTTGACACCAGTTTTGATTATTTTTACATCATTGAATCCAGCATTTAACATAGCGTCATGCCATTGTTGTTGAGTTAGTGTAGTCATGTGGACATCCAATGCAGTTGGCCATTCCAAGGAGTCTTCATTTTCTGAATAATGGTCAACACCAGCAACAAAAACACCACCACTATTGAGCCATTCATCATGAATTATTTTTATCATCGACACTGGGTCTTCAAGATAGTATAGGAATTCCATGCTATGAATCAAATCGACAGGATTCTTAGGTAGCCACTGTGGTAGCATGGCAACAGAATATTTCCCTTTAGGGTCAATCTGTATCGCCTTTTCAATCATAGAAGTTGAACCATCCACTCCTTCTGCAGAAAGACAATTTTCAAGACATTGCAATTTACGAACGACCCAGCCATTGCCGCAACCAATATCTATTGCTGTAAACTGCCTTTGAGATAGATTATTTGTTGATAATGCCAAGTCTAACATTTCATTAACAGAGGCAGCATGACCTCTTTCCATCCCTTCATCTTTGCCTTTACCTGCCCATTCACTGAACACATCTGTAGCATCGCGCATGCACAATGCTCAAGCAAATGGCCTATGAACCGATGCCTCACAGCAGTTTACATGGGCGTAGACATTGACCTCGTGAAAATGAAAAATCTCATCGAAGAAACTTGGGAAAATGACATCGTTCCATCATTGTCCGAATACATTCGTATTCCAGCACTATCTCCAGCATTTGACCCTAATTGGTATGAGAACGGCCACATTGAAAAAGCCATCCAGCACATCGCAGATTGGTGCAAAATGCAGGACATAGAAGGCCTCACTGTGGAAGTTCGTAGGCTTGAAGGCAAGACTCCGCTAATTTACATGGAAGTTCCAGGGAAGTTGGATGAAACAGTATTACTCTATCAGCATGCGGACAAGCAACCAGAGTTTGTTGGTTGGCATGAAGGGCTTGGACCATGGACGCCAGTTCGCCGTGGAGACAAATTGTATGGGCGCGGCGGAGCTGATGATGGCTACGGGGCATATGCAAGTCTTACTGCAATACGGTGTTTACAGCAACAAGGAATCCCTCATGCTAACCTGAAATTGATAGTTGAGGCTAGTGAAGAATCTGGCTCGCCCGACCTACCCGCTCATCTCGAAGCACTTGCAGACAGAATCGGCACACCTGCAATGGTAGTATGCTTGGATTCAGGCGCAGGAGATTGGGATCATCTTTGGCTTACGACCTCTCTTAGGGGCGTAATAGTTGGAACTCTCAATGTTGAAGTATCTAGTGCAGGAGTACATTCTGGGGATGCTGGCGGAATTATCCCATCTTCATTTAGAATCGCTCGTAATCTTTTAGACAGAATTTCAGATTCTGCAACTGGCAAGGTAACAGTCCCTGAATTATGGGTTGATATTCCACAGTCAAGAATAGAGCAAGCGGAAATAGCGGCACAAATCCTTGGCGATGAAGTATATTCAAAGTTCCCCTTCTTAGAAGGAGTATCGGCGAATGATGATGACCTAAGCCAATTAATCTTGAATCGGACTTGGAGGCCAGCATTGGAAATTACTGGAGCGGATGGAATGCCAACTTGTGCAGCAGGCGGTAATGTTCTGCGAACCAATACCAAACTGAAGTTATCAATCCGCATTCCCGCTGGGGTCGATAGTGAATCGGCAACAGATTTGATTGCCAAAACACTGACCGAAAACCCACCACAAGGTGCGCATATCACATGGGAAACGGAACATCCAGCAGATGGCTTCCACGCAAAACCACTAGCAGATTGGCTCCATTCAGCACTAACTGATGCAAGCAATAACCACTATGGAAATCCAGTCCAGTTTATGGGTGAAGGAGGAACAATTCCATTCATGCCTATGTTACAGCAACAATTCCCTCAAGCAGAATTTATGATTACAGGAATATTAGGACCAGAATCAAATGCACACGGACCTAACGAATTCACTCATATTCCTGCTAGTAAAGCAGTAACAGGTTGCGTTGCAGAAGTAATTGCAGCCCACG
>Ga0307986_10000229_pt1 | contig 41698 bp, 39 predicted proteins | sample EllFjometageno82_FD_203170 | JGI IMG/M metagenome (GOLD analysis project Ga0307986, IMG submission 203170) | Marine microbial communities from Ellis Fjord, Antarctic Ocean - #82 | ecosystem: Environmental > Aquatic > Marine > Unclassified | place: Southern Ocean | collected 2014-10-09 | reverse complement strand
CTTCTAAATCTTTACCAGTATACTTTTTGTAAGTATTGGTTAAATCTCTCTTTTCGTAATTACTGTAAATAAGGAAAGGATCTAATACTGCTCGGCTCCTATGATTGAATGCTATACCACATCTCATGAATTCCTCGCATAAGAATGGTACATCAAAATATAATGCGTTATAACCACCTAGATCACAATCGCCAATAAAATCATTTATTTCAGATGCTATAGATTCGAAAGATGGCTGGTCTGATAGATCCTCGATTGAGATGCCATGCTTTTCTTGTGCTTCAGGTCTCATCTCTGTTATACCTGGATTAACTAATGAGCGATAAGATTCAATTTCGTTACCGTCTAGATCAGTCTTGATCATACATATCTCAATGATACGATCTGCTGTTGTACTTACTCCTGTGGTTTCTAGATCAAACCAAACTATATTTTTCTTCATACTATACTTTTTAACTTTGTTGTTATTAAATTTTATATAGCCAATATCAGAAATTGTTTTAAGAATTTGTTAAGAAGTTGTAATAATTATATCATTAATAATATCATCATTTGATATTTGCTCAATTAATTCAATGCCATCAACAACATGACCAAATGTTGTATGGCCGTCATCCAAGTGTCGAGTACTAGGCCTGCTTAAGCAAACAAAGAATGCCCCCATTGACGTATGTTCTTGTCCAGTATTCGCCGCACTAAGTACACCGTATGCATGAAAATTATTATTCTTTGTTCTACGCGGTTCTTTGGTCTCGTCCCATATATATGAATGCTTTGTATTATTATCAATAGGACCAGACTGAGCCATGAATCCTGGTATAACTCTGCCAAATACAGCACCCTTAAAATTACCATTTTCTGCGTTATAAACAAATCTTCGAGTATGTATTGGTGTTTCTTCATAAAGACGAAATGTAATATCACCTTTATTCATTTTAAATGTAGCTAATGTTTGCATGTTATTTGTTATTTGTTTTGGTTAAATAGAATTGTCTGGGTAGTAGTCATCAAAATCATCATAATAGTATTCATTATTAGTTGTGGGTTTTGCTGGTTTATTAAAATACTTATTAATGTATGATATCATTAGTTTAAACATTATTGCCCAGGTATAGAAACTTCAAGTTTCATTGTCTGGATAGCTGTTGGTAATGCAGTGATAGCATTTTCAAGTCTTCCTAATGTAGAATTTAATTTCTTCATTGGATCAGCACCCTTTGTTGCGGCTGCTGGTGCTGCTGCTTTATCAGAACCTAAACCTATTGCATTAAGCCCTCTATCAATAAGTCCTGGTGCTTTCTGTTCTTGCATGATATCTCTTATATCTTCAACTGCTTTGGCTAAAGATTTATATGCATCATTGTCTTCAGAAAGTTTAGCGCTTGATTTAAATAGATCACCAAATGCAACTGTTTTGTCAATATCTATTTTATTAATTGAATCTGCAATTTTAGAAATACCATCTGCTGCTTTGTCTAACAATCCTTTTTCTGCTACATTTCCTAATGTTACAATGAATGTAGAAAAGTCATGTAGTTGTGGGGCTATGAATGGGTTAGTTGCATATAGGTCACTGAATGCAGTTCCTATCGAAGTTAATAGAGTTCCAATCGATGTTGCTACTGTTTGAGGCTGAGTGTCTCCACCAAATGCTTTAAGGCCAGCTGCTATATTTGTTAATGCTTCGCCTGCACCATCTACTGCATCAATACCTTTTTGTATTTTATTCTCATCCCATGTAATTAAACCAAATAAGCTAGATTTACTATCTGTATTTTCTTTTCCACCAATAGAAGCAAACGCATCTCCAACTAAAGTCAAAACTTCCTTTATTCTACTTGCTGTTCCTTTAGGATTTTTAATACCAGAAAATGTTGATATTGCATCTGCTATTTTACTCAGTTCTTCACCTGCTCCTGATACTGATTGTATACCTTTTTGTACTGCATTCTGTTTAATTCCAAATAGACCCCCGAAGAAGCCTCCTTTATCTACATCTTTTTGACTACCAATGGCAGCAAATGCTTGTTGTACAAAACCTACTGTATTAATTACAGCATATGCAAGAGTTCCTAATTGTGGGTTAGCAGGATCTCCAAAATTAACTTTACTTTCTATTAATTTTTGGAATCCTTCTAAACCCTTTGCAATATTATTTAATTCTGTACCTGCACCTTTTACTGAACGTATACCTTCTTCTGTTGCTGTTGATTTAATACCAAATAAGCCACTGAAAAAACCACCTGATTCTACAGATTGATCCGCACCACCAATTGCAGCAAATGCTTGCTTTACAAAACCTACTGTATTAATTACAGCATAAGCAAGAGTTCCTTTTAATGGACCACCTTCTCTATTAGGATCTCCAAATTCTACTCCGCTATCTATTAATTTTTGAAAAGATTTTAATCCTTCAGCTATATTAGTTAATGCCTTTCCTGCACTCATTACAGAATCAATACCCTTCTCAGTTGCATTAGGACTAAATGCATTTCCAAATATAGCACCAAATACACCACCTGGATTAGGAGCTTCACCACCAGCCGAAGCAAAGGCGCCACTAATTCCAGTTAATGCAGTAGCTAATATTGTACTTTGATCATCATCCCAATCTACAGATTTAAATGCTTTTAAACCAACTGATAATTTAGTTAATGCGATACCTGCTGCTGCATAACCAGCGGCTGCTGAAATCATCATTGGACCTTTCACAGTACTACCTAAAGCATTACCTATATTTTTGAAGAATCCTGTTGCCCCACCTTCTGTATTGGTTGTTCCCAAGAATGCAGTTTTAACCCCAGCTAATAGTGTAACTAAGTCGGTAGAATCAGCTTGTGTCCACTTAACATTCTTTATAGCTTTTAAACCCGGTGCTAATAACATCAGTGCACCACCTATAGCAGCAAACGCAGCCGCACCTGGTATAATAAACAATGCGCCAAACCCCGCTGCTGCAAATTCTAAACCTAACATTAATAATAGCGCGCCTTGGACACCAATATCACCCATAGTAGTATCTTTAGTTGCATGTGCAAATGGAATATACCCAAGGCCAAATATAGCCAAACCTATACCCATCAATGCTAATGCCACAGCGCCCTTTAGAATATGCGTCCAAACCATTCCTAAGAGAGCTGTTGCTATACCTATCCCAATCAGCACAGCAGCTTGTAATAATACATCTCCTACACTAGGTGCTGCTAATGTCACAGCTAATGCGAATAAACCATAACCTATACCAAATGCAGCCAAACCTATACCCATTAATAATAATGCAACAGATCCTTTCCTTATAGTTTTACTAAACCTTCCTAATATTGCAACAGTACCACCAATTAATAATAATGATGCGACCATCCCAAGAAGAATAACGGGTTTCATTAAAATAAACATAGTGGCTAATGCAAACACGGCTAGTCCAACTGCAAATGATTTCATTGCATCACCTATTCTATCTAATGCTCTGGCACCTTTTCTAATTTGCTTTGATCGTTTGCCTAATAAAACAAATAAAGGTACCAACAACATGGTTGCTAAATATAGCATTGGGATTCCAATAGCAGCTGGTATTAATAGAAGTGCTGCTAATGCTAATGATTTGGCAAACGTATAAATTGCATTACCCATTGCTAACATTGCCTTAGCGCCCTTTTCCATTTTCTTAGGTTTAGACTTCTCCCAAATTTCGATTTGATCTTTAACAAAATCCTGAAATTTTAGTATAGTCTTTTTAGGAACTATTCTAAATAAGATTAGGCCTTTTGCTAATGCAACTGCCCCTTGCCCTAATGACTTAAGACTAGCAGCGCCTTCCTTTAGTTTACCTGTACCTTTACTACCAGATTCTTTACCACCAGATACTTTACCTTTACTTTTTGCTATTATTCCCAATAGCTTAGTCTGTTCCCTGCTGTTCTTATACATAGCAAGGTCACGTGTATTCATGTTGGTACTACTGCTTACTTCAATAAGTCTATCTAATTTTTTCAAGATAGATATATCTCCTTGCATCTGTGCAGCAGTAGCAGCAGTGAAAGCGTCAAGAGATGCAGCTGATGATTCAGTAGCAGCTTGAATCTTTGTTAACGGATCCAATAAGTCTTTAATAGTTGCGACAGCCATTTAGATTTTATTTTTTACAATTTGGGCATAGTCATGCTTGGCATTGAAGGCATTTTATACTGACCCATATTCTTTTGGGTCTGATTCTTCATTCCATCCATATTGTATTTATCCTGTGTGTCTTTAGTATTTTGCGCTTCTTGCTTATTACGATCTTTTAGCAAGTCGTTATAAATCTCCAGGGTATATTCATATTCATAAAAAGGAAGCAAATCCAACTCTGATGGTTGGAGATGCAACTTTTCTAATAACAATACTCGAACTTTAAAGAAGTTCAGTAGAGATATCTGGAATAAGGAACAGAGCCTTGATACCGCCGGGAAACGTGAGCGGCACAGTGACCTCCTCACTGCAGCTTTTACATGGGAATACCATCTCCGGTTTAACACCGATTTTCATGTCCTCAGCTAATCTGTAGACAATTGTATATTTTGTAGAATCCCATCCTTGAAAAGATGTAATCTTAGCAAAGATATCTTTTTCTGTCCAACCTCGCCATTCTCTTTGTAAGTAAGGCAAGATAGCCAGTGTAGATTTATCCCAGTTCTTATTGTTCTCTTCTCTATCTCTGATATAATCAGTTATAGCTCTCATAATACCAATAGTTGGAGGGGCCATTTGGATAACACCGTAATTCTTAGTAGCAATAGAATAACACCTATCACCTTCATCATAGTATTTTTCAAATTTTTCTACAACAGAATTAAATTGTAAATTACTAGTTCTTAATTCTACAGATTCTTGAGATTTACACATTGAAGATTTACATGAATTACCTGAAACTGGCATCATCAATGTATGCTCACCTGTTTTAAATGTTAATTCTCTAATAGAAAGTATTAAATAAATTCTATCTTCTTCAAGTATATCTTTATAAGATCCCCGCTGTGTACCATAAGTTACTTTACAACATGATATTACAATGTTATTTAACCCTTCATCTACATCTCTAAGGTTATTTTCATCGATAGTTGAGAAGCTTCTAATTTCTGCAACCTTCGCAGGTCTAATATGAATTTCAAAATCATCTCTGTAAAATTTACCTTTAGATGGAAAACTATTAAGATCTAGCCTAGTATAACCAACCATAGCGTTTAACCTTTTAATTTCAGGATCATCTGAAGTAATCTTATTCATTTGTCTGTTAGTATCAACTTTACCTAAGCTTTCTACTACGGTGTTTGGAGTTTCAGTAGCTTCCACCTGAACAGTTTCAGCTTTATCGAATTCCTTCTGGATATTATCTTCGTGCTCTTTTGACATCTTTTATTTATTTTTTATTAATTGTTTTTCTGGTTTAGTTTCTTCAACTATATGCTCAACTATTAATTGTCTTACATATCTTGAAATAGCAACAGGTTTAATTCTGTTTTCCATTGATTTTTGTATAATGATAGTATTAAGGCTATCCTCATCTTCAGGTGTTAACAATACTTGTAATTTTTTAGTAAGTCGTTTCCTTTGTGGGATAAGTTCTTGGACTGTTTCATTAAATCCATATTTAGAGTTATCAGATTTAAATTTATTAATCCAATATTCTACTCTTTTTAAAACATCACTTAATGAATGATCTTCTTCGAAGACTTCAACAACCTCTCTATCAAAAGACTTTGTTCCAAAATCCTTAACTGCACGCTTGATGTATTTTCCAGTTCCAAAGTTATTAGGATTGTCATTTAATGAATACCCTATGTAAACTTTGTTTGTTTTTTCTTGTTGTAATTTATAGATAATCATATTTCTATATTATATAATTTATATTATATATTAGAGTGAAGGCAAAAAAACTGGGAATGCTACTAACAATCCCAGTTTTAATTTAAATTAGTTATTAATTAAGATCCTACGTTCTCCTCAACCCAATGGTCACAACGGAATACCATTGTTAACTGAGCTGCATCCGGTGTTGTGTAATTAAGTTCGTCTACAAAATCAGGTTGTCCTGTTGGGAATACATCTTTAAATGTAATCTTTCTGAAGATATCTCCTGCTCTGTTATATTGAACAACGATCATACTACCTACGTAATCTTTCTTTAATCCCATTTCACCAGTTAATGGATCATAGATTACATTATTCCAGTTACGGAATGTATTGTATATGTAGTTTTCGTTAGCATCATTCAAGTTAAGACTGAAGTTAACTGTTAAATCAGCAAATGTCTGACCTGGCATACTTGCAAATGATCTATCTGCAAATTTGTACTTTTGGCCAACTACATCGATGGTTGGGTTTAAGTTATTTAAACCTCCAATTGAATTTACTTGTTCTAAGATAAGTCCTGTATCATCCCCTAATGGTGAAAATATAGTAACCTCAAACAGGTTAGGCTGTATTGGTTCGAACCTTTGGCTACTGGCCCTTGATTGGGTATAATGTGGTAACGGCATAGTTTATATTGTTTTTTTATATATTCGTCTTACTTAACTCCTTATTGGAAGTTTCCTGAACTAATTGCCCCAGTTCTTAAAATAGTTGTTCTTTGTACAAGAATTTCCATTCCTCTTACTGGTTCAATATATGTATCAAGGATACCTACATTTTGATCAATTACTTCTGGGGTGTTATTTGTTTCATCCATTATATTTCTATAATCGTAAACACCATCATCGTTTTGAACAGTTGATAAGAAGTTATCAGCTAACGTTTTTATTTCTAATCTTGTCTGAGCTGTATTAAATTCGAATAAGTAGTTTTTAAGAATTGCATCGATACCATCTTGGATATAAATTACAACCTCTCTAACATTAATTGAACTTAATGCAGATTTTGGAACCTGTTGTGCGGTTTTATTTGCAAATATAGTTGGTCCTGTTCCACTTTGGAATACAATTGGATTGAATCCGAATGGCTCTAAGAAATAACGATCTTCTTGGTCAAGATTTAATTCTAAACCTACAACACCGTTTCCACCTATAACTCCACGTCTTACACCAGCCACGATTGACCACGGTAATGCGTTTTCATATTTAAGTATGTAGTTATTAGATACATACGCAGCAGGAGGTACACTTATATTCTTTCCTAAATCTCTAACAGTAATGAATGGGTAATAATAACCACCCCAAGATCCACCACTCGTTGCCGATGGTAATGAATATCTAATAGTTGGATTCAATGCAAGATTTCCACCTTCAGATATCATCTTAGAGGATAAACCGCCAGTTGCATCAGTAAAGCTTGGATCTGTATTTGCTTTAAAATCTTTAGCAGATGGTGCATTAACAATTGCGAATGCATTTTTCCTTCCTGCACATAAATTTGTATAAACAGATTTACAATTTGCTTCGATTCCATTTCCATAAGTATCTACTACATAACGGAAGTTAATAGTTTCTTTATCAGTTAAAGCTTTGTATAAATTAGTTCCACCTAAAATTGGACTTAAACAGTAATTCTGTCTAGTATTAGATCCATCAGGAACATGTTTAGTTGCTATTAAATTAAAACCAGGTAATTCAAACACATTAAGGTAATCTACCCAACTATCAATTGGATAATATAATTCTACCTTTCTTTGTTTTCCTGCTCCTACACCAATATAAGTTACATCAACTTCAGATTGGCATGTTACTAATAGTGCAGTTGTTCCAGCTGGTATAATTGGATATTCTGATGGTGTTAATCCACCTACTATAACATTAATTCTAGTTAATCTTGAATGACCACTTACTGTACCTTCGTCATGTACTAAATAGTTTCCTACTACAATATCAGCAGCTTCTGGTGAAGTTGTAGCAATTAAAACTTGATTGGGTTTTAGTAATGGTTCATTAAGAGTATCACCAACAATATCAATACCAAGATTAAGAGCGCCTTTTAAAGTTTGTACATTTAAACAACTCAACGCTGCATAAGTAGTACCATCACTCTTTAAGAATAATCCTGTGCTATCCATTGTAAATTCAGCATGTGGAGTTAAATTAGCAAAACCATCTTCTTGGTAAGGTGTAATCCTTACACCTGGTAAGAAATAGTTAGAATCTGAAATTGCAATTTTACTTGCAGCAGTAGTTGGCCCAGCAGTATGGATAAAACCATAATCTACAGCATTCATTACAAGATATGATGTATATTGTACACCACCCTTTACATAAACTGCCTCATCACCATCTGTTAAAGTACCGTTAGCAAATTGCGTCTGTACTGCAGATCCATAAGAACCTATAATACCAGCAACTGTACTAGCTTGCTCGTTTTCATCAGATATAAACCCTAAGTCTACTTCATTAATATAATTGTATACAGCGGCAGCGCCTGTTTGAAAATCACTATCTGTAATACTTCCTTCATCCGATAATAATACAGTTATAGTATTACCAACAGTTTGCACAGATGTTACTGGTACATATTGTTCTGGTGCTAAGCCACTAGTTTTTATAAATGAACCTACTACAGTAGATGTATTTGCAGTCATAGTGCTAAACGCAGTCCATATTGCATCTTTAGTAGCAGCTGCATTAGTTACTTGGATTTGTACACCACCAGCTGTTGGAATAGAAGTTGTTATTGTACTTGCAACATTAGTTACAGTTGTTCCAGGTTCTGGTGTTCTACAGTAATTTAAATCAGAAATAATTGATCCACTATATGATAACATATTAATATCATCTTGGAATGAATTTGCTTGTGTATATTCGATATTATGACCTACCATATCAATTCCACCAGCTACACCGTCAATTAAAGTTTCGCCGTCAAATAAATTTTCATTTACAGTAACAAATAATCCAGTAGTTGCAGTATCAGCATTAACAACTTTTTCAACGAAAAGGTTGTTACCTAATAGATCTACGAAATCAGGAATTAAACATGCAGTATAAGTTGCCTGTAATTCTACTTCAGGTAAATTAAAAAATTCTCCTAATTTAGTATCAGTACTATCACTAGTAAATACTCTCCTCTTTAATCCTTGTGTTGGATCAAAATATTCTTGGAATGTTGGATCAGCATTGAATCTTGAATACGGAGTAGTTGAACTAAAGTCTCCACCGAAGTTACCCCCTATTACAAAGATATCTACAAAGAAGTCAGATATTAAACTATCTTTATCTAAAAATCCAGGTACATTAGCAGCACCATACCATTCTTCAACAGTTACTTGGTAAGCTAATACATTTGTTAATGCAGATTTTTTAACAATTACAGATATAGGAGTTTGTCCTAGATTAGTAATATCTAACAAATCATTAACAGATGTTCCAGATAAAACAGATTGGTTTGCACCAACATTATTTAAAAAGTCATCAGTTGATGGGTACCAAAATTTATCTCTATTGTAAAATTTTTGATATTCAAAATCAGCACCAGCATTAGTTTGTATTGTATCTGGTGTAGATGATGTAGAAAATCTAACAGCATTTATTTTGTCATTTTTATCTAAATTAAGTAGATTCAATGCAAGAATTGGTCCTCTTTCCAATGCAGCCAAACAGCTTCTGTGGAAAAAAGAATCTTTTCTTTCTAAGTTTCTATCGATATCACCGAATACTTGCTTAAAGAAAGCTGTATCTGGAATAAAGACGGGTGTATTAAACGGACCTCTCTTTGAAAACCCGACCACCAGTCGTGTTTGATTTGCAGGTATACTAACTACTTGACTTTTGTCAAATTCGAAACGATATGTACCTGCTGCTTTAAGAGAAGCGATTTTTGGATCTAGTGCCATCTTGTATTATATTTTTTTGTTTATTAGTTTTTTTATATATCCACTAACCTTTGAACTTTTATACTAAGTCGTAGATATCAAAATTGAGATTACCACCTTTTGAATCTTTTTCTAAAATTTCTTCTATTTTAATTTGTATAGCTGGATCTATCTCATCATAAATCTCTTCAACAAAATCAGAGAAATCTAAGGTAGTGAAGAATTCAGAACTATTTATACAAGTCATAATTAAATCATCATTACCTAATTGCCCTGCATATGATCCATTTGGTAGTTTTCCAAAAGTTGCTGATTCCTTTACAGTATCTTTGTCAAATATTTGGATTTTATTTTGAGTAATGTATTTTTTGAAGTTTTGGCAAAATATAGGTTTGTTATCTTTTTTAACCTTAAGACCAAATTGTTTTATCTTTGCATCTACTCTATGTTTAAATTTAACAATTGATTCTTCATCAAATTCATTTCTCTGTGGGAATACAGTTTCCATTCGTTTTATTAATTCTCCACCAAACATATTCCATTCTACAATTAATTTTACATTCTCTGAAAAGAATAAATCAAATGTTAAAATATACAAAGATTTTGCAAATTCTTCGATAGTATGCTCATTGCTCCTAAATCTACCAACCTGTGATATTGCAAAAAAGTCAACAAAGCTACCTGGTGTGGTTATAGATTTCCAATCCTTTTGATCTAGCATTTTTACTTGGAATATGTTAATGACAGAATAGTCACCACCAACACCCTCTGCAATATCTACTGAAAATACCCAATAGTTATAATCTTCTTCTATTTCATCTAAGTTAAATCCTGGCTTCCATAATAAACCAGAGTAATCAATCTCTGCATCATCGAATTCTGCAATTTCTTGATGTACAAATTCCATTTGGTTTTCAGTAAGCTTCTTTAAACTAGCTGCACCTAATAATAATGAAGAACCTGCTATAAACTGATTTCCATATTGTCTATTGAATGCTTCATCACTACCCAAGTTAGCAACCTCTTGTCGCATCCATGCATCGTCTCTCCCAGGTACATCCCACCAGTCTACTCGGAATGGTACATATTCACTTAATCCTTTATCAGCAGCAGTATATATGTCATAGAACTTATTAAACCCGTTAGGTGTACTAGTAATTATAACTTTAGAATTTGCTGATGCAGAAACCGTTGGGTATACATTTTCATAAAACGTATCTACAAAGTTTGCAGGTATATGGGCGAACTCATCCATAAATAATAAATGAATAGTAAAACCAATTGCTGCTTTCTTAGTAGTAGTCTGACCTATGATCCTACAACCATTATCAAATTTTGAGTTAAACACATCCCATTTAAGGGTACCGGGCTTGATAAAGAAGGGTAGATGTTCTAATATAGTTTTACCTTTATCAATAATTTCTCTTGTTGTAGCACCCTTATTTGAAAGTATTAATGAATTTTTATCGAAATTGAATACTGAGTACCATGCAATAAAGATAGATGAACATATTGTTTTACCAACTTGTCTACTCGCAAGGCATACATTAAAGCGTTCTGCTTGGAACTGCCTTAACATGTCTTCTTGATAAGGTCTTAGTTTAATTGTTTGTAAACCCTCATCAGTCATTACAGTACAATAAGTATTAGCAAAGTATACAATATCCTTTGCACACCTTTTGATTTCTCTTATTTCTTCATCTGAATAACTAAATACAATATTACCCTTTCTTAAATTAGGATTCCCTTCATAGAATGGCGTTGATTTAGGTTTATAACCCTCGTCTATAGCTAGCATTAATTGCTCAACTTTCTTTGAAGTCCATGAAAATTGTTCTTGGCCTTTAGTTATCTTTAATTCAAATCCTGCTGATTCTGCTTGTGGTTTAGCCATTAGTTTCTTGTAAGATGGCAATAAGTTGATTAATGTGGATTATCTCATACTCAATATTATCCAATGTAATCATCGTACCCTTGCCCATATTTTTTAATATAATATCACCTTCCTTTATATGCTCTGCATTTCCGGCATTAATAACTGTTGCTTTACGATTATACTTTTCAACAGGTATGATAATACCACCAGATGTTTGCTGTTCTTGCTGTTCAATTTCCTGAACTAACAAGTAATCATTCTTCATTTTCATTTCCATCGACGTCTTGTATATCTTCTTCTTTAATTGTATCTTGTAAAGCTCTCATTAAATCTTTTGTACCTCTGGATTTAATACCACTTTGTTTATTGGATGATGAACTTTCTGTGTTATGATAAACATCTACATCACGAGATATCTTTTTAGCATTTTCCTCAATTGCTACCATATACATTGTTTGACTTTTAATAATATCTAAAAGAGTCCTTTGTAAATCACTAAGTACTTCAAACATTCTTGGGGAAACATCACCTTCATGAATTGTCTCCATTAATAATGTAATTGCAGTTTCACTATTTTGCATTTGTCTTATTAGCATAGATAATGCAGATTCATCTAATTGTGCTTTAGCTCTGATATATTCATGCTCTGCTATAATCTCCTCACTCAAATAGAAAGTTAACAAGCTATTCATTACCTTTTCGGCTTTGTTTTTAGCTCTAACTAACTGTGCACCTTGATTACTCTCGACCCTAACAGGTTGTAGCTCAATATCATTTTCGCCTAGACCTTCAACTTCATCAGGTAAATCATTTAATAGATCTCCTAGAGAATCACGAAACTTGTCTTTCGATGTTTCTTTCATATGTTTAAATTTATAATATATATTCCAAGTTACCTTGGGTTAGTAACAGTTGGAAGCATTAACTCCGGGGATGCATTGTCAAGTAATAGTGCTAAGTGAGAATCCTTTACCACATATTGGCTTAATATTAATTCTTGCAACTCTTCTTCTATTGGTTGGCTCCATATTCTAATATTTGTTAAATCAGTTTTGCAACCCAACAGTTTCCAGGCATGATCATCAGGCATACTTATCGATGATACTGTTTGTGTGTTTGTATATATGTTTGTCAAATCAGCAGATCTATCTGGGTTTATGGCTCCAGCCAATTCAACAGTGTTATATAAGAATAGCGATAATTGTTTAGCTAGGTTATTTAAATTAATAACAGCAGCATACCATTCACCTCTATTTAATACTACTGGAGCTAAAGTTGTTTTTGATAAATCATATTTATAATAAGTATCATTAAATCTAATAATAAACCAATTTGCAGTATATGTTAATTGAGCATATATAGTAAGGCCAGTAACTGTATCACTATCATATTGGATGAAGGTATTACTAACTTCTTCTCTAAACGTTGCATTATTACTTATAGTCCCATCTATATAAGGTATATCTAATGTGATAGTTTTAGTAACGGCATCCACAGACTTTACAGGTTGAATACTATTATATGAAGTCGTGCCTCTTACTGCTACCCAGTCTCCTGCAACAATAGCATCAGTACCTAGTGGTAATGCAGCTGCAGTGATCATAGGATTTCCTGCATTATTAGTTATTGTATTAATCACAAAACTCGCGCCTATTGGTTTTACATACTGTGGCCTAAACCAGAAGGTAAATGCCCTATCATCAGCAGCAGTCCATCCACCAGTATATCTATATTTAACACCAACAGTATCATCTGCTAATGTTCCCAACGCATAATGATATTTTGAAATGATAGTCCACTGATTATAAACATTCTCTTCAGTGATAGTCATTTTTTTATTTAATGCTCTTCTTACATAATCATTTGCTTGGCTACCTATAGTATTATATTCGTTAGGTTTTCTAACATCTTTAAATTCGTTTTCTCGCTCAACCCTAAATTTTTCTTCTACATTAGATACCAGTGCCTCAGTCGAAACCTCAGCAGCTAAACCTTCTACTGTATCTTCATAACCTACATTGGTTCTTTGTTGATATGTTACAAGACTAACTCTCCAATAAGATCCGGTATACATAAAGTCATCAGCCTCTGCTATTGCATCTACTTCATACATACGATTCATAAATTGTTCAAAGTAAAGATAATCTCTCATCTGTGGTTTTGAACCAATACCAAAGATTGCTTCGAATGCAGATTTGACAATATGAATTTCAAACTGAACAGGAAAGTCCATCATCAATGGATTAAATGCAATATCTCTAGTAGGTAATTCATTATCAGGAATCATTATCTTAACTTCTCCTGATTTAATAACATCAAATAATGAATATTCCTTTAGGATAACATCCTGGCTTCGTTGATCTGCTTTAGTTTTATAATAAGTTACGCAGAATCCAAACAAGTTAGATGCCATTGCAGACAACTGAGTATACATTTGTCCTGCTCTAGATATGTCATAAGGATTCCAGCCACCTTCACAGCAATCAAATGCTAGATTTAATGCGCCTGAACAACCGTCAACACCACCACAATCAATCTGAGGAATTTTACATATCACACCACCATCAGTTACAATCTCTAATGCAATTGAATTAAATGTTAATGTACATTCACCAACCTGCGTATACCTATATTGAATCCAAAATTTATTTGCTGGATTTAATACTAACTTTTTTAAATTAATATCAGTTAGAGGTACCCAGTCTGAGTAAGTGACACCATCTATACCCCACCTATAATCCTTATCATAATAGCATGAAGTAGTTTCTCCTGTAATTGAATCAGTAAAACCTAATACTTCTATTACATTTTCATAAGGAGCTTGTAAGCTAACTAATAATTGATCTCCGTTGGAGTCTGTTGATGATCCTGTTACTGCCATGTTATGAATTTATTTGTTGATCTTCAGCTTTGCTGGATTTCTTTCCCCATATTTTATCAGCAGAAGATAATCCTAAACCACCAATACAGATTGCAGCAACTGCATTTACTATTGTTGGTTCAACTGGATATTCTGTGTATAGATTAATGAACAGAGCAACACATAATGTTAAACCTGCAATAATTCCAATAAATCTTTTTGAAGAAGGGTCACCTTTTTCGTCTCTCAAGAGTCCGCTAACCCAATTTATAATCTTTTTCATAATACAAACCTTATTTGGTTTATATATTCATGTTCTAATATGGTGTATAGTCTGTCTTTACTAACAAGATTGGATCGTCTTCTTCGATCTTAGGATCAATTGATGCAATAATATCAAAGGCGTCCATAATTTGTGATTCTTCCATATCAGCAAGAAGATCAAATAAAAGAGTAGCTTTAATATAAAAGTGAGAGGATCTATTTAAATACTTATTACTTAGGATACCTAACTCTATAAACATTTTATTAAATGTATCTAATTGTGATCGATCTAATATTTGAGTAAGATCAAATATACCTTCAACTATATTAAAATGAAAACTTACTATCTCTCGACCATTTTCAAGTTGCACCAACCTTGAGAACACTTTGTCAGTGGATATTTTAAATGTAATTCGTTCCAAATTAGATAGCCTAGCAATTATAGACTGTAAAAAGAAAATAGAATTTGGTTTAAAATTAGGATTAGGTAATACTTCGTTATCTATTGTTTTTTGTACCTCAGCTCTTAAAAAAGCTGAAGTTTTTATAGCTCTCTCGAATTGATCTAAAGAAACAATAAATTCAGAAGGATTTTCCGATTCATTTTTGCATTCTTTTTTTACTCTGGATATAATTAGATTATCTATGTAATCATTTTTATATAAAGTAAATAAAATATGTGTTGGTATTTCTAGTTCAAACTGTTTATCAATTAATATCATCACTCATCTGTTTTTCTAATACATTTATTGCATTTTTAATTTCAGTTGGGTGGTGTTTCATCGCTTCTTTAAAATCACGTTCGCCTATTTCATTAATCTTTAAATATATTTCTAAAGCTTTAGTGTTAGGTTCCCATTTTTTTATTTTTTTAGAGGCCTTTGTTTTAGTATAAATAAAACCAGGCACTCTACTAAACTTTGATGCAACCATTCTCCACGCTTCTGCTTGTCCTACTGGATCAATCTTAAGTGCATTAAACATATTTGCTTGTATAGGAAACTTAGTACTCATAAATCTATTTGTCATAAATGAATTTTTAGATTTATCATACCTCTTTAATTTATCCCATTGTGCATCTCGCCCAAAGAGAATTTTTATATAATCAAATAATTTTATCATGTTTACCGTTTTTGTATTTCTTTAGAAGTTTTTATAGCCCAATCAACTCCTTCGTCTCCTCCCCATGTAAGCCAAGCGACATATCCATTATCCTTCCACGGAGTATCTTTATATTTAGTATCTATTTTACTATTCTTTCTATGTCTATTAAATGCCGACATTCTCTTAACAGTATCCGCGCTTAGATTTTCTCCTTTAGCTAATTGATGTGCTCTAGCCCAACCTACTCTAGTAGCCGCAGTTACTTCGTCTCTACCATATTTTTCTTTCCAGTCAATCGCCTGTTGGGCGTTCTTTGTAGCTGCTTTTGGATAATCAGAATAAGTATCTGCTGCGTTTTTTATTTCAGCTTCATTGATACTTTCAAAGGTTTGTATGTGTTTCATGATTTTATATTTTTATTGGAATGTCTCTGCTGCTAACTGTTGCACAAAATCAGGAAATTCATCGGTGAATATTCACTATCTGTTAATTCCTTTCCTTTTGTTATTTATACGACTTATTGATATGATTGTTTTCTTTTTTTAGAAAATCTTTCCTTTTGATTTTTTATTTGTAATAAATGACATATCATTTTTATCACTATCATTATCATCTTTAAAGAAACTTGCCTTAAATGCAGAGTTATCATCACCATCATATTCAGTACCTACAACTATTTTTTTCATGGTAGATACATTGGGTAATTTTAATTCATTGACATTTATTTGAGATTCTACCGATTTGAACATTTCATCTAATATTCCTTCAGGTATAGTATGAGAACTAAGTACCATTAAATTAACATTTGATTTAAGATTAGTTATAATCTGTTCTCTGCTCATATGCTTTGCTTTCATATGTTTAACGATGATATTAGCTAAATCGGTAATATAACCATCTTCATATAAATACATATGAGATAACGTACCATGTTTTAGTTTAAATTCATCTATAATAGCAGTTGCTTTATTTTCACTAATACCAAACCTTCGCTGTTTTCCATTTTTAGATTTTGAAATATGCCAATAAGCAGGTGGTACGTTATCCCCTGAATCACCAGTTAAAACTTTACGAAAACGGAATTCTTCTGGATCTACTTCTATTACTGTAACTTGTTTTTTATCAATGATTGATGCAAGTAATTTTTTAGATTGAGCATCTGGTGTGGATGATGCTTTTAATACATCGAATATATCTTTAGATGTTTCTTCCTCCTTTGTTGTAAGCCATTCAGAGAATCCTTGGTATGTATACATTTTTTTATGCGCAGGTGAAAATAAAATTGTATGAGTACTATTATTATCACTCCTGTTTACTAATTGGACTAAATCCTTATCACCAGTAAACATAATAACTGATTTGTCATTTGCTAATGATTCAGTATTCCATGCATACATTAGATCATCACCCTCAGCTCCGTCTATTTTTGAAAAGATAACACCTTGCTTAACTAGTAGTTGTGTAAATTCATCAGTAACTTTAGAAAAGTTTTTCCAGTTAATAGAAGTATCTTGTTTACGGTTACCTTTATATTCTGCGTCTGGGTAAAAATCCTTTCTCCATGATCTTGAATCAATAGTCCATACTACTTTATCAATAAGGCCGTCAAATAATCTAATCTGATATGCAAAATCTGTTGCTAACTTTCTCATGAAAACTATAGCGTCTTCATCGGTAGCTAACATTCCTTCTTTTTTAGATTTTCTTGGTAAAACATATAATGTTCTAAAAAGAAAATAATTGCCATCTATGACAAAGGTATGCCTTCCTGTTTTTCTCATGGTATTGTATTTTAATATAATTATAACAAACTTTAGTTATTTTTGAAAGTTGTTTTTAATGTTATTTCTTCGCATTCATCTTTTGTTAACTGTTTCTGTCTTAGGTGATAATAAGTAGTAACCGCAGCTCCTAATTCAAAATAGTTAGTAAATTTATGTATTAATGCTTCTAGGAATTGTGCTCTCATACGCCATTTAATATTGATTGCAGTTCATAGATACACGCAAGCATTGATACCGCAGGATCTATTACTTGTTGTCTTTGTGATTGGTACTTGGCCACTGTTATAATTACTTGTGGTATAAACTGAATGTATGATGGCCTTTCTTGTTGGATGAATTCTACAAACTCAGCTCCTAAAGAAGATAAAACATCATCAGATCTATTTGCATAGTTAGATAACATATATTGGTAATTTTTTACAGGATCAGATTCATCTATAACCAAATCATAAATGTCTTTATAAACTGAACTAAATTGTTTTATATCTTCAACCGTTATGATATCTTTCCCTTGTGATTGAAATCCTTGTAACTGATTAAGCATAGTTCTTAGATCAGGAAATTTTCTTTTTACTAATTCTACGGCTGCATGTTTGTCAATACTAATACCTTCATCTTTACAGATTTTTAGAATCCTCATAATGTAACTTTTCATTATTTCAGTTTCTTCATCTTTAGAAAAATCAAAATCAATCATTTCAAATCTTGATTGAATTGGATCTGGTACTTTGTTGATATAATTACATGTTGCTACGAATCTTGCATTTGTTGCAAATTGATCCATAGTAGCTCTTAGTGCTTTAAAGAATTGATCAGATACACCATCGATCTCATCAAGTATAACTACCTTTAGTTTACCAGGTTCATCCATAATAGAACGATTAGCACAGAAGTCAGTTATTCGGTTTCTTACTACATCTACTGAAGTATCAGTTGATGCATTAATATAAAGATAAGGATGTTTAAAATGTTTTACTAAAACTTTAGCAGCAGAAGTTTTTCCTGTTCCTGGGCTACCATGTAATAGTAAATGTTGATAAACTCCTTTACTTAATTTATCGCCTACTCTTTTAGGTGTTATTAAATCCTCTAATACTTTCGGTCTGTATTTTTCGGTAAGTAAAATATTTTGTATGTTGCGCATTTATTGATTTATTTTTATATGCTAAAGTAGGAGAGTTGTTTACACTTAGATAAATATAAAAATAAGCAACCCCATGCAAAGAAATAGAAAAATTAGAAAAGTTATACAACAACCTATAGCAGTTGAGCATACTACAAATATTCACCGTCGCCAAGATGGCAGAAATTTCACAAAGTCTGTTCCTACTCCAACTGATCATGCAGCTCGGTTACCTATCAATAAAAGTGTTGGGTTTGTAAATTCAGCACAACCACCATTATCAAATATTAAATACACAACAATACAAAAGCGATTTGATGGGGAGACTGTTTATATTATTGGTGGTGGCCCTTCTTTAAAGAATTTTGATTTTAGACAATTGGCAGGTGTTAGGACAATTGCAATTAATAAAGCAATGTTATACCATACACAAACTGATGTTTTATACTGGACTGATGTTAGATTTTATACTTGGTATAAAAATGAAATAGATAATTATAAAGGTTTAAAGTTTGCACTAAAAGCTGGGAGTCAATATACAAATGACATTAGTATTTTGAAAAAAGGTAAAGCTCACGGCTTGGAAACAGATAGGCAAACATTGGCCCATGGCAACAATAGTGGGTATGCTGCAATTAATCTTGCTTATCATTTAGGAGCTAGGCGTATAATATTATTAGGGTTTGATATGGCGAGTGATGGTAAAGATGGGCATTTTCATGATGGTTATCCAACAAGAGCGGCTGGTGATAAAATGTACCAAGATAAATTCCTACCAGGATTTAAACAATTACACTCTGAGTTAAAAGATTCTGGGGTTACTGTACTAAATGCGTCTCCTTATAGTAAATTAACAGTATTTCCTAAAATAACATTGGAACAAGCATTAAGCTTTAGATGATCGCTTCGCATAGGTCATAAACTCCCTCTGTTCTTTCGTAAGGAGGTGTTTACAGTGTTTAGTAAACTTAATTGATGTATTAATAATTCTACCATCTACACTTCTATTATGTGAGCTATGGGCCTTAGAGCATTTACTACAAACGAAATTCTCAACCTTCTTTGAATCCATTCTAGCTTTGATTGGGGTTTTGCAAATTGCGCAATGCCAGTCAACAAGATCAGCATCTTTTTCTATTTCCTTTAGTGTCGTGAAGGTTTCTCTAAATGGATTCCATATAGCTTTGTTGACATTCTTTTCATGCCCGTTCATATCTTCTACTTTAAAGATTACCTCAAAAGCTTGAACATCAGATTCTAACCATTTCATATGACGGTTATTCAAAAGCAATTTTTGCTTCAAAGGCGGCAGGTTTTCTAGAAGAATACCATACCGCCTTTTATACCATCCAAAGTTTATTTTACGAACTTTATACATAAGGATTTTTATTTAATAATTAAACTCCATGCTCAATACTCCAAGTTTTTCCCATACCTGGACCGTATGCTGCCTCTAAACCAGACATATTAGTAGTTATAGCTTTTGCTAATTCTTTTTTACCAGCACTAGCAGCCTTGTCCCATGCTTTAATAGCAGCTGCTGATTCTTTGCTTTTAGTATCAAAGCCATTAGATAAATTCATGGGGCTTCTCCAAGATCCTGATAGTGTTGCAACTTTAGCAATTGCATCCTTTGCTTTCATTGCATCAGGGGCTGTATTAATATCACTATTAGATTTAAACTCTTTTTCTAACTTAGCTAATTTTTTTTCGTTACGTGCTATGAATCTTACCCTATCGGCTGCATTACCTTTTTTATGATCTATCATCTCTTGGCTATCAATTGCACCATCTATACCTAATAATGTATTTTCATAATCTATAACTTGCTTATCTTTAGCAATATCCTGGATTACTTTAAAAAAAGCCCATCCCCACTTTTCTAATGCAGCTGTATTTTTATATTCTTCAAATAGTTTTATATGTCTCATAATGTTTTATTTTTTTATAGTGTTTTATTTTTTTATAGTGTTGGTCTTAGTCTTTTGAATTTATCAGAAATAGATTCAACTAAAGGAACATAAGATTCAGTGACAGATTCTTTTTGCATAGCACCTAGCTTCTTTTTAGCATCAGCTTCCTTTTTCTTAAGTTCAGCGATGTCTTCTTTACTATCTTCTATACGTTTGTTTATCTTTTGGATTGCTTCATCTGATACTCTACCAAGTTTTTTATCTATATTAGCCTGATCTAATTCCTTCATAGTCTTAGTCATAGTAGCTCTCTCATCTTCAATACTTTTATTATATCCCTTGATATCAGCCTCTAATTTAACAGAGTCATCGCCCTCAACTGGTTCAGACTTTCCTAGTTCTTGTTTCTTTGTCATCAATTTACCAATATCATCACCTAGCCCCTGTACCAATTCTTTGTTATCTTCTAGTTTTGCCTTTTTCTGCTGTGCTTGTTTAAATTTAATTTCAGCATCAATTTTGCCAGCCTTATCTTCAGGATCTATGGCATCAAATGCAGCTTTAGCCGTATCAATAGCAACCTGAGCTTTTTCAATAGCCTCTTTACTGTTACCAGTATCCTTAACCTTTGGAGTATCCTTATCATCAGTAGTTTTTTCTTTTGGCTTCTCTGTAGATTCATAATCTTTCAATGCATTAGTTGCATCGCTTACTTTACCAATCAATGCTTTTTGTTTAATCTTTAGCTGTTTAGCCTGTTCGCCAGTTGCAGCTTTTATTACTATTTTGTTAGCAGCTAAACTGGATTTAGTCTTTGCTAATTTGACAACTTGCTTTAAACCTGGTGTAGTTGCTAAGTCGTCCATCCTTGTACCAATATTACTTTGTATATCTTTTAATGCATCATTCTTTTTAGCATTAGTTATCTTCAAAACATCTGTCTCTTTTTTGGTATCAGATCCTGCTAGTTTCTTTGCATAATCAACATCATTAAGTGCATGTGCTACTTTAGCTTTCTGAAACTTCTTTGCATTATTCTTAATCTTCTTCCACTTAATAGGGTTCTTAATAGCATCTATCATTCCCTCATTGATGAATTCACTATATGTTTTTAACTTTGACATAATATTAGTTTTGATTTTATTATATATTTGAGCTATGGTACAGAAACAAAAAGGCCACCCCGAAGGATGGCCTTTTATATAAAGTATTAAAGTATTCTTCTAATTAGATTAGAGAAACACCTACGAACTCAAAGTTCATTGTGTAATACATTAACTCAGGGTTAAATCCTGCATCTACTAAAGCAAATCTAGACTTAATAGCGATTTTCGGCGCCATTGTTCCTTCTGCGATAGTTTCTACAGATTCAGCCATTAGATATGGCATAAATACCAATCCTGGAGAATTACCATCACCTTTACGACCTACTGCAACAGTATAGTCATTAAAAGCTCTGTTTGGATCAACATAAATTGTTACCCCAGCAATTGCACCGATTGGATATAAAGATCCACCAGCTTGGTTAACTGTATTAGATAACGGATATGCAATAAATCCAGCTACAGATTGAAGAGCAGTTGCCATTTCTCCACCTGTTACTGCAAACGTTGCAGGTCCTCTACGTCCTCTTGTTGCAATCAAATTAGATGCAGCAAGAATCTTAGTATAAATTCTACGTTGTAATGATCCTTGAGTTTCACCACCAATACCAATCTGTGTCTGTACCGGGAAAGGTGCAGGTGCAGCATTTTGGTTACCGTTAGTAGTATTGTTAGCTCCTAACGCAATAGCAGTTCCAGCTTGTGCAGCTTGGTTGTTAAATTGTTGAGATAAAACAGTACCATTTACAGCTTGAGTATTAACAGCATTTGTTACTCCATTTCTGAAGATTCTGTCCAAGATGTATTTGTTGATAGATTGAGTTAACTCATTTACCAATACAGCTTCAACTTGAGCGACAGCATCAATTCCGAATTGCTTCAGATCTTGAACTTGTTCTCTAGTCACAGCAGCAGCAACTTGGAAAGTTTCAGCAGCTACAGACTTGTTGAATAAACTTAGTCCCATTACATTATCAACAGTTGCTTCACCTACACCTCTAGAGTATGGGCTTAAACCGTTAATATTCTCAGTACCAAAAGCAGGTCCGCCAGTAGCAGGATCGTTAGTTGGTTGGAATGCATTACCAGAGAAACCAGTAATATGGTCTTCTAAAGCTTTTACTAATCCTAAACCAGATCCACCAGCAGCTGTAGCACGTACAGTAGCAATTGCATTACTACCAGCAACACCTAATCCGATGATTGCAGTACCTAATGCAGGTCTTACACCATTTACTCTTGGTAGTCCGAAAATATTTCCAGCCTGTACAATTGAATTGTAAATAGTTCCAGAAGCAGTTTCAGCACCTTGTGCATAGTCAAATCCAGAGTTACCAGCAGTTCCAGCAGCAGTATTTAATGCTGTTGTATTAGCTCTTACTCTAAATATTTGTAAACCGTCTATTCTTGAAGCTCCTACGTAAGTTAATTCGTAAGCCGCACCTGGTGCTTGAGCAACAGTTGGAATAGCGATTGGATCAGCATAGTAAAGATCGTTTACTGCAAATGCAGATGCATCGATGTTAGCAACACTAAATTTGATCATTAATGGAGATGCAGTTGTATCTAAAGCGCCATTTAATGGAGCTCCTGATCCTCTACCACCACCATATACAAAGTCAAGGTAAGTTAAAACTCCCATTGGGCCTTGCATTGGTACTACAGGTACTAAGTCTAAACCGATAGTCTGAGCTGCTACTTGCATTGCAAGTGGTAACAGAGAAAATGGTCTGTCACCAGATCCAGTAGTTTGTGAAGGGAAACTGTTCATTGATCCAGGGTTTCCTGGTAATGTTGCGTTCCCCATACTTTGAACATTCATGTTCGGGTTAAGGTGTACAGTATTATAAACACTTTCATTAAGGTTATGGTAATGACAATACTTAGACATCCAAGATAACTTAGATTTTTCAGTAATACCAGTACTTTCCTCAATGATAGGTGCCCATGTCTTCTGAACCTCAGCCTCATTGATTAATTGATTTGCGTACATATTAAATTTTTATTTTCGCGTTTTGTGAAACATATTTTTATGTTTCGTTTTATAATCGCCTGAGCTCTTTTCTTCTTAGCTATTCGATTAATATTGTTTTAGATTAAGTTATCTACCTAATCTGAATTTCATTTGTTTTATTAAATTTGCTTGGTAGCTTTCATTTACTAATGGCTCAGATTTTATTTGAGCAGCTTCCCCTGCAGTTTTACTTTCGTTTAATGATTCTGAATTCATTTGAGTACTTCTCATATCTCTCGTTTGCCAGAAATTAGTAATGGCATAAGGATTATTTAAAGAATGAAATTTAGATTCAGAAATAATTTGTTCTTGTCTGTTCTCAGAAAGGTTATCCCATTTAGAACGGAATTTCTCTGGCATATTTTCAATAAAGTCAATTGCCTTTCTTTCAGTAATAAAACATGATTCCCAAACATTCTCTGCTTGTACATTTGACATAACTGAATTTGAATTCATTGATTCAACTAATAGAACTTTTTTATCATCAGCTAAAGAATCAAATTCGTTTCTTTTAGATTCTGATAGGAAATTCATAAAGTGCATTTCAGTAAGGTTTTTAGTTTCTGCTTTAGAAATTAAGTTAGCTAATTTTTCACTGATAGTATCTTTATAAGTTTTAGTATCTTCTTTAGTTACAGTTGATTCATTTATTGATTCCTCGATAGTAGCTTCAGTCTTTTCATTGATTGATGTTCCTTCTGCAACATTTGCATTTTCTGCAATGTACTCAGAATATTTAATAGATTTATTTAAACCTTCCCCAAGATATTCAGAGTAAGCAATATTTTGATCAACCTTCTCAGCAACATACTCAGAATACTCAATTCCTTTTTCTAAGCTTTCACCTAAGTAATTAGAATATGCAATTCCTTTATCTGCCTGTTCTGCAACATGCTCAGAATATTGAATAGATTTGTCTAGTTCTTCACCTAAGTAAGATGAATAGTTTTTAATTTTATCTACATTCTCTGCTAAGTAGTCAGAGTAAGAGATACTTTTATCAAGGTTTTCCGATAAGTATTCAGTATAATCAGTTACCTGATTTACTTTCTCTGCAATATGTTCAGTATAAGTAACTAACTTTTGAAGTAGTTCATCACTGTTTGAATTGGCAGATTCCTTAACACCGTCTAATGTAGTCTTTACATATTCCGTGTACTTATTGAAATCCTCAACGGTTACAAAGTTTCCTGAGTTATTTTCCATTGTTAGATCTGTTTTATTTGTTTTATTTATTTCATCTTTAGAATCATCCATTTCGTAAATGTATAAACCTTCAGTGTCTTCGAAACCATAAGATTCATTTACTCTAGCAAGTTCAGCATTTTCAAATCCTGGATCAGCTACTAAATCATATGTAAAGAATTTTTTAATTTTAACTTTACCAGCCTCATCAACAGTACCAGCAGCTCTACTTGAAATATGCAATGGAATACCATCTTCTATTAATGCTTGAGCTTCCTTTCCTTTTGATGTATTTAATAATCTTATTCTTCCTAATACTTGTTTCTTATCTTTATCGTATTCTAAATCTTCGATAACATGAGAGACATTTGATAAACTAATATCAAAATCTTTAGGATGATCAAGCTCACCTAACAGTTTGTTAGTTTTTACTTTCGCTTGTAATTCTTGAATATGAGGAAGAACTTCAGCTTCTTCATATATTCTATTGTTTTTATTCTTTACTCCAATCTCAGTAAACACTCCTTCTAATACAACAGAGCCATCGGCATCTTTTGACATTGTTAGGTTTGACTTAGATCTTTCTAGAATTAAAAGTTTCTTATTAGACATCTTTCTAGTATTATTTGATTTATATATTACAACTCTTAATAGTTTTTAGATTCCAGCTAATGGGTCCTCATCCATTCCATCAGATTTTTTCTCTGGCTTGAAATCGTCCTTATTAGCACCCAACAGGATCTTTTCTATATCTTCTTCTTTAAAACCTTCAGATCTAAGATCCTCGCGTTCTTTTGCTCTTTCATTTGCTTTGATATCATCACGAGTAAAACCACCATATCTCTTAATCAAGAATCCTAAATCAAAATATGGTATTTCCTCCATTTCTGCATTCATTGTACTTAATTGAGTTTTTAGGTTACCGATAAAATCAACTCGTTTTGTTTGGAGTTCCATTTCTTTCATTTCTTCAAAAACATTATCCTTTATAAAATCTAGCCCTAAACCAGCTTTAAACGCAATATCGTTTTTTAATTCTGGGTGATTAAGACACATTTGAAGATATACAGGTTTAACTAATATTTCTTGGAATATAGATCTTAATCTTGAAATAAACCTACCAAACTTAATTTCATCCCTTAACATACCACTTGCTTCCATGTCATATGTATTACCACCTTCTTTATCAAACCTAGAAAATGGAATTTTTGATGCAAGTTGTAATTTATCAGAAAAGTATTTTAATGATTCAGTATCACCTAGATCAGGACCATCACCACCAATTGTAGTAATCTCTGGTGTTTCTCCATCTTTAGAAGGTAACCAGTATTCCTTATTGAATGGCATCATTGGTTTACCATTTGTTTGTATTTCTCCACTTTCAAAGTTAAAGTCTACAACCTCTCGGTATGAATTCATTAATGTTGATAGCGATTGTTTTGCTCTAGTTTTTGATTTACCACCGACTGGGATAGTAAACTGAGTTTTAAACGAAGCATTTGATACAGCCCAGATAATTCTACTGTGCTCCATTATTCTTAATAAGTTAAAAGATCTAATTAATCTTTCAGTATATGATATTCTCATTGGTGAATTAACCTGTGAGTATGAAATATAAATTATTTGTGAATCCCATAATGTTCTTTCCTTTGCACCTTCACCTTTATATTGAACCCAAACTTTTTTACCATCATCAGTATCAATACCTGGCATTAATGATATTGGATCTAATTCTTTAAAACCAATAATCTCAGTTTGCTTATCATTATAAACAATTTCAAATGCAAGGAATCCATCAATTAACCATTTCCTAAAATAGTTCCAGGGTTGTACTGCATCATTAAAACCAATGTAGTTGTAGATATTATTATATACATCACTTATTTCTTCCTCGATAGATTCTCCGATATGACCATTAAAGTTAGCATAAGCCATATAATTTGATTCATCAAACACAATAGCCTCATCGGTTAATACATCTAAGATATCCTCGATCTCATCTTGTACTGCGAATGTTCTAAGTTGATCTCTCTTTCTAGTATAATCTTGATCAAAAAATGCAATATTTTTCTTTAGATTAGTATCAGTTAATGACAGTGCAGCAAATGCACCATACATATCATCGCCATCGGATCCCATTGGATTAAATGAATAACCCATTTGATTTTCAGTAAAACCTACTGCTCTAGAATTACGAATGATCATATCATCATAAGCCATTCCTAGACTTGAAAGATCTTTTAGAATCTTTCTTACTGGATTACCGGTACTTAATGGACCTCTTCTATCTGTAAAACCTGCCATATTCTTGTTTTTTATTAGTTTATATATTCTTGTAGTAGAATGATTGTGCTTGGTTTATATTTCCACCAAAAAATTGATCTTCGTTATTCACTGCTCCAACATACCAATCGTTATAGCCTATTACATAAGGATCCTTCATCCGGTCTATTCTGTATTGCCTTACGCAGTATGTTAAATTATATTTTTTACCTAATGCTCGCTTTAGGAATTCCCATTTAAATGTTGTAATAGGATCTTCTTTTGAAGGATCTTCTTTAACTTTACTTTGGATTTGAGTTTTTAAGGTAGATGTTAACTGAGTTAAAAATGGAATTCTAGCTTCATACGGCATATAATGTAAATTAATACCTAGTTGATGTCCATCGTTAGATTCGCCTAGGCCTATTACAAGTGGTTTAGTATCATAAAAAGTTTCTTCTGTTGTATAATAATTAAAAGAATACATTTTACCAGGCTCTAGTGGACCTTTACTCTTTGCACCCAATGCTAGGATATCACCAGTAGATCTTTTAGATGCACCAGTCCTACCTTTACTTTCGGTAAGGTAAATATCAAGGTCAGCTTTAAATTCTCCTATAAAAGCCATTAAAATAAATTTGAATCTTCTGTTAATAACATTACCTTACAATTTCTTTCCTTTGCCATTTTGTTTAAAGCATTTGTTTTGCATAAGTTCCTTACATATGATTCATATGCATATTTAAAGTTCTTTAATGCTTTTGCTGTTTTTCTTTTAGGTTCCTTTGGTTTTTGTAACTGAGCCTTTGGTTTTATTTCAACAACGTATTCTTGTGTACCACCATCACCCTTTTTCATCTTGAAGAAAAAATCAGGATAATACTTATGCCACTTATTATCTAATAAGCTAAAGTAAGGTATAGAGAAAGGTTCTGATATCCAATAAATAACATCTTCATTATAATCACACCAGTGACAAAACTTTCTTTCCCAACTACTTCTGTATATAATAGGATCTCCTCCTCTATACTTCTGGGGAAACTTTGGTTTATAATAACCTTGCTTAAATCCAGACTTAGATGTTGGTTTTACTTTCTTTATGCTCATATTGAGTTATATCGTATAAATACCTTCACTATCAGCACTACCATTAATTGAAACGGTACCATGATATTTTTTGGGGTGTAATTTATTCCAGCCTTTTGCAAATCCTCTTTTAGCTATTTCAGTAAAATAAGCAAACGCGTTTGTACTTTTCTCTGGATTAAAATTCCTCCAATATCTATAAAGATCCATATAAGCATATGCTATACAGTCTTGTCTATCTTCTGGATTTCTATATGTTAACTTCATTGAACATTTATCTGCCAACAACATTAGGAATTCTAATGCCTTAGGTGTAAGTTCATCTAATTCTTTAGATAATACTATCTGGTCGAGGAGGTCTCTGTTGTTTAGATAATTTCTTTTTCTTGCCATTGACTTTGATTTATTTATTATTTATATACAAGAAAGGACTGATTGTTTAATCAATCAGTCCTTTCAATACATTATTAAATTTATATATGTATAATATTAAATCTTAACGGAAAGATCACCTTTAGGTAGTACTACAGATTTTCCAGTCTTTGGAATCATTATAGTTAATAAATCATCATCACCTAGAGAAGCATATTCCTCAGCACTAACTAATACTTCTTGATCCTTTTTTAGACCTTGACCAGCTTTACTAACGCTTGCTTCTACATAACCGTCATTTAAATAGTCGTCCTTACTTTTTTTTTCAGTAATATAACTATCAGCTAATTCTTTTTCTTTATTCTTTAACTCTTCGCTTAAAAGATTTAGAGCTTCAGATAATTCTTCAGTTTCACCTAATTTTTTAATTGCAGCTTCTACTTCAGATTTCTTTTCTTCTAAAAAGGTAAGCGCATCAGAAAGATCTTTTCTTTTGTTCTCAACTATTGCTTTTTCATTATTCTCTGCAAGTAATCTTTCAGTTAATACTGGAGATATATCAAAATTAATAAATTCCTTTACTACTTCAACAGTTTCTGTTGCTGTATCAAATTTTATCATTTCATTTAATCCCATACCTGGATTTACCTTATTAAGATAGATTCCTTCCTGTACACCAATCATAGTTAAAAAGATATCAGCGAACTCTTCAGATTGAACTGTTGTGAATTCATCTAACTCACAAACCATATCAACACTTTCAAAGAATTTACAAATTTTATCATTTTGCCATTGATTTCTATATCCTGAGAAATTAGTAGCTAACAACGATTCTTTTAATTCGATTATGCTTACATTAGATAAATCAATTTTACCCATGTTTAAAGTTCCTTCAGTAATATCATATGTTAATGTTTTACCATTTTCTCCATGTAATGAAAGAATGTTACCATTTCTTGAGAACATTTTTAAACCTTCAGATACATCGAAGAATCTTGGATCAGATACTGTTGCTTCAGTAATAGTTTTACCATCATAGTTATAATTCTTACCATGTAATTGGAAAGTTAAACCTTTTTCAGATTCTAAGACAGGTGAAAGAATTTTTACAACCTTTCCACTTGCAGTTGATGCAATTTTTTGATCTTCAGCATTCATTTCATTTACAATTTCCTTAACATCCATTGACCATGGGTGCTTAGCAGCAATTACAGCAAATTTAGATTTGGTACTTATTTTAGATTCAAATAATATAACATCATCACCATCAGCTGTACTATCTTTAACAAAAACAAATTTAATTCTGTTCTTTTTTAAATAAGATTCAATATCAGCAAATGAAACACCATTGCCCTTAGCATACTCGGCATTTATTAACCACTGCCATTTCTTTGATTTAATTTGTTTAACAACATCTTTCGACATATCATCCATTGAATCTATATCGTCAATTCCAGTAGCATCAAATTCTTCTGCAGCTTTATCTCCTGCTGATTCATTTAATAAAGAAACTAAATCATTGTTTAATGATTCTATTAGTTTTCCCTTTTGCATTGATGTTCTTTCAATCGATTCACTAATTCTAAATTCCCATTTAGCATTATTATATGATTCCATTATATACTCTCTCAATTCAGAAATTGGATTTAACCAAGTTGATACTGATAATTTAGTATATAAGTTTCTAGCGATTTTGAATTTAAGATTCGGATCAGCTGATTTTTCTATCTCTTCACTAATCAGCGAAAGGTCAGCATTCTTTAATTTCATAGGGAACGCATTTAATGCTTCTCCTAGAATTGTTAGAGAGTCTTTGACAGAATATGAAACTCTGGAATTATCATTATCCATTGCTTCTAATTGAGTCTTACTCTCCATAACATTTTCATATAGATCTGTTAGTGTAAAGTTCATTTTATTATGATTTTTTTGATTATTGTTTTCAGTGTATATATCGGATTCAGTTACCTGCCCTCCTCTGTATTTAGTAATACCAGACAATGCCATTTGTTGTGGAATACCCATACCAACTAAAATAGCTAATACTTGAGCATCTGTCATTGGGCCAGATTGTATAATTTTACCTTTACCGTCTGGTTTCATTTTGCCACTTTGATTAAACAATACATGAATTATATCCAGTAATTGTTGCCTAGGCTGATTTAAATAAGGGGCAGCATTGTCAATACCAGTAGTTGGATCTAATCCACCATCAGCATACACTTGCGTTTGACCTTCGTTCATTGTGTTTTTCATATTACACTTATTTGATTTGTTTTATATATTCTAAGTCTTGGTTGTTAATTGTTCCTAGTTATCTACTGTACCCAAAGTTGTCTCGTCTTCACCAGGTACTGCTTTCGCATTTCTGTATATTAAGCTATCTAATGATTCTGGTACTATTGGTGCAGAAGATATTGATGATTCTGAATACGGGCCACCGGTCTGAATTGAGTCTGGATTAATATATCCTGTATTACTTAGACCACTACTAGGCTGTACTTTTAATAAACTTTCTTGTGTCATCTCGAATTTTTGGAATATTCCACCAAAATAAATACCTAGTTCATTATCCGCACCTGACCTAAGCATACCAACACCAGATGCAGTAGGGTTGGATTTTATTGCAGCTTTAGTCATGAGACTAACCTCGGGAATTAAAATTCCATTTTCGAATACTGGCATAAATGATGCTACTTCAATAGGAAACGTTACACTCCATTCTTTTTTCTCGTTCAGTTGGAATTCAAATAATCTATTTTGGGTATAGTCTTCAGGTACTGAAAAGTTTCCTTGTACTCTCATCATACCTAAATCTACTTGGAATAGGTTATTTTTGTATAGCTTACTCATTAAAGTTTCAGTTACCTTTAACATTTCTAGATTAGACGAACATATTACTGTACAATCGAATGTTAAATTTAGTGGTAAAAAATTTGTTTCTAAAGAAAATGTTTTTAATATACCTTCCCATTCTTGAACAAACTCACCTCTAGCAAACTTATTTGTTTGGTTACCCGAATCTATGGATATACCAGTTAACTGAATTATACCTCTTGGTACTGTCTCATAGTCGCCAATAGCCTTACCTTTAGCTTCTGCATCATACAGAAAATTATCCATTAAAAATCTACCGTCACCGGTGATTGAATAAAAGAAAGGAACTGGTATTTTCTTTAGAGTATCTTCGTCTATTTGGTTATAATAATAAACTTTATCTTTTAGTTCTGCTAAAAGAGCCACTATCATATAACGTAAGATTGTATTGTCTTTATTATATTCCTGGTTATATGCGCTCATTCTCTATTCAGTAATTTATTTATATATTCTAAGTAATTAAGTTACCCAATCGATTCAATTGTAAATTCGCTAAAACCACCGTCCTTTGTAATTTCTAGTTTTTTATCAAAATATTCACTAGGTAATACTGTATGATTAATAACAAATGTATTAAGGCCTATATCCTGTATTGTATTATGAAGTATGTTAATTATATGATGTACACCATCTGAATCAATAGAAGAAAAGATTTCATCTAAAAATAATATATTAAGGGAAGGGAACCTAACCTTGATCATTTTCATTAATGCCATGATAATTACAAAGTCTACTTTTTTCCTTTCACCTGTGCTTAATGTCTTTGGGCTTATCTCTGTTCCTAGGTGGTGTAAGTTACAAAAGAACTTTTCATTAAATCTTATGCCAAACGGAATTCCCATTTCTCTACCCATCAAAAGGATATGATTATTAAATGATGGAAGAATAGATCTTACTGCTAAATTCTTTATACCATCTTCACCCATTAAATTCTCTAGGATAGTTAAATAGTAATCTTCACCTTCACTTTTCAACTTACCAGTAGTCTTTTCAGATTTACGTGTACCAAAGTCTTTTACTAATTGTTTTAAATCAGACGAAGAATCTGATTCATCCTTATCAGCTAACTCAATTAACTTATGTTTAAGATTTTCCATTTGAGTTTCTAACTGACCAGCCTTTACATGAATTGTTCTTCCTTTAATTCTTAATTCATTTAACTTATCAACAGAATCTTCATATGCAGTTTTAACATTTTCATATTGACTACTTAATGTTACTAGAGTATCTTCTTTTTCTTTTTTAATATGTAAATGAAAATCAGAAGTAAGTGGAGCCGTGCACGTTGGGCATGTTGAATTTTCAAATAATTTTAAATCTTCCTTAACATTAGAAATTTTATTTTTTAAAGTAGAATGCTCTGATGACTTATCACGAGATTCTTTATCTAATGTTTCTAATTTTGTTTTAGTTAGTTCAGTAAAGTTATTTAATTTTTTTCGGTTTTCGTTTAAAGCAATTAGATCTTCTTTTAATTTTTTAACTTTAGAAGCATCTTTCTCTGCTGTTAATAATTCTATTTGTTCAATCTTATCATAAACTGAGCCTATAGATTCATTAAGAGTTCTAATCTCATCTTCATATGTTCTAATTTCATCAATGATACCCCTGCGTTTTTCCTTAACTGCCTCTGCCATTTCATTAATAATAGAAAAACCAAATATCTTATCTATGATTCTTTTCTTATCATAAGGAGACATTGTTATAAATGATTTGAAGTCATTAACTGATAGTATAATTACATTCTTAAAAACATGATAAGGTATTTCATATATCTCAGTTTCCAAAAAATCTTGCAAGTTTACCTTCCCTGCAACATCATAATCCTCCCCATTGATTTTCACATTAAAAATACCAGGATTAATTCCTCTTTCTATTTCAATTGCATTACCTTTAGATTCTAACCAGATCTTTCCCCATAATGCACCATTAACTCTATTAGGTAAATCTTTCAGCGATGCGCCTTCTACTTTACCATAGCACAAATATGTAATTACTTTTGCCAGTGTACTTTTACCTGCACCATTACCACCTAATACTAAGTATAGATTACTTTTATCTTCCTCAAAGTCTATGACTTGTATTCGATTACCGTAACTGGCAATATTCTTGAACTCTACTTTTTTAATCTTCATAGTTAGGTGATAAGGTTCTTTTATATAATTCTAATACTGATACTTTTAATCTTTCTTTTAAATCATCATCATAATCTAATGAATTAATATGTTCCGCTGCAATATTCATTAGATTTAATTCTCCATCAAAATCTGATAGCTCACCATCTTCTCTGTCATAAGGATTCTCCTCATCATAAATCCTAGGTTCTAATTTCCTAGCTAACCCATCTAAGAAATCCATAAACATATTAATGTTATACTTTCCTAATACATTAGACGGTATAAAAACATCAACAAAGTTATTTTTGATTTCCTCAGCAACTTCTTCCATTCTCATTTCCAATATTTCATTAAGATAATACCTAAGAAAGACTGGGCTTAAGTTATTCTCAAAAAAGGTATGATCACCTGATTCTAAATCTAATAAGAATATTCCTTTTTGATTATCTCTATCTGATCTTGTCATATGATAAGGATTACCAACAAGAACAAAGTTTTCTTTATCTTGCCTATAATGAATATGACCAGAATATACTCGCTTAAATCTTTTAAATATTGTTACTTCGTTTCCACTATCATGTAAATGTTTTATACTTGGGCTAGTCTGTACACCACGAGTTTCAGTATGACAAAACATATAATCGATATCTTCAGTAATATTATCTAAAGTTTCTTTTTCATGTTCATGATTTCTTCGCCACGGCATCAATAAACAAGTAGCATCTTTATACTTTAAGATCTTAGGTTCTTTTAAAACAGTTACATTAGGAAGATACTTAAGACAATCAACAGATGAGATTTCATTTGAATTCTTTCTCATTATATCATGATTACCTACTATGATATGTATATCTGGAAATATCTTTCCTAATTCCTCAAATACTCTAATTGCTAAATCCTGTGCTGCTAGATTTACGCTTTGCCTATTATCAAATACGTCGCCCAAATGATAGAGAACATCTCCAGTCTTATATTCCTTTTTAACTAAAGGGATAAAGAACTCAAAAAAGTAATCTTCGATAATTTGGAGCCACAAAACAGAATTTGATCTACAACCAAGATGCGAATCGGACACCATCCATATTCGTTTTGTCATATTAAAATAATTTTCTGATTTTTCTTTTTTCTAAAATATTGTATTTTGCATCCAATTCATTAATCAATTCATCTTTAAATTTATTTGATAACGAGTTATAGAATTTATTTGGGAATACATCAAAGTAATCTGATAGTACACTAAACAGATCTATTCTCGTATATGAAGAGCCTGTTTTTTCTATAAGATAAAAGAATACTTTATTAATCTGTACTTTGTTTAATTTTTTAATAACCCCATTAGGTGTTGCTTCATTAAGATGCTCAAATTCACTCCCTTTAATTAATTCATCAACTTTTTCAAATAACGAATCATAATGCTGCTTATCATCAGGATCTTTATCATCTAACCAAGAAGATGAAACTGTAAAGTTTATTTTACCTTGTGATAAATCTTGTTCACCGTATGTATTATTAAATATTTTGTCTTTTTCAACGTGACCTGATTGCTTATCATCCTCGCCTTTAGTTAAAACTTTTTTCTTTTTACCCCACATATTGTTTTTAATTTATTTTATTATACTGATATATCATCAGTTTCGGTTAATCTCATATGTTCATAATCAATATCAAATCTACATCGTGATCCTTTACCTTGCCCATCCCTAATTTTTAATACCTTTAACCAGTATTCACGCTCGGCATGCATTACGGAATCTTGTATCAGTGCATACATTACATCAGCAGTATGCGCAAGACCAGCAGATTCAGCAATATTTTCCATCCTTACTTCAGTTGCATCCCATGCTCCACGATTAATCTGTGTTGCTGAAATAACTAACATGTTTCTTTTAACAGCTAATGCTCTAAGATCTTCTGCTATTTGTTTAATCTTCATATAAGTATTTTCAGTATTAGGATTCCTATAATTTGCAAGAATGTTAATATAATCAACAACTAATACATTTACTTTATGATCTTGTGCTTCTTCTAAGTCTTTTAGATATGCTTCTATATCTGGTATAGTTCCTTGTGAAGTTGGATATTCTTTAACAAATAGTTTACCAGGTGGTAATAAACCTCGGGATACTTTTTCTAATCGCCTTTTCATATAATCTCTGTTACCTGAATGTTGATCATATTCACTCATTGGAATATGTAGAAGATTAGCACCTATTCTTTTTAATACTTTCTGAGCTGACATTTCTGCTGTAATGAAAACTACATTATGTCCCATCCTTACAAAGTTAGCTGCGTCGTTTGCTAACCATATAGATTTACCAATATTCTGTTCACCTGCATAAACAACTAAAGATTTAGTATCATACCCACCACCTGAAACTCGATCAACAAAACTCCATCCTGTTTCAATTTTCTTTGATGTTCTTTGGACATGAGATTCTGGATTAAAGAAATCTAAACCTACATCAGTATCAAAATTAATTGAACCATCAGTAGATATCATTCCTATTGCACGCTGTACAACATCTTCTACATTTTCTGGTGATACATCTTGAGTTTTTACGTATTCAATTGTTCTTACTAACTGTTTATCAAAATGTTTCCATTTAACCCAAGCTTCACCTGTTCTTTTCAACCAATCTTGATCATATTCTTTAATGTTAATGTCATAGATAGAATTTACAATATCACCTGGGATCTCGTTAGGATCATCTTTAACTAAAGCATTCATCTGTTGTTTAGATGGACTTTCCCCAAATTTTAAATAAAAGGCTTTTGATAATTTTGCAATTTGATCTAAATCTCGATTAGCAAAAAAACCATCTCCAGTACCTTTCAAGTAATGCGGCTTTGTCAAAAAATAGTTAAAGAATATTTTTTCGTGATCTATGCTTGATTTCATTTATTTTTATTTTTATATGCTAAAAAACATAATTTGTTTTATTCGTACGGATTATAAATTACTTCATAAGTTGTATACGCAGAATTTTGTAATGAAATATTTACAAGTTCGTGTTTTAATAATGTAGTTAAAATAGTATCGCACTGGTCCTTTGAAAGGCTCCATCGTTTTGCCATAGAGATATCTGTAAATTTAATCTCCTTTGCAACTTTACCACAGTAATCGCGTATCAATTCAAAAATAACATCCTCTGCATCAGGATATGATGGCAAGGTAGTATGATTTCCTAATACGTATTTTACTTTTAGTTTTGCCGTATTAAGAATTTTCGGTAACATCGTCTTCTGTTGTTTCTGTGATTATGTCTGATAGCTCTTCCTGTTCTAATTCATCACCATAATTAAATTTAGCAACTACTTGAGGTTCAATTAATTTTAATACATCATCAGTTAAAACTTGTGGTGTATATAATTGATTAAGATCAACCGCGTCATTTAAATGTTTTACACAAATCTTACGTGCGGTTGGTGAAGGTTGGAAATAAACAACTACAGCCTTACCGTCCTTTTTAAATTTATGAATTCTACAATCTGCTTTACCTGGATCTGTTAGTTTACCAAAGGCACCTTCAGTAATAAACCTACCTCTTTCAATACCACAGATGTCCCAGCCAATATATTCTTCTAAACCTACATAAGGATTCATACCTTTATTAAATGATATATGAAACTTAATTGGTGTTGGTTTTGCAAAACGATTCTTATTTGGTTTAGCTGTTACAATAATTCCAGTTTGTTCTATTCCATCTTTAAGTTTTGCTTTGCCCAAGAAAAGAATAATTGATGCTGCATATTCTGGTCCTGTACCACCACCACCTACTTGTCTTGAAAATAGATCTTGGGTTTGGTATGTATGATTTGTGAATAGGAAAGGTATTTTACATATACCAAACTGAGTCATAATAATTCTAAAAGTAGATTTTAGTAATTTAGCTCTTGTCATATCAGCTTTACTACTTCCAGTTTTTGCATCATCGATTTCTTTTTGAGTTGCAAGATTACCTGCAGAATCTAAGACTACCATAATCTTTGGTAATTTTATACCCTTTTTCTTTTGTTCGATTAATACATCAGTAATAGCAGTTACTGAACTTCTAAATTCTTGAACAGTATTACACGGTTCATATCTGAATGTTTTAGGATCTATCCCAAATTTTTCTACGAGGTGTTTGTCTACTGCATTTTCAGAATCATAAAAGATAATGCTATACCCTAGTTTCTGTGCTTGTTTAATTGCATTAAGGATAAGATAAGTTTTACCAGTACCAGATGGTCCTGCTAATGCAACTGCTCTGTTGTTTGGGTAACCGCCAAATAAAGATCCAGTTAAACATGCATTAAGATGAAAATTACCGGTTGGTATAAAATGATCAATTTCTGAGATTGTTGATTTGTCCAAAGTATCCCCATACTCGGATATCTTTGACATTTCTTTATTTAAGTCTGCGAATGAGAATTCTTTTGCCATATTAATTTGTTTATTTTTATATGGATAAAATAAGATTTGTTTAAGATTTACTATTGATTATGTTTAGCTAGCCATTCTTTAGTATATAAAGAAGAATCGTTTATTGCATACCAACCACGGTCATTATAAATGTTAGTTACATCAGTAAAAAACTTTTCATACTTAGGAGCGATGTTTTCTAATGAAAACTTTTCCCCATGCTTTCTACATTCTTTTGATTTTATTTTTCCATTTTTGCAATTATGAGCAGCCTTAACAAAATCATCAAAAGTTCTACACCTATAACCTGTAACACCTTCAATATTATTTTCACTAAATGCACCCCAGTCGGTTGTAATAGTAGGAGTTCCCGAGAGGAGATTTTCAATTTGGACACCACCAAAGGGCTCTATATACATAGATGGTAAAAATGATGCAATGGCCCCCTTCATTAATTCTTTACGTTTTTCTACCCCAGCATAACCTATAAATTCTACATGATCTGGCCACTTATAACCTTCTTCTGCATAATGGCCAGTTAATTGCCCAGCAACCTTTAATTTTTCACCAATGGCTTCTGTTGCTTGTATTGCAATGTTCAATCCCTTACCATCATAAACTCTTCCCACAAACAAAAAATAGTCTTCTTTTTTATTAGAATATTCAAATTCATCTAGATCAAAATAATTAGGGATAACTATATCATACCATTTTTGGTTACAGTTGCCAACATTTTCTAAGCCGCAGTAAGCATGGTATATCGAATAAGATTCAAATATTTTATAATCAGCCCAATGACCAAAAGCATAACCAATCCCAGGTTCAATAGTAATAAGATCTGGGTGAGCATCACATATTGGCTTAACACCAACTCCCCAAAATGGCAAAATAATATCGCCTGGTTGTTTTCTTTTTTCTATTTCTTTAATAGTATTTTTATAAAAAGTTTTGTATGCAGCATCACTTGTATCATAAGTAAATAAACTACTTTGAAAATCATGCTCCCCATAAACAGCATCCCATTCTTTTTTATTGATTACTGAGATTAGTTCGTCTGCTACTGGGTTAGATTCTTCGTGGCCATAATGCATTAAGTAGTGCCCTCTCCCCTCCATCATTTTACAAAACTTTAATACTTTCATAGTGTATGCGCACGCTGTAAAATCTAATGTTGTTTTTGTATGCGGTAATCCTAATAAGTGAATTCTAAATTTTTTACTTTTCATAATTTATTATTTTATTATCTTAAAAAAGACTAGTAGTATAAATAAGATTTCTGTTAAATCCTTTAAATCCCATCGCAGTTACTACTCGATTAATTGGATCTAATATTGTTTTTTCAAATTGTCTATCATGATCAATTTCTGGTGCAAATTCATAAGGATATTCACCAGGTGCAAATGCAAATACTTCGCATGAGTTGTCAGTAGAGAAATACATTTTACACTTTTCACCATTTCCTAATGGTTGATATTTACCTTTGGCTGTAGAATTATTTAATAAGTAGTTATGATAACCTGCAGATCTTACACCGATTGGACATCTTGATGCAAATTCAAAAGTTTCATAATCATTAACAATATACTTCTGATAATTATTTACTTTTCTCGAGAAACATATTTGATCTATATTTGCTAATTTAAATTGTCTTTTGATATCTTTAAGTAATGCAGCAAAGGCTTTCATATCTAATTTATCAACAGAGAAAATATATGTTAATAACTCCTTCAGTTTTTCTCTAGCAAAAATCGGAGTTGATGATTGAATAATCTCAAATCCTTTTGAACTAATTTTAGATAAGTCATCATAATGAATATCTGGATCTTTCCATACAATATTTTGCATGTACTTTTTCTTTGCTAACCATATTGCGTTTTTGGCAATACTTTCTAATTCAAAAGATAAAAAGTTTTCTGAATTATTATCATCTGCATATCTCTGGAGAATCTTTTCTAAATATCCATTTACTCTAACCTTATATAACATTAAAATGAATTCTTTATCATCTCCTTCAAAACCTTCTGATTTTGCTATGACTTCATCAAATTTAACATATACTGAATCTGTGTCAATATAAATACCTACTGGATTTTCTATCCTACCAGTTACGGTGATTCCCATTTCTTTATGAGCAGCAATATCTTTATGCCAATACTGACTAAAATATCTGTTTAACAATTCCTCAGTATAAAGAATAGCATCTTTACCTTGTAATGTTATAGTTTCAGCAATGTCTATATTAAAGAAATAGAAATATGGATTACCAAATGCACCATAGATACTATTCAACATTAGCTTGACAGCCTGTTCATAATTATAGAACTTACTGGCTTCTTTGTTTATTTCTTGTAACTCCGTTAGTTCATTCATTTATATTTCATTTAAAGCTATTAACTCAGCAGATGTTACAGAATACGATTGGTTTATTAATAAAGCAATACTATTTACAAAAAACAACGTAGACTTAGTATCGTCAAATAAACCAGTAACAGGATTAAAGTATGCTGTTGCAAAATTAACATCTTCTATTTTAACAGTACATGGTGTTGATATAAACGATATGGATTCTGTACCGTTTGTTGTTATTATATTTGGCCTTAGTTTAGTTTTATTTATGTATCCCATAATTTTATTTTATTTTATTTTTATATGGTTAAAACTATAAAAAGTTTAAGAAAAAAGGCACCGCAATTAAGTGGTGCCTCTATGTTGGTTGTATATGAATTAAGATTAATCTTCGTCTGTAATTGCAACAGCAACAGTTAAATGAGTATTTGTATCTAATGATCTAAATACTACTTTATTACTGCAAACTACAACTTTATAATTTTCTTTATCTAAAAGATTAATATATTTTTTGTAAATCACAACTTTTTCTCCAACTGCATTTTCACCTTCATATGAATGTGCTAATGTTGCATCGTATGATGGTCCTTGTACTGCAACACCTTTATCAGTAACTGCTAATGTAAATGTATCTTCTTCTCTTTCTAAATTGAATAAAGATTTCATTTTATCTACATGAGTTGTAAGAAGATCAAATTCAAAGATACTTCCTTCTGTACTAAACGCACGATCAGTTTCTTCTTTACTCATCTCCATAAAAGATAATGATGGATCAGCACAGGCTAAATTAATTTTAAGATCTGAATTTTCAATAGTAAAATCACTTGCCATTAATTCTCCATCAATCTCAGAATATTTAATTCTTCCTTGAATATCACCATTAAAATGTGATAGTGCATCTATAACTTTAGTACCATTGTAAAAACTTACTTTTACTGAATCAGTAATATCTGTTTCAAAAATATCAGTCGTTGGTGTTGATACTAATTTCACTGCATCCCTCTCTGGGAAGTACACAGATGAAACGGTTCCTTCTTTACCGATCTTCATAAAAATAAATTTATCGATTGGTAAAAGTTTTTTGACGAAGGTACTTAATTCGTAACCGTCGATCTTTTTAATTTTTGCTTCCATTAATTTTGTATTTGTTTATTGTTATATGCATTAATTTAATTTAGTTTTAAAAAGTACCATTAACTTTGTACTTCTTTTTAGGAATTGCACCTAGCTCTTCA